>LFCJ01002264.1_pt1 | contig 13822 bp, 12 predicted proteins | sample 643141 | NCBI WGS metagenome assembly LFCJ01 (sample SAMN03766243, study PRJNA286221) | soda lake metagenome | biome: soda lake; feature: Kulunda steppe; material: water; isolation source: sample B1-Br-g2 brine of Lake Bitter-1 | place: Russia: Kulunda steppe | collected 2010-07 | reverse complement strand
CGGTCGTCGGCTGAGATCGACTGGCCGTTTGCCATCGTCGAGTATCGTTAGCTGCCGATTGTTTCGGGCGACGGGCACCCCGTCTTTGACGACCAGGGCTCGTGGCTCCCGTGTTCGCAACACGTCGAAGGGATCTGTACAGCCGTGAACGATAAGCGAGCCTGCTGAGCCGGGAGTCAGTCCGTATTGGCGTGTGCCGACGACCTGAGCGCTTTCCTCGAGCAACATCTCCCACAGCGCCGAAACGTTGTGTCGGAGGTTCAGGTGTGCGAAGTGAACCAATGTGTGAGCAGCCGTCAACGGATCACCATCGCCGTACTGGTAGGTTGAGTCGACGATATCGTCCTGCCCGATAGCCACCGGAACGCCATGTTCACGCAGTGCGGTGATTCTGGTATGTCCGCGCCGACGAGGGAAGTCGTCGTACCGTCCCTGCAGGATGGCGTTTGACAGCGGGTTCGTTACGACGCTGATTCCAGCGTCGGCGAGGAGTTGAACGACCGCTCGCGCGTACGTGTTGGGATATGAGTGAAGTGCCGTCACGTGACTGGCCGTCGTCCGGTCGCCAATCTCCCGTTCTCTCGTCTCGACGGCGAGCACTTCGGTATATCGCGAGTTTGGATCATCCGTCTCGTCGATGTGTAAATCGAGTGGTCGATCATAGGCGTCGGCGAGGTCAACGACGTGCTGGACGTGTTCGACACCCGCCTCTCGAGTGGCCTCTCCGTGTGGGAGGCCGCCGACGACGTCGACACCGCGTTCGAGGGCCGTCTCGAGTTGGTCGGGCGTCTCGGGATCGTAGACGACCGAATCGATCGGGAACGCCACCAACTGCAGGTCGACGAGATGAGAGAGTTCCTCACGCACTTCGAGTAAGGCGTCGACGGACTCCCAGTGAGGGGCTGTGACGTCGACGTGGGAGCGAATTCGGGTGACGCCGTGTGTGACATACCACTCGATAACCCGTTTGGCCCGACGTTTGACAGCCGATTTATCGAGTTGCTCACGACACGCCTGCCACAGCTCCCATCCTTCTTCGAGCGTTCCGGTTTCGTTCGTGCCGGCGACATCGACGGTGAGAGCGCTGTCGAGATGTGTGTGTGGTTCCGAAAACGTCGGTGTGACGAGTCGACCGTCGGCATCGAACCGGTCGGCTCGATCGAACGCCGCGACCGAACCGGAGCCAGCCGCACAGATCGTCTCGATCGTACCGTCTCGGATTTCGATATCGACGCGGTCGCCGGATCGAGTTGTCCCGTTCTGGATGAGGATATCGCTCATTGACTATTCGATCGAGACCGTCACGTCGAAACTGCCCTCGTGCAGCGTTCGATCTTCGAGTTCTTTGAGCGTCTCAGCGTCGGCATCGATCGTCGCGACGTGATTTCCGGCGAGTTCACCAGCCGGGCTTTTGAAACACGTCGGGCCACAGGCGATCAACAGCTCCTGTTCGTTTCGGTACCCGGGGTAGAGCAAGACGTCCCCCCGGGAGGGATAGACTGTATGATTTTCCCGTGGAATCGCTGGGAGGTCGATCTCGTCGATGTTGATCCACGTCGCGATGCCGCTCCACCGAACGTGCATCAGCGTCGATTCCAACGGGAGAAACTCCCGCATAGCGGCGACCGATTCTGGGGCCTTCTCTTCGAACAGTTCGGCGGTGAACGTATACTCTGCAACGTCGATCGTGAGTTCGTCTGTCATTGGTTGGTGTCTCTGAGGTGTTCTTTATTCTCCTGTGAGGGGTTCTCTGTGTCATCTCTGGGCAGCGGGCGATCTAGGAGTCTCCCAGGGGGCGGATTGTGTGTTGGTCTCGGTTGTTCGCTCATACGGTATCAGGGGACGGCTTGATTCGGCCAACCCCATCAGCAATCTCGAGCGTCGTCCCGAAGGGTGCCGACCGCTCGGCGACCCGTTCGAGAATAGCTGTCGCCTGCTCGTCCGTCGCCAGTATCGGCGTCCCACACTGGGACCGCTCGAGTTCTTGTTGGAGTGTGACCGGATGGAGTTCGATTGCGACCTGTTCGATCTCGGCGTCGAACGTACACACTGGAACGACGGTTATCCAGCACTCGGGGTTCGCGCGATCACTCATCAGTTCGCCGGTCGAATCGTGATTCCGCGCGTCAAACGCTTGTGATGGTTTTGTGAACTCCTCGAGTCCGTATCGGCGATAGTTTTCAGCTGGGAGCCGATCGATGGTCTCATCTTGGAGGATGAAGTTGCCGAGCGAGTAGAATATCGGGGCTCCGTTATACCGTTCGACGCCTCGAAGAACGTGCGGGCCAGTTCCGATAACTGCATTTGCACCTGCGTCGACGGCTGTATGGGCAACCTCACGGAGGAAAGTCGGCGTCTCGGTCGTATTCTGTCGACCGTCGACGCCCTGGTGGCTATGAACTGTCACGATAACCCAGTCGGCCGTATTGTGTGCCTCCTCGATCCATTCACACACCGCCGTCTGGTCGGAACGGTCTATTTGGTAGCTGATTCCACCCGTCTCCGCGATTTCGAATTTCATATCTCCGAAGTGGAGATATTCGTCGCTATCCCAGTCGTGGTTTATGTATAGTCCACGGTCAAGCCACGACTGCATCTGTTCGTCGAAGCCAACCGCGTTGCGTATCTCGAGGAACTGTTCACGGTAGCGCTCTGGGAGCTGGTAGACTGTTTCGACTGCAAGTGGGTTGACTCCTGGACGACCGCCAACTGCCTGAGTTGTTTGGCCGGCTCGACTCCCCGAGGTAATAGACGTACAGACGCTAACGAGTGCAACACGTCCTGCTGGTGTTTCCAGATACGTCGGTCGACGGGCGTCATACAGGTTGTATCCTAGACCCCCGACAGGCAGATTTCGTTCGGCAAATGCCTCGAGTGTTTGCTCGATACCACGGTGACCGTAGTCGAACGCGTGGTTCGTCGCGGCCGAGAATAGATCACAGCCCATCGCAGTGAGTTCATCGAGGACAGCTGGTGGAGAGCGCATATACGTGCCGCCACAGTGTGATGATGGGGACGCGCTGTCTCCGGGGACCAGTGTTTCGAAGTTCGTAACCGTTGCATCAGCCTCCCGGAGGATCTCGAGCAAGGTATCGAACTCGGTGGCGATTCCTTCGGAAGGAAGCAGCCGGCGAGAAATGATTGCGTCACCGGTCGCCGCCAGCGTGAACGTCGGTTTGAGGTGTGTTGGACTCGACATTGTTACTCACCCGCAAGCCGCGTCAGCGCGCCAGTCAGGAGTCGGATACCGTCTGTACAATCGTCCCAGTCGGTCCACTCTAACGGCGAGTGAGAGCGGCCGTCCCGTGACGGGACGAACAACATTCCAGCGTCGGTTACCGAGGCAACCAGCATCGCATCGTGACCCGCTCCTGAATGGATCGACCTGGAGCCGATTCCGGCTTCTCCAGCGGCTTCGGCGAACGCATCCTGACAGCTGTCCGCCATCGGGACCGGGTCGACCGTATAAAGTCGGTCGAGAACGGTTTCGACGCCACGTTCGGCCTCGAGTGCCTCGAGTTTCGTTTCGATAGCCTCAAGGATCCGTTCGATCGGCTCGAGTGCCGTATCCCGGATATCGACGGTGAACCTGGCGCGACCGGGGATGACGTTGATCGCCCCCGGTTCGGCCTCGAGTTTACCAACAGTTGCGACCGTCGTGCCCCGTTCGGTATCGATCCGTCGGGCGAGTGCCTCGATACCACTGACGAGCGTCGCCGTCGCCGCCAGTGCATCGGTTCGCTCGTCCATTCCGGTCACGCCAGCGTGATCGGTCTCGCCAGTGATCTCGATACGACATCTTGTCTGGCCGGAGATACCCGTCACGATACCGGCCGGAACCCCGGCCCGTTCGAGGCGAGTTCCCTGTTCGACGTGAACCTCGAGCATCGCCTCCCACGCTCGGGCGTCGAGGACACCGTCTCCGGCGAAGCCGATGCGCTCGAGACCCTCACGCATTGTTTCGCCAGTGTCGTCGGTCAACGCCAGTGCTTCCTCCGGTGTCATCGAACCGGTTGCGACGGCAGACCCGATCAGGCTATCGCCAAATTTGTGGCCTTCTTCGTCGGTAAAGGAGACCACCTCGATCGGCCGTGCCAGTTCACACCCCGACGCGTCGATCGCTCGCACGGCCTCTAAGGCACCGTAGACGCCGAGTGGGCCATCGAAGATCCCACCTCGAGGGACGGAATCGAGATGGCTGCCGGAGGCGACGGCCGGTGCCATCGGATCGGCTCCGGGTGGGACGTACCGGCCGACGATGTTGCCGACCCGGTCGACACGTACGTCGAGGCCCGCAGCCTCGAGTCGGTCGACGAACCGTTCTCGGCAGCGACGGTCGGCCTCCGTTCCGGGGAGAACTGTCCGCCCTCGTCCCTCCTCGACGTCGAGTGCACCGAACTCCGCGTTCGCCTCGAGGTCCGCTCTGAGTCGGTCGCCATCGACGGCGTCTACCGCCTGCTCGATCATGCAATCTCCTCCGATTCCCAGTCGGGACAAGCCCGCTCGAGAAACTGCCCGTAGCCGGGTTCAGCGACGAGTTCGCCATCCTCGGCAACGAGGGTGCCTCTGACGTAGGTCTGGGTGACGTTTCCGGTTACCTCACGGCCCTCGTAGATGCTGAAATCAGCCTTCGAAGCGTTCGAATCCGCGCTGATCGTCCACTGTTCGTCCGGATCGAACACGACGAGGTCGGCGTCGAACCCAGGGGCGATACGGCCTTTCGATTCGAGGCCAAACGTCCGTGCCGGGGCGTCGCTCATCACACGCGCGAGGAACGGATACGAGAACCCACGTTCGTTGACCGCAACGTCGTGGACGATTGGGAGTGCCGTCTGTAGACTGTTGGCACCGTATGGGCCGTCCCACCAGGCACCACGCGTTTTCGCCTCTCGGGTGTTTGCGACGTGGTCGCTCCCGATCACCGAAAGCGTTCCCGACTCGAGGTGCTCGAAGAGGGCAGCCTGATCACGTTCCGTTCGCAACGGGGGCGCAATCACGGGCAACTGTCCGAGGTCGTCGTGTATAGCCTCGGTCAGCGCCAGATAATGCGGGCAGGTCTCCGCCCGTATCGTCGGCTCGTCGGTATACCGGGCGAGTGCTTCGACGGCTGCCTCGCACGTGGTGTGGACACCGTAGTACTGGACACCGTGTTCGAGTGCGAGACGGGCAACGGCATCGGCCGCCAGCGCCTCGGCGTAATCCGGTCGAGCCGACGGGTAGGCCGTTGGCGCACGTTTCCCTGTGGCAATCGCCGCCTCGGTCTTTCGCGTACAGATCGAGTCGTCTTCCGTATGAACTGCAACGACAAGCCCGTGGTCGCTTGCCTGCTCGAGTGCCTCATTGATGAACCCGTAAGAGACGCCACAGTCGTAGGTCGTAAACAGCTTGATAGAACTGACGCCAGCATCTGGAAGCAGTGGGAACTCCGCTATGGTCGCTTCGGTTTGCTGGGTTACGACGGCGTGGACACCGTAATCGATGTAGGACTGCTGACCGAGTTCACGGTGGCGTTCGACGCCATCGAGCAGTGATCCTGGCTCCTCCCAGTCTGAATCCGGACCGACCCACGGTTGCCATGCGAAGTTGACGACGGACGTAACACCACCCAGTGCGGCGGCAGCCGAAGCCGTCTCGTAGCTATCGATCGTGTTGTAGTCAGCAATGTGGACGTGTGGATCGATGATACCAGGAAGCACGACCTTCCCGCTGACGTCTTCGACCGTTTCGGCCTCGACGTCGGCGTCGGCCTCGACGATTCCTGCAATATGTTCGCCGTCGATAAGTACGTCGGCGGCAGCCGTCCCGTCGGAAAACACCACTGTTCCGCCGGCGAGTCTGGTATCGACGCTCATACAGCCACCCGCCGCGCTGTGTCGGTTATTCCTCCGTCTAGTGCTTTGGCAAGCCTGAACTGATGGGTCGAACCAGTCGTCGGGTGTCGGTTCGACCCATCAGTCGACGCTTGGCGGAGTACTAGGCGCTCATACTGCCGGACGTAAGTCGTGAATCGCCGCCACGGGGTGGCGAGAATCTTCATACAGTTCCGTCCGATAGTATCAGTCATTGGTTTTGACCCCCTTGAGATACGCATCGCGAATTTCGGGCCGATCTAAGACAGTCGAAGCATCGTCGTCGAACTTCGTGCGCCCGTTTTCGAAGACATACACGTGATCGGCGTACTGGACACCGGTTTTGACGTTCTGTTCGACCATCAACACCGTCACGCCCAGTTCGTTGATCGCCTGAATTTTCTCGAATATCGTATCGATGATCTTCGGTGCCAGCCCGGCGGTCGGCTCATCGAGCAACAAAAGCGACGGATCTAACATCAACCCACGACCGAGCTCGACCATCTGTTGCTGGCCGCCGCTTAACGTGCCAGCCTTCTGTGATTGCTTTTCTTCGAGGATCGGAAAGATCTCGAAGATCTCCGCTACCTTTTCGTCGACGGGATAGGCCTTGTCGGCGACGTACGCGCCCAGTTCGAGGTTCTCACGGACGGTCATCTTGGGAAACGACGCGTTTCGCTGAAGGACATAGGACAGTCCCTTGTTTATCAACTCCCGCTGTGAAGCTCCGGTGATATCCGTTCCCTCGAACTCGATCGTCCCCGCTGTTGGGTTGAGCAGCCCAAAGATCGTCTTGAATAGCGTCGACTTCCCGGCCCCGTTCGGGCCGATAATACAGACGATCTGGCCTTCCTCGACGGTAAGTGACGCGCCTTTGAGGACTAAAAAGTCACCGTATCCGGATTCGACACCGTCGACGGAGAGTACTGTCGTCATTGTCCGAAGTACGCCTCCAACACGGCTTCTTTTTGTAGAACGGTCTCGGGTTCTCCTTGCTCGAGGTTCGTCCCGTTGTGCAATACGTACAGGTACTCGCTTAGACTTCGGATCATGTCCATGTCGTGTTCGATGATACAGAAGGTTGCCCCTCGATCGTTCAGATCGAGAATCGACTGTGCGATATCGTCGACCAGTCCCGGATTGACGCCTGCTGCGGGTTCGTCGAGCAAGACGATTTCCGGATCCGACAGCAGTGTTCCGGCGATATTCAGCAGTTTCTTCTGTCCGGTCGAGAGCTCTCCGGCGGGCGAACTTGCCAGTTTCTCAAGGCCAACGAATTCGAGGAGTTCGTCGGCCCGGTCGTAGACCTCCTGATCGCTCGGAGAGAGGAGCGTCTCTACCAGCCGTTCGTTTCTGTGTTCCTGGTTGATCAGCATGTTTTCTCGAACCGTCAGATCAGGGAACACTCGCGCTAGCTGGAACGTCCGTGACATACCGCTGTTGACGATGACGTCGGTCCGCTGACTCGAGATATCCGTTCCGTCGAGTTCGACCCGACCATCTGTGAGTTCGTAGACACCCATGATACAGTTAAACAGCGTCGACTTGCCGGCTCCGTTCGGACCGACGACACCGACGATTTCGCCGTCCCGAACCTCGAGGGTCGCCCCATCGAGGGCCGTGACGCCGCCGAACGATTTGGTGACGTTGTCGACGGTGAGGACGGGATCTGTCGTCCGCCGCACCGTGTCCGTCGTCTGGCCATCACTCATCGGTCTCACCGCCTTTCGGGTTGCCAAAGGTGTCTCGGAGTCTGTTGACCAGTCCATGTGGAGCGTAAATTACGACCAAGAGGAGTACGAGGCCGAAGATGACCCAGTCGACGCCGACGAGGGTTCCGGCGAACATGCCACGGGTGTATTCCCGGGTTGGCATGTAGATGAACGCACCGACGATCGGGCCAAAGACCGTCCCGAGACCACCGATAATCGGGATCAGCAGGATCTCGACGTTCCGGACCAGATCGAGCGTTTCGACCGGGCTAACGAAGTTGACATACTGGACGTACAGCCCACCGCCGACACCGACGATGAACGAACTGAGTCCCATCGCGTACATCTTGTATCTGAACACGTTGAGCCCAGCGTTGGCAGCCAGTTCCTGGTCCATGTTGATCGCTTTCAGGTAGATCCCCAGCCTCGAGTGGTGAAGCCGGTAGATCAAAAGCGTCACGAGCAGGGCAAACACCCACATCGCATAGAAGTGGATCCAGCGCGGTTCGAACACGAACGAACTGAGGCCACTCTCGACACCGGTGTATTGGAGTCCGACTGACGCCCCGATAAAGTCCCAGCGATTAAACAGGGATTCGACCGCCAGTGCTGCCGCGAGTGTCGCAAGCGCAAAGTAGTGATACCGGAGCCTGAAGGTGACACCACCGAGAATCAGGCCGGCCGCGCTCGCAAGCACCCCACCGAGTGGGATCCCGATCCACGGCGTTATGCCGTAGTAGACGAGCAACACCGCGGTGGTGTACGCTCCGACCGCAAACATTACCGCATGACCGAGAGAGATCTGTCCGGCGTATCCACCGATGACGTTCCAGCCATGGCCGAGGCCAATAAAGAGAAACGTCAGCGTCATGGTGTTCAGAAACTGCCAACTGGTGAGCCCGGTGGTGTACAACACCGGAAACAGCATGGCCGGTCCGAACACGAGGCCGAACTGGACCGCCGGCGGGAGCGACGCGAGATGTTGGTAGTACACCCGGAACCGATCTACCCCACCGACATACCGGTCTGCGACACTCATTGTCGACACCTCGAGACAACGTTACGGAGCAAGTATGAGCTACTCATGTGTGGACACCCAGTTTAGGATACCTTCGCGGCTGTAGATGAGACCGATCAACAACACGGCGAAGATGTAAAACGATCTGTACTGTGAACTGATCAGCGTGACACTCATGTTTTCGACCAAGCCGATGATGAGCCCGCCAGCGACTGCTGCAAGAACACCACCTAGTCCACCGAGCGCAACCGCCGCAAAGGCGATGATGGTCCAGATTTCGGGCGTGGTCTCCGCCTGGGTGGGATAAAACGTCGCCGCGAGCGTTCCGGCGACCGCCACTGCGGCAATCCCGATTCCCCAGGTCAACGCGAATATCCGATCGTCGTTGATGCCCAGTACACGGGCGGCTTCCCGGTCCTGTGCGGTCGCACGGATCGCTCGGCCGGTTTTCGTGTGCTTGAGCACATAATACAGCACACCGACGCCGGCGACACAGAAGACCGCCGCAACCAGCTGTGGCAGCGAGACGGCGACACCGAGGAGTTCCACTCGTCCGTCGAAGACGAACGAATCGAGCGTCCGGGTCTGAGAACCGAACGCAGCGAGCATCCCGTATCTGAGGATCAACAACAGCGCGAACGTCGCAAGGACCTGTGCGAAGATCGGGCCGTTGATAACCCGCGAGATGACCACCGTGTAGCTCAAGTAGCCGATTACGAACAGCAACACGACGTTCACCGGGAGCATCAACAGCGGATCAACCCCGAACGTATTGGAGACGAGGACGGTTGTGAACATCGCGATCAGCATGTACTCTCCGTGGGCAAAGTTGACGATATCGACGACCCCCCAGATGATCGCAAGGCCGGCGGCGACGAGCCCGTAGATCAGCCCCATCAAGATCCCAGTCACGACTGCCTGTGGAAGCAGCGATAGCGAGCTCAACATGGCTTATCGGTCGTCCCAGTCAGGTACGGGCCACGTTAACGTGTCATCCTGGGCATCTTCGAACGGCCAAACGAGTTCCATTTCGCCACCCGAATTTTGCGTGATCGAACTGATCGATTCGTCGTTGTACCCCTCGTCGTTGAACTCGACGGGGTAGGGCATCCCACCTTCCATCGGCTCGAGCGACAGCGAGTTGAAACTGTCCATCAAATCGTCGGCAGCGAGGCTATCGGCATTGTTTGCTGCGCCGACGATCGTAAACAGTTCACCCCAGCCGAGCAGACTACTTCCATCGAAGGCCGTTCCACCGTGTTCGATGGCGTACTCGTTATATTCGTCTATCTCCGGGTAAATATCGAACATGTCGTCCGCGTATTCGATCGCCGAGAAGATGTGATCGGAAAGTTCCGCATCTTCCAGGAACGACGGATCGACATAGGCCGAACCGTTGGTAAGAAACATCTCGGGGTACCAGTCTGCGGTCTGGAGGTCCTCGAGAAGAATGTTCGCGCTTCGAAGGTTCGACGCCGGCACGATGACGTCGACATCCTCCGATTGCATTTCGCCGATTTCACTCGAGAACGTCGAGACGTCGCTTTCGGAGTATGCGACCGGCCCCATCACGACATCGAAGCCGAACTCCTCGGCACGGTCTTCCATGTAGCCTGCAGCGTCCGTCCCGAACGTCGAGTCCTCGTGTAAGATCGCAATCCGCTCTAAGTCCTCGTCGTGTTCTGCGTTAAACTCCTCGAGGAACTGAAACATCGATTCGGCTTTCCGGTCGTTGTGTGGCGGCACTTGCCAGAACCAGTCGTAGCCGAGATCGGTCAGTGACGCGCTGATCGCCGTCCCGCAGACGAACGGGACACCTTCGCGGTCGGCGACACCTGCAGCCGTATCCGTAACGCCGCTGTGGTAGCTGCCACACAACACGTCGACCCCCTCGTCGAGAATCAGATTCTCAGCTTCCGACCGGCCCTGTTCTGCGTCTCCACGCGAGTCTCGCCACTCGATTTCGATCTCGACGCCGTCGTGGTTCTCGAGACCTTCGCCGTCGGTTCCAACGAGTGGACCAAGCTGTGCCCCCTCATTGACCGCCTGGACACCAGCATCCATCACGTCCTGCATCCGTTGACCGATCTCACCTGCATCACCGGACAACGGGTGGATCGCACCGATAGTAAAGGTGTCAATGTCGTCATCACCCAGACACCCCGCAAGCGCAAGTCCAGTTGCGCTCGCCCCGGTCGCCAAGAACGTTCTGCGGCCCAGGGTGGTGCTGTCTTTACTCATAGGTCCCACCAGTTTGATTCCAACAGCAGTTTCGATACGCCGATTCTCCGGTTCGATTTCGTGTTCATGAGTTCCAACACTGCTCCGATTGAGGATAGTGGTTTAAAAGTATTTCGCTAATAGGTTTACAAACAATTAGTATATTGCCCAATAGAGCAACGTTCGACCATTTCGAACCGAGATTAGTTGCGCACCGACAGAGACAGTACGGAGTGAACCTCGAGTTGCCGACTTCGAATACTGTACGTAAATCCGCACTCGACGGTAGCTACGTCACTTCGCTCGGTGATCGTTTCCTCTCAGATCGGTTCGATAGCCTGGGTATTCCCGTCTCAGGGGCGAATTTCTGGTTTCTACATGCCGAACGGCTCCGAGCCACCGATAGTTTGTCTCTGTTTGAAACTGAGCCACTATAGCACAAAGTTTGAATTTGTTCCGACGATTGGCGGTCTTTGAACCATAATCTAGCGGGAAAGAGGTTAAGTTACTTGAGTTCTTACGATTCCTCGATGTCAAACCGTGAATCAGGTTCCTCAGGAACATTAAAAACGCTCGTGACGGCCTCGAAGGTTATTCACGGACTCGTTGAACTCGACGGCGCAGGAGTCACCGAACTCGCGACACATCTCGACCTCTCGAAAAGCACCGTCTATTCGTATCTACAAACCCTCGAGGAACTCGAGTTGATCAGGAAAATCGACGTCGAGTACCAACTTTCCTACCAGTTTCTTTTGTTGGGCGAGTACGTCCGAACCAGTAGTCTCCTCTTTCAGGTAGGACACGAGGAAATCGACGCGTTAGCGAACGACCTCGGTCAGTATGCACACCTGGTCGTCGAAGAGAACGGCCGTGGAATTATTCTCCACAGTGCAAAAGGCGAAAACGCCGTCGAGTACGAATACCAGCGTACGAAACTGCACCAACGGGATCCACTTCACGTAACCGCCTCGGGCAAAGCGATCCTCGCATCACTTCCGGAATCCCGCGTCGCTGAAATAATCGACCGGCATGGATTACCGAAGTCAACCAAATACACCATTACCGAGACGTCCGAGCTGTACGACGAACTCGAGGAAATCCGAAACCGCGGCTATGCGTGCAACGATCAGGAAGAAATCGAGGGCTTCAGAGCGATTGCCGCACCGATCTGCACGACTGGTGATGAGGTTTTAGGTTCGGTTACGGTTTCGGGGCCCACAAGTGTGTTCGATGATGAGATGTTCACCGAAACGCTGCCTGCGAAAGTGACAAACACGGCAAACAACATCGAGGTGTTCATAAATATGATGAACAAGCAGCACGCGACGCCACAGAGGTAATGCAATTTTAGAAGTGTCCACATATACTGTTCAAAGCGGGAAAAGACTTAATCTATTTTAGATAGAGATGGCAGTATGGTCTACTGCACACAGCCGTACATCACAAAAACAACTACGCCCTGTAGCGAGTGTGGGGCAAAACTGGATACCATCGTGCTTAATGGGCCAGACAACATCATCGAACTCTGTAAAGCGTGTACTGATTGATATCCTCACGCGACTACCGTCGTGGGCTTTCTCCGTGACTTCGTGTGGTGGCTCTCTGGAATCTTCGAGAGATGGCTTTTGTCGGGAGGAGACGTCTTTTTGCATGTGGTATCGAATTGTGTATTTCAAAATCGTCGGCTTCGGAACAGTTTTATTTTATGAAGATGGATTATGATAATCAATATACTAGTGAATATATACTCTATCAGTGTAAACAAACACCTATGCCAGAACGATTATTACCTAGATAAATAGATAGTAGCTACCCTGGTACATGATGTATCGCGACCTCGTCCCACGGGCACAAGAAACCGTTGTTAATCTGTTGTCAGTACCGGGGTATTGTCAATAGTCCAACCAAAGTTAGCATCCACCATGGCAATTGAAACCGTCGGGTTTCACAACAGATCTTGTGCCTCCGTCGCGATTTTATCGATGAAAGTCGATAGTTCGTTCGCCGTCGGGACGTGTTACTGTCGTCCTCGCTGGGTCAGTCCGTGCAATTTTCCGACCATCTCGAATCACCAGTGTTCGTGGTGGCTGGGTTCGTAGCGCGTTGAACGGATCGGGTGCATCGAAAACGACGAGTGAGCCTGGCCCACCAACCGAGAGGCCGTACTCTTCGACACCGAAGACGTCGGCGTTGGCTTTCGTCATCATCTCCCAGAGAGTTTTGACGTCGCCTCGACCGTTCATGTGTGCATAGTGCAGCAAAACGAACGCGGCGTCGAGTGGATCACCCCGTCCGTAATGATACCAAGGGTCCATGATAGAGTCGTGTCCGAGTCCGACGGTGACCCCGGCCTCGTGAAGTTCGTCGATGCGGGTATGTCCGCGTCGACGTGGGTACCCGTCGTAGCGACCCTGCAACACGGCGTTGTCGGGGGGATTGGTGACGACGCTGACGCCGCTTTCGGCGAGCAACGAGACGACCTTTGCAGCGTAACTGTTGGGATACGAGTGCATCGCCGTCGTGTGACTCGCCGTAATACGATCACCCATCTCGCGTTTGATCGCCTCACTCGCGAGGACTTCCGTAAATCTGGATCCCGGATCGTCAGTCTCGTCGATGTGAAGATCCATCGCCACATTGTACCGTTCGGCCAGATCCATCGCCAGTTGAATCGACCCAACTCCATCCTCACGAGTGTGTTCGTTGTGTGGAATTGCGCCGACGAGATCAGCCCCCATCTCGAGGGCGTCCGTCAGCAGGTCTTCGTGTGTCTCGTCGGTGAAGATCCCATCCTGTGGAAACGCAACGACCTGTAGATCGACCAGATCCGCAACCTCCTCGCGAAGTTCGAGAAGGGCTTTTACCCCTGCCAGGGTCGGTTCGGTGGTATCTGCGTGTGTTCGAACCCGCGTGACGCCGTTTGCGGCGAGCCACTCGATGACCTGCTGGGCTCGAGTTTTCACATCGTCGACCTCGAGAGATTGCTTTCGTTCGGCCCAGATATCGATGCCGTCGGAAAGCGT
>LFCJ01002263.1_pt1 | contig 13822 bp, 14 predicted proteins | sample 643141 | NCBI WGS metagenome assembly LFCJ01 (sample SAMN03766243, study PRJNA286221) | soda lake metagenome | biome: soda lake; feature: Kulunda steppe; material: water; isolation source: sample B1-Br-g2 brine of Lake Bitter-1 | place: Russia: Kulunda steppe | collected 2010-07 | reverse complement strand
CTGCGGGCAATGTGCTGTGCCCCCACCCCTTGCCACTGTGCCCCCACCCCTGGACACTCTGCCTGCTGCGGGCAATGCACTGTGCCCCCACCCTGCCTGCTGCGGGCAATGTGCTGTGCCCCCACCCCTTGCCACTGTGCCCCCACCCCTGGACACTCTGCCCGCTGCGGGTAATGCGCTGTGCCCCCAGCCCTGGCCACTGTGCGGGGGTGCAGGCTTGCGCGCAGCAGAGGGTGGCATAGGTGGCGTGTGCATGGGTGACAAAGGGGGAAGGGGAACATGCAGAGATCGCCCTTGTGCTGAGCAGGGCCCCATACGGGTACCTGGAGCAGCAAGACCTGAGATGTGCCTCACCAAAACAGGGCCCCATACGGGTACCTGGAGCAGCAAGACCTGAGATGTGCCTCACCGAAACAGGGCGTTGCCGCCTATTTGTGCTGCCTGCCTGTGCCAGAGGGTTAGAGATGTGCTTCTCCAAAACAGGGTGTTGCCGCCTTTTGTGCCGCCAGCCTGTGCTATAGGATGAAAGACATGCCTCAGCAAAATGGGGCGTTGCCGCCTATTAGTGCTGCCTGCCTGTGCTGAAGGATGAGAGATGCGCCTCAGCAAAATGGGGCGTTGCCGCCTATTGTGCCGCCAGCCTGTGCTGAAGGATGAGAGATGCGCCTCAGCAAAACGGGCGTTGCCGCCTTTTGTGCTGCCAGCCTGTGCTATAAGATGAAAGACCTGCCTCAGCAAAATGGGGCGTTGCCGCCTATTGTGCTGCCTGCCTGTGCTGAAGGATGAGAGATGCGCCTCAGCAAAACGGGCGTTGCCGCCTTTTGTGCCGCCAGCCTGTGCTGAAGGATGAGAGATGCGCCTCAGCAAAACGGGCGTTGCTGCCTTTTGTGCCGCCAGCCTGTGCTGAAGGATGAGAAATGCGCCTCTCCAAAACAGGGTGTTGCTGCCTCTTGTGCTGCCAGCCTGCGTTATAGGATGCAAGCCTTCTGTGCAAGTCTTGCACCCAAATGCACAGGCGCACAGTGCATTTGCCCACAGATTTGCAGCCCCCCTCCACACATCTCACACACATGTGGATGCAGGAGTGCGTGCACAGGTGTGAACCCCTCAATATCCCACTTACTGATTTATTAGCCACTCCTGCCCACAGAACATGCGCCAAAGCAGCTCATGCGCCAAAGCAGGCTAACCCGCTTCTGCCCGCGCCGCAGGCAGGACATGCGCAGCCCAGCCTTCGCCCTCCCCTCAGCCCGCCCACGCCCCCAGCCCTCTCCCTCACCAGCAGGGCACCAGCGCACGGCGCAGCACAGTGCAACCACTTGCGCAGAGAGGCCCTCCAGGCACGCGCAGCAGGCGGCGCTTGAGGGAGCCAGTGAAAGCCGGTCCGCTGGTAAGGCCACCGCAGTGCGCATGCGCATGTGTGTGCGCGAATGTTTGTGTGTCCTATGTGTGTGAAAGGGGGAAGGGGGAGATGCGGGTGGGGATGTGGGGTTGAGCGTGGATGGATCTGTCTGGTTATGCCATGCACACCCATCGGCTGGGCCAGGTGGTGTGTACAGGAAGCTCAAGAGTGATGCACTCTTGGTACTTGGTGTGATGCACTCCTGGTACTTGGTGTGATGCACTTGGTGTGATGCACTCTTGGTGCTTGGTGGGCTGCGTGCAGGAAGTTTGGTGCCATGCAAGCATTCCACGCACAGGCATGCAGCAATCCATGCATGGGGGTGATGGATGCTGTCATGTGCGCATGGGGGTCTCACTGAGACATGCGTTGCACGCAAGATACAACATCACCAGGTACAACCTCATTTGGATTTACGAAGGTTACATCCACATGCTGAGTGGCGATGCCCGGATGGAGTTGCGTTATGCTTGGCAGTTGCGTTATGGATGGTTGCAAGGGCGCCTTTCAGCAGAGGGCTGCACAGAGGGCCGCAGCAAGGCCGAGTGCACAGCACTGCGCAAACCTGCCACCTTATGCAGGACCAGCGTCAAGGGACAGCATTTAACACGTGCAGTTGAAAGCTCATTGAACCCAATTCTTACAGAGCTTTGCTGCTGTGTCCTACACAGAAAGTCAGCCCATTTGCTGCAAGCCTAGGAGCAGGCAGCGGGATGGCGCCCAGGAGGCCTGGCTCTATACTCAGGTCGGTTGCTGCAGGATCCATCCTAGCATGCCCTTCCAGTAGGCCTTATTGTCAGGAGGCTTTCAGGCTGCCTTAAAATCAGGTCCCTTCCCGCAGCTTTTCAGCCCATCATGAGCTGGGGCTTCAGTGTATCTCGTGTTCTGGGATATGATGGATGCGGCAGTAGGTGTGGGACAGATGCGTGCATGTTTGCATCATGCAAGACCTGCACAGCGCAAGCCAAGAGGAAAAGGTGTAAGTGAAGGGAGGATGAGTATTGGTAGTAGACATTGGGGCCCAGGACCTGCACAGTCCTTGCGGCCTTCCACCAAAGAATGTATTATCATCTTGGAATGTGCATAGCATCATGATGGATGATTATGGACTTCTTCTTTCTTGATGGTTTTATGTTGCTGATGCCTGCTTCTTTTGTCCTGATCCTTTTATTATCCTTTTTATACTCCTGATGCCATATGGTGGGCTCCTTTTAGCACTGCGATCAATTCCCTTTGTCAATCGACTTTTGGGTGCTTCATGCTCTGCCGTTTAATGCAGATTGCAGAGTGCTTGTGTCAATGGTTGTGCTGCCGCGGGCTGGCACCAACCTTAGTGCCACAGGCTTTCCTCAGAGACATGAGGCCCTGAAGTGACTGTTTTGGTGTAGGCACATCATTGCAAGGAAACTGTGCATTTTATAAATGCATGACTGTTGGTGCAGGCACATCATTGCAAGGAAACTGTGCCTTTCATAAATGCATGCAGACACTTTCACTCATTTACACGCATGCATGTACACACAACATGCATGTACGTGCATAAACATAGCATGTACTCAATACACAAACATGACATGCCCATGTACAGTGGCAGGCCTCATCAAGATCCTGAGCCACCCATTTACGGCAGACGCAGCAGCGCACAGGTCTGAGCCCCAGATCTGAAAACCATGCATCTGCTGTCCATTCTTGCTCTTGACGACCTTGGCTGTGATAAGAGGTTGTGTGGATGTGTGTGCTTGACTCCACCGACGCCTTTATTATTATGTCTGTGTGCGCAGTGATCACATGTGACATTCATTATGTCAGTGTGCGCAGTGATCACATATAGCATTCATTATGTCTGTGTGCGTGGTGAACACATGTGGGACATTCATTATGTCAGTGTGCGCAGTGATCACATTTAGCATTCATTATGTCTGTGTGCGCAGTGATCACACGTGGCATAACCAAAGAAATTCCATGCAAGCATGCGCGCCCAAGTGTGCGCACTGTCCTTGCCTGTCAGTGTTGTTGTTCACATCCAAGCGCGCGTGCCCAAGCATGCTCACCGGCCACGCTGATCAGTGTTGTTGTTCACACATGCTCAAGCTGGATGCCGCATCTAGAGTGACAGCACATGCTCGTATGTGTGTGCCTGTGCTCTGGCTGTAGGCCGGAAGCGGCCTGGGTGCTGGCTCTGGGAACTTATATCCCAGGCATGCTGCGGGTCGGGTTTGGGATCTTGGGGGGCTTGCGGTGCCTGGCGCGCTTGCACGCGCCCACATGGCACACATCGAAGCGATGACGCAGGAGAACATGGCCAGGTGACTGCTGACTGCCCGGAGCATGTGATGTGTGCATGCATGCACGTGTGACTGTGTGTACGTCCGTGTGACGGTGCGCACGCATGTGTGACGGTGCGTACATATGTGTGACTGTGCGTACACATGTGTGATTGTGCATACGTATGTGTGAATGTGCGTACATATGTGTGACTGCGTACGTACGTGTGACTGCGCATACATATGTGTGACTGTGCATATGGACGTGTGCCTGTGCGTACGTATGTGGGTGCGCGAGGTGGGCAGCACGCGCTTGTTGGTGTCAAAAAGGTGCGCATGCATGTGGATTTGTGGCCCGCATTGCGGCACTGTCTTGGTAGCTCATGCCAAATGAGAGAAGCGGTGTTGTGACTGGGGGCGGTGGCAGTGGTGATAGTGATGGTTGTAGTGAACATGATGGTGATGGTAAAGACAAAGGATGGGAAGAGGAGGTGGAGGTGGAGGTGGAGGTGGAGGAGGAGGAGGAGGGGTGGGAGCGGGTGTCGGATGCATACGGCCTGATACCAAAAACATCAAACTTGAACTGGGAGAGAGATGACAATGACACAGCCAGGTCAGGAAAAACAGCCTTGTTTGGCCAATGACCTATCTCTTAAGGGAATTGCTCCAAGGATTGTGTGCTGTGGTATGGTTGGTGTGCGTCTAGTCTGCCATGTGCTGCAGTCCATGCAGCCTCTCTGTGGTTTACACAACCATGTGCTGCAGTCAATGCAAGCTGAAGATCATGACCGTTGGACTCACCACCCAACCATGGTCCAAAGAACCACTTTTCGCTTTAAGTAGTGGCGAGAGACTCAAGTTGTGCTAAGATTCGTGGCAAGACATGTCAAGTCGCACAGCCTGTCGTCCTGCGTGACAGGTACTACAAGCAAGTGGCTGAGGCTCAAGCAGACTTCATAGAAAGGAACGGGCTGCAGCAGGATGTCATGGACATGACTCCAGACGAGCTGCAGCGTGCCCTGTCAGACCAATTAAGGGAAGAAAGGTGAGGGGTGGGGGCTAGCTGGGCATGCCAAAAGCCGAGGGTGGTTGAATTGAGCTCATCAGAGCCGTCCACATCTGTGTGTACATGTGTGTGTACATGTGTGTGTGCATGTGGGCGAGCGGTGACATTTTAAACAAGCAGGCCAACGTAGTGATCAGGGCATCAGTTGCTCGTGCCTGTTTGACCTTCTCTTCTGATGATCTGTTGTAATTCAGGAGACTATGGGGTTGCTCAGAGCAAGGGTTGCTGAAAACCGCATCAACTCTGTGTATACTTCGACGGTTTGGCACAGAGTTCTGCAAATGTACTGCGTCCATGTACTGTGTTCAGCAACTCTACTCAAAGAATTTGGTCTCTGAGGGCTTGGCTGGCAGCTTGCTGCTCATCGGTCAGCTGCCTGCTTGAAATGAGCCATGCGCAGAACAACACCCTCAATTCTGGCAGTCAAACTGTCAAGGCAGCCGCGCTCTAGAAGCATCAAGAAGGAGCAGCACTAGAAACATGGGTGATTCTGTTCATCAGCGTTGTTGTGAGACACCCACTCCTATCCTTTCACTGCTGGACAAGTTTGGCATGGCCTATCATTAAATGGCCTATCATTAAATGGCCAGCGTTAAGGCTGATGGCAATGCCTGGCTTTTTGCGCTGATCCCTCCAACTGCACAGTGTCGTCCTTCGATTGCTACATTTTTGAGTGCCAGTGCCCTGCCAGGCAGCTCCCCTGTTGTTGTATGCTTTGTCAATGTAAGTAACACAGGACCAAAGACGAGCGCAGGTAGAATCTCTAGAACACTGTTTGGCTGCTTGCTTAGCTGATGGGAATGAGAGTTTGCAGACCTGCTCTTCTACAGCACATGTCTGTTTACTTTGCTCAGGATATGTTCTTCCAAAATAAAGGCGTGCCTGCTTTGCTTTCAGGACAGAAGAGGGTGTCTGCTCACAGGATGTCTGCTTTGCTCACAGGATGGAAGAGGAGGAGCGAAACTTGAGGCAGAAGGGTGCTCATGGGGTGGGTGAAAGGGGATGTGCGATTCCAAGTGACAGAGTGGCTGGGCTCTTGTTCTATACAAAGCACATCTTTTGCACACACTGATTCCCTCCCACCTCTTGCACACACTGATTTTATTCCACCTCTTGCACTTGCTGATTCCCTTTCATGCCCAGCAATTAGGCAGGAGTTGTCTTGCTAGCACTCATGATCAGAGAGCCCTGGCTGCTGATGCGCTCACTGTGTGAGCCTCACACACATGCACACACGCACACACACACGCATTTGCACACGCACTCACACATGAATTTGCACACACACAAACAGATGCACACACATGCGTGCACACACACAGGCACACATACATACCAGTGCGCAGCATGCAAGTGTGGCCAGCCCTCTCAAATGCTTACTGTGCACAAGCAGGTCAGCAGCCCCTGCCAGGTCCACCCTCCACAGGTCCCGAACACATGCTCCGGCACCAGCCCGGCGCTGAGCGCGCTGAAGCACTGTGCCCCACCCACATCCTCTTGGGCCCCACCCACCCATCCTCTCCGCACGCCCCGCAGGCCCTGGACACAAGCACCGACACCAGCCTGGTGCAGAGCGCGCTGGACCACTGTGCCCAAATGACGGAAGAGCTGGACATCCTCAAGGCATCCATGCCCAAGCCACCCCCCAAGTGGGTGGGCTGCCTGCGGCATATGCTCCTGTGGCTGTGTGCTTGCATTGCCCCATGATCGTGTGTGCCCAGGCCCGCAGCTCTTGTGCGCCCGTGCTTGCAGGTGCCCGTACACCTGCAGGCTTGCATGCACGCCTGGCTGGCGCAGAAGGGGGCCCTCCATATGCCAAGCGAGCCCCAGGCAAAACGTCGTGCGCCCGTGCTTGCAGGTGCCCGTACACCTGCAGGCTTGCATGCACGCCTGGCTGGCACAGAAGGGGGCCCTCCATATGCCAAAAGCGAGCCCCAGGCAAAACGTCGTGCGCCCGTGCTTGCGAGCCCATGCTTGCATGCAGGTCTGGGCGGCGCAGGAAGAAGCCCTCCATCCCCATGGCTACCGGGGCCAAGGGCGTGGCGGCCCTCGGACTGCAGGCCTCTGACAGCCAAACAGAGCTGGGCGCCAAGGCCCTGGGGTGGGTGGCAGGCTTGCACGCCACTGGGATGACTCATGGCTATGGGGCTGTAGTCCAGGAGAGGGAGGCCACAGAGTTGATGGTTAGGGTAAGGGTTGGACTCCAGCATCATGCCTGAACTCCAGCATCATGGATTGCCCCCCACGACTCAGCAGGCGCATGCCTTTAGAATGCCATGCGCTCATGCGTCAGGGCTCCTGAGAGCAAGGCTCTGCCTGAGCAGCGCTTGTGCTGCGCCGCTGCAGGTCTGGGGAGGACTGGGATGCGCTGGAGGGCGAAGGGAGCAAGCTCATGATCGGCCCTGACGGGGAGACGGTTGCAGGTGGGCTCTTGGGACGCGTCCCCCGCTGTCACCAGTCAAAGTGGACCTGTGGACCTCACCAGTCGAAATGGCCCCTCTTGGGGCGCCTGCCCTCATCAGTCACCAGTCAAAAGGATAATCCAGCACCCATGCTTGACACCAAGCCATGGGTTTTGGCTCCTCTGTGCTCTGCAGAAGGGACTGTATCCGATGAATGCTGCTTGACTCTGTCTGAGCTTGGAGTTGCAAGATATGTGCAGCACCATCCTATGCAAACACACTTTGCTGTTCTTGCATGCTGCTCTTCCCTGTCAGCCAAGACCCACTTTCCTATTCTTGCATGCTGCTCTTTCCTGTCAGCCAAGGTGCATTGGTGCCTATGCTTGTGCCTGAGGCCTGCATTGAAACAGCTCTGAGTTTTGTTCACTGTCGTTCTTACCCAAGCCCTGTGCACGTGCACACGCACGCTGCCTGCTGTACACGAGGGCAACACACTGGGAAGCCGTGGCCTCCCAAAACAGCTCCTGCGCAAATAAAGGCCATGCAAACATTTTACCCATACGCAGATGCAGCACAAACTGCGCATCCGCCCACTTCAGCACGCCGAGCATACAGGAAAAAGTGATTGATGCACGGCATGGTGCTACCGGTATCAAAGTGTGTGTACAAGACTCTAGGAGTGGCAGGTCGACCCTTTGCTCTTCCTGCCGCATGTCGTGTCAAAGGCAGGACTCCCTTGAGTTTTATATTATTAATTTTATTTTATGCATTGTGCACGCGCCTGTGACACAAGTTGCCCGTGGCCACGCAGCTCACATGCAAACACTCCCCTGTGGGTTGTGCATGTGTAATCACTACATATTTCTGGCCGTGGCCGCCCTGTCGTGTGCGCCCTTTGTCATGTGTGCTTGCCCACTACATGTTGCTGGCTGGGGCCTCCTCAAGCTGCTCCCGAGCATGGCTCCTGTCTGCAGTGCCTGCGCTTGCCATGTGCAGCTGTTACCTCAAAGAAGATGCTGTGCCTGTGCATGCCATGCGCAGCTGTTGCCTCAATGGACATGCTGTGCATGTGCATGCCATGTGCAGCTGTTACCTCAAAGAAGATGCTGTGCCTGTGCTTGCCGTACGCAGCTGTTGCCTCATTGGAAAGCTCCCAGGTGCTGCAAAGCTACAGCAAGCTCAGGCAGCGCGGCCAGAGGCGGCGCACTGAGCTGCTGAGTAAGTCTCTACGCTCCACCCCCCAGTCCATGGTGGACTCCGAGGCTGGGACCAGCACCGAGGGGGAGGGTGAGTGCGGGGTGATGCGGGCTTGCAGCGAGGAGATGGGTGAGTGTGTGGCAACGTGGGGCAGCAAGGAGGACAGGATGGTGTGCAGAGGAGCCCGCAGGTATGCAGAGAAGTTAGCAGGTGCGCAGAAGATGACAGGATGGTGTGCAGAAGGGCAAGCGGTTTTGAGAGAGGGCAAAAGGGTGTGTAGATGAGGTTCACTGACCATCTATTTTTTCCCATTCATTTCGGCAAGACATCTTCAACAACCCTAGTGGTGATGCATGATTGTAACTATTCCCTACTATGATTGCACGATAGAAAGCTGAGTCCAGAACAGATATGCATTGGAAAGCAAGAGTATGGTATGGTCCCCGCTCTGCCCAGCAAGCTGCCCAGTATTGCATCACCTGGGGTAGGATGAGAAGAGTGCATCCATTGCATGAAAGGGCAACAAGTGCAAGATAACGAGTGCATGCTTTCGACTGAGGTTCGCAGACTTGTGTGCTGCAGATCTCCCAATATGTTCCTTTTGGCAGTCACGCCTTGCATAAACCCTGAAAGGTGGTCATGCTTTGCATTAACCCTCAAAAATGGTCACGCTTTGCGATAACCCTCAAAGGTGGTCACGCCACCATACAAGCCTGCAGAACCAGCAGAACCACACTTTTCATAAACCCTACAAGGCGGTCGCAAACTGCAAAAGCTCAGCAAGGGCCTTTAGCTCACATGCAAAGAACCCGCACACATGCATGCGCGCGTGCGAGTGCGTGTGCACAGGCATGCACCTGAAAGTACACCAGCGCGGCTGTGAGAGCCTGCTCACCGGCGCAAAATTCAACATGGCTGCATGGGAAGCCGGTCTGACAATCCATGAGTTCTACAGCCAGACTTGTGGCGCAGCCCTGCCTGCTTGCACCTTGCTTGCATACATGGTGCAGAGCAACGGACTGTAGACCAAAAGGTTCCTGCAGGCCCGCCCCAGCAATCTTCAGGCTGGCCTGAAGGGTTCTAGGAATATTACCCCTGGGCTGCTTACACCTGATGAATGTGGGTGTGGGTGTTAATGGGACACAAATGGGTGACTCAAGCATGGCGTGTGCATGTGTGTATATCAGATGAAGGGCCCTTGGAGGAGGGGCTTCAAGAGGAGTTCCAGCAGGCCGAGCAGCCATCTGCTGTGGAGCCCAAGCCGGAGATGCGTGAGAATGAGACCTTCTCAGCCACCAGGCTTGAGGCGTTCAGGGCCAGGCTGCAAGGTAGGCACCTCATGTGCGTCGGGCTACTAGGGCCAGAGTTTCAGGACGCCAGGCTGGATGTGCTTAGGGCCAGGCTGCAGGGTAGGCACCTCACGTGCGTCCGGCCACAAGTGCCAGAACCGTCTGAAAGGCTCACCATCAAGCCAACCACCTCTGCTAGTGGCACCCTAAGCTATAGTGGCACCCTTAGCTATAGTGGCACCCTAAGCTAGTGGCGCCCTACAATTCCTGCCTCTGCTGCAAAGGAGACTGAATGGAGCATGGAGTTCCAACCAAAAACTTGTTTCCCGCAGACAGATGCCAATATCCCAGGCTTCCATGATGCACTGACAGCTATTTGCATTCTCATTGTTTGCAAACGGTGAGGCCTGCAGTTTAGGCCTTTTCGCTTGTGCATCCTACATGTGCATCCTGCAGAGGCCGCATCCGTGGACGTGGAGGAGGTGGCTCGCGGAATGCCTGCCCTGCCAACCATCCCGGCTATGCCCTCTGTGCCGCTGCATGTCCAGGTATGTGTGTGTGCATGCACCTCATTGACGACACCATCCCGGCCATGCCCTCTGTGCCGCTGCATGTCCAGGTATGTGTGTGTGCATGCACCTCATTGACGACCATCCCGGCCATGCCTTCTGTGCCGCTGCATGTCCAGGTATGTGTGTGTGCAAGCACCTCATTGACGACACCAGCCAGAGCAGGTCTGTTCCTGAGCAGCATGCCAAGGACTTGAGCTACCCCTGTAGTTAAGCACAGGGCAGCCTGCTTCCAGGCCACGTACGCCCTTTGTATTTAAGCACAAGCCAGCCTGCTTCCAAGCCACGCACGCTTGCTGCCTCCAGACCATGCACGCTTCGAGGCCACGCCCGCTTGCTGCCTCCAGGCCACGCATGCTTGCTGCCTCCAGCGCCATGCACGCTTCCAGGCCATGCACGCTTGCTGCTTCCAGCGCCACGCACGCTTCCAGGCCATGCACGCTTGCTGCTTCAGCGCCACGCAGGCTTGCTGCCTCCAGCGCCACGCAGGCTTCTAGGCCACGCACGCTTGCTTCCTATCTGTGGCGGATTCCTTCAGCTTAAACGCGTCCAGTGCATTTGGGGGGCTGGTTCTCGTGTGTGTGTTCCTTCCCTTTTTCTGCTCAGCTCCCCTGAGGCCAATGCACCAGGAAGTGGGGCAAGGTGTCCCCTGATAGAAGGCTATAGGTCTGGAGGCGGTAGGGCTGGAGGCGGCTAGGGAAGGAGCGAGAATTCTCTTGCACAAAATATGCATGTGGTCCACTCAACTCGCATACGGCCCCCCTTGAATATGCACGCAGGCTCGCCTGGAGCGCGTTTGGCGGCTGCTACACATGCCCCTCCCCTCCCGACTGGATGCTGTGCTGGAATATACCAAGCACAGCAGGCTCCTGCAGTTTGAGCATGCGCTCAAGGTATGCGTGCCAGGCTTGATGGTTGCTGAGCCTCTCAAGCTGTGCTCATCTCCTTAGGAGCCTCCATCAAGGATGTGTTGGGATCCCACAGCGGGCTCCTGTAGGTTGAGCACACGCTCAAGGCGCGCGCAGCTTGAAAAACAGTTGCAAGCAATGACAACACACTCCCGTCGTCCCTATGGATCTGCTAGCTGTACTGCTCTTCGGGAGTTCCCCATATGGTCTGCTACCATGAGGGGTGCGCCCCATATGGTCAGCTACCATGAGGGGTGCGCCCCATATGATCTGCTACCATGAGGGGTGCCCCATATGGTCTGCTATCATGGTCTGCTACCATCAGGAGTAGCATATTGTTACAATACCTTCACCTGTGGTTGGTCTGGCTCTTGCACTGTGCACGTGCAGGCATGGGAACAAGCAGCTGTGGCGGTGCAGCAGCGGGAGGGCATTATGGACACGCTGCTCCTTGTACAGACGGGTGTGGAGGACGGTAGCATTGGATACCTTACCATCAGCGCCATTGAGAGGCAGTGTGTGTGCTTGGTGCAGGTATGGGATTTTGTATTTGCATCTGGGGTGTGAGCATGGACAGTTTGGAATGCAGATTCAATTCAGCATGATGCGTGTAGCCTACAGCCTCACCACCAGAGCCAGTGAGAGGCATTGTGTGCGCTTAGCATGCGCCAAGGTACGGGGCACTTTATTTGCTTCTAGAATGTAAAGTTCACATGGGTCGGCAAGCAAAAAGACACGCGGCATAAATGTGCAGTGAGGGTGTCAGGTTGGGGTGTGGAGGACAGAGGTGGACGCATCAGGCTGTTCCAGCAGCGCTTGCTTCGTGGGACCAAAAACACGAAGAAAACAGACAGCCCTGTTGCACCAGGGCTTTGCTCTGTGGGGAATAAATGCACACATGGCCGTCACAATGTTGCTGCCTGCCTGTTCTATGGGCAAAAAATGAGTGCATGCGTCTTCTCATTCTCATTGAGATGTCACAACTAAACGCCTCCTGTCAATGTTAATGTGTAGATCACCGCGTACATAGAGCATTTGAAGCAAGTGCTCCGAGACCAGTATGCTGTCGATCTGACATACCATGGGCAGTCATACCCAGGAGAGAATCAGGTGGGGACAAGTATGCTCAGCATATACGAACCAAGTATATCTGCCTATTTATGACAGGTTGTAGTGCTCAGTAATTTGCCAGGGGGCTTCAAAAGTGAGGACAAGCTTTCTTATGGACTATGGAAGACAGTTCAGCTGGCCGTCCCTTAAATAAGGGGGGTACCAGAGCACACTTCAAGCAATCGGATTCCTGCAGTGGAAGCTACAATTTAAGCAGAGGTTTGGAGATGCAGGTTGGGAAGTACCCAGTTCTAAGGCAGTCAGCCTTTTCATTGCCTGTGTGCAGGAAGTGATGCACTCGTGTGCCCGACTACTTCCGCTCAACCTTGTTGGTGTACGCCCATCTTCCGCACCTCTATTGTTCAAAAGATGATGCCATACCTGTCCTCTTGTTGCTTCACTTGCAGCTCTCTCTTGGCCAGCTGGTGGACTTTATGGAGTGGCTCAAAGACAGCAGTGATAGTGTGGTGTGCCTGAGTTGACAGTCTTTTTGCTGTGCCTCCGAAACAGCCAAAGCCATTCACAGGCTGCAGCTTCTTCTAATGCAGCAGTAGTGCTGCCAAGCCTGGATACAGACTGGTGTGCTGCTGCACAAATGCAAGCATTGCAAATGATGCCCGATTGCTTGAGTGCAGAACCTCTCGGATGTTACGGACGTGGTTGTGTTGGTGAAGCATGGGGAGGGATTGGAGCCACAGAATGCATTCACTTCCTTGCCCGATCGGCTGTTCCTATCATAGATCCAAGCTCCTAAGCGTTGTGGAACAACTGTGTAAATTCATTGTGATATCACGCAACAATATCAGAATCTGCTGGTAGTCCTGCGGAGAGAGACCAACGGTGGATGGGTGCAGTGGAAGAGGAGGTGCTGCTCATCTTGTACGTGATTAGCATTGCACAGGTCACAACTTTTGCTTGAAGTAAGGGAGGTATTGCGAGTCCAGGTCACTTTTCCTACTCGTAGGATGTGGGCACGAAGTCTGAAGTGTGCCACATTGTGAACAATGTAATGCGGAAGGTAAAAAAACATGTATATGGGAAGGATGTATCCTGATCGAAGTGATGGGGACCATCCATAAATGTCATACAAGTTACAACTTACAGTTAAGGATTAACTGCCAGCCAGGTCGTTAGGCTGATTGGTTTGTTGCTGGTCTTCGCCAGTCAAAAGAAGTCCATAATATCCAAATTGAAATGGCAGAGTCTATTGTGCCGTTTAGAAAGAAAACCAAAGACAGTCTGACTAGGCAAGGCATGTGGAACATAAGGGACCTCCATAAAAAAAAGGATTGGCAGAAAGGGAAAAACTTTCCTATTGAATAGGAAAGAGTACTTTATTCTAAGAGAGCACACAAACAAGTCTTGACAGTGATAAAGAACATGCACCTCATTTTGAGCAGCAGCACAGGAACACTTGTCACAGTGGCCATTTCCTCCGCACCAGATGGAGGATTCCACTGCGAGAGTATGTGCTCACAAGCAAAACCTGCTCACATTCCTCAAAACGTGTGTGTTCTGCTCTAGCGCGCTGGTGCCTCTGTAGTTAGTTCCTAGTCTCGGTGCCCTTAGGAGGTCCCTTCTCTTTGCTTTCATTGGTGCGAGCTCTTAGCCGTAG
>LFCJ01002262.1_pt1 | contig 13824 bp, 15 predicted proteins | sample 643141 | NCBI WGS metagenome assembly LFCJ01 (sample SAMN03766243, study PRJNA286221) | soda lake metagenome | biome: soda lake; feature: Kulunda steppe; material: water; isolation source: sample B1-Br-g2 brine of Lake Bitter-1 | place: Russia: Kulunda steppe | collected 2010-07 | reverse complement strand
CTCGAGAACCTGACGAACCTCGCCGGACTCGACCGGTTTCGCCTCTACGCCTTCCCGCTGCCGATCGAGGACGCCGACGGCTCGCCGGTCAGAGCCGTCGCGGCCGTCTCCCCGTCGTGATCGGCGGGGCCCTCGGTCCGTCGTGATTGGGGTGGTCCTCCGCCCGGGGCCACGACGCCCCGCTCACTCGAGCGTCGCGTCCGTGACCCGGATCCGCCCCCTCGTCCCGTCCCACTCCGTGCGGTACTCGAGGTCGATCCGGCGGTCCATGTGAGGTCCGTCGACGACCAGCGTCTCGAACTCCCCACCCTCGCCGAGGAGGTGGACGCCGTACCGCTCGTGTAGCTCCTCGAGGTCCGCGACCGTCCGTTCGTCGATCCTGCGTCCGAGCCACGACTCGTCGAGACCCGCGGCCGCGACCTGGACGATCAGGATCTCGAAGCCGGCCGCGAGCATGGCGTCGACGAGCCCGCGGGGATCCTCGCGCCACAGCGGGGCGTACAGCTCACAGCCGAGACGATCGCACATCGCCTCGATCCGGCTCGTCTGGAACTCGCTCTCGACGGCGCCGGCAGTGACGCCAGCGAGGCCCCCGTCGAGCTCGTCGTCGAGCCCCCGGAGGGCGGCCTCGAGTGGTTCGATCTCGGCGTCGCCCTGGGCCCCCGACTCCCGGATCCCCTCGGCGTCGAGCTCCCCCGGGTCGATGTCGACGTGTTCGATGCCGACGCTCTCGGCGGCCAGCGACGCGAGCTCGGTCGCCGGCACGTGGTACATGTAGGAGTCCCCGGTCGGGTGGACGGTCAGCAGCCGCCTGACGTCGAGGCCACACTCGAGTGCACGGTACAGCGCCCAGGAGGAGTCTTTCCCCCCGGAGTAAAGTGAGACCCAGCCGCCGTCGTCGGTCATGGCTGGAGGTGGCGATCCGTCGGCAAATGGCTACCGATCAGCCCTCGGCTCGTCGCTCCGGCCGCTGCCGTCGGCGAGTTCGGTCTCCTCGGTGGTGTCGGCCCCCGTCGTCTCCGGCTTGGTCGTCTCCTCTTCGGCGCCGTTGAACGCCGCCGCGATCCGGACGCCGGCGAGACTCACGAGGAAGCCGGCGGCGACGAACAGGGCGAGCCGTTCGCCGGGGGCGATCTCGAAGCTGGCGACCTCGAGGGCGCCGAGTGAGACCGCCGGCACGACGAAGGCGTCGATCACGCCCTGCTGTTCGAGGAAGAACGCCGAGAAGCCCCGGACGATCAGTCCGACCGAGACGATGATGAACGGGAGGTTGAGATACGACGTCCGGAGGGGTTCTTCGCGGATCACCTCGTCGAGCAGCCGGCCGGCGCTGGCGGTCAGGGCGGCCATCGCCAGCCACGGCACCCCCTCGAACGCGAACGCCATCGCGGGGACGACCACCCCCTGGCCCCCCTCCAGCCCCGAGACGCCGAGGGCGCCGACGAACAGGCCCACGAGGGTGAGCCCGCCGGCGACGACGTAGGTGACCACCGACACCTGGCCCGCGTACAGCGACTCCTGGACGCGGCGGGCCAGCCCGGTCAGAATCTCGTCGACGCTGAACCCCTTGTAGAGCAAAAAGAGGCCGATGACGGCGGTGATCGCGGCCGCGCCGCCGGCGACGCTCCACCCCCAGGCGAGGATCGGAAAGACGAGGAGCGTGAGTCCGATGGGGACGAGCACCGTCTGGCGCAGCTCTTCGTCGGCGAGAAACTGTTTGAGCAGGTAGTACGTCGACTCGATGTCCCGCGCCTGGCGGACGACGACGCGGTCGACGGAGTCGACCCGGACCCGGCTCTCGACGATCGGCACCAGCCGCTCGTCCTCCGCGCTGTCGATGACCACCACCGCGGAGTCGGGTTCGTACTCCGCGACGAGCTCGTCGACCTGGCGGGCGACCGCCCGGTCGGCGCTCACCGCCGACTCCCGGTCGCCGCTGACGACCGCGACGACCGCCTCCTCGTGGCCGTCCCGGAGGCTCTGGGCGACCCGGAGGGTCTCGAGCAGCGAGTTCACCCCCGAATCCTCCGGATCCGCGAGCCCGACGTCGGTGACCAGCGCCCGCACGGCCTCCCAGCCGACGATGGGGGTCTGGAGGCCGGTCTTCCGGCCGACGTCGTCGTTCCGATCGAGACAGACGACCAGCGTTGTCACGCTCCCCGATGGGTCACGGGGGACGATAAAACCACGTATCGTTCATCCCGGAAACCGGGCCGCAGTCGGTCGATTCCCGGATTCCGTGGCACCGTCGGGGTTCCCTCGGCCGGTGAGTTCCCGAACCGGAGTCGAAACACCTCGAACCGACGCCGGAACACCTCGAGCCGACGACGGGACACCTCCGGTAGGCCGTCCACCCACCCTGGCTCGAGCCCCGAAGCCAGCGGCGTCGTGTCACCCTCCCCGGGGATCGTCCGGCGGGACGGCGTCCGTCGTCGTTCCCGGACGCGAGGCGTGGACACATAGCCGGCTGTGACGTATCAGCTCGGCCTGGAAGCGATTTATACCCCTGCTCGGGGCAGGACGGAATCATGGACGAGTCCGGGACGGACGGCGGCCGCGAGACCGGAGGGGGACGGTAGATGTGCACGCGACTGGTGTACCTCGGAGCCGAGGACATCGTGCTCACCGGTCGGTCGATGGATTGGCACGACGAGATCGGCACCAACCTCTGGGTGTTTCCACGGGGAACGGAACGAACGGGCGAAGCCGGGCCGGCCTCGGTCGAGTGGACGTCCGAGTACGGCAGCGTCGTCGCCTCCGCGTACGACATCGCGACGACCGACGGGATGAACGAGGCCGGTCTGGTCGCGAACCTGCTGTGGCTCACCGAATCCGACTATCCCGATTGGGACGGCGAGACGCCCGCCATGTCGATCTCGCTGTGGGCCCAGTACGTCCTCGACAACTTCGGGACGGTCGCGGAGGCGGTCGAGGCTCACCGGAACGAGGGGTTCGTCGTCGTCTCCGACGAGATTCCGGACGAAGGGCGGTTGGCCACGTTACACCTGTCCGTCTCGGACGCCGCGGGTGACAGCGCCGTCTTCGAGTACGTCGACGGCGAGTTGACGATCCACCACGATCGGGACTATCGGGTGATGACGAACTCCCCGCCGTTCGACCGGCAGCTCGCACTCGAGGCGTACTGGTCTGAGATCGGCGGAACCGTCATGTTGCCGGGGACGAACCGCCCGGCCGATCGATTCGCCCGGGCGAGTTTCTACGTGGACGCGATTCCCCAGACCGAGGATCGCCGAACCGCGACGGCGAGCGTCTTCGGTGCGATCCGCAACGTCTCCGTGCCCTACGGGATCAGCACGCCGGAGGAACCGCACATCTCCTCGACGCGCTGGCGCACCGTCGCCGATCACCGGGACCGACGCTACTACTTCGAGTCGGCGCTCTCGCCGAACGTCTTCTGGCTCGACCTCGACGGGGTCGACTTCGACGCAGACGTTCGATCGCTGTCGCTCGGCGAGAATCAGGCGAACGTCTTCGCCGGCGACGTCACCGACGACCTCGTCGAGACCGAACCGTTCGAGTTTCTCGGCGTCCACCCACCCTCGAGTTGATCGCGACCGGCGCCTTCTCAGGATGGGCCGGTCGACTGTGCGGTCGGTTCCGACCGACGGCTGGTTGACCGGAGAACGAACCGAGGGATTCGGATTCGAGGTTTCCCGCGTACGGCTGAGAGAGGCGACTATCGCCCCTTAGCGACGATCACCGCACGAGTTGATGATCACCGAAAACTGGGAGACGAACTCCTCTGGCTCGATGGGGCCGTGGCTGGAACGTTCGCTCCTTTCACAGCCCGACGGTCGCTTCCTGGACGCCCTGGCATAGCTGCAGCCTCGAGAACAGTGGCTAAATCGGTGGCCTCGGCACCCACGACTCACGATCTATCCACAGCTCAGTACGACTCGACCTGGACCCCGAGCCTACCGAAGTGCTCGATATTCGTCGTGAGGACAGGTTCGTCGTAGATGTCTGCGACTGCTGCAACCATCGGATCGACTTTGTCGATACCGCTTTCACCGTCGGCCTGCTGGTCAGCTTTCGCGAGCAGCTGTCCGGCACGATGAGCTATCGTCTCGGTCTGTTCGACGACCGGATACATCCGGAGCGCGTTTCTGACGTTCCTGCGTTCGTCATCGTCGCCGAACTCGGCACCGTACGAGAGCTCCATGACGGCCGGTGACGGAACCCGCTGAACGGTCTTCGACTCGGAGAGTTCGACGCCTTTGTCGAACGCCCTCTCGCGACCGTCGAAGAGGTCGATCAGGAACGACGTATCGAGGATCACTCGAATCGCTCCCGGAGCTCGTGCTTCGTTTCGGCATCGGTCGTGCGCTTGTTTTCGAGCCGATCTCGCATTGCCGTCGCCGTTTCTGACGAGAGTATTCCGGCGACGTCCTCGGGATGGGGCCCCCCGATGAGCCGGCGAAGCGTCTCTTCCATCGTCTCGTTTTCGCGCTTGTGAGCCTTCACGAACTCGTGGAACTCTTCGGAGATACGAACCGTTTTGCTCATGTGTCGTATACTCGGATATACGCACTCATCAGTCTTCGGCCGTGGTTCGGGATTGCTCTTGCAGTCGGTCGCAGCGTCCGATCCGGCGTAGTCGTGGCTGATCCTGCTGGGGTCTCTGTCTACCGTGGCCGCGATCAGCTCCCCTTAGAGACGCGTTCTACCGTGAAAAATGGCGCCCTCGGCACTCACGACTCACAATCTGTCCATAGTGAATGTGTTCACCGTATCTATAGAGCCCTCTGGCCCCGTTGTTCTGCCCTTCACAGCTAGCAAGAGCTCGTCGCTGTCGTCCCTTGATCAATCAGCAGTAGTGGATATTACGGTCGTCTTCAGAACGTGATTCGAGGTGCGCGTCGACCGCTTTCACGACATCCCCGATGTCTCGACCGGCCTGCTGAACGTAAACGATACCGGCGTGTTCGAATCCGGAACCCTCGACGAGCGAAAGGAAGTCGTCGTCGAACGTCACCAGAATCCAGTCCTTCTCGACCGCGTGCGAGAGATGTTCCCGGTCGGGGTCGCCCAGTCGTCCTTCGTCACGAGCTGTATAGACGGTCCAGCCACGACGGCGGAGTCCATCCGCGACCGGAACCCAGATACTCTCATCACAGTACAGCGGCCTCATGCCGTAGCAGACTCGGCGGGTCGGAAATCGTCGATGTTGTCGTAATAGTACGCGAGGGCGCGATGGACGTCACCGAGTGAGAGATTCGGATACAGTTGGGTGATCTCGTCGGGTTCGTACCCGCTGTGCTCGTATGCCACCGCGACATCTTTCACGCGAATGCCGGTCCCCTCGATGGTCGGGGCACCGTCACTGTGCGCGGGGTCCCGAACGATGCTCATAGACGGGTTTTCGCGCCCTATCGGTAATAAAAGCGTGGTCAGCAACAAACTGACTGGGGCCTATGTCTACCGTGGCCACGACTAGATTCCCTCAGAGACGCCGTCTACCGTCAAAAATAGCGGCCTCTGCACTCATAGGGGTCCTCACGGCCGGCTGCCGAGACCGGCTCGGATCGGGTGTGTCGTCATCGGCCGGTCGGGGGTACGCCGTCGGGACGCAAATCGATTTCCACCGCGGTCGACAGCGACACATACTCGGTCGCCGGCCCACTCCGGTACACTGATGGGCGTACTGTCGGCCCTCGGGGGACGGCGGGTGACGAAAGCCGAGGTGGCGGTGTTCGTCTCCGGCGTCGCCAGCATGGGCCTGGAGATCCTCGCGGGGCGGATCGTCGCCCCGCAGTTCGGCAGCAGTATCTACACCTGGGGTGGGATAATCACGGTCTTTCTGGCCGCGTTGAGCCTCGGCTACTGGCGTGGCGGCAAGCGGGCGTCCACCCACGCCGACCACCGCCGGCTGATCTGGCTGCTCCTGTTTACGGCCGTCTACGTCGCAATCCTGATCTACGCCCGGGATCTGCTTTTGATCTCGACCGCCCAGATCCCGCTGCCGAGCCGGTACGCCTCGCTGCCGGCGATCGTCGTCCTCTTTGGCCCGCCGACGTACCTGCTCGGGTTCATCTCGCCGTACGCCGCCGAGCTCTCCCAAAAGGAGGGCGTCGGCGAGGCCTCTGGACACGTCTACGCGCTGGGGACGATCGGTTCGATCCTCGGCGCCGGCGCGACGACGTTCGTGCTCATCCCGTCGATGAGCGTCGAGGGTATCGCCCTCTTTTTCGGCCTTCTGCTCGTCGGGACGGCGCTGGTGCTCTCTGCGCCCACCTTTCCCCGACGGCCGGTCGTTGCGACGGTCGTCGTCACCGTCCTGCTCGTCGTCGCCGCCAGCGGCGGGGCCGTCGGGCTCGACCCCCGCGGGGAGGTCGTCTACAGCACCCAGACGGCCTACCAGCAACTCGAGGTGGTCGACGACGGCGACGTCCGGACGATGTATCTCGACGGCGCCCACCACAGCGCCCGGGATCTCGAGGATCCCGACCGGCACGTCTTCGCGTACACCCGGTACTTCCACCTGCCGATGTTGATGATAGAAGAGCCCGACCGGGCGCTGTTCGTCGGCGGCGGCGGCTTCACGGGCCCCCAGGACTTCGAGCGGACCTACGACGACGTGACCGTCGACGTCGTCGAGATCGACCCCGAGGTCACCGCGGCCGCCGAGGAGTACTTCGGGCTCGAACGCTCCGCGGGGCTTCGGGTCCACACCGACGACGGTCGGACGTTCCTCGCCGAGAGCGACCGGGAGTACGACGTGATCGTCCTCGACGCCTACAAGCGCGATCAGGTCCCCTTCGAGCTGACGACCGTCGAGTTCATGACGCTCGTCTCCGAGCGGTTGAGCGACGACGGCGTCCTGGTGGCGAACGTGATCTCGGCGCCCGAGGGTCCGGCCTCGGAGTTCTACCGCGCCCAGTATCGGACCATGGGGGAGGCGTTCCCGCACGTCTACGCCTACCGGACCTCCGAGTCGGGCTCCGTCCAGAACGTCCAGCTCGTGGCGACCAACGACCCCGACGGTGTCTCGACGGCGGAGCTACACGAGCGAAACGCCGTTCGCGAGGACGTCCCGGAGCTGAGCGCGGAGATCGACGACCGGATCGAGGACGTCCGGACCGACGACGTGCCGACCCTGTACGACGACCGGGCGCCCGTCGACAGCCTGCTCGATCCGATGGTGGGCCAGCGATACGTGATCGAGGACGGCGAGACGCCGGACGCGTCGACGGGCCGGCTCGAGCCGGCGGCGCCGTAGCGCCCGGATCGGGATCGAAGGGTGGAATCGACCGGATCGGAACCGGAGAAGCGAGTCGATGGATTCGCCCGGAGAGGTGAGTCGATCGGATCGGGACCGAAGAGGCGAGTCGATGGGGCCACCGGACACGAGCCCACGGCGGCCGACCCCCCACCTACCGGACGAGGTCGGCGGCGTCGAGCGGTGCTCCCGCCTCCCAGTAGCGCTCGTGGACGCCGACGGCCCACCCGTGGGCCGCAGGCGACTCGACCTCGAGGGCGGCCTGGAGGATCCCGTCGTCGTCCCGGAGCAACAGGGCGACGACGTCGTCGACGACGGTCACGGCGAGTGGGATCTCCCGCTCGACGACGCGGAGTGAGACGTCGGGTGCGTCGATCAGCTCACGGAGCCGCCGACACAGCGGCGCGTCGTCGACGACGGCGTCGATGGCCGCCCGGGAGAAGACGCCGGCGAACGAGCCACCCCCCTCGACGGTCGCCTCGCGGACGCCGCTCAGGCTCCGCTCGTTGAACGCGTGGGAGACCGCCCTGATCCGGTCGGCGTCGGCGAGCAGTTCGCCGACCCGGCTGGCCGGCGCCCCGGGTCGGGTCCGCGTCGGCGTCGTGATCGTCGCCTCCCGCAGCTCCCGGAGGTCGACGGCCATCGCCTCGGCCGGGAGCCACTCGATCACCTCCCTGAGGGCGGCCTCTGTCTCGAGGATCTCCCGCAGGTCGACGATCCCCTCTGCCACGAGCCGGCCCGTCGCGGTCGCGACGTAGCCGTCCTCCCGGCGCTCGACCCAGCGTCGGTCCTCGAAGTCACGGAGGATCCGACCCAGCGTCGGCTGTGAGGCGCCCGTCTCGGCGGCGAGCTCCGAACGCGTCCGTGGCCCCGCCGACAGCGCCTCGAGACACTCGACCCGGTTGTGCGAGCGGGCGAGGAACTCGATCTCCTCGAGGCTCCGGTCCATACCGCCACCTCGGGCCCCGGCACCAACTGCCTTTCGGATCGTGAAAAAGTTTCACACCGTGACCGTCGGTCGGACGCCGACGGATCGCCCACGGCCCGCAACTGTTTACTGCCCCGAAATACTTTCTAAATTAACTTATACGCTTCGGGCCTCTACCGATATTCAACCGATGTCAGCAGTTCCGCCGACGATCGTTCACCACTCGGGCGCCGAGCGTTCAGTCGCCCGCCACCACCCCGGCGTCGACCGCCGCCCCGCTGACCGCGGGCGTCCAACGGGGGTGGGCCGGTGAAGACCGCCCGGGCGGCCCTGCTTTTCGTCCTCGCGAGCGTCTTCTTCGGCGGCACGTTCGTCGCCGCGCGGGCCGGCCAGGCGTACGTCCCGCCGCTTTTGCTCGTCGCCCTCAGGTTCGACCTCGCGGCCGTCCTGTTGCTCGCGTACGCCGCGAGCACCTCGACCCGCGAGGAGCTGGTGCCACGGAGCCGGGACGACTTCGCGGCGATCCTCGCAGCCGGCGTCCTGACCATCGGGCTGGCGAACGGGCTCCTGTTCGTCGGCCAGGGGTACGTCCCCAGCGCCGTGGGTGCGATCGTCTTCAGCCTCGTTCCCGTGCTCTCGCCTGTTTTCGCCGGCCTGTTGCTCGCCGACGAGCGGCTGTCTGCCGGTGGTGCCCTCGGGACGGCCGTCGGCCTGGTCGGCGTCGGGCTGGTGATGGGCGTCGGCCCATCGACCCTCCACGCCGCGGCGAACGTCGGCACGCTGTGGATCCTCGGCGCCGCGGTCTGTGCCGCCTTCGGGAGCGTCCTCGTCCGCCGCACGCGGCCGACGATCTCGAGTACGGCGACGATCGCCTGGGGGCTGCCCGTGAGCGCCCTCGTCCTCCACGGGACGAGCCTCGCCGCCGGGGAGTCGTTCGGCTCCGTCGAGTGGACCCCGGCGACGGTGATCGTCGTCGCCTACCTCGGGATCTTCGCGGGGGCGATCGCCTACACGGCGTACTTCGACCTGCTCGAGGGGGTCGGTGCGATCCGGACGAGCCTGATCTTCTACGCCAGCCCGGCCGTCGCGGCCCTCGGGGGATGGTTGCTCCTCGGCGAGGGGCTTTCGGCGGGCGCGGTCGCCGGCTTCGGGGCGATCCTGCTCGGCTTCGCGATCATCGGCCGGGAGACGCTCGTGCCGGCGATTTCCGGGCTCGTCGACAGGACCGGACGCCGGACTCCCGCCGAGACGCCAGCCGCCCGCGAGTCGTACCCGAGCGACGACTGATACTGTTGGCTGTAACTGTACCGAGATTCTCGCCATCCCGATGCGGCGAGAATCGTGAAAGACGTACAGCCGAGAGTATGACCGCCGGGCGACGGCCGGTGCGGTCGGCCCGGTCGACGACGGTGGATCAGCCCCCGGAGCCGCCGTCGACCGGGATCGTCGCCCCGTTTACGAATCCGGCGTGTTCACTCGAGAGGACGGCCACGAGCCGACCGAGCGCCAGCGGGTCCCCGGGGGCGTCGCACGGGCAGTCGGCCAGCAGGGCCGCCCGGGCGGCCTCGGGGTCGTCGTAGATGCCGCGCTCGAGGAGGCCGTCGACGAACCGGTCCAGATCGGCCGTGGCGTGTGGCCCCGGACACACCGCGTTGAGTCGCACTTCGGGGGCGAGCGCCCGTGCCTGGCTCTCGACGATCCCCCGGATCGCCCGCCCGAACGCGTTCGCGACGGGAAACTCCCCGGAGAGCGCCCGGATCACCGGGTTCGTGACGGCCACGACGGTTCCCCGATCGGCGTCGGCCAGGTAGGGGTGAGCCTCGCGGATCGTCCAGACGACGCTCATGAACTGTCGGTCGAACGCCCGAAACCAGTCCTCGTCGGCGACCGCGAGAAACTCCCCCGGTTCGATCGGCCGTGGGCCGGTCACCACGTGGTCGATCCCGCCGTACTCCTCGACCGCCTCCTCGACCAGCGCCGCGACGCCGTCGGGGCGACGGACGTCGACCTCGAGGCCGAGGATCTCCCCGTCGCCGAGCGCGTAGAGCCTGTCGCTCGCGTACGCGAGCTCGCCGAGGTCCGGACTCGCGAGTACGACGTTCGCACCCTGCCGGGAGAACGCCTCGGCACAGGCGTGGCCGAGGCCGGTCGCGCTGCCGGTGACGAGCGCCACGTTTCCGTCGAGATCGAGCTCCATGCCGGTCCGGTCGGCCCCCGCGGACAAAGTTCTCACGCCGGCGATAGACCGTGGTACTGCCGCCACGCCGGCGGGAACGACGGCCGCCACGCCGGAGGGCCAGGATCCGGTCGGTTCGCGAGCAGTACGACCCGATCCCCTCCCGGAGCGACCGGGCTACCGGCCGCGGTAGTCGGAGTCCCCCTCGAGGATTCGCTCCTCCACCGATCCGATCTCACGCTCCCGGTAGCCGCGAACGCCGAGGAAGGCCGTGGCGCCGATCGCAGCCAGGAGCGTCCCCCAGGTCAGCCCGACGAGGGCCGACCCGACGACGGTCGGCGCGGGGGTCGTCGCGGCGACCGCCTCGATTCCGACGATCCACGCCGGCACGAACGCCAGAAACGCGATCCAGAGGCCGAGGGCGTTGAGTGCGAGTCGCCGTCGGTCGACGCTCCGGGCGTGGACCGCGAGGCCGTAGATGCCGACGACCGCGAGCGCTCCGGCGAGCGCCCCTCGTGGCGAGCCGATCGCCGCGTCGAGGGCGCCCGCGGCCGCCAGCAGGGCGACGGAGACGGAGAGGTGTGAGCCGGGCGTCCGGATGGGGGTCACGGGCTCTTCTCGCTCTGGCTGTGTTCGGCGTCGGATATATAGCTGACGGACCGGCAGCTCTTTCGGCTACCGTCCACCAGTTCGGGACATGCACCTCGCCGAGGAGGCCTGGCCGGATCTGTGTGCGTACTTCGACGAGGAGTCACTCGCCATCGTCCCGCTGGGCTCGACCGAACAGCACGGCCCCCACCTGCCGGAGGGAACCGACCACCTGATCGCCGAGGGGCTCGCCCGCGAGGCCGCCGACCGGACGGAGTTTCTCTGCACCCCCACGGTCACGATCGGCGTCAGTCCCCACCACCGGCAGTTCCCCGGGACGACGTGGGTCGATCCGCCGGCGTTCCGGGCGTACGTCGAGAGCCTCTCGCGAAACCTCGCCTACCACGGCATCGACCGGATCGTCTACGTCAACGCCCACGGCGGGAACGTCCCCCACCTCCGGGAGGTCGGCCGTCGGCTCCACGCCGAGGAGGTCGTCTACGCGATCGAGTGGATGTGGGACGAAAGCATCCCCGAGCTCGTCGACGAGCTGTTCGAACACAACGGCCCCCACGGCGGGCCGAAGGAGACGGCGATGATCATGCACCTCGCGGGCGAGCTCGTCCACGACGACCGCCTCGCTGAGGCCCGCGACAGCGGACTCGCCGAGTTCGGCCCGGAGACGGGCCGGCAGTTCGGCGCGAGGGTGTTCTACGACGCGATCGACAACACCGAAAACGGCGTATTCGGGGATCAGACCGACGCCACCCCGGAGAAGGGCGCGGAGCTGTTCGAGGCGGCCAGCGACCAGCTGGTCCGGCTCTGTGAGTGGCTCGCCGGCCGGGATCGTGCCGAGTTGCTGCCGGGCGCGCGCGTCGGATCCCCCGGGGAGTGACTGCCGGGCCACGTAGACGCCCGTTACGCCCGACGGCCGGGGGCTGGAGGGCGTCGGCTACCGTCGTCCCATCCCGCGGATCCGCTTCACCTCGACTTCGACGTGGACCGAGTCCGGAAGCTCCCGGGAGGCGACGTCGCGTGCGAGCCCGTCGTGGCCGTGGATCTCGAGTTCCCGGCTGAAGACGGTGTACTCCCAGTCGTCGAACCGGCGGTCGTCGTCGGCGTGCAGTCGGGCGTGTCGTGGCACGCCGAGGGTCCGCGGCGGGTGGGAGTGGGGCCCCTTCAGCGCCGCGCCCTTCCGTTCGGCCGTCGACTTGATGCCCTCGACGACCGAATCGAGGGCGTCCCGATCGCCGCTCTGTAGCCGGAGACGGGTGACGTAGGTCATCTATCTATCCACCCTGTACGGCCGACGGCTAAAAATCTGCTGAGACGGCGTCCGATATTCTCTTAACGGCGCATATGCTACGTGGCACGATGGCAGTCGAAGCTACGAGCGCAGGCGCGATCCTCTTTCGCGACACGCGGGGCCGGCGCGAGTATCTTCTACTCAAGAGTCGCCCGGGTGACTGGGAGTTTCCGAAGGGCGGCGTCGAGGGAGACGAAGAGCTACAACAGACGGCGATCCGCGAAGTAAAAGAGGAAGCGGGCATCGAGGAGTTCCGGCTCATCGACGGCTTTCGCGAGGAGTACGACTACGTGTTCCAAGCCAGCGGGCGGACGATCCACAAGACCGTCCACCTGTTCATCGCGAAGTCCTTCGAGGCGAGCGCGGAGCTCTCACACGAACACCGGGACCTGCAGTGGCGTGACTACGAGCAGGCGGTAAACACCGTCACACAGGACGGGCCACGGGAGATCCTCGAGGAGGCCCACGAGTACCTGAACGAACTGGAGGCCGAAGGCGAGATCTGAACGGCCGTCGACGTCGCGGGACTGTCGGGCTGGACCCGGGACGACTGTGCTGAACCCGGACGGCCGGGGCAGCCTTTTTAGCCACCGCCGTCTACCTCCTCCGGTGATCGACTGGACCGCCCTCCCGGAGTTCGGCTTCGAGCTGCGGTGTTGTCGGTGGGCCGAGCGGTGCTGGCCCCCCGACGGCGACGCGGCCGGCCCCGTCCTCGTCGCCCGACAGCTCGGGACGAGCCGTCGCCGCTGGGACACGATCGTCATCGAGTGCGATCCGACCGGCCTCCGCGAGCGGGCCCGGTTCGGCGAGGAGCCCCTCGACGGCGACGCCCTCGACGTCCTCCGACACGCGCCCACGGGCTGGGCGTACTACCGCGAGGCGCTCCCGGAGCCGGGCTACCCGTGGCGGTACGTCCGCGAGTCGATCCACCGGGCGGTCGACCGCGGCGTCCTCGAGAGCCGGAAACGCGGGGGACGGATCGAGATCCGTCGGAACTGGCCCTACCCCAACTGGGTCGACCGGATCGTCGCGATCGAGAACAAGCCCGACCTCGATTCGGCCGCGGCCCGCCGTCTCGGCGAGCAGCTCGAGCACGACGTCGCCCTGGCGCTCGCCGACGAGGTGTGGGTCGCGACCCGCCCGACCGGCGAGCGCGTCGAGCCCGCCCTGCTCGAGGGGCTGCCGGTCGAGGTCGGCGTGGTGACCCTCGAGCCCGAACGTCTGGAGGCGTCCGTCGAGTGGTATCCACGCCGGCTGGCCGTCGACGAGCCGGGAACCCGCATCCTCGAGCGTCCCGCCGGCGGACGACGGGACGCCTCGGCCGCGCGCTTCGAGTACGTCGACGCCGACCGGAAGGCCACCCTGCGTCTGGAGATCGCCGAACGGGCGTACGGACGGGGCTGGCGCTCGTTTCACCGGACGATGCGGCCGGACTGTCGGCACTTCGAGCTGCGCTCGCTCGACGGCGCGGTCCCGTACTGTCGGGCGAAAGGGCGGCTCCCGACGGCCCGGGAGTGTGCGGGCTCCTGTCCGGCCTTCGAGCCCGAGCCGCCCGCGTGGCGGACTCGCGGCTGGCCGATCGAGGG
>LFCJ01002261.1_pt1 | contig 13829 bp, 17 predicted proteins | sample 643141 | NCBI WGS metagenome assembly LFCJ01 (sample SAMN03766243, study PRJNA286221) | soda lake metagenome | biome: soda lake; feature: Kulunda steppe; material: water; isolation source: sample B1-Br-g2 brine of Lake Bitter-1 | place: Russia: Kulunda steppe | collected 2010-07 | reverse complement strand
GCGGGACGCGTGGCGCGTCGCCGGCGGCACATGGCTCGACGACAGCAGCACCGTCACCATCCACCCGGCCGCGCTGAAGCGCATCACCCGCCAGCTGGCACAGCGCCTCGACGGACGCGCCGACGAGGCCGCGGAACGCGCGGCGCAGATCCTTGTCGACGCGTGGGGACAACTGCCTGACGGGGTGCGCGGAGAAGCGAAAGGTGGCGGCCAGCGCTGCGCCTACTGCACCGAACCCGCAAGCCAAGGCAGACCTACCTGCCCTAAGTGCCGGCACCTCAACCCAGACGACGTCGAAGTGTGCATGGCCGACGGCTGCTGGCGTCGCGTCAACAAGGGCGAACGCACCTGCGCCCGCTGCCGCAAGCGACGGTCAAGGCTCAAGGGCGTTGCGTAAATCACACGCTTGTGGTTATACTGTGACACACAGCGGGAGACGTGTGCCACAACCCACCGCGAGGCACCGTCTTCTGGTCGCCGAGAGATCGGCACGCTTCATGCGCGCCACCCGCCTCACACCACCCCGCGCGCTCGGCCGCACTGACACCGACCCCGACCATCTCGCCGACTGGCGCGACCATCTCGACGACGACGGCTGGCAGACGGTCTACCCCGACCCGACCGCAACCCAAGCCATCGGACGAGCCGACCGCCAACGACAGCGCTCCGACAAAACCGGATAGGGGGGTCAAATCTTCGCGGCAAGGGGGACGGCGACCGCGGGGGGTTAGCGGCGCTCTCCCCGGCTCGGGAGGTCTAGGTCTCGATGGCGCGTGACGGGTGGCGGTACGACGACCGGGCTTGGAAGCGCGCTCGCCTGCGGGCGCTGGAGCGCGACGGCTGGGAGTGCCAGATTCGCGGCGCCAACTGTCGGGGTGAGGCGACTGAGGCGGATCACATCGTCCCTGTGGATGCGGGCGGCGAGCGATACGACGAGGCGAATCTGCGGGCGTCGTGTAAGGCGTGCAACACGTCGCGGGCGGCGAAGGCGAAGCATCGCGAGGGGTGGCGGCGGAGCGCGACGCGGATCGTGTTGGTGGTTGGTCCGCCGGGTGCTGGCAAGTCGTCGTTGGTGGAGCGGGAGCGGAGCCCGCGGGACGTGGTGGTGGATTGGGATCGGATGGCCGAGGCGTTGGGCGCGTCCGGTCACGGTGACGGGAACTACGAGGCGACGAGGGCTGCTCGCGGTGCGGTGTTGACGCGGCTGCGGCGTGGCGAGGTGGATGCGCCGAGGGCGTGGATCGTGTCCGCTAATCCGGAGGCCGAGTCGATGTTCCCGCATCACGATGTGCGTGTGGTGGATCCGGGGCGGGATGAGGCTTTGCGTCGCGCGCGGGAGGCTGGCCGTCCGGAGTATTGGGGTCGGCTGGTGGACGATTGGTACAGGAAGCGTCACCGGGCGGAGAAGCCGGTGGGCGCGTCGCGGGAGTGGTAGATGCCTGCGTGTGACGACTGCGGGTTTGAGGCGTCGACGCCGCAGGGGCTGGCGTCGCATCGCGCGTGGAAGCATCAGGCGGAGCCTGGTGGGGAGCAGTCGCAGGCGTGCGAGGAAACGATCCGCGAGCTGAAGCGGCTGGGCCGCATCGAGCGGATCGACACCGCGAAGGCTGAGGCGGTCCGCGGCATCGCCCGCCAGCTGGATTTGAACCCTGCGAACTCGCAGATGTGGCGCGAGTACCGCGAGGGCCTAAACGATCTGCTCGGCGTTGAGGATGACGATGACGGCACTGACGACGTCATCGCGCAGATCCGAAGCGCAGCCTCGCTGGGCGACACCGCGTCGGCCTGACCGGCCGACGATCGGCGGTCGGATCGCGAAGGTCGCCGAGCTGTTGGGGCAGCCGTTGATGCCGTGGCAGCGGATGGTCGCTGACGTGATCGGCGAGGTTGATGCGGCGTCGGGGCGGCTGGCGTACCGCGAGGCGTGGGTGAGCGTCCCCCGGCAGCAGGGCAAGACGACGCTGGTGTTGTCGACGGAGACGGAGCGGTGTATCACGTGGACCGAGCCGCAGAGGGTCGCCTACACCGCGCAGACGGGATTTGAGGCGAAGACGAAGCTGCTTGAGGATCAGGTTCCGATGGTTCAAGCGTCGCCGCTTGGACGGTTCTTGGCGAAGGTGAGGCGCGCGCAGGGCGATTGGGGCGTCGACTGGGCGATGGGCTCGCGGATCGACGTGATCGGCTCGAGCGGGTCGGCGGGCCACGGGCGCGTCATCGACCTGGGCGTCCTCGATGAGGCGTGGAAGGACGACGACGACCGCCGCGAGCAGGCGATCCTCCCGGCGATGGTGACGCGCCCGGATGCGCAACTGTTGGGCGTGTCGACGATGGGCACTGATGCGAGTCTCTACCTGAACCGGAAGGTTGCGGCTGGCAGGGAGGCTGCTGCGGAGGACTCCGGGTCGGGGCTGGCGTATTTTGAGTGGTCGGTCCCTGAGGACGCGGACGTTGACGACCCGGAGGTGTGGTGGGCGCACATGCCGGCGCTCGGCTGGACGATCACCGAGGACGCGGTGCGTCACGCGCGGGAGACGATGGAGGACGGCGAGTTCCGACGCGCGTTCGGGAATCAGCAGACGAAGGCTTCGGAGCGGGTGATTCCCGAGGCGGTGTGGTTGGCGGTGCAGGACGCGGATGCGGCGCCGCAGCAGAACATCCAGTTCGGCGTGGACGTGAACGCTGACAGGACTGGCGCGGCGATTGTTGCCTCGGATGGCGAGGCGGTGGAGATGGTCGCTGCGGGTGACGGCACCCAGTGGGTTGTCGGGTGGTTCACGGGGAGCGCGAGTCGTGCGGGGACGCCCGTGGTGGTGGCGCAGAACTCGCCGGCCGGCTCGTTGGTCGACGATTTGGAGAGGGCTGGCGTGCGGGTGCGTGCGGTGGCTCCGCAGGATGAGGCGGCGGCTGCCGGACGGTTCTATGACGCTGTCGCGGACGCGCGCCTTCGGGTCCGCCCGGTTGACGGGCGGCTTGATGAGGCGGTTGCCGGTGCGGCGGTCCGCCGGGTTGGCGACCGGTTCGTGTGGTCGAGACAGCAGAGCGCTGCGGACGTCTCGCCGCTGATCGCTGCGACGCTCGCGTTTGGGGCGCGTGGCCGTCAGCGCGAGCCGCGCATCCGCGTGATCGGAGGCGAGTGATGCGTCTTGTGTGCGAGCTCGCCGGCTACGCGCTGGTGGCGGTTGGTCTCGGGTTGGCGTGGCTGCCGCTCGGAGTGATCGCCGCCGGGGTGGCGCTCGTGATCGTCGGCAACAGTGAGGCTGCTTGATGGGACTGTTGCGCAGCCTCGTTGAGACGCGGTCTAGCAACCCGGAGGACCCGAAGACGCCGCTGTCGGACCCGTCAGTCGTCACGCATTTTCCGGGAGCGCGGGAGACGCACACCGGCCGGATCGTCTCCCCGGAGGGGAGTCTGGCGGTCTCGGGTGTGTACGCGTGCGTGAGGATCATCGCCGAGGGTGCGGCGATGACGACGCCACGGTTGCAGCGGATGGTCGGCGACGCGTTCGAGGACGCTAGCGACGATCGTCGTGCGTCGTTGCTGACTGACGCGCCAAACCCGGAGACCGACGCCGGCGAGTTCTGGCGCAGCGTGCTCGTGTGGCTGCTGTTGCGTGGCAACGCGTACGTGTACGTGGAACGCGACGGCAACGCGCGGCCTACGGGCTTGTGGGTGTTGCCGGCGAGCGCGGTGGAGCCGTTCCGCATGTGGGATGGCCGCATCGTTTACCAGGTCGCGCTCGACCAGGAGACGCACGCGGGGGATCTCCCGAAAACGACGGTGGTCGGCGAGACCGACATCATGCACTATCGCGCGTTCGGGCTGGGCCGGTTGAAGGGCATCAGCCCGATCGGCGCGGTACGCCAGAGCGTCGGGATCGCGTTGGCGGCGCAGGAGTATCAGGGCCGGTTCTACGCCAACGACGCGACGCCGGGCGGCTATCTCGCGACCGATCATGCGTTGACCGACGAGCAGTTCGACCGGCTAGAGAAGTCGTGGCTCGCGTCGCATCAGGGGCTCGCGAGCGCGCATAAGCCGGCGATCCTCGAGGACGGCGTGAAGTGGCACAACATGTCGCTGCCGCCGGGGGATGCGGAGTTCATCAATAGCCGTCGCTGGGAGCTGTCGGAGATCGCCCGCATCTTCGGCGTCCCCCCGCACATGTTGGGCGACCAGGAGCGGCAGACGTCGTACGGGACTGGTGTGGACGAGCAGAACCGCGGGTTCGTGAAGCACTCGCTGGCGCCGTGGGTGTCCCGCCTGGAGCGGGTGACGCGCCACAAGCTGCTGATCCGCGAGCCGGACCCGGACCCGCAGCTGTGGTTCCGGTTCGACATGGACGCGTTGATGCGCGGCGACCCGCGCGCTCGCGCGGAAGCGCATGCGACCGGACGACAGTGGGGCTGGCTGTCCATCAACGACATCCGCCGCGACGAAGGGCTCGCGCCGGTCGATGGGGGTGACGACTACCTCGAGCCGGAGAACATGCGGCCAGTGCGCGGCGATGATGAGGAAGACCCGCGCGATCTTCGCGAGCGGATTGAGGCGGCATCGACCGCGTGGCAGGCCGGGTTTGACCCGCAGTCGATCGTTGACCGTCTCGACTTGGGCATGCAGCACTCGGGGGCACCGTCGCCTTCTGCGCAGCCGCAGGAAGCTTCATTGCGGAGCCTTGAGCGGCGCGACGACGACCCGGACGTGTCGTGGACCCGGGAACATGAGCGCGCGCTGCGCCGCTACTTCGAGCACAAGATGGACGTGCTGCTTGAGCGGCAGGGTGACGAGTCGCCGCCGCGCAGCGTCGACGACCACTGGGACGATGACGAGTGGAACGACGAGCTGACTGGCCTGTTCCGACGGCTTGGCGGGCTGACTGCGGCGGCGTTCGCCGCGCGGGTGATGGACGACTACGACCCCGACTCGGAGATGGGCGAATGGCTGGCGGCGAACAGCCGGATCGGCGCCGAGCAGGTCAATGAGTCCGCTAAGGAGTACGTCAACGAGCGGATGGCGAGCCCCGACGACGGCGAGGCCACGTCGGGCAAGGTGCTGCGCGGCGCGTTCGGGGTGCTGTCGACGTCGCGTGCGGCACAGATCGCCCGGTCAAGAGTGACGACGGTCGGTCGCGCCGCCGAGCATGGCGCTGCTGAGAAGTCCGGCGAAGTGACCCACAAGACGTGGCGGGTCATGTCGGGTGATCCGCGTGACGAGCACGCCCCGCTTGACGGGGAGCGCGTCGAGTTGGGCGAGCGGTTTAGCAATGGGGCGCGCTGGCCGGGCGACCCGGACCTTGACGTGGGCGAGCGGGCGAACTGCCGATGCGACATGGACTTCGACTAATGGGCGTGGAGGGCGCGGTCCGAGTTGCGGTTGATGAGGAGCGGTTCTCGTGTCCGTTCCCGTTCGAGTCGCACAGCGATTGCGTCGACCGGATCAGCGAAGAGGGCATTGACGACCCTGACGCGTTCTGCAACGCGTGGAAGCACGAGTGCGAGGGGTCGAGCGGAGGGGCGATTATGGAGACTCGCGGCTTCCTGTGTGAGCGGCGCGACGAGTCCGATGATGCGTTGCGGGTGTCGGGCCGCGCCGTCGTGTTCGACTCGTTGAGCGAAGACCTCGGTGGATTCCGTGAGAAGTTCGCGCGCGGCTCGTTGGACAAGACGCTCGCCGAGCGCCGCGACGTCGGACTGCTCTACAGCCACGACTCGGGGTCTGTGCTCGCGTCGACCCGCGCCGGCAACCTCACCCTCACCGTCGACGAGGCCGGGTTGCGGGTTGATGCCGAGTTGGACCGCAGCGACCCGGACGTCCAGCGGCTAGACGCGAAGCTGCGGGCGGGCACGGTGGATCGCATGTCGTTCGGGTTCCGCGCGTTGAACGACCGATGGGACGAACGCGACACCGACGGAACCCCGATCCGCACGGTCACCGAGGCGCAGCTGATCGAGACGTCGGCGGTGTGGCTTCCCGCCTACCCAGCCACCTCGCTTGAGGGGCGCGGGCGGCTCGCGGACCTTCCGGTGGGCGCGTTGGCGACGATGCCGGAGTCGCTGCGCGACGAGCTCGTCGGCGAGCTGCGGGAGGGGAAGGTGCTGTCGAAGGCGAACAAGCAGGCGCTTGAGGCCGCGAAGAAGTACCTCGAGGACGTCCTGAAGGCCGCCGGCGAGGAGCCGACGGACGCCGTTGACGCGGAAGACGACACGGACGACGAGCCGCTTGAGACCGTCCTGGGCCGCGCACGCCACCTTGAGCGGCTGGTGCGCGCCTAGCAGAGAAGTCGTCGGGCCGGAGCATCCCACACCCACCACCCCGCAGGGGCCGGAGGTGTGCTGTTGGTGCCACCACCCGCGCACGCCAGAGAAGATCGAGCACTCGAAGGAGTGATGCCAAATGAGTACCGCGCTTGATCTGCGCGCCGAGCGTGCGCGGATCTGGGAGAATGAAGCGAAGCCGCTTGTCGAGCAGGCCGAAGCCGAGGGCCGCAACCTGTCCGCCGAGGAACGCGAGAAGTTCGACAACGCCGAGAAGGCGATCGACGAGCTGACCGAGCGGATCGAGCGGCAGGAGCGCGCCCAGCAGCGCGAGATGGAGCTTGCCGCGTCGACCCGTGAGCAGGCACCGAGGGTGGAGACGCCTGGCGAGCAGCCGTCGTACGACCGCGCGTTCTGGAACTGGGCGAAGCGCGGGATGCGTGGCCTCTCCGACGAGGAGCGGTCGCTGATGGAGCAGCGCCAGCAGGGCGTTACCGACGACGCGGACGGCGGCTTCCTCGTCCCCGAGGGCTTCATGGACCAGATCCAGGAGGCTCTGAAGTGGTACGGCGGCGTCCGTGACTTCGCGCAGGTCATGACGACCAGCACCGGCCAGGACATCCCGTGGCCGAAGATGGACGAGACGAGCACCAAGGGCGCTCGGATCGACGAGAACACGGAGGTCGGAGACCAGGACGTCACGTTCGGGTCGGTGACCCTCAAGGCGTTCACCTACACGTCCAAGATCGTGAAGGTGTCTCGCCAGCTGCTGCAGGACGACGGCACCAACATGGAGTCGCGCCTGCCCGACTGGCTCGCCACCCGCATCGGCCGCATCCTCAACGAGGAGATGACCACCGGTGACGGGTCCGACAAGCCGCAGGGCGTCGTTGAGGCTGCCTCGCAGGGTCACGAGGCCGCCGCTTCGGACGCGATCAGCTACGAGGACATCGTCGAGCTGATCCACTCGGTGGACCCGGCGTACCGTGACAACGCCCAGTTCATGTTCAGCGACTCGATGCTGAAGTCGCTGAAGAAGCTGACCGATGACCAAGACCGGCCGCTGTGGGTCCCAGGTGTGGCGACCCGCGAGCCCGACACGATCCTCGGTTACGGCTACATCCTCAACCAGGACATGGACGGCCCCGGCAGCGGCAACAAGTCCGCCATCTTCGGCGACGGCAGCTACTACATCGTCCGAGACGTGCTCGACTTCACGCTGCTGCGTCTCGACGAGCGGTACGCCGACTACCTGCAGGTCGGCTTCCTCGGCTTCTCCCGCCACGACGGCCGTGCGGTCTTCGAGGGCGACGCTCCGTTCAAGTACCTCGAGCATCCGTCCTAGTCCGCTAACGGTCGGGTGGGGGTCGCCAACCCCACAGCGGCCCCCACCCGACGTCTCCCGTCACATGAAGGGGTGGCTCGCATGCCGAAGGTGATCCTGCAGACCAGCCTCGCCGGCCCCACATGGTCGGGTCGGAAGGGCGACACGGTCGACCTCCCGAAGGCAACCGCGGATCGGCTCGTCGCCGCCGGCAAGGCGAAGCGTGTCGGACGCCCACCGAAGGCCGAGGCGGAGACGGCGACGGTTGAGGCCGAGGAGACCCGGTGACCTGGCATCCGTCGTCTCGCGAGGTGGCGAAACTGTTGCCGCAACGGTTCGGTGGACGCGAGCCGGATCAGAACACGGTGCCGCCGGCTGACGACATCGACCAGATGATAAGCATGCGGGCGGTGGAGCTCCGCAACCGCTGCGGGCGCATTGACGACGTCGACGATAAGGCGATCCTCGACCTGGCACGTGAGACGCTGGCGCTTGGCGTCGCCACCTACCTCGAGCACTCGTGGTGGCCCGAGCAGGGGGACGGGGATCCGGCGGCGATGTTCTTGCGTCGCCGCTACGAGGAGCACGTCGATCTGCTGCGACGGCAGATCCTCTACAAGCACCGAGCGGACAAGGCCGATTCGTGAGCGACGCGGAGGAGCTGCGCGCACACCTGCAGAACATCGCGCGACGCGCTGGCGACCCTCGCCCCGCGTTTCGCGAGGCGGGTCGCATCTGGCGTCAAGCCGCCGTCGAGCACTTCGAGTCGGAGGGCGGCGGCCAGTGGCAACGCTGGGACGACCGCTACGCGCGGATGCCGCACGACTGGCGCGGCCCCGGCGACTTCATGCTGCGCCGCACCGGAGAACTGTTCGCAAGCCTCACCGACGTCAGCCATCACCAAAACGTCAAGCGGATCACCGAGACGTCGCTGACGATCGGCGGCACCAGGCCGACAGCGATCCTCATGCACCATGGACGCGGCCAGTCAATGCCAGCCCGCACGCCGATGCCGCAACCCGAACTGTTTGAGGACGCGTGGGTGAACACCTACAAGCGTCGCATCACCGGTGAAGACGCAGGGGGGCTGGGCGCATGATCGTCGGCCCCGTTACCGCTGTGCACCAGCTCCGCCGCGCGGTCATCTCCACCCTCCAAGACTGGCTGGTGTGGACTGACGGCGACGGCCGCTGGCAGCCCGGCTGGCCGCTCGTGGACATCGCCCAGCAGACCGGCGTCGACGTTGATCGGCTGCCGCCGGTGCGTGCGTGGCATCGCGTCGCCGCGTGGGACGACGTGTCCGAATCGCAGCAGCCCGTCGTGTTCGCCACATCCCCCGGACTGGTCGGCGAACCCGAGCGTCGCGCGCGCGAGTGGCGGTCCGTCTGGGAGGTGCCGGTGATGGTGGCGGTGCGCGGCCAGGACTACGACGACACCGCCGACCTCGTGTCGGTGTTCGCCGCCGCGATCCGCACCACGGTCCTGCGTGAGCAGCCGACGGTCGACGGAGTGGAGGGCTGGTGGTGGGCCGGCGAGACATACGACGCGTTGCCTGCCGATCAGCAGCGCACGTGGGCGGGCGCGCTCGTCACGTTCCACTGCGCCGCCTCGGAGGTCGTCCAAGAGCGCCCCGAGCGTGACCGGCCCGACACGCCATTCGATGACGCGAAGCCGATCCCGACTGTCGAGCAGGTGGACGTGACATGGAAGTGAAAGCGAAGCGGATGGTTGACGTCGGCCAGGTCGTTCCGGCGGGCGCGACGGTCACCGTCGACGCAAGCAAGCCGCGGGTGCGTCGCCTGATCGACGCAGGCGTGCTGGTCGAGGTCAAGAAGACGAGACGTGACGACGCTGGCCGGTTCGCGCCGGCCGAGGAGGGTGAGGCATGAGCCTGACGGTGGGCGTGCCCGGCGCGCCGGGCACCTATCTGGTCGACATCGAGGATCCTGCTGCGCTGACGCCGCCGGTTGACACCGGCCAGGCGCTCGTCGCGGCGATTACCGAGAAGGGGCCGCTTGGGCCGACGCGCATCCGGTCGGCCCGCGAGTTCACGGACGTGTTCGGTTCGGCGCACTATGCGACGGTCGGCCGCGACGAGGCGCGCGCGTTCTTTGCCTCCGGCGGGCAGGCCATGCTCGTGTCTCGCGTTGTCGGCGGCGACGCGGTGAAGGCGTCGGCGACGCTCGGCGAGGACCTGCTTGAGGTGGAGGCGTCCGGTCCTGGCGAGTACGCCGACGACTGGCACGTCAAGCACGTTCGCGACGGCGACCAGTCGCGAGTCAAGCTGTACGACGGTGACCCCGACAACGGCGGCAACCTCGTTGAGGTGATCGTCGGCGAGTCCGTCGAGGATCTGTTGACCGCCAACAGCTTCTACTTCAGCGTCGACCGCGGGTCGGGGTGGGACGACGAGTCGTCGCTTGACGACGTGCCGGAGGAGACGGCGCAGTTGTCCGGCGGCGACGACGACCGCGACACCATCGACTCCGACGACTGGGAGGATGCGCTCAACCGGTTCAACGACCGGTATGGGCCGGGCCAGTTGCTCACGCCGAACCGCAACCCCGGAGAGGTGTCAACCGCGATCATTGACCATCTCAACAAGCGCGAGCGGGTCGAGCGCGTCGCGTTCCTCGACACTGACCGTGACGACGATGTGACGGCGGTCGTGTCGGAGGGCGGAAACATCGCCGACCGTCGGGTGGCACTGTTCCGCCCGGTGAAGATGACGGTGCGTGGCGTCACCCGCACGATTCCCGGGTCGCTAGCCGCAGCCGGCCTGGTGGCGCGCGTCGACCGGGACAATCCGACGGCGCATGTGGCGGCCGCCGGCAACGAGGGACTGTTGCCCGACGGCAGCGACATCATCGACGAGTACAGCACCAGCGACCGCGAAAACCTCGCCGACGCTGGCGTGAACCCATGGGACGACCGTCGCGGCGCGAAGCTGTACGGGTTCCGTGCCACCAACGGTGACCCGCTGCACATCGCTCGCCATCGAATGCGGCTCGCCGCCGACCTCAACCGCGAGCTGTCGGAGTACGAGTTCGGTCCGACCGACTCAGACACCGTGTCGGAGGCGCGCGGCGAGGTGCTGTCGGTGCTCGCCGACCACGAAGACGCCGGCGGCATTGACGATGACTACGAAGCGAACGTGACCGGCAACGTCGACACGCTCGTCGCAGAGGTCGACTACAGCCCGACCGGCTTCGCCGAGCGCGTCATCATCGCGATCCCGGTGCCGCAGGCCAGCTGAAGGGGGAGTCATGGTTGACATTGACAAGGCGCGACGCACCTCGCGTCAGGCAGACTCGCGGGTGACCGTCTCGGTGGACTGGGACGGCACCGGCGACTACCGCCGCGAAGGCATCTTCCAGGAGTTCGACGAGCCCGAGGTTGGCAGCACGGGTGAGGAGACTCGCCTGCCGGACGGGTCGCATGTGGTGCTTCCCGGCTTGCAGGACTCGTTCGACGCGACCGTGACTCGCGACTGGATCCAGGACCGCGACGAGGGTCTGTACCGGCGAGCGCTTCGCTATCGCGGGCTGGCACGGATCCGAGTGATTGTGCAGGACGTCGACCATCGCGGCGACCCACAGGGCGATCCGCGCACCTACCGGGGCCTGATCGAGTCGGTGCAGCGCAACGGGTACGACGCCGACTCTGCGTCTCCGCGAACGATCCAGCTGTCCTGCCGGTTCGATAGCAAGGTCGCCGCATGAAGGCCAGCGACTCGCTGAAGCAGCGACTCGCAGACGAGCGCAAGCGGCTGGTCGTCGACATGCCGGTAACCACCGGCGACGGCGACGAGCTGCTGGTCGTCCGCTACCAAGCGTTGCCGCGCGAGCGGATCACCGAGCTGCACGACCGCCACGGTGGCCGCGGCGACGAGTTCAACCTGAAGCTGGTGGTGGAGGCGTGCCAGGCGCTGCTCGTCCGCGACGGTGACGGTCGGCTGGTCGGCCTCAACGATGACGCCGCCGACCAGGCGTACGTCGACGACGACAACCGGCTGCAGGGCACGCCTGTCACATACGCGTCCGATTGGACGTTGTCGACGCTCGGGGTGGACACGGCCCGCGACGCGGCCCTCATGCTGCACCCGCGTGAGGGTGCGATCGACATGGAGGCCGGCGAGGTCACGCGCCTGTCCGGCTACGAGGACGGTGGTGAGCGGGGAAACCGCTCGAGGGGTCGCCGCTAGTTGGCCTTCTGGCGGCGGCCAGCGCCGCCGGCGTTGAGCCGCGCGAGCTCGCGGACTCGGTGCCGGACGGCGACGAGTGGACGATCTGGTCTGCGGTCGTGGTGGAGGCCCACCAGCTGATGCGTCAGCGTGACGAGCGGCTGGCCGAACTCATTGGTGTTGCCGTCGCGCGGCGCGTAGGTCAGCTATTCGACGGCCGGAAGCGGTGAACCGCTCCCACAGCGCGAGCGCGCCGACGCCGCTGACAAGGGCGATGCCGATCTGCATGAGCACGTCGGTCGGGAACAGCAGCGGCGCGAAGCGAAAGCCGATGAGCACGCCAATCAGCCACGCGAACACCATCCATCCGACGTCGGCCCATCGGCGAAGCTCGTCACGCACGGCCGTCCCTTCTGTTTGGGGTGTGTATGGCTAGGGTGCATGAGATCGTCGCGCGACTCAAGGCCGAGGGCGCCCAGCAGTTCACCCAGGACACGTCGGAGGCTGCCGACGCGACGGGACGGCTGGGTGACAACGCGCAGGAGTCCGGCGAGAAGACCACCGACACGTGGCAGCGCACCTCGCGTCGCGCCGGCGCGGCGATCGTGGCGGTCGGTGCGGCGATCGAGGGCCTGTCTCGGCAGATGCAAGAGAACATGGACACCGCCGCTCGCGTCGGCAACACGATCGGGGTGACCCAGCAAGAGGTCAGCGACTCCGTTGCGGGTATCCATGACGCGACGACCGAGCTCGACGAGCTGTACGGGATGATGGAGGTCGGCGCGCAGCGCGGCCTTGACAGTCTCGACGAGCTTGAGGAGTTCGCTGAGACGTGGGACATGATCGGTGACGCGACTGGCGAGAACGCGCAGCAGCTCGCCGACGCGTCGGCGGCGCTTGAGGCGGTCGACATTGGGGCGGCGGACACCGAGGACGCGCTTGACGCGTTCGGTGCGGTGATGCAGGACTCCACCAACGACGTTGGGGATTTCCTGCGGTTCATTGAGCGGACTGGACCGGAGCTCGACGAGTTCGGCTTCGGCGTTGATGAGGCGGCCGCGCTGTTGATCGGCTTGGAGGATCAGGCGGGGCTGACGGGCCGCACCGCTCGCCAGGAGTTCCGCGACGCGGTGTCGACCGCCGAGGACTTCCGCGACTCGATCAGTCAGGGCGTGGACGCCACCGACGTGCTGTCCGACGTGCTCGATCGCAAGGCCACCCCGTCGATCGCTGACTACAACGACGAGCTGGAGGAGCACATCGAGGCGCAGGCGCGTTGGCAGGAGAACCTGCTTGAGATCAGCGACCGGGTTGGCCCTGGGGTCGCCCAGCATCTCGCCGAGCTCGGCGACGAGGCTGCCGGGATGGTCGACAAGGCCGTGGAGTCTGGCAACTGGGACGAGCTGCGCCGGCTGGCCGACAATCTCGACGGGGTGGCGGGCGACTTCGACAACGCCACGGACATCAACTCGGCCGCGGTCGACACGCTGCTGGACGACCTGGGGATCAGCGAGGACGCGTTCGGCGGGTATCTCGCGCAGGTGCGCGGCAGTGAGGACGCGCTGCGCGACAACGCCGACGCTGTTGGCGACAACCGGACGCTGCTGCAAGAGTGGCAGGCCGACCTTGAGGGCTTCGTCCACGACAACGCCGACTTCATCGACGCGATCAACAGTCTGACCGGGCCACTCATCGTCGTCTACGGCGCGCTCAGGATCCTGAAGGGGGCGTTCGGCAAGTTCCTCGCCGGCCTCGGGCTGCTGAAGGGCGGCCTCATTGCGCTTGGCGTCGTGGGTGTCGGCGCGATCATCTACTGGTTCCAGAACTGGCGCACCGAACTACCGAAGCTGCTCGCTGACCTGTTCGGGTTCGCGGCGACGACCGAAAGCATCATGGACCGGGTGCGCACCGTCGTGGTGGGTGCGATCAACGCGGTGATCGAGTCGATCAACGGGATGATCCGTGCGCTCAACAGCATCCACATCCCGTTGCCGACGATCCCCGAGTCGATCCCGGTGATCGGCGGGATGGGTGGTGGAAGCATCAGCTTCCCGACCATCCCCGAGGTGCCGAG
>LFCJ01002260.1_pt1 | contig 13832 bp, 12 predicted proteins | sample 643141 | NCBI WGS metagenome assembly LFCJ01 (sample SAMN03766243, study PRJNA286221) | soda lake metagenome | biome: soda lake; feature: Kulunda steppe; material: water; isolation source: sample B1-Br-g2 brine of Lake Bitter-1 | place: Russia: Kulunda steppe | collected 2010-07 | reverse complement strand
GTTGACCTACCGAAGCCGTCGATAATGAAGGTCTCTGTCGTTGTTTGTACGTATGCGGATGAGCGCTTTCCAGATTTCTGTGAGGCGGTGGAGAGTGTTCTCGGCCAGAGCTATGAGTCGGTTGAGGTGGTGCTTGTGATTGATGGGAATCGGTCGGTGTTTGAACGTGTGAGCGAAGAGTTCGGTGAGCGGTCGGATGTGGTGATACACTGTAACGAAGAGAACAGCGGCCTGTCCTACAGCAGGACAAAAGGTGTCGAACTTGCATCAGGTGATGTCATTGCGTTTTTGGACGATGATGCAATCGCAGCGCAGAACTGGATTACCGAACTTGTGAAAGGATATGACAAAACCGATGCCATTGCCGTCGGTGGGCGGATGGTTCCGGAATGGGTTGCCGGGCGACCGGAATTTCTTCCAGAAGAATTCTACTGGCTGATTGGAGCGAACTACGAACCGCGTCTTGAGGATTGGAGTGAGGTCAGAAACACCCTCGGGTCAAACATGTCTTTTCGCCGGGAGGTATTCGAAGAAGTCGGTGGGTTCGACGAACAGGTCGGATTGACCGGTGACAATCAGATACAGGCCGAGGAGACGGAACTCGCGATGCGCATGTACGATCGGTTTGGAAAAGGGATGTTGTACAATCCGGATGCCGTCGTTGCCCACAAGGTCTTCGACTATCGGACGGAACCAGCGTGGCTGCTCCGACGGGCATTCTGGCAAGGATATTCCAAGCGTGCTGTCGAGGAGTTACCGGTCGACGGACCACCAAGCGAGGAGGCAGACTTTCTTGCACATCTTGCGTTTTCGTCTGTGCCCCGTCGGCTTGTTGGATTGGTACGCAAACCAGCACTGGAAAAGGTAAAGCAACTTGTGATGTTGGTGGCGTTAACGGCTTGTGTTGGATTCGGGTATGTCTATGGGCTGGTAAAGTTTGCTTTTCGGTGAGTTGTGCTGACCAGGGAGTGGTTTAAGATGTTAAACCCAGTGGCTAAGATAAAACTCAGTACCGATACGCTCCTCTGCCGGGATTGTTTCGAAAATTCGAGTGACTCCCTCAGCAACGTCAACAGGACGCGTCTGGAGAGCTGATTGGTCCACGTATACGATGCCAACGTGGTTAGTTACCACGGCACCGTTGATGACTGTGAATCGTCTGTCGGCAGTGATAACGACTCGTTTATCTTCTCTGGCGAATTTGAGTAGTTGCCTGTCTTCAGCCCCCTCGGGAAGAACAGTCTTCGAGCGAGCGATGTCGTAGCCGAGCGAGTCGAAAACACTGACAACCGTGTTCGGAACGTGCTCGTCGGCTAGAACACGTTTGTCACTCATTTCGAGCCGTCGGTCGCTACTGGTGGTTTCCTCACCCGATTGTGCAGTTCGTCGAGTGCTTGATCCTGGCGCGTGCGGTGGCGAGCCATCTCCTCGGGATTGTTGTAATAATATGCCAATGCCTCGTGCACCTTGCCGAGTGAAATATCGTACATTGCAGCAGCTTCCGCAGGTGATTTATCTCCGATGACGACCGTCTCGTAGACGTGAACGACGCCGACGCGAGTGTCGGCAATCCGGGGTTGCCCACTCAACACGTCATCGTCAGCTGTGATTGGCATTCTACATAGAGATAGGGCTCCACACTATAAAAAATCGGCCACGATTGACAGCAAGCAAAACCTGGAACTCCAAACTGACCAACTCTTCGTATCACACGTCTGCTTTTCGACGACTTGCTGGACTGGCTCGAAAGCCTGGATTTGGAAAGGCCAGTCGCTAGTGATACTCGGGATATTGGCTACCTGTGTTAAATTTGGGTATGTATATGACTGGTGAAGCCTGTTTTCGGTTCGGTGCTGTATCCCGGGCGCTAGTCGCTCACGTTGATTTCAATAGTATCTTAGAGTTGCTGTGATTTCGGAAGGCCCACCCTATTTTAAATGTCACCAGCCACCGACTGTGGCCGCTATGCCGACGAGTGAACCTTCAAGCTGACCACCAGTATCAACACATTCAAGCAAAATCCAGTCATCGAAGGTAACATGCCGAGTGCACTGGTTACTGGCGCAGCGGGATTTATCGGGTCGCACCTGGTCGATGGGCTGCTCGACCGTGGCTATCGAGTTCTGGGCCTAGATACCCTCACGACTGGTTCTCACGGAAACCTCGAGCAGGCCATTGAGGATGAACAGTTCACGCTCGTGGAGGGGGACGTTCGCGACAGGGACGCCGTCGAACGCGCCATGGAGGACGTGGAGTCGGTCTTTCACCTCGCAGCGTATACATCGGTTCCGGGGAGTTTCGAGCGGCCTGGATTTGTTTCGGCGGTGAACTGTACAGGGACTGCGACGGTTCTGGAGATGGCTGCCGATGTGGGGGTCGAGTCGGTGGTGCTTGCCTCGTCTGCAGCGGTGTACGGTTCGGACGCGCCAGTTCCAGTTGATGAGAGTGCGGTTCCACAGCCAGAGTCTCCGTATGCCTCCTCGAAGTTATATGCAGAGCAGTTAGGGGAGCAGTTCACGTCGGAGTTCGAAATGGACGTGGTCTCCCTGCGGTTTTTCAACGTCTACGGCCCACGACAGGACCCCGAGGGAGAGTATGCGGCTGTCGTTCCCACGTTTATCGAGTTGATGAGCGAGGGAAAGCGGCCGGTTATCTTTGGTGATGGCGAGCAGACCAGGGATTTTGTGTTTATCGAGGATGTCGTTCGAGCGAACCTGGCTGCTGTCGAATGTGGGGTGTCGGGTGTGTTTAACGTTGGATATGGTGAGCGTGTGAGCGTGAACGAGTTAGTGGCACAACTGAACGAGATTCTCGGGACGGAAATCGAACCTGTCTATGACGATCCGCGGCCGGGTGATATCCGACACTCCGGGGCCGATGTTTCGAAGGCGCGTGACGAGCTTGATTTCGAGAAAGAAGTGGACTTCGAAGAAGGTTTGGCAGAGACAGTCAGGTGGTTCAATACATAGTCATGTCATATTATATCATTCACACGTGGGTTCCTCTTTCCTCTATATCTCCCGGATCTTGGCTATCTTAGCTACCGTTGTCTCGATCTCGTCAACGAGTATCGGTACATCCGTCCATTGGGTTAGTTTACTTTCAAGTGTTTTTGGTGATTCGTATGTGTCAATTACTTTGAGTGCTCCAAAAAGGTGCCTCACGAGATAAGTAATATCTTCCTTCTCCGTCTCACATTCCCGTTCGTATCCGTTCCAATATGCGTTTGCAAGTTCGTCACCCTTGAAATCGCTGCTGTATGGGAGTCTGCGAGCCATTAACTTCACGCCTAGGATCACACCTCTGTGCTCGTATTCGATACAGTTTATTTTGCACGAGGCGTCAATCTGCGTTACTGTCTCGCCGTCAAAGAAGATATTATGCGGGGAACGGTCTCCATATGTGATTGCATATTGGGTCTGAATATCGGCAGATTGCTCGAAAATTGCTCGAATATCCTGGATTGTTGAGTCGGAAACCCGGTTCTTAATAAGCTTTGTTTTATTCAGGGCTTTCTGTCTCTCTCGTTCATCAAGAACCGGACCGGTTCCTTCGTCAGTATGTGCGTGTAACCGGCCAAGTTGTCGACCAAGTTGGTGGAATGCAGAAACATACTGCTGTCGTTTGTTTTTCCAAACGACTGGTAAAAACACAATCGGGAGTGTGTGTGAAAGTGGCCGGCCCGCTGCAGGACTCATAAGGAGGCATACGTAATCGTCAGTTTCAACAATTTCACATGGTGGATGGCCTACGTCAGTTGCAATAGCACTGAAACGCGCCAGTGCTGGTTTCCGTTTGATGGGGTTGATTTTCACGTAAACTTCGTCCGAGCTGCCAATCGTATGTTCCGAGAGAACACCTCTGTATACTCGTTTGCGAACAGTGTCTAGCGTTTGGAATTCAAATCCAGATGCAGCACAGACACGTTTTACTTCAGTGACTGATTCCGGATAACTCGTCATGTATAAAACACACCAGTATGAGTTTCTTTGGAAGTTGGCCTACCGCTGCGGTATTAGCTGGTCAATGCCGAAGTCTCTTAACCTCACCGTTACAATCGTGGTTCAAATGAATTCGGTGAAGTTAGTAGAGAGTATTTTTCGTTTTCTCGTCCAAGTATCCTGGCAAGGTGGTATTTTGTGAAAGTACTCTGGCTTCGTCCCTCGACAGGTGAGAATATCAGCGTCCGACGAGAGCGCATCGCCGAGGAGCTTCGCGAACGGGGCTACGAGATAGATATCCGTGATGCGTCGGGACTGGATGCGTTCGGGGCAATTAAGCAGGTGCTCACAGGCGAGTACGACGTTATCGCAGGGAACGTTCGCGTTGGGCTCTATCTCGGCTTTCCACTCGCCAAGCTAGTGCGAAAACCGTTCCTGGGAGACGTCAGTGACCCAATCTCGGATATCGATTATCTCGCTGCCCCACTGTTTCGATTCTTCGAGTGGTACGAGTGGTTCGTACTCGAACGCGCTGATGCGACGGTGTTCGTCTACGAATCTACCTACCAGGAAGCACTCGAACGGGGCATCGACGATGCCGTGAAACTCCCCAATGCAGTCAACTACGAACAGTTCGCGGACCCGGAGCCAGAAGCCGTCGAGCGAGCGACGGAGATTCTTCGAGACGAGGGCGTCGACCTGGAGAAACCCATCGCCATCTACATCGGCATCTTCTCACCCAGGTACTGTACCGAGGAGATGCTCGCAACGGCCAGGCATGCGCCGGAGTGGGAGTTCGTCTTTGTCGGCGAAGGTGGACTCGAAGATGAAGTCGCAAAGGTTGCACGCGAACGGGAGAACGTCCACTATCCCGGAGCGTTCCCGTATCAATTAATGCCGGGGTTATTGTCGCTAGCGGACGTCGGCTTCTGCTTCAAGGATGCCGAGCAGCCGTTGAAGTTGAAAGAGTACGGTGCTGCTGGACTGCCGATCGTGGTTCGTCCCGGGGAGCTGTCGAAGTGGCACGATGAGGACGAACTGGTGTTCGTCGAGCCCGACCCGGAAGCGATTGCAATGCGTCTGGACGAGTTACAGACTGACGAAGAACTGTACGAGCGCTACAGTGCGGCCGGTCGGACGATTGCGAGCGAGTGGAGTTGGGAAGAGATTGCTGATGGGTATGACGAGTTATTTCAATCAATCGGGCCCCAGTAGGGACCAGAACCGCGAGAGTCTGCTCCGAATGGTGATTCAACTCACAATCCGTTCGACGTCGACGACGTACGAGCGTCGCAGGCCGGTGAACGTAGAATCTATCGAGACGAGCGTTCCATCGGGACTCCATCGTGGATGGAGGTCACACCTCGTCGGCCCATCGAAACCGAACGGGGCGAAAAACTCGCCGAGTTTGACGCGTTCGTCGGTATCGAGATTGTACAACCACAGCGAACGCCGTCGCGCCCGGTCGGGATACGTATCGGTGACAATCCAGCGACCGTCGGGTGAAACCGATGGATGGCCGTCACCGTGACCAGCGAGTGCAGCGACGGGTGAGATTTCACCTGTCGAGGTGTTCAGGATATAGTATCCCCGACCCTCACTCTCCGTTCCACCCCACAGGAAGAGCCGTTCCGAGTCGAGCCAGCAAAAGTGTGAAAGATACCGGTTTTCGAACAGACAGTCAGTGTTACCGGCCGTATCTGAAACGTAGAGTCTGGTGTGTCGAATGCCATCCTCTATCCACCTGTGCAAGAAGACGAAGCGGTTACCGTCCGGGGCGTAGAGCACGTGATGGATGTAATGGCGGTCCTGAGACGCCGGTGTGTCTGTCGCAGCGATCAACTCCGACAGCGGGACGATGAGTTCGTCCTGCGTTACGGTTCGTCCCTGTTCTCCGAGTGAGACGCGAACGATACCGTCGCTGTCCGCTGGCTCGAGTGATTCGTCGTCGAGAGTCCCGTACCCGTATCCCGGACTGTTTCGGTCGGCCCGGCGAAAGTCCGTCGAGAGGTACTCGTCCCCGGCGGGACTGACTGCGTGGATGGGATAGGGGTACGTCACGACATCTTCTCCGTCGCGGGAGACGACCCGAGCGATGGCCGTTCCGTTCTCGAGGTCGTTGAACAGGACCCACTCCTCCCGCGCCGGGTGCCACTGGAGACGGCTACCTTGCTGGTAGTTCCAGGCATTCGTGGTCGCGAGACGTCTTGTGCCTTCCGCCGAGAGCGAGACAATTGTGGCTGTCTCGTCGTGAAGTTCCGTCTTTGCTCGGGTCGTGTCGCCGAGTTCGTGGACGAGTATGTGGTCCATATCGGGGGACCAGGGACAGACGTCGTAGAACCCGACGAATCGGGTGACGGCTTCGGGTTCGAGTCCGATCCACTCCTCGACGGGGAGGAGTTCTGCGTCGTCGTGGAGTTTGTACTCGAAGCCGCCGCGGTTCGCGAAGTGGTAGTTCATCCGCTGGTAGGTCGTCTCGACGGCAGACTTCGCCCGCGGAAAGCGATCCAGGGCCGCTCCTATCGCCTGTTCGAATCGGTTGTAGCCACTCATTCGTGCAAAACCTCCGCTGTATCACGACGTGGTCGCCGAGTTGGGTACTGCCGCTGTTCACTTTCGTACTCGGCGTGCCGGGCGAGAACAAGAACGGGGATTGCCTCGATATCGAGAACTTTCGCGATAGAGAGGCGGTGCCTCCCTTCGCAGTTGTACAGCAGTGTTCCATCACGGGCGATCGTGACGGTTATCTCGTGGAGTGGGTGGCCGTTAAGTTCACGCTGTGACCGATAGCCGTGTGTGTCGATAGCGCGATAGACTTGCTCGATGTTCTTACAGCGTTCCATTGCGAGTGTCTCGGCTGTGTCAGCCGAGACGTCCTTTGAACGGAAGCGCTCGATGAGTCGCCTGTAGTAGACAGTCTCGGACCAGGGGAGTTCGTCGACATAATGTTCGCGAATCCCGCGGGACATCAAGAGTTTCGAGAACGGTTCCCGGTGCTGGTCCCAGTCCCCCTCAACTGTCGAACCATAGGTGAGTTCTTCCTCGTAGGGAAGCGATTCCCAACTGGCCTCACGCGGTTTGAAGTGGGGAACGTAATCGAGGTGCCCGCTATCGCGGAGTTCGTATTCGCCGGTGAGGTGTGTAATCTCGTCCGGGGAGACCCAGCGTGGTGTAATGTCTTCGGGGGCGTATCGGCGTTCGAGTTGCCTGTGGCGGAGACGATAATGGCCAGGCAGCCCCTCTACAGCACCGGCCAGCGTTCGTCGCGTGTGATTGGCGACTGCGATTGTGGCTGTCAGGATGCCGTCCTGGCGGATTGTGTGAATGAATTTGCGGGCGTTTTGACTTCCTAACATTGTATTACCTGAAGCAAATTCTTGAATGCAACCCAGATGTCGTTAAGTAACATTGCACAAAACAAAATACGCTCGATTGAGATAGCTTTCGATACAATTGCAACTACCCAGGCCTATATTTAACTTTACATGCACTGTCGAAAAGCGATAAAAATTTCTCCAGTGCACACAAATCGGCTATCACTGTTGGATGAACTTTCCACAAAAGGCCAGGCGTGAGTTGAGACACCACGGCTTAACGGGACTTCTCAAGTCTGGTCCACCTTACGTGTTGAAGCAGTTGCGTGGTCTCCCATATTTTTTTCTCCAAGATAGAATATTCGAAAGGAAAGCGTTGAAAGAGTACTGTATCAATCAGGGGACGTGCTGGCAATATCAAGAGGGGTGCCAGGTCGAAATCACTGCAGACGTGACGGTAGGGTCCGTACCGCAGCGATTCCGACAGTTGGTCGCCACATATGACGTCGAGTCATCGTACGTCTTCGAGTTACCTGATGCAACCTTGCTGGGTGAGCATGCAACTGCTGTTACAGCGTCTGATGATATCGTGTTAGAATCGACCCGGGGAAAGCACACGAAGCTACACAACGCTATTGCAGAGCCATCCTTTCCACGGATAGCAGCGCTGAGAGGTCCCTCCCGGTATCTTGAGAGTGACGTACGCGAATACGAGTGTGTTTTCCCACTTGTACTCCCCAAAACCTCCTTTTTTGTATGGATAGCGGAGTACTTGCCGAAACTCCAGGCGTGGAAACACTATGTTGAACAGACTGGTGAACAACCAACGGTCTTGCTCTGGGAAGATGCACCATCGTGGATGCGCGAGTCGGTCGAATTACTTGGCGTGGAACAGATTGAACAGACACAGTTCGAGATGTGTAAGGTCGAGCGACTCGTGTTGGGAACACATCGGTATCACAACGTCGGAATTGATTATAATCCTCACTGTCCAGCAGAATATCGCTGGCTCGGTGGACAGATACGTGAATCAGTTTCGGAGAAGGGAAGTGAGAGAATCTACATCAGCCGCGCAGACGCAAAACGGAGGCGCATGACCAATGAACCGGACGTGATGGAGCTACTCGACAATTACGGGTTCGAGCGTGTGACACTTGCTGGCAAACCGTTTTCTGAGCAAGTGCAAACAATTGCAGGAGCTGAGACCATTCTATCACTCCACGGTGCAGGCTTGGCTCATCTTCTCTGGGCTGATGAACCGACCGTAATCGAAATCGTCCCAGATTCGTATCCACGCCCCGCATTCTTCTGTCTTGCACAAGTACTCGGACTGGATTATGCGCCTGTCATGGCGGAGACAACCGATGATTCTATCCCCCCAAAAGAACGCGACGTGGTTGTAGACGTTGAACAATTAAAAAACGTATTAAAACAGATTCGTCTGTAAATGTATGGGTTTGATACAATATTTGAGGCGGTCGTGTTTTAAGCATATTACTTTTGCTTTAATTCAGCAATTTAATCCATCATGAGACTCAAGTAAAGGTTCGAATCACTCTAATCTGTATCGTACGAATGTAATCACGTTGCTTAGAAACTAGTTGGACTCATAACTGGCTTTTATTCTCGCGAGTAGCTGAAATTGTAAACTGTTGTATACTCTTTTCCGGTACAAAACCGTAGGCCGTTGCAAACCTGGTTACACACAGCGCCACTTGATAACAGACTAATTCATCGATCACGACGGGCCGACCATGCAAACGGCTGTTCTTGCTGGCGGCTACGCCACGAGCCTCTGGCCAATCACTCGCCATCATCCCAAGGTGCTTCTACAAGTCGGTGGCACGACAGTTATCGGCCAGATTCTCTGGCAACTCGAATCGCAGTCGCGGATAGACGGGGCCTACATCAGCAAGAACGAACGGTTCGCCGACGATTTCGAGACACACCTCGCCGATTCCAGTCTCACCAAACCACAACTCAGCATCGAAGAAACACTGCAGGAATACGAAAAACTGGATGTCATTGGAGCGCTTGCGCAGTTGGTCAGGCGCGAAGGTATCCCAGACGAAGGCCTGCTGGTCGTGACCGGTGACAATCTCATCAGTTCCGAGCTTTCGGAGCTCTTTTCGACCTTCGAACAGGTTGGGGAGCCATTCCTCGCTGCCTACGATATCGGGTCGGAACGGAAAGCCAGCCAGTATGGCGTCGCCGAACTCGACAGGGTGCAAGTTGTCAACTTCGAAGAAAAGCCAGAGTCGCCATCGAGTTCGCTCGTTTCGATCGCCTGCTATGCGTTTCCGGCCAGCGACATCCGGTTCGAAGAGTATCTCGAGGACGACAACAATCCGGATCAGCCAGGTTGGTTCCTCCAGTGGCTCCAGGAGCGACGGGCGGTGCAGGCGTTCACGTCCGACGGTGCGTGGTTCGACATCGGAACTCCGGAAGGCTATCTCAATGCTGCCTCGTGGGCTCTCGACGGTGATACTGTCGTCGCACCAGATGCCACTGTCGAGAACAGTGAACTCGCCGAGAATGTACACGTGATGAGCAACGCGAACGTGACGGACTCGACACTCGAGCGAACGATTGTCTTTGTCGAATCGACTATCGACCAGTCCGACCTTCGGGCTTCGATTGTCGACCGACAGGCAGTTGTTCGTGAACTCGATCTCAAAGGAGCCCTCGTCGGTGCGCACAGTCAACTTCCGTGACGATGTCGGTACAATCCGATTCGGAGGTAGCGTGCGTAGTCCAACATTGACAGACGTTCGATATCACGACAAAATTGTAAAATAAATAATCAGAAACATAGAAAACTATCTCCGTTATAATTTAGGAGTAAGTTATAAAAGATACAGGAAATGGTCTCAATCATACTGAAATGAACAGTCCAGAGTAGTAAACCAACCAAATCGGTGGAACCACAAATAAAGCAGTAACGCGAGAAAAGAAAACGGTATCACCAGTCCACTTGTCTACTTCGTTACGAGGATATGATCGAAGAATATCTCGAGATGGAAGCTGAACTCAACTTACTTGAGAAGACCATTGACGGTAATCTATACTTCTGGGAGCGGATCCGTAAGAAAATTTACAACGAAATCAATCAAAAAAAGGGAGAGAGAGGACAAGCACACAGTGCACGAACTTCAACAACCGACGATATCAAGAAGGGAGTGCGTCTGTTGAAGAATGTATTCCAGAATAATCCATTCTTAGCTGGTGAAACCGACTATCTATTTTACGGACACAGTCGTCGGAAAAAACTCGACGATGGCTTCTGGTGGGATATCTACTGTGACCCTATCGTCGATACCCTAGAGGATGAAGACTATCTGCTCATCGAGTCCCCATACCTGACTTCACATCGTACGCCTGCCAAGACCGAAAACATACGGTATCTCGATATGATAACGTACGCGGATGGTGTCAGAGAGAAATTGAATCTTTACTCGGGCCTTGATTCGGAAGATAAAGAACTGCTCGAAGACATCGAAAACGAGATCCAATCACGGTTCGATGTAGCTATTGATCTCATCTCACTCGTCGAACGCAAGGTACTCAATCGAAATACGAGTGTTCCTCTCTACAAACGGCTCTTGAAGCGTGTGAACCCGGACATCGCTGTGTTGTTGGTCAGTTATGGAAAAGAAACGTTCATCGAAGCCTGCAACGAGTTGCAGATTCCAACAGTAGAGCTTCAACACGGAGTTATCCATACAAACCATCTCGGGTATCATTATCCGGGCGATAGGACGAAACGCTACTTTCCGGATTATCTCCTCACGTTCGGTGAGTACTGGAACGACTGTGTCAATTATCCAATTGAGGATGAGAGAGTTATCGCAGTTGGATATCCGTATTTAGAACAGCGTCGGAAGAAATACGAGGATGCCGAGTCGAGTAACCAAATTCTGTTCATCTCACAGGGAACGATTGGCGAGCAACTTTCGAAGTTCGCTATGGAGGTCAACGAGCATCCAGATATCGACCACGATATTGTATACAAACTACATCCAGGGGAGTACGACCGCTGGCGAGACGAGTACCCCTGGTTGGTTGACGCTGACTTCGAGGTGATCGACAGTTCCGAGCCCCCACTGTACGAACTTTTTGCGAAGTCGAGTGCCCAGATCGGCGTGGGGTCGACGGCAGTTTTCGAGGGGCTGTGTTTCGACCTCGAAACGTTCGTGTACGACTGTCCGGGGTCGTCTGTTCTTGCATCGCTGGTGGACGAGGATGCAGCGGAGTTGGTTTCGTCCGCCGACGAACTGGCGTCCTCCCTCGGGGCGGGGAAGATGGCGTTCGACCGTGAGTACTACTTCGAACCGAACGCAATCGAGAACGCATGCCAGGTACTGGAACGATTGGCAAGTGAGGGGTCGTCTCGGGGATTGGAATCGCGTTGACTGGTGCGAGCTTGAGATCGACTCACATATAGCCAAGGTCCTTCAACCGCTCTTCAGTTTCCTGGGATGGTGTGACAGCCGAGACGGAAGAGCTATACGACGACTGTTCCGCCAGGACAAACTGCTCTGCAACTTCCTGCAGTTCGGTCGTGTTTGACGGAGAATCAAGTTCTGAAAAGTCGCCGGATCGAATAGCATCGAGTTCGTAAAATTCAGTCAGAACTGGACCGTCACCAATGGCCTCCTCCATGGGTCGGTCCGGATATTCTGATTCATAGGTGAAGATGCCTTTAATTCCATCAAGTTCAACGGAGACGTTGTACCAGTCCGGTCTGAGTCGCTCGGTGATTCGTGGGCGGTCGCGCTCTGTTTTGTTCTGGATTGGAACACCTGTACAATGTTCCGGAACGTCGACGTCAATCAACTGCGCGATAGTGGGTAAGAAGTCGATCGTGTCGACAGCATCTGGAATCGTCCAATCCACGGACGTTGGTGGCTTAACTGCCATGAATGGTCTGATGTTACGGTCGTACAACGACGAATGGGTGAAAAAGCCACGCTCGCCAAACTCTTCTCGGTGGTCTCCTGTCACAATTATCAGTGCATCATCGAAAAGTTCCACAGAGCGTAGATGCTCAACAAGCCTGGCGATTTGGGTTGCTGTGTATTCGACTGAAAGAGCAAGATAATCTTCCATCGCTTCGACGAGGTCCGGGTCAACCTCGTGTTCGTTTCTATACATCCGGAGGTAGTCCCCTTCACTTCCCCGTGCTGTATCAAATTGTTCGCGATAACGCGTCGACTTCGACAGGTCGATATCTCCATTTTCGAGATAGTCGAGTGGTGGAATGTACGGATAGTGGGGGTCGAAGACGTGGAGGAAATAAAAGAGACTGTGGCTTCGTCGGGTGACGTCAAAATCAATCCACTCTATCAATTGATTCACGCTGTGACGAGCGTCGTGTTCTCGCGTAATCCAGTCCGAATGGTTCATTGTATCAGCACGATATCGATGGCATCCACGACCGAACCCGAATTCGGGGAGGATACGCGTGTGACTCACCAAACCCGAGCACTTGTAGCCGTGGTTGGTGAGTAACTCGGGAATCGGAGTCATGTCCGGGTTGATGGGGCGCTCGTCACCCTCTACCTTGCCGTGACCAACGTATCCATGGTCACCCGGGTGACTTCCAGTAAACATCGATGCATGAGATGGTGCTGTCCAGTATCCCTGAGTTCGCGGCTCCGATGGGACGATAGCATCATCACCTAATGCATCCAGAGGCGGCTGCATATGTTTCCGTTCGGTGTACGGGAGCGTATCGATAGATATCAGAAAAATCGGTGGTTGCGGATTCGCTGGACGAAGTGCCCGACGCTAGTGCCGACTTCGTTGGTGTCGCTAAAAACAATCTGTCAACAATTCCTCGGTTGGATGAACCACCTGTCATGGAGACTTGTACAGATATCTCGTCTGCTTTGTCAGGAACATCAACGCTCGTCCAGAGTTGCGATGGATGCGTGTACTTTGAATCGACAATAAGCTGGTTGCTGTCGTATTTTGTAGAAAGTTCGATTGATGTGGTCTGTCTGTGGCTTGCATTTCAGTAGCACTCTACTGCGACCAACCAAACCACGCCCCTGGCGGCCTGCGAAAATCGGAGATTTTCGGGCGGCCTGAAGACAAGTCTTCCGACAAACTGAAAGGGCGAGGCACTCTCGGAGAAGCCCGGCGACACAAGCACTGCAGGGCGCAAATCGCCCGAAGCGTGCAGCGAGCCGCGGGTAGCGAGGGATCGCAGTTCCCTCGGAGTAGCGAGCAGGCCGGAGGCCCGCGAGCAACAGTCGAGAGCGCCGAGGGGTTTCAGGGTTCAGAAAGTCCGTCTCTGAAACGACCGTGAGAACCGGGTGGAGAATTATTACAGGGAAGGCGTTTATCCCGCTACAAAACAACCTCACCGTGCAATCAGACATACCACCATTGCAAGTGAAGAATTGAGTTACAGCACCTCAAACACCAAAAATAGCTACTTTCAAATTATTGCGCCTGAATCGCATACAGCTCCGCATATTCCCCGTCCTCGGCCAGCAACTCCCCATGCGTCCCTTCTTCGATAATCTCCCCAGCTTCGAGCGTATAAATCCGATCCGCATTCTGCACCGTC
>LFCJ01002259.1_pt1 | contig 13832 bp, 14 predicted proteins | sample 643141 | NCBI WGS metagenome assembly LFCJ01 (sample SAMN03766243, study PRJNA286221) | soda lake metagenome | biome: soda lake; feature: Kulunda steppe; material: water; isolation source: sample B1-Br-g2 brine of Lake Bitter-1 | place: Russia: Kulunda steppe | collected 2010-07 | reverse complement strand
TCGAAAGCTAGTCGAACGCGATCGACGGTGCTTGTATCATCGGCAACAACGACGAATGAGAGCTGTTCGCGGCCTGTGAGCTCGTCGAAAACAGGCGGTTCTTCGGGAAGGTAGCCGATTGATGCTCTGATCGCATCTCGATCGGAAACAGGGTTGCTGTCGATCCATGCGTCACCGTTGGTCGGTCGCGTCAGCGACGTCAACATCCGCATTGTCGTTGTCTTTCCCGCACCGTTCGGGCCGAGAAATCCGTAGACCGTACCGTGTTCAACGGTGAGATCGAGCCCATCGAGAGCGACCTCGGTCCCAAACTGTTTCGTCAGGCCGTGCGTTTCGATGGCGTATGTTTCTTGTGTCATGTGGGTGTGAGGGTTGTCTTACTATCGATCATAAAGCGGTACTTCCGACTCCGGCGACACCAGCGATTCCGGCGACAATGAAAACCAACGCGATCACTGTCGGAAACATTGCCCTCCGAAGACGTACGAGCGCAAATCGTTTTGGAGAGCGATCAGTAATCACGAGATTTCCGGTGAGGGCGACCTCGTTTTGCTGTCGTTCCGTGGTGCCTGCAACGAGGTATTCAGTGCCAGGATCGATCCGACGTTCAATGTAGCACCGTCCGCCGAGTCCAGGAATCAGTTGGATCAACCCTGCATCGGGTCCGAGTTTGTCCCTGACGTCGACGAATCGTTGGATTCGTTCTGGCGGGGTTTCAGTGGGTCCGACCGTGATGACCGTCGACTCAGAGTCGAGTGCGAATCGTTTGGCCGACGGGACCACGGTGAGAGTTCCAGACGGACTATCGAGACGGAACGGGCGTGTCGCCACACCATCGTCGAGTTGTGCCTGAAACCACGGTATTCCGATCCCGAACGGTTGGCGTTCAGTGACTTCGAATTCGAACCCGAAACACGCTGTGCCCGTGAACGGTGCCTGAAGCATCTCTGTCGACTTGTTTGCAGTTCCGCGGCAGGCGACGAAGGAACCGTCTTTCGTTACCTCACTTGGATCGTGGACATCGGCACGGAGGACTTTCGGAACGACCACGAGTGGACGAACCCCGTACCAGCCCATCGCGAGACCGAGCGCGATGAAGCCGAGTCCGATGAGAGTGAATAACATCAGTCGGAGAGGGTTGAACTGTCGAACTCATCGGAGTGATGATCGACTGTTGTCGGATTTGATTGGGATGGTTCCTCCTCTCTCCCAACAAGTGCCCGATAGAAGACAACCGAAAATACGAGGAAGAACGTTGCAAATAGCGCGATCCCGACAATAGAAGTGACAGAGCCAAGCAGCGCCGGGACGAGATCCGGCATTGGTGCGGGCTCATCGGGAGCAGGAGCGGACGGGAACGCAAACGTCATAATAAGCGCAAACAGGCCACCGTACAGGCCGCCAAACACGAATGAGACAATTCCATATCCGATAACCGATTTGATGTTGTGTCGAACAACGTGCACGCTCCGGGAAAGTCCGTCAATAGCACCTTTCGCTTCAATGACGATTGCATGAGAATAAAAGTTCACGGCGAACAGCGCAATCAGGAACGCAAGGACGATCAGCGCGAGAAATCCACCGAAACCGAGCGTTAGCGGAAGTCCGCTACCTCCCAAGTCGATGACAACGAATCCAATGATGGCCGCAATCAGCATGGTAAATACGAACACGAATGAGATGGCCGTGATGAACAGATACGCGACCAACACGGAGATATAGAACTCTTTGACGTGACTCCAGAACCGCCCGAGAGAAGTTGAACTACCAGCTGCGGCGTCGTTCGCCATTCCAATAGTGCCGGCATAAAACACAGGTGTCACGAAGATAAACAGCCCCGTCAGTAAGAGCGTTCCAACCAGCGAGAGTATCGGATCAAGTGTCTCTATGAACAGCTGTGGAGTCTGAAGGACAGCGAAGATCGCCATCGGGACAAACAGGATTGGTTGCTCACGAAGGAGCCGCGGGGCTTCTCGCAGGGAATTAACGAGGACCATATCTACCATTTTTCCAACTGGTACAAATAACATAATGTTCTAATCTAATTAACAAAATCATGATATTGGGTTGGTTGTTCCCAATCTTCCCGGCGACAAATCTCACCCTCGGAAAGGTCGTGTGAATTGGTGGCCAATGCGGATTGTATCGGTGGGGGACATACGTCAGAAGATAATTCTGAGCTCTCATTGGGAGGGTGGGGTAGTTCACTCTAATTGATCCAGCAACTGGGCGACGTAGGGGGTATTGTCCCAACTACGATGAGAACTGATCTTCCTAATGAGTGTCTGTTCCTCCGTGTGTGTCATATATCCATTCCGAGCATAATCACAGAGTAGTCGCGGTGTCGGTACGATACGGGCTCCTTGGAGAACAGCATAGATGAGTGCAAAATTCGTCCCACCGAATTCGTCGGTCAGAAACCCGTCAACATTGAGTGCATTCCCAAGAACGATCCCATCCGTTTCGCCACCGTCAAGACCATATGTTGGTCGTGACTCGGGGGTGTCTGACCGTTCATACGGATCTACAACCGTGTAGTAGTCTTGAGCCGCGAGAACGTTTGTAGCAGCAGCACTGTGGATATCCTGATACTGCCTAATATCATGGAGCTCTGAAACGACTTCGGGCGGTACAGAGACCTCGCAGGCGGTGAGCAGATACTGGAGGGGATCCGGTGCTGTGGTAGTGTCATACTCACCGTCTGCACGCGGAACAGCGAGACTCACAAGTGCGCTCGTATCGTCGACGACTGTCCGCAGGGGTGGCCTACTCATCGATCGTCGACATCGTCAGTTGCGACTGTCGTAGCATCTCCATCATAGATGTCGACGTCATCCGGAGCAGCAATATCGAGCGGTTCATCCGCCAAGTCTGATTTAATAAGCCGTAGCCGTTGGGCGGTCTCTGCACCGACTAATTGTTTTACGGTCTCAAAATCAAGGTGGTCGTCGTAGTACTTCGTTGCGACCAATTCTTGGAACATCTCGCTGTCAGCAGTATCCTCTATATACTCTCGCATTGCCTCAACGAGGACGTCCGTCCGGTCCTTATCAAAGAGATTAGCAATCGCATCAAGCCGGTCGACGAGATATTCCGGAGATTGGAAATGTACTCGTCGAGGATCATCACTTGCACTCATCTCATGTGCAAGTTCTGCACACAGAAAGACAATGATTTCGGCGTTTGCACAGAGCTTGCACATTGTGCTGATCCCAGTAAGTGAACTGTCTCGAGGTCAAGCCCCGAGGCACTCGCCTTGCTCATTGCTCGCGCAATCGATGACAGCGACGCCCCGTACGACTACAACCAAGCGTTTACCGAACTCATCGGTCACGACTGCCCTTGCGATGTGCTCCGTGAGATCACTTCGGTCGACAACGGGATCGCGTTACTCCGAGATGCCTGTCGTGTCATTGGTCTCGCCCACCCACTCCGATATGACTATCCAGAGGCAGCACTCGAACTTACTGCCGAACGCGACACCGTTGAGCGGTATTATCCATACGGACGAGAAGTTGACACCACACCGGTCGACCATGCAATTGACCAGCACAATCTGCTTGCAACCGGTGGTACCGATGCCCACGACGAAGCGTTAGGAATAGCAGGATTATCGAAATCACAGTTCGAAGACTTTTACGCGCAGTTTGAGGCATGACTGGATCACAACCAAACGTCAACCAGAGTCTACGCCTCTGTATACCAGAGTGCCCAGAGAATCAGCACGCCCTGGAGTGGGAGTCGTCCCCAACGAACTAACTCGGAGGGGTCACCACCGCCCGGCATCCCCTCAATGATGACCCCATGAGTCGCCATGTAGATGTTCGCCGGAAAGATCGCAACGAGTAACGCGACTGTCGCCCACGCTGCATACCGTCGAGTACGGGGTATCAAAAGCCCTACCCCGACGGCGATTTCGGCGATACCAGACAGATAAACGAGTGCGAGTGGGGCCGGAAAGAACGGGGGGATGATTTGGACGTACAGCTCCGGGACGATGAAATGTAACACACCTGCAATAATCAATCCTGGACCCAACACATACAGCAACGGCTGTTTGAGACGATCGAGAACCGTTGTCAGTGCCGCCGAACACGTCTCAAAGAGATGAGATAGTTTGGCCCTCATAATTGTTGAATCGAGTGGGAACCTCAGACCACCGTCGATATCTCGCCCAACGACTCGATCACATGCGTCGGTGAGTTCTCACCAAGACGTGGATCCGATTCGTCGACCAGCCCTGTCAGTACGAGCACCGTCGTCAGACCAGCACGGCGTCCCATCTCGATATCCGTTTCTGGATTATCTCCAATAATCAAACAGTCGGCTGGATCCGTTCCCAGCGTCTCAAGACTCACGTTGATCATCGGCTCGTTCGGCTTACCACAGATGACAGGCTCTTGGTTTGCTGCATAGCCGATCGCTGCGATCAGTGTCCCAGCACCAGGCTTCATCCCCGAGTCAGTCGGCACTTTCCGGTCGCCGTTGGTACCCACGAACACGGCCCCCGAGTCAAGTGCCTGTAACCCCCGCGTTAGCGTCTCGAAATCGAACGTCGTGTCTTTGCCGACAACAAGCACATCGGCAGCGGTGGGATTCGTTGTCAGCGTGGCACCGGCCCGTCTGAGTTCATCGTGTACGGCTGGTTCGCAGATAGCCATCACCGTCGCCGTCGGATACTCGTCGGTCACGTAGGCGGCAGTCACTGACGCGCTTGTCAGAATCTCGGAGACATCCGATTCGATTCCGAGCGAGGCGAGTCTGTCTCGACATTTCTCTCTGGATTTCGTTGAGGAGTTCGTCACGAAGGCGATGTTGAGGCCGGCATCGCGAAGATATTCGATCCCCTCAGGTGCACCTGGAATAACTGTTTCAGATCTGTACACAGTGCCATCGAGATCGATAATCGCGGAATCCATCGCTGTGAATTGGTTGAAATATGTACTCCACGCTGTATCAATCTGCGGATGGTGAATACGACCACGAAAGATCGATAGTCGCCTCCTGATTCAGGTCTCGATAGGGAGGACGCCGCTGTTAACCGTAGACCTGACAGATCGTGTTGACAAGCTGGTTCTCTTGGGATCCCGTAGGATCTGCATGCCGTTACAGACGTAGCCAAAGCCACTGCACGACGTATCGTAGCTCACTTTGAATCTGTGTCTGCAAGTCAATCGTGGAAACGGGAAGCCTCAGGGTCAAGCCCAGAGCTGATTCACTTTGGTACTATCCGCTCAAGTATTACCGATGTCGTTCTGTACGACGACTGCTGGCCGAGTCTTTTTTATTTTATTATCTTCAGCAGTGTCAAACCGGACAATGACGACGTCTCCGCGTCGAAGGACCCTGTTCTCGCTCATTCATATAGTCCATCCCAAGCTTCATTCGATGTCTCATGCCACTCCTTTGCACTCTCTGAAGCGTCGCGGTACGCAGCGGCTAGTTCGTGTCCTCATCGGGGCGATCAGATTCTACGTCGACGACGGCAACGGTTACACGTTTGTTTGCATACTCCGTTCCGAGATAGATCCGGCCTCGGTCATCGGTCTCGTTTGTTCGGAGGTCTTGGGCATTCACTTTGGTCATATTGCTGAATAAGGCTCACTACTGAATAAGAATTGTCAACTATTACCCACTAATAGTAATTTTCTGTCAACTACCTCGGGATTATGTCTAACGGCTTGTCAGCGGACTTCTAGTGTGACTGGAATTGGGCACTAAACCCACTTCCTCGAAGAGCGAACGGTCTCAGCCGTGAGGGTAGGGTGGGGTAGTTCACTATCTCGTGTTTCGGTCGCCAACACGCACAGTCAAACCAACGTCACGGAGTCGCTCAGCCAGTGGATCACCAATCCCAGAGGCCGGTGTCAGAATACCTCCCGAAAGCGGACTCTCTGTTTCCTCTCGGAGTAAACACATCGCAGCCTCACCGAGCATCTTCGAGGTCGCACCATACCCGGGATCTTGATCCGCACCGATCTCGCATTCCACGGTGAATGGTCCGTCTGTTGTCGTTCCCCGGCCAATCACACTGATGGTGAAATGCCCGTTTTCGATTTCTTCTTGGGTTGGCCCGTCACCAGGTGCTGGAAAGACAAACCGTTCTAAACTGGATCGAATGAAACCCACTGACAAGGCTGCCGTGCCAACTGCTACGCCGAACGCAATCCCACCGGCGGTGAGGGCGCCTCTCACGCCACTGTTTGTCGGTATCACTTCTTTACATCGGAACTCTCGGCCCCATGGATACTCCAACAACGCGTTGCTCCGCCGAATGATTCGTTCGTTGACCGCTGCCATCGGCGATGGAGCTGTCCACTGTGAGCAAAGTGGATCACGCCGCACTCCTCGATGCTCGCCGGTATCGACACCATCTCGCTGGCCGGCTGGGGCAAGTGAGTATGGATTCTTGAGCGTCTGTCTGGCGAGCGGGTCGCTCTCTGCAGCCTCAATCATTGCGAGGACACTCGCTAATGTCCCGCCACTGACGCCACCCTCGCCGTCTTCCAGATAGATCCGCACCAACTCACAGGGGGTGCCATACTCGTCTATGGCATACGTTTGGGCGAGTTGTGTCCCAAGATCAGCCGGAATCGAATCAAACCCACAACTGTGGACGATCCGAACGTCAGCCTCAACTGCTCTGTCGTGATACCGATCGATCATCTCTCTAATCCAGGTGATCTCGCCAGTGAGGTCACAGTAGTCAGTTCCAGCATCAATACACGCCTCGACGAGTGGCGTCCCGAATTTGGTGTAGGGGCCAACCGTTGTACAGACCACGGTGGTTCGTTCGGCTAGGGTGTCGAGACTCGCTTTGTCGGTGGCATCACCGAGTACGATTGGAAGGTCCTCCCAGTCTTTTTGATCGCTACAGAGTCGGTGTGCGAGTTCTTCAAGGGCCGTTTCGTTGCGCCCGCCGAGAGCCACAGATAACTCAGCGGGTGTATATTTTCGCGTGAGATGGTCGGCAACGAGTCGACCAACGAAGCCAGTGGCACCCCAGATGATGATGTCGAACTCTTGATTATCGGTTCCCACGGGTTGTTCATGAGTTGGGTGGCTGCCGACTCAACTGTTTGGGCCTTTTTGAAGTCTGAATGTCGTTATCTGTTAGTTGAAGCCGAGAGTAGGTTATGTCGGCAGTACCCGGAGATTGTGATGGGAACGTGGTGAGCAACAGTCGATACATGCAGCGGATTGATGGATGCACAGTCCTTACTAGAGGTGTGTCTCAGGAATTAGAGAACGCTTGGGTGACTCAAGATATTGAATCCGAGATCGTTGAGTATGCGGAGGCTCATAACCTATCTAACAGTGAGGCGACGCAAGCATTACTCCATGCAGGGCTTTCAACTCGCCGAGAGGCGACGCTATCAGCATCTGCAAACGGCGCTACACGGGATCAACTGGAACAACAACAAGAGCAGATAGTTGTCCAGCAGCGAAAGATAATCCGGTTTCAAAAATTCACTGTTTTTGCTGGAATTGGGTGGGCAGTGCTTACTATCGTCACCGGAGAGACTGGTCCACTCTGGACAGCTCTCGGTATGCTTACCATCGTCCTTATGGCGTCTTCAACATACGTCTGGCAGTATCTTCCACCATTCGGATACGGCTCGAAGAAGTAATCTCGCGTGGGTTGTGTCGGGAGTGTTTTGTTCCGATGCAGGATACGAGACGCGTATATTCCACGTGGTTGTCCCAATTGCAGGACGGAATCAAGAGTCTCCCACAGACAATGTTTCTCGTCGTTCGTAAAGCTGAGCAGTCACAGTATCGGAGTTAAGTTTCGATGTTGGATAGACGGCCTCAAGTACCGATAGTTTCGAATTTATTCTCTGCTGTTCACGTTCTTGTGTTGATTGTCCCATGCGTTTGAGTTGCATCTCGACCGCAGCCAAGAGCTCGGATTTCCGGATTGGTTTCCGTAAAACACTATCGCAGTTCCACGCTGCAAGTGATAGTTCTGGCCGCCTTCCGACCAGCAGGATACGCCGCGTTGGTGACGGGCAGTGTGCCTCAAATTCGTCTAGTGAATTCTCCCATAGTCCCATGTCAACAATCGCGAGATCTGGTGCGTCAACAAGTTTTTCGCGGAGTTGGGTAGCTGTCCCGACTGTCCGTACCTCGAAGTTGTCTGCTAACCACTCACCATACAACGCTGTAAGCCGATTGTCTCGGTCTGCGATGACGACGGTCGGTGTTGGGGTTTCAAGATTCGATTTGCCCCACTGACTGAGCTCCGAAAAAACGGGTTGTAGCTGTTTTCCGGTCTCTGTGAGTGCATATTCGACTTGTAGCGGAGATTCACTAATCGTTTGACGGGCGATTAAGTCGTTATTTGAGAGCGACCGAAGCGATGTCGTAAGCATGTTTCCGGATATTTTCGGTAACGCCGATTCGAGTTCATTGAACCGAAGCGGTCCGTGGTGGAATAACACAAGCAAAATTGCGGGTTCCCATTTCTTTGAAAATAGTGCGAGTACATCGAGGGCTAGACGATCACTCGGTGGAACAAGCACTGTACGGGTATCCATACGGTAAAAGATGTTAACTGAGTATATATTCCCCCGGTCATTACTATCCTACAATGGAGTTATTATCTCAGCTAATCAAATCAACGCCGCTTGAGATTCTCCTTGTCGAGGACAACCCTGATGATGTCCGCCTCATTGAGTGGGCGCTGTCAGGACTCCCAGATCCACAAGATCGATCAGCAACACATTACTGTGCGAGTGAGAGTGACCCAATGTTCAGTATTGAGGGTCTTTCGACTGTCGGCCAGTTATCGGATGCTGTTGACCACGTCAGCACGCAGCCAACGGACGTGGTACTTCTTGATCTTGATCTCCCAGATAGTCGTGGTCTCGATACGCTTTCAGCATTTATTGAGACGACGCCTCCAATTCCAGTTGTTGTCCTTACTGGTCGTGATGAGTCTGAACTGGGTGTTGCCGCGATCCAAGCCGGCGCTCAAGACTATCTCTACAAAGGTGCACTCACAAACACGCTCTTGTTCCGCACAATCCGGTATGCCGTTGAACGACACGCGATCCAACACCGCTTGCGTGATGCAACTGAACGGCTTCGATTGACTAATCGGATTGCTCGACAGCAACTACAAAACGATATTAGCGTGATAATCGGACAGGCTGACCAACTCAGTTCATCTGAGCGTCCCACCGATCGATCGATTACCTCGATTCTCGATGCCGCATACGACATTGAAGCGGTCGTTGACATCACCGCAGAGTTCACTGAAACTACTGTCAACGAAGAACTCTCACATGGAACCCCGACAATTCAGACACTTGTTTCAACCGCTGTTGACCGCGTCGAACAACAAACTGGTGTCGCAGTCGAAATAATACAGGACGCCGATGCAACTGATCTTCGGTGTCCACCAACACTTCGGATCGCACTTACACAACTCTTGTATGACGCGGTTGACCGCTCGAAGCCGTCAGGGACTGTCTCAATCAGTATTGAGTCAGCGGATGACGGTATCTGTGTCGGCGTCAGCAATACTGGGTCAGCAGTCCCACCAGACCAAGCTGTGTTTCTTCGTGAACCGCTTGATGATGATGCCGCTCTTCTCCGGGGCCGTGTCGGATTACAACTCGTTCCGATGATTCTCTCGAGGCTCGGCTACTCCGTGACTGTTCGGGACAACAACCCCTCTGGGTCCAAAATTCGACTTCATCTTACTGGGTAGGAAGTTGATTCACTTTCGTGTATCCCCCGTTTCATACTACTTTTAGTACTATCTGAATCTCTGCACATGTATTAGACACATAGATCCCGAGCAACTCGTGGTGGTAGTCGGTTGGGAATGGTACTGGACGGTTCATACCGTATTCCTGTTCGCGGCAGCCGCCGCGCTACTAAGTGTCGCTGTTGCGGTGTGGAAAAACCGGGACGTAACCGGGAGCCCCGCGTTTTTGTTCCTCCTTGGTTCGATGATTCTCTGGGCCATCGCTTACGCCTTTCAGATCGCTGGGGCAAATGAGTCAACAAAAATATTCTGGGCTAATGTCAATCACATCGCTGTCGCAGCTGTCCCAGTCTCGTGGCTGTGTTTTGCACTCCAATTCACCGGTCGAAAACGCCTGTTGACACGGCGTATTGTCGGTATGCTCTCGGTCGTACCCATAATATATATTCTTCTCGTTTGGACCAACCCAACGCACGGATTGATTCGAGAGACATTTGGCATCCGGTCGGTGGATGGTGGCTCACTGTTGCTTATTGACCAGACGTTTGGCCCTGCATTCTGGCTCCACGCCGTGTATGGCTATGGCCTCATGGCAACCGGGGTCTTGCTATTTGCACAGCAATTTGTTTGGACTCCGAGCGTCTATCGTCGACAGATCGGACTGTTGTTGCTCGGTGCGGTTGTCCCTATGGCAACGAATATCGCATTTCATGTTAGTCTGTATTCCCCGTCGAACTTCGATTTGACTTCATTTAGTTTCGTTGCAACCGCATTGTTGTTTTTCGTTGCAATTTACCGGTACCAATTCTTAGATTTGGTTCCAATCGCTCGCGAAACAGTTGTTGACACACTCACAGAAGGTATCGTCGTCGTTGACAGAGAACACCGAGTTGTCGATCTCAATGCTGCGGCGACAACGATACTCGGTGTGCATGAGGAAGCAGTAATCGGGAGCAACATTCAAGCGATATTTCCAGCAATCACTGACGAGGAGCTACTCACAGGCCACGAAGGTCCGACTCGGCGTGAGGTTGATCACGAAGTCGGTGGATCAAGCCGAACGCTTGCGGTGAGTATCACGACCGTTTCGGATATCAGTCAAAATCCGATTGGGTATACTATCACGCTCCGCGATGTAACCGAAACACGCAGATTACAGGCAGCGGTCTCAACCCAACTCAACGAAGTACTCCGGGTCAACCATGAGCTAGAGCTGTTCACGACAGCCATTTCGCACGATCTTCGAGCGCCCGCACGGACAACCGAACGGTATATTGATCGCGTTCGACAGTCAGAACCGAACCTCTCGGACGAGAGCAATTCGATTCTGGAAGTCGCACAGATGAACGCAGAACAGATGCAGTCGATGCTTACTGCACTGCTTGAGTACTCACGCATCACTGTTGATACCGACCAATTCGAACTTGTTTCGTTGTCGGCGGTCGTTGACCGTGCGCTCACCTCGCTTCAGTTTTCCATTGAAGAAACTGGTGCGACGATTTCAGTCGATGAGTTACCGACCGTCTACGGAATTGATTACTTGTTTGCGCTGTTGTTTCAAAATCTCATCTCGAATGCTATCCGGTATGCTGGTGATTCGCCGCCACGGATCGAGATTGAGGCCGTATCAACGGAAACGACTCATGAAATCACGGTCAGAGACTCCGGTGTAGGGATTGATGCGCGTAATTTAGCGCACATTTTTGAGCTATTTTACACGGGAAATCACGATGGTGAGTCGTCAGGCACTGGTGTCGGACTTGCCATCTGTAAGAAAATCGTTGAGGAGCACCGTGGAACTATTACGGTTGAATCGACAGTCGACCACGGCACTGACGTAACGATCCGACTTCCAATCGATCCGTGATGAATACAAGGGCATATTTTATGATGATTTATTGAATACTCACTTAGCTCAACCTAAGCTACCTACTCCTGTTGACCTAAGCATAATGTTATATCAATCTGAGTTACAATGTTGATATGAATTACTGTCATTCCTGTAATACAGGTTTTCCGGCGCGTACGTCGGTTTCATCGACAAACCAAGCAACTCTCTATTTCTGTGTATCGCCCTGCGATACCTATTCAAATTCAGGTGGTGCCGACCAATGAGCCGAAAACGCAGTCGGAACAAAGTCCTCCCACTACAGACGTTCTCGCTCGCTTTGAGAGGACTCGTTGGCAGAGGCGAACGGACTGTGACAGCAGATAGTAAGGCCAACGTGGGGTTGACGCCGATCAAAAAAATCTCTCGAACGATTATTTTCCTCGTTATTCTGACGATATGCGGCACGCTCCTCATTTCGGGGACAGCCGGTGTTGCAGTTTCGACAGCGGATATAACGAACACAACAGATCGTGTCACCCCGAGTCAGTTCGATACTAACGAAGGAGATCTACTCTGGGAAACAGACGAAAACGTTCGTTCAGACGGTGCTCCAACTGTCGTCAATGGCATACTTGTGATGACGACCAGGGGAACCGACTCTCCAGACCGTGTTGTAGCCTACGATATTGGGACTGGTGAGAAACGATGGTCGACCGAGATTCGTGCAGATGGCTCGCCAACTGTTGTCGACGGAACCGTCTACGTTACTGGCACCGACGGTGTGTGGGCGCTGGATCTCGAGCTTGGGACGGTCGAGTGGCACGTTGATTTTGATGCTCGTGGAGGTATCTCGGTCAGCGACGGCACCGTTTACGCCGCCGAATACGTCAACGAAGGTACGTCTCAGGTCACCGCACTCGCTGCTAAAACCGGTGACGAGGAGTGGGCAGAAGAGACCGATGCGATCCACAGCGGGCCCACAACCGTCGATGGGACGGTGTATGTCGTCAACGGTGGCGCTTCCAGCGGCATGATCGCGTTCGACGCCGATACCGGCACTGAGCAGTGGCGGTGGGATGCCGGGGAGATCGTCGATATCGCCAAGGGACCGACGGTCGCTGATGGACATATCTACGTCAGCCACAGTGCAGGTGACGACGAGCCGGGATTCGTGTCGGCAGTCAATACCGCTGACGGCGAATTGGTCTGGCAAGAGAATCTCGGCGTCGCACAGGCAGCCCTTACAACCGTCCCAACTGCACCGACGGTCGCCGCCGAGAACAACGAACCTACGATTTACGTCGGTTATGATGGGTTCTATGCGCTTGATCCGACTGACGGGAGCGAGCGCTGGTCGGACGACGACGCCGTATTCGACGCACCGACGGTCGCAGACGGGACGCTCTTCGTCCCACAGACGACAGACTCGGAGGCGCTCAGGGCACTCGACCCGAACGACGGCACCGAGTGGTGGTCCGTCGAGACGGGTGACCGAAGCGGAGTCATCGTCGTCGACGGCGTAGCGTACATTGCCGTCACGACCGGCGACCAGCGTCTTATGGCGATCGATGCGGGCGTGACGGGCTCCAGCAGCGACTCCCGTGTGATGCTCGGTGGACAGCACCACGAGTGGACCGGCGAGATTCCAGATACCGACCCCCGAATCGTTGACGTCGACTTCGAGGAGGGCGTGTTTGTCGACGATGACCTGACCGTCTCGGCGACGGTCAGAAACGATTGGGATCCGACCACATCGGCAACCTACACGCTCGAACTGGACGGCGAATCGCAGGGTATCCAGACGGTCGACGTGCCCGCGTACGGCATGAACACGGTTGAACTGCCGATGACTGCGCCAAGCGAGAGCGGCGAGTACACCCTCGGAATCAACGGCGAGGAGGTCGGCACGCTCACCGTCGTCGATGAGGACGACCCCGTGTTCCGGTCGGCGTTCTCCTTCTTCGACACGCGACTGGAGGGTGACCTGATACAGATTACCTACGATGCGACGAACCTCGGGGACGAGTTCGTCGAGGAGAACGCGGCTCTATCGCTTGAGGGACCAGCCTTTGAGGGACGCGAGGATGTGGCGTTCTCAGAGGGAGAGGGCCTCAGTTCAGGTGAAACAAAGAGTTACTTCCTCATTACGGACCCGATCGACGACCCTGGAACATACACCGCGTATGTCGAAGACGAGGAGATCAGCACGATCGAGGTGTTACCGGCGAGTAACCCAATCTACCTGACCGACGTCAACCGGCTTCAGGACTCGATCATCAGCGG
>LFCJ01002258.1_pt1 | contig 13833 bp, 22 predicted proteins | sample 643141 | NCBI WGS metagenome assembly LFCJ01 (sample SAMN03766243, study PRJNA286221) | soda lake metagenome | biome: soda lake; feature: Kulunda steppe; material: water; isolation source: sample B1-Br-g2 brine of Lake Bitter-1 | place: Russia: Kulunda steppe | collected 2010-07 | reverse complement strand
GTGTGTGTGTGTGTGTGTGTGTGTGTGTGTGTGTGTGTGTGTGTGTGTGTGTGTGTGTGTGTGTGTGTGTGTGTGTGTGTGTGTGCACGCGCGCGTGCGCACGAGCGCGCACATGCATGCGCGTATCTGTACATTTGTTTGTCGTTTAGTTGTGGGATTGGGAGTACGTGCGAGTGCCCGCCATCTCGACATCCATGCCATACTTTCTTTCATACTATTTCCTGAACTTCTTACCCCATTTATCTGTTCCTGTGTTGGGTTCTGGCTGGGGCTCTGAATGGGCTCAGGGACTACCGCTGGATTACCCTGCTGTTGGATCATAGCTGTACTGACATGTACAGGCTAAAAAAGCTATATCACAGCTACAAGTATGCTCACTGGTATGCCAAAGCACACACAAAAGACTCTAATTGCCTGAGGTGCAGAAACCATATTTCTAAACAACAACAACAGAAACCAGCCCCCCTTGTTATGGTCATCGCCCGAAAACGTCGTCTGGAAACCGTTGGTTTTGTTTGCCTACGAACTCGTTGTCCCCCTCTTTTATATTTCCGTGGTCCGCGATGTCGTCACAAGGGAGGAAGAGGGCCAGGGACCGGTTCTTCTGGGCAGATTTGAACAAGTGCGTGGGTTCCCAACAAGAGTAGAGGTATCTCATCAAGGACTTCCTTGGCTGCTACATTCGGAGAGGACGCCATTTGTTCCAACGTGGTCCAACGTGCTTGAAGGCCAGTGGAAGGCGCCATCACAACTCACATCAAGAATCCCCTCGCCGCGCCCCCCGCCTCGCGGTGTGCAGGTTTGTCAGGGCATACATGGAAGACAATGATGGACGCCGGCCTGACAGGGATGTGCTGCAAAAGTGAGTGACGCACAGACGGTGCCACCACACGAAAAAGCATCCCACACCGCCCGCAAGGCGGATGCTCTCGCGCCCGGGAGGTTTTTGACCGCCCTGCTGCCGCCGCGCATTTGTTCGCTTTAAGCCTGCCTTCTGAGCTGTAAGGTGCTCGTGAGCGCCCCTGTGCACGTTCATGACTCCTAGATGCTGTCACATGGTGTGTGTTGCTTGGCAGTGAAGCAACTGGATTCCACAGAGCACGAGGTCCAACTTTGGACACATGCCCACAAATCAAAATGCAGTCAAAGCTGGTCCTGACGTCACAGATGCAAACATGTCATGATGCCAGGCAACCATGTGCAAGCCTGGGCCCTGTGCGCGCGCATAAAAAGAGGTGCACCTGCACCCATGCATCTGGCAAGCGCTAGTTTGTCTGGATGTGAATGTCACATGCAACTATCTTCCGTGTGTTGTATTGATGCACGGTCGGGGCAGTGACCGCGGCATGTGCCTAGATGGTGCCTTTATGGTGCTCAGACCTGCCACCCTCAGCCTTCAGGCCTGGCACTGGCTAATGGAAGCAAGGAAGTCCCTGCAGATGAATGCAAGGATACAGCATGTTGCAAGGGCTCAGCTTGTAATTCTTCCCCAGCAAGCGACTGCATTTTATGGGTTAATGCGCGGCTTGGGCACAAGCTGCCGGCTGTGGCTGTGACAAGTGCCCTCTCCCCTTCTAGACCAGCAGGCTTATTCTGGCCGCCTTGCCAAGAAGCCTGACTCAGGACTTTGTCTTGTTAGAGCCTCACAAGTAAAGGCACTGGCGTTGCCATTAGCGCTTGGCGCCTGCAGGAATGCCATGCCCCTTGCTACTGCACCCTCGCAGGGAGTTCTCGGCCCGAATGCATGAGTGGTTCACCCAAAAGGGCAAGCTTGTCCCCAACTTGGAGGATGTGTTAAAGCAAGCCAAAGGCGTGCGCCTCCTGGAGGAGCAGCGGGCCTACATGAGGCAGTACAGGGAGGACAAGCGCAACGACAGCAAGGTGAGCAAGGCCCGTGTCACTCACTACCTCTCTCACTGCCCTCGCCACTCCTCCTGCCGTGCGGCGGCTTCTCTCAAGCGCCAACTGCAGGGTGCACTGTGTACAGGCTCCCCCGTAGCCTAACGACCCTGAGCACCGGGGGCTGCATTTTGCAATCAAACACATCCAGCAGCAGGCTCCAGAGTTTGCAGCTCAGCTGGCGCCCAGGGCTTGCTGGGCATTCTCAGGCCAGTGCAGGCAAGCGCTCACACAATTTGGTGCTGCGGTGCATGCAATGGGACAAAGCCGCATGGGTGGGGTGGGGTGTATCACTAAAGGAATTGGGAACGTCCCTGTCTAGCGTGGTGCACTAGAGCCTCCAGGGCCTCTTTGCATCCGTCCTGCTGGTTGAACACATCAGCAAGATGCCTTACCTCCAGCCACCCGCCATAGGCTGAAGCCGGACAGCTCTTATGCTGTGAGGCCAGGGACCCAGGTGCCGCAGTATGCTTCTTTGCCTTGCACTCAGGCATGCAGGTGCATGAACCACTAGGTCGCTTTGCATCAGGGTTGCGTCTTTTGAAGCATCCGCACATTTAATTTTCGCCAAATCATGCCCTGAACAGTAAATAAATAGACTCACATCGATTTGTGAACTTCGATGCTGCTCCGGAAGGGCCCTGTGATGCACATGTCTTGCTCCGCTCATCACCTTAAAGCAGTCCAATATCAACCCCTATGCTTCACATTGTGATATGATACACATCTGCAAACTTTTCTCTTGAGGTAGGGTAGTGCCTCATTTCATTTGGTAAAACACCAAATGATTTGCGCACTGTGATTCTTAAACAGCTTAATGATACGGCCCTGCCTTGCATGCTCGTCCGTGTCTCCCTGCTTCGTCCCTGCACCCCCAACATCTTCATCCGTACATCCCCTGCTTCCCCTTCCCATGCTGCAGGATGCCTCCGTTAGGAAGCGACGCTCCCTATGTAGCAACAGCACCCACAGCCAGGAGGATACCTTCTCAGAGCTCTGGGGGGCAACAGAGGCGGAGGGCGATGCCGCGCGCTCGCTGCAGGTGCTTGGCCACACACACCTGCCACTCACCACGTACGGCGCATGGCAGCCCAGTCAGCCCAGTTCCTCTGCAAGGTGAGAGGCGGTTGTGGCGTGGCTGCAGCATCATCCCTTGTCGCGGCAGCAGAGCTGGCGAACCTGTGGGTGCTGCGCCAGGCGTTATGGCAGCGCTCTGTGCAACCGCCAAGGCCGGGTGGTGGGCCTTGTCATTGCTGGCAGCACCTGGCCAATTTGGTGCGCAAGCTTGACACCAATACCACCACAACGATCCCAACCGCTGCTTGCTGTGCTGCCCAGGCTGCCTCGTGTATGTTCGTTCTGCCTTCTCTCCAGATACAAATGCAGCATAACCCTTGGGAAGCAGGGTACCTGTTGCAGCCCGTGTGCCCGTACCCCTGTATATGTACACACCATGCCTGCTGTACATCTCCAGCTTACCCATCTCAGGCGCCGGCGGACACCCACTTGAAAAACCGTTGGTGCGTGGAGCTGGTTGGTTGGGGCGGTTGAGCTGAGCTGAGCTCTGCTAGCGCTAACTGCCCTGCGCATGCACCCACTGCTGCAGGTCTGGCAAGAGGCCGCGCGGTGCTGGGGTGCAGTGCCTGATGAGGCTGGTGGAGCAAGTGCGGTCGGGCGACGCCTGTGAGTCCCGGGAGCTTCAGCCTGTGTAGTGTTGCTACATGGCTGTCTTAGTGCGCAGGTGCTGCCCTGTGGCCTCAGCGACCCGCCTCCCACAGACAGCTGCTGCGGCCGCTGTCAGTGGCACCCGCCCCTAAAGCATGAAACACTGGCAACTGGCACAACCTCCTGCTGCCTTCCAGAGGCAGAACAAGGCTGCATGCTGCAGCTGCATGCCCACCTGCCACTTGCATTTGCAGGTCTGCGCTGCCACAACCAACCAGCCCTAACCAGGCCGAACACAGCAACCAAAAGAACCCTGTTTGCACACAGCCGCATCTTTAAGCCGCTCGCACCCTCCTGCTGGTCCCGCATCAGCAGCACCCGCCCAAAACCTTGATACGCACACCTGCCAGCCTGGGGCCTGCACACCGCTCAGACGCCCCCTTGTGCTGCCGCCTGCAGGCTCCGAGGTGCGCAGCATGCTAGCTGTGGTGCAGCAGCAGCAGCAGCAGCCGCTCTGCCAACCCTCTGCCCTCGCCGTGTATGGGCTCAGCGGCCAGCCGGCGTTGCCGGCGCCCTGTGCAGCTGACCTTGGCAGTTGCTGCGTGCTGGACTTGCCACAGCTGCAGGGCGGGAGCTGCACCTTGGGTTTGGGGCAGGTGAGGCGGGCACAGGCATGTTAAGGAGGCGGGCACAGGTATGCTAAGGTCTGCTAAGGACAGGCAGGGGGTGCTGCTGTCCTGTGCGCCTGTGCGTACACCCGTTTTGGGGCTGCTGCCTGGTGGGATGTGTGCTGCAGACGGCGCATCACACCCAGCTGTGTGTTTTCCTGCTGGGATGCAGTGCTGCGCCTGCTTGATGTGGTAATGAATTGGGTTGACTGGATGGATGAGGGCGTTAGGCGCACCTCCCCGTTAAAAGAGGGTGCTGCGCGCTGGGGTAGACATCTACAAAAGAGCAAGGAGGCAGCTTTGCCAAGGGTTGGGTGCATGGAGCTGCTGCAGGCACATGCGTGTTTTGCCTCGTACCTATTGCGCAGGGGCAGCAGCAGGGCGTTGGGGTGTCGCAGAACTTAAACCTCAGCCTTATGCAGCAACTGCAACAGCAGCAGCAGCAGCAGCAGCAGCAGCTAAGCTACCTGACACATGCCAGCCAGCTGGCTGCACCTGCTGCAGCCGCTTCTGCAGAAGCAGCAGCAGCTCCAGCTCCAACTGCAACAACAGGCGCACCTTGCGCCGCGGCTGAGCAGGCCGCCTGTTGCCATACCCAGCGCCAGGAGAGCACTGCTAGCAAGTGCCTGGAGGGAGAGATGGCCCCAGCTTCGTGCAGCCCCGGGGCATCCAACAGCCACGCGCCCACGCCGGCAGCAGACCCAGCAAAAGGCTGCCCCAGCGGCGCCAGAACCCACACAGCTGGCCGCAAGGCCGCCGCCACGGGCGGCATCCCGCTGGGCGGCAGTACTGGCGCCTTCCCCCAGCTGGCGGCGCTCAATGCAGAGCCTGAGCGCCGATGCTCAGAGGAGTCCTCAACAGGCAAGGGCGACTCCAGCACGTGCACGTCCACGCAGCCAGGCGGCCTGCAGCCGGAGCTGGGAGGGGTGCCGGAATCCAGCAGCTGCGCATGGTCCGCCCTGCAGCCCTTGTGCCATGCGTCCCAGCTGAGGGTGCTCGCTGCATCCCCACAGGCCCTGCAGCAGCAGCAGCAGCAGCAGCAGGATCCTGCGCTGCTGTCGCAGCTGGGCAGCGGCCGCCTGGCAAGAGTGCCTGGCTTGGCGGGCCTTGGCCCTGCCATGCATGCCAGCACCAGCAACTGCTACAGGGCCATGGGCCTCCCCCTGGGGCCAAGTGGTGGTGGCTTCTCCATGCAGCTGGCCGCACAGATGCAGTTGGGTGAGGACCCCAGGCTGAAATGCGCAACTCCTGCTGCAGTCGCTGGGGGCAGCGTGGGGGCGCCGCTGCAGGTGGTGCAGCACGGGGGCATGACGTGCCTGGTCCCTGTGCACCTCTCGCAGCAGCTGCACCAGCCCCGGGGCGTGCCGCTGCAAGCGGCAGGCGGCCCTTTGCCTGGCTTCCCACCCCAACTCATGGCTACTGCTGCTGCGAGAGCCCCTGTGCTCACAGGTGCCCCGCTGTTTGGGTGCAGCGCCCTTACCCCTGCCGCCGCCTTCACGCTGCCGTACCACCTGGGTGCAGGCCTGGGCAGCTGCATGGCTGCCATGCCTGGGCTGCTGCCTGCCGTTGCGCCGGCGGCGCTGCAGCCAGGCGTGCCTGGCCACCGCCGCACCCCCAACCCGTGCCCTGACCTGCCAACCATTCAACCCCTGCCTGCTTGAGCACGCATCAGACGGGCACGTGCATGGCAAGACCTGACCAAATAATAAAGAGGGAACTATGCATAAAGCCGTGCACATGTATAATAATCTACTAGCTTGGTGTCCTCCCAGCAGCTGCGCAATTAAGCACCCAGACACGAACAATACTCAAGCTTCAAGTATGCCTAAGCCTGTGCCTCGGCATCAGTCTATGGATAAGCTCATGCTACAACACAATACTCCATACACAGAAAGGCTCTGGGAATCAGTTCTCTCTGGTGTAGTTCCTGCTCTGGCTTGTGGGGCAGTTCATGTGTCTGCTACAGCTGTGCGTCCTTGCCCCAATTTTGGAGGGCAGCCCAGGATGGTGTGTGTACGCGTGCGTGCGTGCATCCAACTCTTATCATGCGCTGCGTTTGGAAAGGGATCTACAGCAGTCTTTGAGGGTCAGTCGTGCAAGCATGCTCTTTGCTTTGAAATTCAGCCTCTGGCTAAGAATGCAAGACTCCAAGTGCACTAGAGATGTTCAAAAAGTATCCGAAGATGGCACAAGCATATTTACATTTATCTATCTTGCTGGCTGTAAGTGCAGGAAGAGGACTGTGTGTTGGTGCAGCTCTCTTTGAGTTTTTAACTCAAATGGCAGGAGAGGGATGCACATTTGTGGTCTTGTTGGGAAGTTGCAAGGCGAATTGGTTTCAATGGATGTGTCTTCATTTGCAAACCTGGAATTGATAAATTGGAGATCATGCACATGTCCCTTGAAGAGTAGTACTGAGTTTTCCTTAGCAATTCTCTTGCCTTGCTGAAAAGCTTAAATCAAAATGTGTACCCTTCCCATGGGAGTGTTGTGCACTGCATGCCTCATCACTTACTGCAGCTTCTTTTGGATCAAGCAGGTGCATTGCTTGAAAGACTAATGAAGCACTGATATGTTGCATGCTTGCTGAAGAGATGTTCAGGTGTTTTGGCTCCTGGGGTTGGTCTGCGCAAGCATAGAAAATATCTGCTTGACGATTGCTAAATGTGCCTACAAAGACGGTGAAAGAAGGTAGTGGAAAAATGCACAAGAATTTGTCTGATTGTTTTTTGTTGCACCATCACAGGAAAAAACAACTAAGTTGCTCCTTTGCCTGCAACGGTCTTGCCTTGTCAACCTGAAGCTGTTTGCACTTCTGGCATTTTACTTTTTGGGTCAAGCCATTGATTGAGCGCAACACCTGCTGCCCTGTAATAAATTGGAAGGATAGGATAGGATAGGATAGGTTACATAGCTATATCCGCTGAACGAGGGCAGCTTAGCCAAAGCTCGTGGCCTGCAACCAAAACCTAAACGAAGAAACGAAGATGTGTCTGAGAAGAACAAGCTACAAACCATAAAATTGGAAGGCCGTTGAGAGCCTTGTCAATTTCTAAAACTGGAGCCCTAGGTATGGCTTCAGGTATGTGGAGTAAGTTGACAAGGCTCTCATTCAGCAGGTACGGCTATGTGCCACTAACAAGGTGTTGTCACGCCGAGAGTATGCTGCAGACAAAGTAGCGTCATAGCAGCAGGATAACAATCGGTTGTGTCTGGATGGAACCCATCGGACATGCCGTCACTGGCCCCCTGGATCGGACAAGGGGGGTGGAAAAGGACGTGTTGCTCATCTTGTACATCATTAGCATTGCACAAGTCACAATTAGGGGAGCTACTGTGGGTCCAGGTCACAGTTCCAAATCGTAGGGTGTGGGCGCAAAGTCTGAAGCAAGCCACACTGCGAATATCGTCGCGATGAAGATCAAGGAGCATGTATCTAGGGAGGTTGTATGGCAAATGTGTGAACAGGGCCCTCATGGTAGGGAGGGCACACCATTGATGGTAAGTGGAGCGTTTGCTGTTGCGCTCTCGTGGATGCATATCAGAATAAGGTGTCCCATCATCCAAGTGCCTCTCCCTGAGGTCCACTACAAAACGACCAAGATCAATGGACTCACACTTCAGCAGCCTTTCCTTGAACAAGTAAGATTGTGTGAGACCATTCATTGCAGACAGGATGTGGGATGGTGAGCAATCATCGCACCGTGAGCTCAGTTGCGTATAAGCTTATAAGATCTTTCTTGAAGTGGAGCTATTGCTTTGGATAAGCATAGTATGGCCGCACTGCCGCCCGGAACCAGTTGAACTATAGAGGCTCTAGACCACACTTGCGCATGACGCACTATGAAGGGGATGTGTCCTTGACCATCAGAATCCTCTTGAGCACCGTCACCAGCCATTTTTGTAAAGGATTATCAATTGACTACAAATTGAAGCAGTGTCAGTGACGGGAAAGCCGCAGAGTAGCTCAACAAAGCACGCAAAAAGAAGGAGCTCAGTGCATCATGGGGCTACGTGTTGGGTATCACAGGAACTTTAAGGAATGTGCTCATCCTCATGGAAACGTGCACAACTTAGACTGTTCAGCACACCCAAAACTTTCCGGAGCAGTTATGACAGCCAACACACAGTCATTGTGCATAGCGCATCTCATGAGCTGTGCCACTTGCCTATTCAATAGGTTGTAAGTTGCAGGTTTGGCAAATTTTAAAACACAAATGGAGGGCAGTACCCTTGCTGTAATGTGGCTCAGATCTGGCAGGGGATGGGGTCTCTCAGCAACAGCAACAGCACCACTGGCAGCCTACTAGCCTTTGTCCAGGGTCTGGAATTCTAGTCAGCTCATACCCAATCAGCAGCACATTCATCTTGTGGAAGTCAGGTACCGCGAAGATACCAGGCCTAGATCTAGCCTTCTAGGAGAGGTTAAGAAGAATAAGCCATCAGTCAAAAAGTGCGACTGCAAGATACCAGGCCTAGGAGCCAGCTCGAGGCCACCAAGCTTGCTTAAGATCATGCTTAAGCAACAGTACAGCGCGCTTCGTCAATATCTCTGCCAAGCTGCCGCCAACGTTAGCCTCCAAACTCCATCCATTTGGGATTGGGTGGCACCATCTACAGTCCGTAGGCCGCAGTCACACACATACTTTTCACTTTTTTCACTCAACCCCAACTTTTCATTTTTTCCCACTTTTAAATTCAAACTCCCTGAGTGCACTTTTCTCTATTTTTTTCATTTTGGGCGCGGGGCAGGGAGGCCCCTAGGGTCCCATCGTGCAAGACCCCTGGGAACCCCTTGTTTGGGGTTTTGTATGTCAGAAATGTCTGAGGAGACAAGGTTTCCCTACAAGGCTTACGTGATTTATGCAGCTGCAGCACTACTGGTGATGATTCTCCAGGCTGACTGTGCACCAAAATGATGTCTTCTGTATGTGTTTGCCAGTCTCACACTTGTGGGGTGCCGGATGTGGTGAAGAATGTCAGGCAAATAGAAAATGAGATGGATAGTCATCACTGACATTTCTTTGGCCTTAAGCTGTCAATTTGAGGAGCACTTGCGCGCAAAAAAGGCTTTCTTTGCATGCGTGAGGACTTACTCTCAAATGAAGGCAAGGACTGATGCACCATGGCCACATGCACAGGGGAAAAAGATGAGTTTTCAAGTGTGTGCCGACCGCAGTAACCATACTCTGCAAACTTTCCAGCATTCTGTCCTGGCACTCTACCCTAACGGCTCGGGGTCGATTGACTGTCATGCAAGACCTTGCAAACTATGAGCTGAGAGCTTGAGGAAGGGCATCTGCAGCATTGCAGGCTCTTATGAACAGTGCAGTCTGTGTCGTGATGCTGCCTCATTGCGGCTTGAGGACCTGTCGCAATGAGCTTTTTGGATCCAATTACTGGTCTTGGGGAGCTAGTAAACATAGAGTCGTAAGTACTTGATTTTGTTTTCTTATTGAAACCAATGTGTGCCAATGATCCTCCTTTCTGAAAGAGAGCAGTTCAGTCACAGGACTTTTGGGCTGGCCTGACGCAGAGCGGAGTACTTGCCTGACCGTGGAGAGTTGTCTTCATAGATGTAGTATAGTTGTTACTTGTCGACAAATGATACAAAGCCAACACGGATCCAGCAGACAATTAGAAAGTAAAGTCTAGACTGAGATTCTCTTCAATGACACAACTCGCAATACATACCAACTCCAGTCAATAATAGCCACACAAGTGTATATGTGGTCGGCAGCATTACAAGTGGCTTCAGTCTCAATCACACAATCAACAAGTGGTCCAAGTTAGAACCTCTCACAACGTGAGGCTCTCAAGCAGTGTATAATAGCCACACAAGATTAAGTGGCACCATCTTCCATAAGAACACAACAGAGTCTTCCCATATGTTAAGCATATTGGGATACTACAGGTCTTGCATACAGTCTGCTCAAAAATGTGTTGTCAATAGCACAAGCGATTGCCAATTTAGGCTCTTCAACTCGAGGTCTCAATCCATAGCTGATTAGTGTACAATTGTGCATATAATAAATTATAATGCACATGAATGCCCAGGTAGCATTGCACTTTCTTAGTGCGCAAGCAGGCGCATGTATATGGTACAATACAGTACAACTGGGCGCAAGCTCAAGTAGCTAAAGCACAGCAACCTTTTGTCTTAGGCCTCCTCAATGCAAATATGTGTCTTAGAAGGCAGGCGCTTTGTAATGTCTCACAAAGACATGATATCTAGATGCCATCCAGAGGGCGCAAGCAAGTTATGACCTTTCCTGGATTTCCTTCTGTGATGCATGTGTGATGCATGTGTGATGCATATGTGATGCATGATGTGTGAAGTCTTCCCTCCTTTCCTCTTAGACATTTTGGTGTGTGATACACAAGAACACAAATACAGTATTCACAAGAGTGTGGTTTCCAATAGCAATGCTAGAAGGGAGGGAGGTCATGGGAAAGTAGAAGGAAAATATTAAGTGAAACAATTCCAATGTGACCGCAAATTTTTTTCCACTTCCGTTAGCCAGTATGCTCATAAACTACATGCTCTTATTGCCAAGGTCATGAAAAGAGTAGAGCCAGTCACCCTCCTGATCCTGACTTGGGATGCCAATCGGATTGGCTTCTTTTGTTTCTGTTTTGTTGGTGGAGGGGTCATTTGGTACCTGGGCCCTTGGCGGCCCCTCCTCCTTGATTGATGTAGGGAGTGTTTCACTGCCTACACCATTTTTTCTTTCTACTTTCTCTCTTTTCTTTTGGGCAGAACTGTGCACCAATCAACACTCACTCTGCACCCTTAACACTTGTCCTGGCAAGCTGAGACAGTTCATCAACCAATCAAACGCCTTTTCTTTTCTTTCATCTAGGCCTTCAAGTTGGCATGGGCCACTGTGTTGATGGAAAAAAGAAAAAAAGAAAAGACTATGCCAACAAGGTAACCCCTGTTTGCGTGAATTAAATTGATGGTTATAGCTAAGACGCCCTCAAGTGTCAGGCCTTGCCCCTTGCCGTGATGCCAATGCAAAACCCGTCTGCCCATATGAGCCCACTGCCAAAAGCACGTGACATCAATTATTTTCCGTCGGGTCTAGGGGCAGTTTGTAGACTACTTGAACTTCTATTAGTAGTAGGCTGCCCCTGTTCGGCAGGAAGAGCTAAGGAACTCATAAATAGGTTGACATTGTAGAAAATCCGAGCAAGGTTCAGTACTGGGAATATATTTTATCATGAATTGAGGCTGTCCATGATTGATACTGCCCAGGTCCAAGCTTGCTCACGTCTCTCTTTGGCACAGCCAACGCATTCTTGAAGTCCTACAATGCGTGGACCAAAATGTCAGGATAAAGTCCATCATGAGAATTGAGCAGTGCCCTGCTCTTAATTCACGCAAGACCATTTGGATCAAGTGACTTGCTTGCAAGTAAATGTATGGAGAAAAGGCAGTGAGACCTGGGATAGTAGCTGCATGGTCATGCATAAAAGCAAACAGGGGGCCCAACTGCGTGGCTGGAGCGGGAACCCCGGCCAGCAGCTGCATTGCTCACCTTCCCTGGTGCAATAAACGTGGAGCGGTCGATCTTGGGCAGCTTCTGGGTGGGCTCACCCGCCCAAGGCATCTCCGCGTACATGCTGCACAGCAAGAAGGTGCAGGGGCGCAGGTTGAGGTGCTTAAAGCGGGGGGAGTCTTCGCCATTGTATGCGCCTGCCTGATGGGGTAGGGGTCCCTGGATCGTTCCTCAGCTGAGCAGGGGAGGCAAAAGCCCTGGGTCGCTCAAGCTGGCTATGCCAAAAGGACACAGGGACACAATGGGCGCGGTCTGGCGAGTGTGACTCATGGTCATTGGTGAGCGAGCCTTTGCATTACGGTGAGACAAAAGCATAAGCAAGGCAGAGAAATTGCTGGCGCTGCAGCAGTGAGGGAGGGGCAGCGAAACGGTCACCTTCAGAGATAAAGGGGAGAATGTTTTCTGGCGCAAAAGTGAGCTGAGCAGCCAGGCAGCATGGACGTGTGCCGTCCCAGCCCATTTGTTGCAGGTGACGGCAGCTGAGGTAAGAGACTGTTGGCCCTCTCATACCTCAATGGCGGGGGCGGCACGTAGGAGCTCTGCAACGACTTTTTCATGGGCTCGTCGTGCAGCAAATGCGCGATGCGGTCCTCCTGTGTTGCCTTGGAGTGATGGGGGAAGGTGGAGTGCATGATGGGGTCCTCCACCACCAGCTTCTTGGCCCACTCCGCCTATTGCGATGCGCACAGACAGCAGGAAATCGGGTTTGGAGATGGCCACCAGGCATGCTCACCTGAAGACATGACTTCAATGCTTGTTAAGCAGCCAGCTTTCATGCTTTGGTGTGAAGCACGGTGATGAGCGAGGTAGTGCTCAAGCGCACAAATACAAATTCAAAAGGGCAGCGTAATCACAGGCGCCATCCACACAGGGCTCACGCATGCATGCACACTAAGGCAGCATGCTTGCACGAGGGCAGCACATGCACACAAGGGCAGCATGTCCCTTTGGTTCTGACAAGTGGCTTAAACAGGCCACAGAGAACAAATCATGTGCTTGGGTGCTGGGTGGGTCCTGCGCTCAGTCAGAGCAGAGAAGCGAGCAGTGCTTGCTGTGCTCCCACAGTGGCGTATGGGCGGCATGCGCCACCCACCTGCTCCTTCTGCCGCATCTCACGCTCGCGCTGCTTCTGCACGGCGGCACTCTCGTGCACGGTCCGCCAGAACTCAGGGTCCTGCGCATCACAAGCCGTTTGCGCGTGCCCCCACACTGAAGCTGATGCGTGGGCAGTGCCACCATTCCCATGCAGCCACGACAGACCAGTGCGCCCTGGGGCTTGCAGCACACTGCTCGCGCAGCACGAGCTTGCGGGGATGCACACATGCCTGTTCAGAGGAGGATGGTTGGAGGCGCCTCAGCAGCGCGCGCGCACAGCACTGGCTGCAGCAAAGGTGAAACAACGTCCTGTACATGCGCGAGGAGGGTTGGGCAGGGGCTCTGGCCATGCAGTACTTTTTCAAGTGTAGGGTCTTGACCAGAGGGAGCAAGAGGTGCATGCGTCTTCACACACGCCCATACACACTGTACACGCACACGCATGCACACCCTTCGCGTTTGGACTTGACCATGCTGCGCTCTACCATCCCTCTCCCACTGGACGCATGGGCACGAGCCCTTGCACAGGCAGGGTAGCGCATCTTCTTCTTTCACAGCATATGCCTGTGTGTGTGTGTGTGTGTGTGCGCGTGTGTGTGTGTGTGCCAGCGCGTGTCACACCCCACCTGTCCGAACAGGCCGTCGTGGATGCCCGTCCTGTCCCTCCTGTTCACGGTCGTCACAAACTCCTTGGCCCCCGGGGGCGGGCCCTTGCTCATGGACGTGGCCAGTGGGACCAGCATAGCGCCCTCCTGCGGCAGCCATGGAAAAAGGGGGGCACATGAGGGGCCGCGAGGGGGTTGGAAGGGCGGAGCGGCCGTGCAAGAGGGGGATGAGGGGTGTGGTGAGGTGCGGCTGCTGTGCTGCGCACCTTGTACAGTGCTTGAGGCAGATGGTGAGGTGGAGCAGGTACTGAGCAACTGCGGTGAGTACGCACCCCCCCC
>LFCJ01002257.1_pt1 | contig 13834 bp, 19 predicted proteins | sample 643141 | NCBI WGS metagenome assembly LFCJ01 (sample SAMN03766243, study PRJNA286221) | soda lake metagenome | biome: soda lake; feature: Kulunda steppe; material: water; isolation source: sample B1-Br-g2 brine of Lake Bitter-1 | place: Russia: Kulunda steppe | collected 2010-07 | reverse complement strand
GGAAGTCGATTATCCACCCTCGCAACCTGTGGGTTCGGGGTTCGAACCTCACTGGAGGCCACAACCGGCTAAGCTGCCCTCGTTCGGCGGATACAGCCTTGAAACCTTACCTTACCTTACCTTACCTTACCTACGCAGGCAGTGAAACTCTCCCCTGACTTCATATAGAACACTCCCCTGCTGGCTTTGTCAAATTGACAATGGCCACACCGTACCTTGAAGGTACAAGGGGTACAAGAAAAAGGCCTTTAGGTTAGGTTACTACCTAGTAGGTTACTACCTAGTAGGTTAGGTTAGGTTACAGGCCTTTAGTCAAGGGGTGCGACTGCTAGCCTGCTCATAAAAAACTATCGGTGCATGAAGGAAATATAGCTAAATTGTTGACCTGGCCCAGAAAAGCAGGCACATCCATTAAGCCTGCGGAAGAAAATAGGGAAGCATAAGTCCTTCGGAGAGAGATTACACGTGGATTGTTGCAGTGAAAAAGGACGCGTTGCTCATCCAGTACATCATGAGCATTACACAAGTCACAAGTAGGGGAAGTACTACTTTGTATTGGGAGTCCAAGTCACAGTTTCAATTCGTAGTGTGGGCACAAAGTCTGAAGCAAGCCACGATGCGAATTACATCAGGAGGAAAGTCAAGAAGCATGTATCTAGGAAGGGTGTATGGCGATTGTGTGACCAGGGCCCTCCTGGTAGGGAGGGCGCACCATTGATGGTAAGTGGAGCGTTTGCTGTTGCGCTCTCGTGGATGTTTATCAGAATAAGGTGTCCAATTATCCAAGATTACTTGAATGTGCAAGTGAAGAGCAACAAAAGCCTTGCGAGTAATCTTCAGTGGCCTATTCGGGTCACAAGGCGCATGGTGGATAAAGTGGATACAATACAATCCCTGTTAATAATTGATCCAAGGCCTGGTTCTAGGTTGCAGTTTGCATTAGGAGTATGAGGAATTGGGACTACACTTGCAAGGGAAACCCGGTTAGCGTGCACTTAGGGAAAGGTTCACAGCTGGAGCAAGCACCAGGCAAAACAGCACCATAAAAAGAGGTAGGATGCGCATATTCAGCATCAAGTCAACTGCAGGTCAACTGCAATCATGGGTAAGTGTTGAGGAGGCGGGGGAAGGGGGCTTGAGAATCCTTATGCATGCAGCCGGTCAGCCACCTGGTTGATGTAGATCTCGATATTGCTAAAAAAAAGTGTTTGATGTTGGCCATGCAGCGGTCTGGAGGCGGCCTGATAGCAAGCTCATCCTACAATGTTAAAACACTACAAAAGAATGAAATTGTGAATGACCAGAGTGTAAAGAGCATGAAGAGCAAGCCTGCCTGTCTGTTTGCCTTGCTTAAGCAGCAAGGTTCCCAAAGGATGATACTGCTAAACATGCCATATGTATACAAGGGTAGCTAAGCGTAAGTCAACCAGGCAAGAAAATTTGCTATTGAGTAGATGCTCAGCTAACTATAAGAAAATGAGAGGCTCTAACTGCTCGAATAATCTCAGTCCTTACTGGAGAGCGGTGAGCCCAGCCTCGATTTGGTAGGTTCCAATAAACTCAGGGTTAGCTTGTCTAGACAACTGAAAGGGTCCATCACTCTCAAGACATTGACATGGATGCACAGAACACAGCATACAGTGCAGGTATGGGCTACTGTGCACACAACCACAATATACTCTCATAGCACAGGTGGCAAGATGGTTGGAAGATGGTACCACACGGAGTACTTGAAATAATCACGTGAAGGAGTGCTCGCCTTTCTTGCCGTCCTGCTCCTCATCAACTCCCCAACCCCATTTCTTCCACTTCTCTTGTCGCCTCTGCTGCAGCCTTCCTGGAGAGCCTGGATCATGCTCGCGCTCATGCCAGCTGGCACCTACCCTGGTGATGGTGGCGGCGGCAGCGGCGGCGTTGGTGGTGGTGGTGCTGCTGCTGTTGTTAGTGCTAGCACACACACCCCTTTTTGGGCTGTCATCCAGTCTATCCTTCTTATTTCTCAACACGTGTGCGCTGTCTTTTCTGTCGCAGATCCCGCTGGGGGTAGTCCTGCTGTATCCACTGCTGCTACTGTCACTCTTGACAGGACTGCCGCCCTCTGCTGAAGGCCCTCGCCCCTCCTCATCTTTGCTCGTCTCCATTGCATCATCCCCACCTCGTCCTCTGCTATCATTGACAGACGAGGACCAATTGCCCCCGCCCCTACCCTCAAATGCGGCATTGCGTACAAACGCGAGGGTGTCAAGAGTGCGCTCAATCTCTTCCCCTAGCTGTGCGCGGGCGTGAATGGCGGCCTCCAAATCCCTGAGAACGCACAGCACGAGGTACGCACAAGCTGAGTGACAAACTGCATCAAGGACACACAGCAGAGGGTGACAAACTGCGCCAGAGGGCACACAGAAGATGACAAACTGCGTCAGAGGGCACACACAGCAGAGTGACAAACTGCGTCAGAGGGCACACAGCAGAGAGTGACAAACTGCATCAGAGGGCACACAGCAGAGAGTGACAAACTGCGTCAGAGGGCACACAGCAGAGAGTGACTATGAGCCGCCAAACAAAAGAAGGAACTTGTGCACATATGAATGTCATGCATCGGTACAGTCCGCCTGAAAGTTCGAGCGTTGTGAGCATAAGGCAGGAGAGCAGGGGCCACACAAACGCGGGCGTGCTTTCTGTCCAGTTGCACCTCTGGGTCAAGGGAGCTGCCGGTGTATTGAATGCTCACATGTCAAAGGCTTTCATTTTACAACCGATGTAAAACAAATGTGGCCCTGCCTGTGTGCTCTTGTGCTCAGCAAAAGGTCACTGGCGTGCGCTCTTGTGCTCAGCAAGAATTCCCTGCAGGGGGCTCCAGAATTGAAAAGGGAAGTTGCCCTGATGAGGTACGTGGCCGGCCAAGGCCCATGACAGCGTATGCTTGCAAAGCTTGCCCATGACAGCGTATGCTTGCCCATGCCCATGACAGCATATGCTTGCCCATGACAGCGTATGCTTGCAAAGCATGCGACTCTGCACGCGTGTACACATTTGCGGCAGGCAAACCTCCCAACAATACCATAAATAAAACGGTTGGCCTGCTTATACATACGCCATGGGCATATGCGGCATGCCTACCTACACAAATGCCATCGGCATGCCGTGGGCCTACTTACACAAATGCCATGGGCATGCGGTAGGCCAACCAGATGTAAAGGTCTAGCACCGAGTGCTGCTCCTCCAAGCTCCTGAGCTGCACCTGCGGAGCAAACAAAAGTCAATATGTATCTACACTTGTGAGTGAGTGAGCAAGCACTGCGTGCTGCTGCTCCTCCAAGCTTCAGAAGCACACCTGTCAATCACTGGTAAGGTTGCAGAGCTATACCCGCAGAACCAGGGCATTTGAGCTTAAGCCTTTCAGGTCTCCAAGCTGAACCTACATCTCGCTAGGCGCCAATATCAAGAGCCCAGAGGCCAAGAAATGCATGCTTACCATACACAGCCGGCCGCTCTCGCTGAGAGGCGTCCAAAGAAATCTATGCAAACTACCCTCAGCCAGCCGTGCTCGCTGGGGGAAATTCCACCCACGGAAACATAAACAAGGGATAACACAAACGAACACAGTGTGCTGTGTATATGTGCAAGAACACCAAGCGTGTGCACCTTCTGTGGCATCCAAGCACAAGAACACATCTGCATGTGCTACTGCCCACACACATCCGCATACATCAACATACGCGTAGGCACGCAGCATGGCGTGTTCACTTAAGGATCACAAGCAAGCACAGGTGCGCCTACTCAAGGTAGAAGCACGTTAAGTGTGTATTTAGGGCCTATACCGCGCATGCACTGGCAAAACCACGCCCACTTACCTCCGCGGAGCGCTGCAACCGACTGTGCTCCAGGGCCTGCTGCTTGCGCCCCTGCTTGCGCCGCCCGCCTTGCCCCCTGGCCCTGCTCCTCCCCTCCACCTGCCCGCCCTGCCATCCGCTGGCTAGCTCATAGTCCCAGCCGCCCCCCACGCTCCAGGCGCCTGGCCCACACCCCTGTTGCCCACTCAACAACTCCCGCTCGTCCTCTGTCAAGCTCTCCTCTTGCCATCTCGACCCCGCTCCGCGCGCACCATGGCCGCCCGCATCCTCCGGGAGGGGCACAAGGGCGGCATCTACTAGAGAGCGGCTGGCAGCTGCGCTGAGCGGCACCACGCCATCCTCCAGAAACAGCGTGGTGAAGCGCAGTAGGGCCGACGCTGCAGGTAGGTGGGGGGTGGAGCGCATGGTGAGAAGTCAGTGCAAGAAAAGAAAAGAAGAAGAACGCAGGCGGCGAAGCACTCCCTGCATCAATTAAGGAAGAGGAGACACGTTGGCCTTAAGTGCCGAGAGTCTCCTCCGGAGGTAACTAGTGTGGCATGCACTTTAGGAGAGGCTTTGCGCAGTGCAAGCGACGCTGGTGTGGTGCTAGTAAGGGTGCAGAAGAGGAGGGCACCCTCGACAAAGTGAGCCATGATGATGCTAGTGCTGATGCTGATGTGGATGTGGATGGCGGTGGCGATGTTGGGCCAGCATTTTTCAATTGATGCGCGCTAGCTAGATCGAGGCACCTTCAATAGCTAGTAGCACCATGCTGGTGGCATTGCAGCCCTGCCACCAGATCCTGCCAACCCTGCAGCAATCCCACAATGCCACCATCGCGTGCACCAAGAAATACTGCCCTTGCTGTACCATAATTCTGGTCAGGTGCTTGGATGCGCACGCAGAGTCAGTTGCTGCAGGTGCGTGGATGCACACGCAGAGTCAGTTGCTGCACAAGGATGTGCTTCTCTTAGTTTTGTGGTGCTCGGTCACCACAAAACCAAGAGAGGCACATCCATACTTGCTTTGTGCACCATGCCTGCTTTGTGCAACATGCCTGCTTTGTGCACCATACCTGCTCTGTGCACCATACCTGCTCTGTGCACCATACTTGCTCTGTGCACCATACTTGCTCTGTGCACCATACTCGCTTTGTGCACCATACCTGCTTTGAGCACCATACTTGATTTGTGCACCATACCTGCTTTGTGCACCATACTTGCTTTGTGCACCATACCTGCTTTGTGTACCATACTTGCTTTGTGCACCATACCTGCTTTGTGCACCATACTCGCTTTGTGCACCATACTCGCTTTGTGCACCATACCTGCTTTGTGCACCATACCTGCTTTGTGCACCATACCTGCTTTGTGCTACCCCCTTACACCCATCTGGAGCAACGGCATCAAGCGCCAGCAGGATGTCACAAAGTCTACGCAGTCTTTGAGCACGAGAGCAGTACCAGCACCTAGCCAGGCTCCTGAGGCCACATGTGCTTGTCACGCGCATGGTTCCATGTGACACAGATCACGCGCCTTGTCTGCCCAGAGGTGAGCATCTGCTCCAGGTGGTGCAGGGGAGGGGTGTGGCTGGAAGAGCACCCACAGCCTTGACAGACACATCTGCTGGCGCAGTGCAGAAGGTGAGGAGCTCCGTGATGCTGAGGCCGCCATGCGGGGGCGAGAAGCAAGACAGCAGCGACGCAATGGCGACCTGCAGCAAGCGCAAGATAATGATAAGCAGATCATACAGTGTGGACTGCAGCGTGACTGTACAGAAGTAATTCACCAGTAGCAAAGTAGCTTATCATCAAGACGAGTCCACATGCGCATGCCCGGTGCATGCGTGGCAGCATCTGTCAAGGGGAGGGTGAGGAGCACAACAGCAGCAGCGACGCTAAGAAAGGCTGCAGCAAACACAAGAAAACAAGTGTAGATGTGCATGCCTGGCCCATGCCTGGTGGAATGTGTTGGGGAAAGGAGGAGAGAGGTAGAACAGCAGCAATTTAAGATTGCAGCAAGCAAGGAACATTTGCTGTACAACATTTGTAGAACATGAAAAATTACATGTTCTCACTATCATTTGAACTGTGCCACAGTGTGATTGCATTTGTTAAGCTCGATATAAATGGCAGCCCTGTTGCATGTAGGTCAGGCCGGTGGAAATTTGCTCAAATAAGTCGAGCCAATTCATGTCAGCGGTTCCATGCACGAAAAGAGGTGATGCAGCGGGCCTGCAAGTCATAAACCAATCTTGTTTGAACCTCCTCTATGACCAGCGCTCATGGAACAGATTGAAGAGCAAATCTGCCTTATGTGAAGCTCGTGCAGCGGTTATATGCTGCATTCTGGGATGCATCCTTAGGTGCATGTGTATCCACCATGGGTGCCATGTTGACGCATAATTTGGGTGCCATGTCGAAGCAAAAGTAATTTGGGTGCCATGTTGACGCAGTCAGTACAGGAGTACTTCAGTTTCACCCACCATGGGTGCCATGTTGACGCAGAAGTACTGCGGAGACAGGCGCGCTTCATCCATGTACCGCAGAAGAGTGTCATCAAAGCGCACTCCCTGCCCTGCGTTTTGAGTGCCATGCATCAAGGTTCCCCATAGCCATTTACAAAGCTGAGCAACTCGAGCAAGATTTAGCCTGCAACAAGGGCATCTGGACAGACTTGCAGCCCTCTGTCCTCGGCCCTGCCCAATTCCAGCAAGTAGGCAGAAATTTATGCTGTCCAACTCCCAGCTTGCTGCGAAACAATGTATTTTTAGCATGATCCAATACCTTACCACCTGCCAAAAGCTCCAAAACTGCTGTTGTATCACAGAGCGTTTCGTCCCTAGCAGCTGGATTACGCATTGTATCAGAGTGTTTCGTCCCTTGCAGCTGGATCGCGCATTGTATCACGGCCGATGACCAAACCATGTTGAAGGCACTTGTCCTCAAGGACACGCCTGCGTTGCCCTGGTGGGCGGCGTTGACCGTCGCACAGTACAGTGCCACCGCCACATAGTATAGTGCCACACACCTGAATTGTCATGGTCGGCAGTGTTGACTGCAGCAAAGTACAGTGCCAGATCTTCCAACCTGCGAAAAACAGACGCCGCAAAGTACAGTGCCAGGTCTTCCAACCTGCGCAACACAGATGCCGCATGCATGCGCCCCCACCACGGACGCGTGCGTGTAGGTTCAGGAACGCCCACAAAGAATGGCTTCCTCAGACTTAGCAGGCTGACTTTCGGCTGCCTGGATACTAGGTCAGCATTGATCTGCAAGCCCACGGGCTTACTTGTGGCTTTGAAAGTCCTAAAGAAGACAGTTCCTTCAATAAAGGCTCGGCCTTCATTACTGGAGCATGCAGAGTCATGTGTAGTCATGTGGAGTAACTAGATGAGGCACTTTTTAGTGCTGGGTCCTACTGAAAGATGCACACAAGTATCGAGCCCTTCTGATGAATGCAAACCTCCGGGACATGCATAGCTTCATACCAAATTTAGGGGAGGCAATTCATACCATAGTTTGAGCGCTTGCTAGGCTGACACCTTGCCTTTCTGGATCATGCAAGCTTGCTTGAGAGACAAACACAAGACTTACAAAAGAAAGAACACAAAAGACTCACAGAAGACAGACACACAGAAGACTCTCTTCTGGACCAGGTTGAGGTTTTCTTAAGACACCAGCTCTTGTCTGTCTATTTAGACGGCTTGCTAGAGCACAGAACACATCAGGCAGATACCAGGAAACACAGCAGCCCCACTTCCACTCAGCATGCGGCACACCACCTTCTGACAGAGTGGCATCTCAGGCAGCCCCGCTTCCACTCAGCATGCAACACACCACCCCCTCACCTCGGCATCAGGCATGCCTGCTTCAGCTCGGCATGCGGCTCAGCCAGCGCGGCATGCAAGGCCAAGAGGTCCCTCCCATCCAGCACGGTCACATAGCCGGAGCCCGTCCCCGACGCTGATGCAATAGCAACTGCGCGCTCCTCCTGCTGCTGCTGCTGCTGCTGCTGCTGGTGGGTAGGGTGCGCACCAGACGGACGAGACTCGTGCTCTGGGCTTGACGCAGGCTGGGGCATGCCTGCGGTTGCAGATTTGGCGTCCGCCGCTGGCGCAGCTGGCATGGAGGGCTTAAAGCGGCCCGCGCGGCCCGCAATCTGGCGGATCTCGGAGGCCGTCAGCTGCCTCATGGAGTTGCCTGCACGGAACCAGCAAAACCCCTGCCTCGTGGAGTTGCCTGCACAGCACCAGCTAGTGCCTGCCTCATGCACATGGCTTGCTTGCACCAGCAGACCCCTGCCTCGTGGAGCTGCCTGCGTGGCACCAGCAAGTGCCTGCCTGAAGCAGTGGCCTGCACAGCGTCTGTATGTCTTACAGGGCCCTGTGTGCCTCTAGGGGCTACATCAACCCTATCACCCTGCAGCGCCCTGTATTGTGGGTGCCGCGCGCCCTGGACAATGAGCTGCATGTTCCGCTCTGTTGGCATGCAGCAGCAGCAGCAGCAGCAGCAGCAGCAGCAGCAGCAGCCGTAGCAGCGGCGGCGGCCATTTGCTGCATATGCAAGTGAGCCACAGCAACCACTGTGTAACCATGTGTGCCTCTGTGTGACTTGCAGCCTCTGTGCGCCTCTGTGTGCCTCTGTGTGTCTTGCCAGGACTGTGATACCGTGTACGCCTCTATGTGCGTCTATGTGCCTCTGTGCGCCTCTATCTGCCTGTTCTTGAGGCTGTCCTTTTCCTGGACTTGCTCATGGACCTCCTTTGTTGTTTTTAACAAGCAGGCCATCAGTCGAGCATCTTGACCGAGGCCTTATCCTTGTATTCTGTAACCTGTAACCTGTGTGCCTCAGTGTGCCCTTGTGTGCCTCAGCGTGCCCCTGTGTGCCTCTGTGTGTGCCTCTGTGTGTGCCTCTGTGTGTGCCTCTGCGTGCCTTAGTGTGCCCCAGTGTGCCCCTGTGTGCCTCTGTGTGCCTCCGTGTGTGCCTCTGTGTGCCTCTGCGTGCCTCTCTGTGCCTCTGTGTGTGCCTCTGTGCGTGCCTCTGCGTGCCTCTCTGTGCCTCTGTGTGTGCCTCTGTGTATGCCTCTGCGTGCCTCTCTGTGCCTCAGTGTGCCCCTGTGTGCCTCTGTGTGCCTCCGTGTGTGCCTCTGTGTGCCTCTGTGTGCCTCAGTTTGACTTGCTGGGCAGCGCACAACTGACCGTCAAACTTGGACAGGGTGGTGAAGATGACGCGCTGTATGCTGAGATTGAGGCCCATGCCAATTGCATCGCTCGCGACAAGGACGTGACACCTGCGGGCATGTGCGCATGCTTGAGGCCATGTGAATGAGTGCGTGCAGGTAGATGTGCGCATGCGTGAGGCCATGTGTATGTGTGAACGTGTGTATACGTAGATGTGCATTGTATACGTGAGGATGGTGCGCATGGCGTAGCCCACACCCACTCAACCCCCTCCACAAGGCAAGCGCCGTACATACATCGCGCTCAAGCAGCAGCGCGTGTCCCAATCCTCCCAGGCTGCATATAGCTTTGCGCCACACCATTTCCACGCAGCTTGGCATCACACGCTCCACTCAGCGTTTAATCAACCCACATACCCCTCATCAACGTCGTCCTCTGCCCCAAACTGGTCCTGCTCCTGGCCGCACCACAATCTGGGTCCCCAATCCTGACCCAGATGCAGCTCAGGGCCAGCCTGGCCCTGCTGCACCCCCATCTGGCCCCCTTGCTGCTGCTGCTGCCGCCGCTGCTCATGCTGCTGCTGCTGGTTGAAGCGCGCCGCCTGCTGGCTGCGTGCGCCAGGGGGCAGGGCGCCGTACACGATGGCTGCACGGTGGCTGCTGCGGCGCCCGACCTCGCGCTGCAGCGCGTGCACCTGCACGTGTGGGTTGAGTGGCCGGCCTTGTCTGCTGTTTAGGGAATAAAGAAATCAAGGAGTGCGCCACGGCTGATGCAGAGCAGGACACACAGCTCAAGGCAGGAGTGGTCAGGAAGATGGGAGCAACAGATGTGTTGCCCGATGCAGGGCAGGGACACGTCATGGAGTGGAGTGTCTCCTGGAATGGGGGATGTCCTGGAATGGGGGGTGTCCTGGATTGAAGTGTGTCATGGAGGGGTGTGTGTCATGGAGGGGGGGGGTCATGGAGGGGCGTGTCATGGAGTGGGGCGTGGGAGAATAGCTTGTCCAGCCCCTGCTGGAGAAAAGCACTCTGCCTACATAGAAGACACAGGGCGCCTGCCTCGGGAGGAATCGCAAAAAGGGCAGCTCTTGTACACTGCGTGGGCGCTTGAAAGCTCCTTGCAGCAGTGACTCCTGCACACCACTGTGCTGCGTGGGTGCTTGCAAGGGCCTTGGGGGCGTGGCTGGTGTGCTGCTGCATATGTGGACGCATGGTGTGGCCACTTCCATCGCTGCAAGACCATATAATAGGACAACTGCCTTGCACAGAGATGCTGCACCGGCCCCGCACCCTCCCCTTGGACATGCGGCACCACCCTACCACCCAACCTCCTCCACATTTGCTGCAGCAACCCCTCATCCGGCTCTCCCGGGCTAAGGGGCCATCACACCTCTCCACGGACACGCCGCAAAGCACCAACCTTCTTGCGCGAGAAGGCCACCAGGCAATCCCCAGGCTGAAGGCAGGCAAGTGACCCCAGGGGATCACCGGAGACCACCAACGGTGCCAAGCGCGTGTAGTGGCGGACCTGCGGGTGGGGGGGGGTGGCCCGCACACAAAAAGTATGGCGCTGGTTAGCAACAGGCAGTGCGAGCAGCTCGTGCGGGAGGTACTCTCCCAGCCAGACTCGGTGCCTCTGGGTGCGCTTTGCTTGCCTTAAACAGTGGAAAAAAGAAGCGAAGGCCTCCTTTTACTGACTTACTCCTGCGCGTAGAACACAAACACAGACAAATGCTAAAAAAAGTTTGTGAGCACATTTGCAAGCATCGCTTGCATGAGCATCCCTGGCACTGCGTGTGCACACGACATGTTTGCACCTCCAGCACATGTCTACGCTCATGCACGCACACACATGCGAGTGCACACGCACACACACACACTTATATAATCGTATGTGTGCACGCAAGCACGCACAGCCACCTCTAAATGAATCCCTGCCCTCATGCATGAACACACACAAGCATGCCTGCACGGCTCGTGCTTGCACCTCCAGCTTACTCCTGTACTCTTGTACACACAACACGCGCATACATGCACATGCTCGCACCTCCGGCTAGCCCGCACTCAAGTACGAACACAGATGCACATGCAAACACACAAATACAGTTACACACACAGGCGCATGCACGCACCTCCAGCTCGTCCCCGCACTCATGCACGAGCTGCTGCAGCACCGGCAGCGCGCCTGGATCTCCGCACACGTGCAGGGTTTGCGCCTGCATGCCCAGCAGCACACGCGTCCAGCCCCAGCCCCGCCCTGAGTCGGAGATCATCTGGACCTCGTCCAGCACACCAACCTGCAGGCACGCAGGGCCCAAGACCATGTTTTCAGGCACGCAGGGCGAAGGACCAGGTTTGCAGGCACGCAGGGCGTAGGACCAGGTTTGCAGGCAAGCAGGGCCCAGGACCAGGTTTGCAGGCCCCACACATCCTCATGCAGGTGCTGCATGAAGCAATACGCGCGAGGCGAACGCCGCTGCCACAGGCCTCATACAACCTGTTCAAGGATCGCAATTCCGAATCATGTGGGTGCAGCTCACAAGCCTTAAAGCACATGTGCTGGAAGCCAGCACACTGAGCGCAGCATAGTTCGCTTTACACATGCATGCACACAAAAAGACAGGAACGCGATTATGCACGCACACGCACACATACGCGACACACAGCCATCACATTATACCCAACACAGGCAGCCAACATTATACCCAACACAGGCAGCCAACATTATACCCAACACAGGCAGCCACTGGCATCACCTCGAGCATACCCACACCAGCAGCCTCACATAGGCAGCAACTTGTCTTACCTCAAATACATGCATCCCAACAGCCTCACATAGACAGCAGCTTGCCTTACCTCAAACGCACCCACACCAGCAGCCTCACATAGGCAGCAACTTGTCTTACCTCAGATGCGTGCATCCCAGCAGCCTCACATAGGCAGCAGCTTGCCTTACCTCAAATGCGTGCATCCCGCGGTGCGCAGCAGCCGTGGGTGCCAGGGGCGCCATCTCCACAGTCGCCGCCACGTGCCGCGCGCCCTCCACCTCGCGCACCTCCTGTCCAGTCACCAGCTTGCACGCCACGCCCGCACCAAGGAGCCTGCAGCGGGCAGGCAGGTTGGCGCTGTCCTCAACTCACATGCGCCGCTGCAACACTCGCTAAGGAGCCTGAGGAGCCTGCACCAGGCAGGCAGCTGGCCCCGAGGGCACAGGGGAGCCACAGGGCGGCCGGGATGAGGCAGGGGAAGAGGCAGGGGGGAAAAACAGGGCCCCATTTATCACTCAGGCGCTTCTCCTGGGCACCCACCACAGCGCAGCTCTTGATGGGAGCCAAGCAAACGTCAACGTGCAAGCGCCTCAACGCAAAACGCAGCACATGCACGACACACCTGGTTCTGCAAGGAAAGTGTGCTGGGGCGCAAGCTGACAACAATGACGCGGCAGGGAATGCTCCCTGGGCCCCGCCAACTTCCCCTTCATCACACAAATCCAGCTACCTCCCTGACGTACTGGTTGGGGACCTTGATGAGGTACATTACAGGTGATGTGTGCCCAGAAAGCCCAAGAAAGCGCAGTTTGTCTGACCCTGCCGTCATGACTCTCCAAACCCATCGCTCAAGAATCCTGCACCACTGCAGTCAGGGATCTCACTAAGGTTGTACACACACACAAGCACACACATGCACAAACGCGCAGACACGCGCTGGTCAGATCTCGCACTCACCGGTCAGAGATCTCGCATGCTAGCAGCCGGAGAGGTCCACAGTACACCCCACCCTGGGCTGCTTTGAGCGATTCTAACGCCGCATGGGTCTTTCCTGCAATCATAGTGCCAGCGCTGCATGAGCCTTTCCTGCAATCACAGTGCCAGCGCTGCATGGGTGTTTCCTGCAATCACAGTGCCAGCGCATGCGCATGCACCCTGCTGCTTCCCGGGCATGGGGCTTTTGGTCAGAGTGGCAGCACCCACTGTGGGGTTGGGCTTGAAGGGGCATGTGCCATAATTCAGTTGCAGGAGAGCATACAGTGAGGACGCCAAAGTATGCAGGGGCCTTCCTTCTTGCACCCCCCCGCCAAACTGGGGCAACAGCGGATGCGTCTGTGCCAAGAGCACTTGGTGGGACTGTTGAGCAACACGCACACATATACACACAAGGATACACACAAACACACATACACACAAGGATGCTCTCTAGAGCGTGAGCCCTACTCCCCTGACTCCTTGCGCCCCTGATGGTGCTGTGCTGTGGGTTACAGGGAAGGAGACAAGAAGTTCCCAAAATAGCTACGGCACGTGTTTGACTCATGGATTTAGACGCCACAGGTGCATTAATGCAGGTGTTTGACTCATGGATCCAGACGCCACAGGTGCATTAATGCAGGTGTTTGACTCATGGGTCCAGACGCCACAGGTGCATCAACGCAGGTGTTTGACTCATGGATCCAGACGCCACAGGTGCATCAACGCAGGTGTCTCAAACACCCCCCAAGAACTTGCGCCACAGCCCCTGCAATTTTCCGCAAGGCGTCAGTACATTGTCTGGAATCACTTCCTCTGCCCAGCATGAGCAACTCACTCCTTAGAGCCATGCCGTGGCTCATGACATCATCAAAATAATTGCAGCCGCCATCGGAGGCTAATGGTCATCAAACCCCGCCTGGTCCTGCTACTGACCCCAAGCCGCAGGTTACCATTTGAGAGCCTGCCTGTAGAGCCTGCCCGTCAGGTTACCATCTAAAGCCTGTCAGGTTACCATCTAAAGCCTGTCAGGTTACCATCTAAAGCCTGTCAGGTTACCATCTAAAGCCTGTCAGGTTACCAT
>LFCJ01002256.1_pt1 | contig 13844 bp, 11 predicted proteins | sample 643141 | NCBI WGS metagenome assembly LFCJ01 (sample SAMN03766243, study PRJNA286221) | soda lake metagenome | biome: soda lake; feature: Kulunda steppe; material: water; isolation source: sample B1-Br-g2 brine of Lake Bitter-1 | place: Russia: Kulunda steppe | collected 2010-07 | reverse complement strand
GGCGGTGATCCTGCGCCCCTGCGCCGTGCCGGAGGGGCTCGCCGATTCGAAGCGGCTGAGCCCGGCGCGCCGCCGCGCCCTCGCCGCGCTGCTGCGCGGCGATTCGGTCTGGGCGCTGGGTGCGGCCGCCCCGGCCGAGATCGACGCGCTCAATATCGAGCGGGCGAGCCATCTCGCCATGCGCCGCGCCGTGGCCGCGCTGCCGCTGCGGCCCGACCATCTGCTGATCGATGGCAACCGGCTGCCGCGCTGGCTGCCCTGTGCGGCGCAATGCATCACCGGCGGGGACGGGCGCGCGCTCTCGATCGCCGCGGCGTCGATTCTCGCGAAGGTGGCGCGCGACGCGCTCATGGCGGATCTCGCCGCCGCCCATCCCGGCTATGGCTGGGCGCGCAATGCAGGCTACCCCACGGCCGAACACCGCCGCGCCCTCCAAGATATGGGGCCGACCCCACATCATAGGCGTTCATTCCGCACCCTGCGCAACATATTGTATCAAGAAAATTGAATAACGCGCTGATTCAAAAAAGAAATTGACGACGATTCGCCTTTCGCGCACGGTGCCTGTCGAGCAGCGAGACGCATCAAGCGCAGGGATCGAGGGGCACAGATGAGCGTGACGACGAAACCGGGGGCCGGGGCCCTGCCGCGCGACAGCATTCTTGGGGGCGACTGCATCGAGGTGATGAACGGGCTGCCCGAAGCCAGCGTCGATCTCGTCTTCGCTGATCCGCCCTACAACCTGCAGCTGCGCGGCGATCTCGACCGCCCGGAGGGCAGCCGCGTCGATGCCGTCAACGATGCCTGGGACAACTTCGCGAGCTTCGAGACCTATGACTCCTTCACCCGCGCCTGGCTTGCGGCGGCGCGGCGCGTGTTGCGGCCGGGGGGCGCGATCTGGGTGATCGGCTCCTATCACAACATCTTCCGCGTGGGCGCCGCGTTGCAGGATGCGGGCTACTGGATCCTCAACGACGTGATCTGGCGCAAGTCGAACCCGATGCCCAATTTCCGCGGCAAGCGGCTGACCAACGCGCATGAGACGCTGATCTGGGCGGCGCGCGAGGAAGGCGCGAAATGCACCTTCAATTACGAGGCGCTCAAGGCGCTCAACGAGGGCACGCAGATGCGCTCGGACTGGGTGCTGCCGCTGTGCACTGGCGGCGAGCGGCTCAAGGACGAGGCCGGCGCCAAGGCGCATCCGACCCAAAAACCCGAGGGCCTGCTGCACCGCATCCTGATCGGCACCACCAATCCCGGCGATGTCGTGCTCGACCCGTTCTTCGGCACCGGCACCACCGGCGCGGTCGCCAAGATGCTGGGCCGGCACTTCGTCGGCATCGAGCGCGAGGCGAAATACCGCAAGCTGGCCAAGGCGCGCATTGCCAAGGTCCGCCCCGTGGGCGCCGAGGCTTTGGAGGTGACGGTCTCCAAGCGCGCGGCGCCGCGCATCCCCTTCGGCACCCTCGTCGAGCGCGGGATGCTGCGCCCCGGCGAGGTGCTCGTCTCACCGCGCGGTCAGCCCGCCCGGGTGCGCGCGGACGGCTCGCTGGCCACCGCCGATCACCGCGGCTCCATCCACCAGGTCGGCGCCGCGCTCGAAGGGGCGCCGTCCTGCAACGGCTGGACCTATTGGCAGTTCCGCCGCGACGGCAAGCTCATCCCCATCGACCTGCTGCGTCAGCAGATCCGCGACGAGGTCGCTGACCGCCCAAGCTGAGTTTCCCTCGACAAGCACGCCGAGGCCCGCACCCGCCGCGGGCCCACCTTGCCCCGCCGGTCTCCGGCGGGGTTCTTTTCATTTGGTCTCATTGATGAGCCACCGCGCATAGTCGCCATTGGCCCGCGCCACCGCCACGCCGAGGATGCTCGGCGTCTCGTCGGGGTGATGGCTGCGCACCACGCGCTCGACGGCGTCGAAAAGATCGGCGCGCGTATGCACGAGCAGCGGCACCTCGCGCGCCGCCTCGACGCGGCCCTGCCAGTAATAGCGGCTCTCGACTTCGGCAAGGCGATTGGTGCACGCCGCCAGCCGCGCCTCGATGAGCGCATCGGCGATGCGGTCGGCCACCTCGGCGGAGGGGCAGTTAACGGTGATGTCCATCAGCTCCATCGGTGCCTCCTTCGCGTCGAGCCTAATCCGGCCCGGCCGCGCCGCGCAAACGCCCATCCGCACCGCGTGGCATCAGGTCGAGCAGCCGTGCGGCCTCGACCTGCAGCGCCGCGCGTCCTGCGCCGGCCAGCTCGGCGGCGGCGGGGATCATGGCGGCAAGCGCCGGGGCTTTGAGCGCGTCGGCCAGCGCCGCGCCATCCGCGACCTCGCGCGCCGCGCCGGCGGCGTGAAAGGCGGCGTAGTCCTGCGCGAAATTCGCGATGTTGGGCCCGTGCAGCACCGCGCAGTCGAGCCGCGCGGGCTCGTAGGGGTTGTGGCCGCCGGTTTGCGCGATCGAGCCGCCGATGAAGGCCGCCTCCGCGAGGCGAAACCAGAGGCCGAGCTGGCCCATCTCGCCGATCACAAGCGCATCAAAGGGGGGTTCGGGAAGCGCATTGTCCGGCCCGAGCGGCTTGGAGACGAGACCGGCCGCGTCGAGCGTCGCCGCCACCGAACCGGCGCGGGCCGGGTCGCGCGGCGCGGCCACGAGCAGCGCGCCCGCCCCGGCGAGGCGGCGCTGGGCCTCGGTGATGGCGGGTTCGTCGCCGGGATGGGTCGAGGCCGCCACCCAGATCCGCCGCCCCGCGAGCGCCGCGGCGAGCCGGGCGCGGGCGGCGGGCTGATCTTTGAGCGGCGCGGCCCCGGCCTTGAGCGGGCCCGAGACCGTCACCGCGCGCGCACCGAGCCGGCGGAAGCGATCCGCCGAGGCGGCATCCTGCGCGCCGAGATACGAAAACCGCGCCAGGAGGTCGCCGTAGAGCCCGCCCGCCCACCCCTTGGCGCGCGCCGAAGCGTCGGTGAGCCGTCCATTGACCATCGCGAGCGGCACGCCGCGCCGGTCGGCCGCGAAAACCAGCCCCGGCCACAGATCGCGCTCGGCCCAGACCGCGAGATCCGGACGCCAATGCTCCAGAAACCGCGCGACGAAGGGCGTTGCGTCCAGCGGCGCGTATTGGTGGATCATCCCGGCGGGCAGGTTGGGGGCGAGTGCCTCGGCGGCGCGGCGCGACGAGGAGGTGATCAGGACCGCGAGTGCCGGGTGCTGATCGCGCATGGCCGCGGCGAGCGCGGGCAGGGCGAGCACCTCGCCCACCCCGACCGCGTGCATCCACACGAGCGGACCCTCCGGGCGCGGGGCACTCGCGATGCCCTCCTTTTCGTGCATGCGCCGCGGGTCCTCCTTGCCGCGTGCGCGGCGGCGGCGCAGGTGCCAGCGCGCCAGCGGGGAGGCTCCGGCCATCGCCGTGAGCCAGAGTCGCAGCGCCGCGCCGGGCGGTTCAGCCATCGGTGAAGGTCTTTTGCAGCGGCTGCGCCCAGAAGGCCGGATCGCGGAGCACCTCGACGAAGCGCGCTGCCGCGCGGCCTTCGCCGAAGGCCGTGTGCGGCGCGTGCCTGCGGCCCCACGCATCCGCGAGGAACGCCGCGATCGCGTCGGGGTCGGGCGCGGCGAGATGGTGGACCGAGGGGGCGGCGGCGCGGTTGGTCTGGCGGGTGCCGATATCGAGGCTGGGCACGCCGAGAAACGGCGCCTCGCGCACCCCGGCGGAGGAATTTCCCACCACAAGGGCCGCGTTCTTCATAAGCTCGGAGAAATGCGCGAACCGCATCGAGGGGATGACGCGAAACCGCGCCGCCGGCAACGCCTCGATCTGCGCGATGATCGCATCGGCGCCGGGGTCGTTGTTGGGCAGGATCACCACGAAATCGCGCCCCGAGTCCTGGAGCGCGCCGAAGAGCGCGGCGGCCTGCTCGCCCATGCGTGCAGCTTCGGAGGTGACGGGGTGAAAGATGGCGATGCCGTATTCGGCGAAGGGGATGTCATAGCGCGCGCGCACCGCGTCGAGCGTCACACCCGACGCCGCGCCGTGCTTGTCGAGTTCGGGCGAGCCGATGGAATGCACCGCCGCGCCCGGCTCACCCAGCGCCATCACCCGCGTGCGCGCGCCCTCGGAGCTGACGAAATGCGCATGGGCCAGCTTGGTGTTGCAGTGGCGGAAGATCTCGTCGATCGTGCCCGACACCTCGCCGCCCTCGACATGCGCGCAGCGGATGTAGTTCGTCGCGCACACGAGCGCGCAGGCCAGCGCCTCGACCCGGTCGCCATGCACCACGACGAGGTCGGGGCGTTGCTCGGCGAGGAAATCGGAAAAGCCGAGCACGGTCTTGGCGAGCACCATGTCCTGCGGATCGCCGGGGCGCTGGTTGAGGAACTCGAACACCTCGACGCCGGGGGTTCGGTGCACCTCGATCTTGGTGCGCCCGTAACGCTCCATCATGTGCATGCCTGTCACGAAGACCGATACCCGAAAGCCGTGGTCACGCGCCGCCACGATAAGCGGCTCGAGTTTGCCGAAATCGGCGCGCGTGCCGGTGACGAAAAGGATCTGGCGGCCCATGGCGCCCCCTGACTGCCCGGCCCCTCTTAGCGGCGCGCGGCCGCGCGCTTCAAGCCCGGGTTCAGGAGCCGGGCGCGAGCCCTTCAACCTCCCTCGGACATGGACGGGGGTGCGAACGCAACGCGCGCATCGCCGATTTGTGCAAGCAAGTCGCGTCGGCGCCGCGCAGCCCAGCGACGGTATGCGAACCGCGAGCGTGTCTTGATCCGCAGGACCGTCGGATCCGAAAGTGCATCCACCGCGACGAGCCGGGGCCCTCCACCCGAGCCTCCGGCGAGCACGAAATTCTTCAGCGTCATGTCCTTCAGGATTGCCTCAGCCTCGACTACCTCATCAAAGAATTCTTCCACGAGCGTGGCAAGTGGCTCTCCCTGGCCCTGCCAGTGCAATACATTGCGAAGCGTCGGCGCAACCCTCCCGTCGGGGTCAGTGATTTTCTCGACCACCAGACCAGGTCCGCGATTCGTCTCCACGAAGCCATGATAACCTGCGACGAAGTCGGGAATGCGGCCAATACGATTTATGATGCTAATGTATTCCTCATGCTCTCGGCACCACTCCTGATAGGGGCCGAATCGGCGATATTCGCGCCACAGTGGGCGGGCGAAGCGGCGCAGGAAAGTGTCCTTGGATGGCTTTGGTCGTGCCACTCGGTCGGAGCGCATCACTTTTATGAGCCGATCGGGCAGGAGCGGGTGATGAAAGACTTTGCGTTTTCCGCCGCGGGCAACGAAGTGATCGTCATGAAGGGTGATCACGCCGGGCATGGGGCCTCCGTTTATTGGTCTGTGTGCCGTGTTATGCGCCGGCGCGCGAAGGAAAAGCGTAAGCGTGCGTGCCCCGCTGTGCAACGATGCGCCTTCTTGATTGCGGTAATCGAGTTTCCGTCGTAGGCGGTCGGCAACGTATAGCGTGGGGTGTTACTGTGCAGACGGCCATTCTGACCTCATCGAGCCGCCCGGCGCGGCACAGCAATGCCGTCGTGCTCTGCGCGGATCAGGCCTACGCCCCCTATGCGACCTGCGCGGCGCATTCGATCGTGCAGACGAACCCCGAGCACGATTTCGACATCGTGCTGTGCAGCCCGGAGCCGCTCCAGCTGTCTGACTCGCTCGACGGGCTGGATCTGCGGCTGTGCAACGTCGAGGTGGGCGACGCCTTCGCCGATCTGCCGGTGCGCGACCGGTTCTCGCCGACGACCTATCTGCGTTTCGCGCTCGCCGATGTGCTGGGCGGGGATTACGAGCGCATCCTCTACATCGACTGCGACGTGCTCGCGCATCGCGACGGGCTCGGCGAGATTTTCGACCTGCCCCTTCATGGCAAGCCAGTGGGAGCCGTGCTCGACGCACAGCAATGGTATGATCCGGACAAGCTGACACGCGATCAGGTCGCCATGGCATTGCCGCATCGCCGGTATTTCAACTCCGGTATGCTGCTCATGGACGCGGCACGGTTTGCCGAGGCAGACGTCTTCAACCGCTCGATGGCGATGTGGCGCGAGCTTGGCTTCGTGCGGGTGTTCCAAGACCAGACCATGCTCAATCTCGCGCTGCATGACGACTGGACCGAGCTGCCGCCGGTATGGAACTGGCAGGTCTATGCGCTCGACCCACCCGATCCAAAGGCATCGCCCCGGCGGCTGACCCATTTCATCGGTCCCAACAAGCCATGGTTCGATCCGCGCGACAAGGTGCCTGAGAAATACCGCCGCATCTATCGAGATTTCCTCGCCGAGCACTGGCCAGAGACGCTTGCGGCCAACCGGGCGCGCGAAGACGCGTTCTGGGGTGGAGGCCTGACCGGGCAAATCAGACGCAGCCTTCGCAACGGGGCCTCGCGGGTCGTGAATGCCCCGAAACCATGGCGCCGAAGGCACCGCATCGCGGCCTATCTCTCTCGCTTCTCGAGCGACTACGACATCAAGTAGCAGCGAGCCGGAGCCGCCCCGTTCGCGCCAGGTAGGCCGCGCGCCGGGCATAGTTGCCGATCTTCTCGCCGTAATAGGGTAATCGGCGCAGCCCGCGCAGGCGGCGGATACCGGCATTGGCGCGCCCGACGATCTGGCTCTCGCCACTATCCTCGATATGGCTGGGGAACGGTTCGAGCCCGAATTGCCGGTAGTCATGTGCGAAATAGCGGCCGAGTTCGTACTCGAAAGCGCGCGTCATCGGCAGGAAGCCGGGCAACAGCCGCTCGGCCACGTCCCGCTTGACGAGATAGGCGCCGTTGCCCGTGAAGCGGCCAAGATAGGCGTTAAGTCGGTATCGGCCGAGATGCGCCTGGGTGACCGGGAATTTCGCCCGCGTCGCGCAGACCCGCAGCGTGTCCCAGTGATCGGCGGCGGCAAGTGCGGTGCCGAGCGCCTCGAGAAAATCGTCATGGAACATGACATCGTCCTCGAGGATCAGCGCGGCGGCGTGATCGGAGTCCGTGAGCGCGTGCCAGACCCCGAGATGCGAATGATAGCAGCCGATCTTGCCGGGCAGGATCTCCTGGCCCATGTGGCGCGCATAGGCGGCGCCGTCGTAGGTCCCGGCGAGCTGGTCGGCCTCGGCGGCACCATCCACGGCGCGAAATCGGGTCCAATCGAGCCCGAGCGCGTCGAGTCGCTCCGCCATCGTCGCGCGCCGCGCTTCGGCGCGGTCGAGATTGATCAGCCAGACGCCGAGATTCGCCAGTGTCAGCGCGCCGCTCATGGCGCCGCGCGGCGCGGGCGCGCCGCCCACGCCGCCGAATTGTCTGCGACGCCCGCTCTCAGGGCGCCCGTGATCCGCGCCACGGACAGATCGATCGCGTCGTCGAAATCGACGGATGATATGTCTAGAAAAGGCACTCCGGTGGCTGCGCATTCACGCGCGTAATCGCGGCTGAGGGCGACGATGATATCCGCCAGATGGTCGGTCTGCGCATCGTCGAACTTGTTGCTGGTGTGGCACTGGCCCGTGGCGCGGTACTCGTGCAGCGCGCGCCCCTTCGCTTCGGGACTGTCGCAGCAGCCGGCAACGAACAGCGCCGCACCCCGCCCGCCAACCCGGTTCGCCAGATCGCGCAGCGCTCCCTCGGGCAGCGAGAGGTTGCAACCCGCCCCCGCCTCCCCGGCGCTGCGCCGGGCGACGAGTTCGCGGTAGCGAGGGAAGCCTGCATGCAGGTCGGAGCCCTCGATGCACAGCCCCTTCGGCCCCCGCCGAAGGAGCCAGTCCACCAGCCGCAGCCGCGCGCGATAGCGCGCATCGTCGTCGTCGAGCAGCTTTAGATAGGTCAGCGCGGAGTCCAGCGGGACGTGCACATAGCCGTGCCGCGCGCAGAACCGCTGCGCGACCACTGACTTCCCGATCCGCGGCAGCCCGGTGAGCACGATCGAGGCCCCCCTCCCGCGCCCCGCCTCCCGGATCAGACGGCGCATCCGCCGATAGAGCCTGCGCCGCTTGTTCCACCGTTGCAGCCGCGCGTGGATCGCACCCGTCACGCCAGATCCTCCCAGCGCAGCTGCGTGTTGCGCGTCACCGCGCGGGTCAGGCGGCGCCCGAGCACCGCGTCGAACTCGAAGCCCGCGATCTCGCCCGAGCCGGGGCGGCGGGCCCAGATGTCGGGCTCGGTGATGACATGGCCCTCGGGCAGGTCGCGGTCGGCGACGACGCTGGCGCGCGCGAAGCGGTAGACGGCTTCCTCGGGGGCGGAGCGCTGCTTGGGGTTCGTTGCGGCGATGTGGATTTCGCGGACGCGCTCGATGAGGTGCTTGAGCTCGGCGGGGTCCATCGAGCAGGCGATGTCGGGGCCGGCGCGGTAGCGCGTGTCGGTGAAGTGACGCTCCACGATCGCGGCGCCGAGTGCCACCCCGGCAAGCGCCATCTCCGGGCCGATGGAATGATCCGAAAACCCCACCACCGCGTTCGGGAACGCCGCGCGCAAATCCGCGATGCCGCGCAGCGAGACGATCTCGGGCGGCGAGGGGTAGAGATTGGTGCATTCCAGCAGCGCGTAGTCGATCCCGGCGCCGTCGAGGATCTCCACGCTGGCGCGCAGGGTCTCGATGCTCTGCATGCCGGTGGACATGATCACCGGGCGGCCCTTGCGCGCGATGTGGCGGATCAGCGGGATGTTGTCGGCCTCACCCGAGCCGATCTTGAAGGCGGGCACGTCGAGCGTGTCGAGAAAATCCGCCGCCGCGCGCGAGAACGGCGTGGACAGATAGATCATCCCCAGCGCCTCGGTATGCGCCTTGAGCGCGCTTTCCTCCTCGGGCGACAGCGCGCAGCGTTCCATCACCTCCCAGATCGAGACATCGGCGTTGGGCGGAAAGATCGCCTTCGCCTCCTCGGTCATCTCGTCTTCGACGAAATGGGTCTGGTGCTTGATGCACTCGCAGCCGGCATCGCGCGCCGCCGTCACCATCGCCTTCGCCACGTCGAGATCGCCGCCATGGTTGATCCCGATCTCGGCGATCACGAGGGGCGGCGCGTCGGGTCCGATGCGGCGATGGGCGATCTGCATACGCTCCTCCTGCCAGATGCCCGCCGCCCGCGCAACGCCCGCCCATTGTGACGCCCCCGCGCGGCGGATATAGAGGGGGTGACACATCCCGATACCGCAAGGATCCCGCAGCATGGCCTCTTACCAGTATGTCTATCACATGGACGGCGTCTCCAAGACCTATCCGGGGGGCAAGAAGTGCTTCGAGAATATCCGGCTGAACTTCCTGCCCGGGGTCAAGATCGGCGTCGTGGGCGTCAACGGGTCGGGCAAGTCGACGCTCCTGCGCATCATGGCCGGTCACGACACCGAGTTCACCGGCGAGGCCTGGGCGGCGAAGGGCGCGCGCGTGGGCTACCTGCCGCAGGAGCCCGAGCTCGACCCCGCCCTCGATGTGCGCGGCAACGTGATGGAAGGGGTGGCGGCCAAGCAGGCCAAGCTCGAACGCTTCAACGAGCTCGCCATGAACTACTCCGACGAGACCGCCGACGAGATGGCGCAGCTGCAAGACGAGATCGACAGCGAGAACCTCTGGGATCTCGACGCGCAGATCGACCAGGCGATGGAGGCGCTGCGCTGCCCGCCCGACCATGCCGGCGTCGACAGCCTCTCGGGCGGCGAGAAGCGGCGCGTGGCGCTGTGCAAGCTGCTGCTCGAGGCGCCCGACATGCTGCTGCTCGACGAGCCCACCAACCACCTGGACGCCGAAACCGTCGCCTGGCTGCAACAGCACCTGATCGACTACAAGGGCACGATCCTGATCGTCACCCATGACCGCTACTTCCTCGACGACATCACCGGCTGGATCCTCGAGCTCGACCGCGGCCGGGGCATTCCCTACGAGGGCAACTACTCCTCCTGGCTCGAGCAGAAATCGAAGCGCATGGCGCAGGAGGCCCGCGAGGACAAGGCGCGCCAGAAGACGCTCGAGCGCGAGCTCGAATGGATCCGCGCCGGCGCCAAGGCCCGGCAGGCGAAATCCAAGGCCCGCATCAAGTCCTACGAGGACCTCGCCAACCAGACCGAGCGCGAAAAGGTCGGCCGCGCGCAGATCATCATCCCCAACGGCCCGCGCCTCGGCCAGAACGTCATCGACGTGGAGAACCTGCGCAAGGGCTACGGCAACACGCTCCTGATCGAGGAGCTGAGCTTCTCGCTGCCGCCCGGTGGCATCGTCGGGGTGATCGGCCCCAACGGCGCGGGCAAATCCACCCTGTTTCGCATGCTCACCGGCCAGGAGACGCCCGACGACGGCACCATCACCTACGGCGACACGGTGCAGCTGTCCTATGTCGATCAGTCGCGCGATGCGCTCAACCCAGATCACACGGTCTGGCAGGAGATCTCCGACGGGCTCGACGTGATCACGCTCGGCAATGCCGAGATGAACTCGCGCGCCTATGTCTCGGCCTTCAACTTCAAGGGCGGCGATCAGCAGAAGAAGGTCGGGCTCCTGTCGGGCGGGGAGCGCAACCGCGTCCACCTCGCCAAGCTGCTGCGCGAGGGCGGCAACGTGCTGCTGCTCGACGAGCCCACCAACGACCTCGACGTGGAGACGCTGCAGGCGCTCGAGGCCGCGCTCGAGGATTTCGCCGGCTGCGCCGTGATCATCAGCCACGACCGCTTCTTCCTCGACCGGCTGTGCACGCATATCCTGGCGTTTGAAGGGGAGGCGCATGTGGAATGGTTCGAGGGCAATTTCGAGGCCTACGAGGAGGACAAGAAGCGCCGGCTGGGGCCGGATGCCGTGGAGCCGAAGCGGGTGAAATACAAGAAGTTTGCGCGGTGAGCAGTCCGAGCTGTTACTGAATGGCGCGCTCCATCAGCTCGACAAAATCGGCAGGATTCGTAAGGTAGTTCCTGTAGGAGCTGCGAATCGCGGCCGGTGTCGCAGCGCGCACATAAACAACATTGATGCAGTCCGGGTCTGATAATAGCTCGCTCTCTTTAATGACAGCGCGAGAGCTTTTTGTGTAACCAAAGATTTCAAGTGTATCATCTGCTTTGAAGGCAAGGACAGTATGTTCGCGAATTAATGATGTATCTCCCTGTTCGCGCAATTTAGCAAGTCGGTCAAGAAGCTGTGTTTCTCTTTCGACCTCATGGAATTTATTTATCAAATCTGAGAAAGAGTATTCTGGTAGGCAGGCGTATCTATTCTCGTGAGAGCGCGCTAGCAGCTCGCTTGATATGCGGAAGAATTCGCCAAAATTTCCAGACCCATCTTCGAACTTCGTCCTTTGATCAAATACCAAGTCAGCAATTTCAACAGCAGTTGCCCATGCATGCTGAACGCTTGTTCGAAGCTGAACCTCTATCTTCAGGCCATTCAAGTGATACGATGTTGATGCGCGGGTCTGATACCCATAAATGTAGTGGACGCCTCTGTAACCTGTATGCTTGGGCTCAAGGATATAATCATATTTATCGCGCGCGTGCACTAGTTTGTGCTGTGCACGACTTTCATCCTCCAGATAAGTCCTGAAACGCTCAAGCGTATCGATGTCAGGAAAAATCAAGCGGCATCCACCCAAATCATGCATCGTGGATGCATCACGCGCTCGACCACTTATGATCTTATCTAGCAGTGTGTCTCGCCGCTTTAATCTCTGTGCGGGAGATAAATTTGTCTCCTTTATTGAGGGGTTTCGAAGCCACATTGAAATCGCTGTTAGCGGCTGGAGATGCGCCTTGCGCCACTCATCTAAAATCTTCAAGTCTTCAGAAGAAACCTTCGATGGATCTCCGGCATTCGCGGCACGTTGACCTGCCTTCTTTACGGCAGACCGCGATGGAAGCATTCTTTTCATTAGCCTTCACTCTGGTCGCCTAAATTCGTTATAGCTCAATTCAAAGTAAACCGCTGGTCAGCCCCCCACCAACACCTCCCTCAACCGCACCTCGCCGGCCTCGTCGCTCAGCCGTGCGCGATACACCATCATCGATTCGGCCACCCGCATGATGTAGTTGCGCGTCTCGGAGAACGGGACGTGCTCGATCCAGTCGATCGGGTCCACGCCCGGATCGCGCGGGTCGCCCATTTCCTGCACCCAGCGGCGCGGGCGGCCCGGGCCGGCGTTGTAGCCCGCCGCCACGAGGATCAGCGAGTCGCCGAACTCGTCCGAAAGCTGGCGCAGGTATTGCGCGCCGAGCCGGGCGTTGTAGCGCGGATCGGTCGTCAGCCGGTCGAGCTCGTAGGGCTCGCCGAGCCGGTCGGCCATCATCTGCGCCGTGCCCGGCACCACCTGCATCAGCCCCAGCGCCCCGGCGGGCGAGCGCGCGGCGATGTCGAATTCGCTCTCGCGCCGGGCGATGGCCAGCGTCAGCTCGGGCGGCGCGGGCAGGTCGAGCCCCGACAGCTCGCCGATGGGGAAATTCGCCTGCGGCACATCCACCCCGCGCGAGGCCGCGTGCTTGCCCACCGTCACGGCGAGGTTCTCCGCCCCCATGTCGAGCGTGAATTGCCCCAGCGCGGCGAGCTCGTCATCGGGCAGCGACTGCGCGAGGCTGTTGATGAACAGCCGCGCCGGCCCGCGCCGCCCGGCATCGAAGAGAAGCTGCGCCGCCGCGAGCCGCGAATCATCGGCAAACGACGCGCCGCGCCAGTCCGGCGCCCCGCCGCGCCCGGTCAGCGCCGGGTCCATTTCCACCCCGGCCTCCTCTGCGGCGAGCAGCCCGTAAAACGCGGTCTGGTATTGCGCGGCAAAGCCGTAGGCTTCCTCGGCCGCGTCGTCATTGCCCATCGCGGCGTGCGCGCGCCCTTCCCAGTAGCCCGCCCGGCTCAGGCTGATCGGGGTGCTCACCCCGTCGCGCAGGGTGCGGAAATGGCGCGCGGCGGTCTCGGCGTCCTCGAGATAGGTCAGCGCGACGTAGCCCGCCAGCCATTCGAGCTGCGCGAAGTTGCCGCCCGAGCTCAGGTGATGATGCGCGGCGTTGTCATAGGCTTCCTGCCCGTCGCCCGCGCGCATCGCACGTCGGGCGAGGAAATGGCGGTCGCTCGCCCAGGCCTCGGGGCGGCCGAGGGTCTCGGCGCTGGTGCTTTGCGCGCGCATCAGCTCGCCGGCGCTGTCGTGATTGCCCGCGCGCATGCGCCAGTCGAAGCGCGCATGGGCGAGCCCCGGATCGTCCGAGCGCGCGTCCGGCACCGCCCGGATCCGCGCATCGACGCCGCCGTCGCGCGCATAGAGCGCGAGCCGCGCATCCGCGAGCCGCTGCCAGTCCGGGCTCATCAAGGGCTTCATCCGCGTCGCGGCGCTGCGCGCGTTGCGCCACAGCATCTCCTCCATGCGGGTTTCGTGATGGGCGGCGAGATGCTCGCCGTAGCGGGCCGAGAGCGCGTCATGCGCGTCGCGGGTGAGCGGCATTTCGCGCCAGGCGCGCGTCGCCTCGGCGATGGCCGCGTCGCGGTCGCCGAGGCGCTCATGCGCGTTGACGAGCGCGATCACCCCGGCGCTGGTCTGTGGCGCACGCTCGGCGAAATAGGCCACCACGGTCTCGGCGGGCGCGGCGCGGGCGACGGCGGATTCGCCTTCGCGCTGCAGCAGGGCGAGGCCGGGCCAGTCGGGCCGGCGCTCAATGAACTTCACGTATTCGTTCCAGCCGCCATCACCGCCGCGCAGCCGCGTCCATGTGGTGAGATCCTCGCCCACCTCGCCGGCAGCCGCGGCGCTGCGCGCGGCGGCGAACCATTGCCGCGCCTCGACCTGGTCGAGCGCCGTGTCGAGCGCGGCGGCCGCGCGCGGTGCCGGGCGCGGGGTGTCCGCCGGCGCCTGCGCGACCGACACCGCCTGCGCGGCCGGGCTTTGCGCGATCTGCGCGCGAGG
>LFCJ01002255.1_pt1 | contig 13845 bp, 26 predicted proteins | sample 643141 | NCBI WGS metagenome assembly LFCJ01 (sample SAMN03766243, study PRJNA286221) | soda lake metagenome | biome: soda lake; feature: Kulunda steppe; material: water; isolation source: sample B1-Br-g2 brine of Lake Bitter-1 | place: Russia: Kulunda steppe | collected 2010-07 | reverse complement strand
GCGAGCTCATACTCTCGCGGTGGAATCCTCCATCTGGCGCGGTGGAAATGGCCACTGTGACAAGTGTTCCTGTGCTGCTGTTCAAAATGAGGTGCATGTTCTTTTTCACTGTCAAGAGTTGTTTGTGTGCTCTCTCAGAAGAAAGTACTCTTTCCTTTTCTTCCCTTCCTGCCAATCCTTTTCTATGGAGGCACTTTATAGTCCACATGCCTTGCCTAGTCAGACTGTCTTTGATTTTCTTTCGCAACGGCACAATGGACTCTGCCATTTCATTTCGGACATTATGGACTATTTTTTGGGGCGAAGACCAGCAACAAACCGATCAGCCTAACGACCTGGCTGGCGCTTAACCCCTAAACTTGTAAACTTGGCCCTGAGCCAGAAATATGTGAGGAGCTTTTTGCTGCTTGCGTAGTTTTTCTTTTCTTTTCTTTTTTCTTTTCTTTTCTTTTCCAGAAATGTACACCGGGGCATGCCCAAGAATCATGATCTACTTCATTATGGTCACCAGGGTGCTCACCTAGCTAAATCATGGGAATGCGGCAGCCCTTTGTCCATCATCGTAAAAGATGGGGGTTTTCAAGACCTTATTGTCATTATCTGGTACTTCTATAAAAGAGCAATGCTTGCTTCACTGAAGGCCCTCCTCCAAACCATGCACTTTTTTATGTCGGCAGCTCTGCAAGCAGGCTGCTCATCTTCCTCAGGAAGTTGGGTACAAGATGCCCAGCCCGAATTCGCAGGGGTAAAATAGCCCTGGCATGATACCAAGGGAAATCCTTTACAGTTGCACTATGGATGTCCTTGATCAATTTTTTAAAGGTATGGCAGGGAGAAGATTGTATGTACACTGTACAGGAATTGCGCAGCAAATGAAATGACCATGTCATGAAACAAACTTAAGAGACACAGGCCATCTGCAAAATTAGTCCAGGAAGGCCGAAATAAAGCATTCCTGGCTCTGCAAGCCAAGCTACTAGTAGTCGCCTCAAATGGAGCGCCCATTAACAGTCCCAGAGACAAGCCAGGACGGAATCACCTATCACCCTTGCTGATGTACTACGGGTTGGGCAAGGAAGCAGGAGCACAGGGCAAGCTAGCTATCCGGGATCCACAAAGCTAGGTCTTGCAAGTCTTCAGCGGGTGTCACACCTCCAAAGATTGCCATGGCCTGCAGAAATTCATACAACGCTTGTTAAGGGGTGCCTTGCTTGCTGGCACCAGGCTGCTCCGTATTCAGAGACAGAGGCCCATCTCAGGAACACTTTCTCTACCAAGGACACTTTGCATTCAGTGCTATAGCAAACACATGTACCAAATGGAATCTCAGTTGCTTATAGACCTCCTCACTTGCAAACAGCTTGTGCCGCACCCCTAGGAAGATGATGAGCAGTGTGTGCAGGGCGTTCTTAACTGCCTTTAGGCCCGATGAACAAAATATTGGCATAATGGCAACCACAGGCATGCAGCAGGAGCGGCCATTGCAATTAAATGACTACAATGTGCCCAGCCTCCTGAACGCATGCACCCGTGGCCATTACTGCACACATCCTTGCCGCATGCCTAGTACAACAATTTTGCAGGGACAGCGCATCATCTTGTGCTGATATCCAAGTACCAAGCTGCACAAGTAGAATTGATGAACTGCAAGTGCAATGCATCTACTGCCTTCGCATTTTTCTTTTTTCATGTGCAATGCCTCACTTGTGTTCCCACTCTGCCCCTGTCCAGGCACCACAAGAGGCTTGCACACCCCCATCCCAACAGCAATGCGTGCCACACAAGCCATGACCCTGCCACGCCTGTATCTGCTCTGGGCAGCAACAAAGCTACCCTGGGGGTGCTTTGCTTTGACTTGAGCCACTAAGATCCCTTGCAGCTTGCAGCACAATCAACACTACCCGTAGATCATGAATACCAGCGGCACCCTCCTGCGCCTCACCCTGGTCGCCTGAACCTGAAATGGCTGTCAAGATTCTCCTGCACGTACGCTACAGCCAGCCATAGGCATTCTGGCACAGGGTACAGCCAACACCATCTCTGTCGCAACCAGAGCTGGCAGCATGCGTGACCCTCCTACACACTCACTGTGGCCATGCCGCCCTGTGGCATGCGGCACAGGGTACAGCCAACACCATCTCTGTCGCAACCAGAGCTGGCAGCATGCGTGACCCTCCTACTGGCAGCATGCGTGATCCTCCTACACACTCACTGTTGCCATGCCGCCCTGTGGCATGCGGCACAGCACGGGAGCGGCCGCGTGGGCAAAGCGTGCAGGAGGTACGGTGCCTGCTATCTTGTCTGCTTCTCTTGGCCCTCGTTGCAACAGCTCCACATCCAGGGTCTGCACACAGGGACACACATCCACAGGGCTTGCACTCTTCAGTCTCACATCATGTGATGGCAACAGAGGGCACAGGAGCGGGGCGGTGCACGCCAGCATACGTGGCATGGCTTGCCCGCAAGGGGTGGCGACAGATGGGTGCACAGCAGAGGGTGACATCCAGGGGCAAGGGCTGCCCCTGAGGTTTAGGGGTAAGCTAAACTCTAACCCCTAAAAACCTGGGGTCTCAGGGGCATGCCAAAGCACCCATATACCTCAGGCATCCTGCTGCTGGTGGTGGTGCAGCCGCTGCCTGCTGCTGCTACTCCCAATCCAGGGTCAGAGCAGCAGAGTAAGTGGATTAGGGTTGCGATGCTGCTTGGTGCTTTCATTGCACAAGCAGCTTGCCAGCACGCCTATCTCACGTGCGAGCCGTAACTCCACCCAGATGTGCCACATCTTGGCCAGTATAGCTTTGAGAGTGCGCCGGGGCTCCAACCCTCAAGGTTTTGTGCCCTGGTAGTGCTCAAAGGCCAGTGGCGCATGTGTGCGGCTGGCTTTTGAGATGCAGAACAGTAAAGAGCGGCAAACACATGACTGTTCAGGGCTTGGAAATCTATGTGTACGGCTGCAGCTTGCCCGCAGCCAGCATTCAACAGAGAGGGGTTGCTACTGAATGGCTTGGTCGCCCAGTGTGCATGATCTTCACATCACCTTGCCTCATATCCGTGCTTCACTTCTCTGCACTAGCATCACGTAGCAATAAGCGCCACCACCCAAAAGGTTGCAGCACAGAGTCGCAATGTTAATCACCCAAAAGGTTGCAGCACAAAGTCGCAATGTCAATCACCCGAAAGGTTGCAGCACAGAGTCGCAATGTCAATCAGCTTGACACGGCATGTGGCTGGTTTAGAAATCCTGCTAGGAAAGCTTGATCACGTCTTAGCCACTCATTGTGTTCATACGACCACCTGCGCCTCGATGGAGACATCCAAGCCTAGCATGCACATATTGGGGCAGCGCTATTCAACCTTAAGAGGCCCTGCTTCAACTTACTTTGCTGTCAAGCTTGAAGACATCTCCCTCCACAGCTTCTCCGGAGAAACCGCCGTGTATCAAGACATCCATGCATGGCTCTGGGCATGATGGAAAGAGAAGCAATCAAGAGTCCATTAGCAACTTCTTCAAGACCTGCCCGTGCACTTTCTCAACAAGATATAAGAGCAGGGCTCATCGACATCTGTAGACATCAACCATGCCTTCCCTAGAAATGCCGACACACAGCAAGCAGAAAAGGAGCAATTTGTGCACTGCCTTTGCGAATGCACAAGTGCCCTGTTGCGTTCCTGGTGAACATGTATGTTTGTTTTGGTGTGCAAACACACTCATGTTTGCACAGGGATGCAGGTGAATGGTTGCACTTCCACCCACCTTGCATGCTGCTCTCTTCCGAAGGGGATGAAGTTGAGGGCATCGCTACTCCAGCGTGGGCGCAGCGCGAGAATGGGGTGGGCTCTATCAGCGTCCACCTCATATCACTCGCTTCTAATAAGGCAGCATCACCCAGCACCCTGCATCGCATCCACGCACACAGGTACACCAGTGTGCCACGCCCTTGCACGCGCACAAGGCACCCTCTGGTTCTCTTGTTGCAAGCCTAGCACGCTACACTGGTGGCCAATTTGCTACAAGGACAATGCTGGAAATACTGAGCGCCAGTGGTGTGCAGTTGTTGTTGAGCATCACATACCTGCCATCCCCAGCGCGCCCTCCGTACACCAGCATCGTCGTGGGTCCCACCATGCTGGCGCTGTGCATTTCTCTGCCAGGGGGCGCGCTGCCTGCCACCTTGGCCTGGGCCCAGGACTTTTGCTGGGGATTGAAGACCCAGACGTCTGATAGTGTGTCAGAGTAGCCGCTTCCTCCGTATACCACCTGCGCATGCACAACAAGCAGCAAGCATGATGTTGACTACCTGCCAAATGAGTTGTCCACCTACCATGGGCAAGCAGGTTCAAGGCTTCATTCACATGAGCTCGCATCAAGGATGCGCACTCGCCACATGCTGTGCCGCATGTTCAAAGTTCAAAGGCCAGGGGCACAAGCAGGCAGAGGCCTCACCTGATGCTCTGGGGGGGAATGGGGGAGCCTTGTTCTGCCCACAGGCAGGGAGTTGAATGTTTTAGTAGCGCCATGGGCTGGCTACCACACTCTTATCAAACATTTGGACGTGCGGCAATTGACCACTTATCAACCAGCTTCTGCATGCACTCCACTCACCAAACATTGTTTAGCTAGCACGCCTGTTGCATGGGAGTGTCGCGGTGGCGGCACTTGACCTTGCACCTGTGCACACGACAAAACATGGCTGCTCTTGAGTTGCACACGACACAAACTTGGCAGCCCTTGAGGCGAGGCGTTTGAGGGACATGGGTGCTGCCCAGCCGTCGGGCATGGCCTTGGCATGCTTCTTGAATGCTCATGGAGGAGGAAGGCTTGTACCCTGCCCTGCGGGTTAAGGGAGCAGGCCTCAATTGAGCCTTGCCAACTGCCTTAGTTCAGCATTTAAGCCCTTTCCACGTCCATCCTGCCTTCAGATTTAGCCTCATCCATGTCATACTGTCCGAAGTACCTCGCTATCGGAGAACATCTGTGACCTGAGCACAACCTACCTCCACATTGGACCATGTCCATGTTTTTGTGTCCAGCACTTTCGTGTCTCCAAATCGAAACTCTGTCAACGGCTCCTGAACAGCACACAGTCCGATGTCAGGCCACTCTAGCACATGGCTCCTGCCTGACTGGCCACCCTAGTGCAGGCTCCTATGGCACTTATGGCACTAATGGCACTTATGGCACTAATGGCACTTATGGCACTAATGGCACTTATGGCACTAATGCCACTTATGGCACTTATGGCACTTATGGCACCCTAGTGCATGCTCCTATGGCACTTATGCCACTTATGGCACTAATGGCACTTATGGCACCCTAGTGCATGCTCCTATGGCACTTATGCCACTTATGGCACTAATGGCACTTATGGCACTTATGGCACTTATGGCACCCTAGTGCATGCTCCTATGGCACTAATGGCACTAATGGCACTTATGGCACCCTAGTGCATGCTCCTACAGCACTTATGCCAGGAAAGTTAAGTAGCAAGCTCAAGCGCATCGCTGTGCATCATGCCTGGTGACAACATGGCACTATGAGGGATGCTGCAGGTGAATCATTTGCACAAAACTCAAGCGATCCAGGATAACTTGAGGGGCATGAACTTGCCAAGCCATGTCAGGAAAGGAGCCACCACGTGCTGCCTGTCCGGATTGGAAGGAGGTGCCAATTAACAATGGGGGGCAAAGCATGGCCTTTCCCACGACATTCCGCCCCTATGCAGGCACTGAAACATCTTGCTCGCAGGGTGCCTGGAATGGCACGTCTAGCATCTGTGGGGAAGCTCAGCCCGGCTGGAGGGGCGCAATGGCCCCCATAAGGATGAGCCGAGCAGATGTGGCCTCAATGCACGGCTCAATGCCAGCACCTTCCTGGGCCACTTCATTAGCCTACCTGTCCTCCGTACAAGTACAGAAGGTCACCAATTGCCGTCAGCGTGGCCCCTGATCGCGGGTGTATCTGACACCTGCGGCCATGTGCGTGCATGCAGGGGCAAGGCCCATTACTTACCTGGTTGTTGAAATGCGTGAGAAGAATGTTGCGCAACCAGCATGGCATGCAGGCAGTCGTGCTTGGGTGAACCTTACACAAGTGCTACTCCTGAGTCGTGTGGCTTGCATTGTTGGGGACTTGCTGGTCAGCAGCAACACGCCTGGAGTGCGTCAAAGGGCTGCTTGGTCTTGGCACTCAAATTGATAATGCATGTGTTACAAAAGGGTGATGACGGAAGCGCTGACAAGGTGGAGGGCCAGCTCGCAATCTTGATGTGTGTACGTACATCAGTGCTGTGTCGCTGGGTTTCTAGGTGCTCCAATGCAGGAGATTTTGCATGCTGACAAGTGATAGTGGCTCTAGAGATGCTCCAGGTACTTCCTGGCACGTCATCGCTGGAAATGAGGGATCTATGCTCTCGTCTCCATGCAATTTGAAGATGTCTGCGCTGTCGAGTGAGCATGCCTATGCGGGTGAGGGTGAGTGCGTTACCCATGGAGCAATGAACTGAGGTGTAATTTTCATGAGGGAAATCTTTCAATTGCATTATCATCATACTTTATGGTCTTGCCATAAGGGGGCGAACTGCATGCATCTGTCGCTCGGATCCATGCCTGATCCATTGCCTAAATCCTGCTCCCTCACCCAGCTTCTGTAAGCGGTGTTATGCGGGTCCATTGAAGCTGCTCTTCAGCTGCATGCAGGCAGGCGGAAAATCAGGATGAAGGAAGACAGGGGCAGCTGCATAGACCACTTTCCCTGCCTGCATGCCTTCAACCTCAGAGTTGGAGACTTCAGTCACCCACCCATATCCAGCACCCAGAGATCATCATAGGAGATCGGGGCACGGTCAGAGCCTCCTAATACGATGAGCTTGCTGCCCACACTGGACACGCAATGGCCTCCACGGCCACTCGGACATATCCCATTTATGCGAGGTATCAGCCATGTCATTATAAGCCTACGAAGGACGAGTCACCTGGCACCTATGATAAGATAATTTCCAATTGAATAAAATTTATTCAAATTTATTGCATTATCTTTGCTGTTTCGACAGTCCTGTCGACTTGCAAGTTGATCCTTCAAAGGCGTGCGGAGTTTTGAACATTGTTATTTATAGACAAAGGTATATAACTTCAACATGGCAAAAAACATATGAGCTCCAGTGAGTGAGCTCATGGCGAGGACCAGTTAGCCTGCCAGTCAGGTGGACACTCCACAAGGTGCAGTTGCTTCACACTACAAAGGTTTTGTTAGAAGTGCCCTTCCTGCTCTGTGCTTGCTGAATAGTTTGAACAGTTTGATACTGTGTAGAACATAGAACACACTGCACTCATGCCATGTGGACCACATAAACAGACAACCAGTGGGACCTTCTGCCTGAATGAGCATACATTGAGACAATAAGCAAACATTCATGGTCCTGCCTTCATGAATATGTGCTTTCATGCAGACATGCCTACATGGGAGAGCAGGAAGGATGGGGAGGACGGACGCTTTGGGACCATTACTGACCTTCCTGTGCCTGAATCCCCTGTCTGGCTACCCAACTTGTCTGTGCAACGTGGTTTTTCTCCACCCAGCGCACAAGGCCAGCTGCAGCATGGTCTGACTGGACGGACTGCCCATGGTCAGACCGTGCCTAAACCCCTCTCCCCCCATGCCCTGTCCCCGCACAACCTGGCTGGACTGCAGCAACAGCAGCAGCAGCAACAGCAGCAACATAAAGCGGGCAAGTTCCTCATGCCCAAGACCAGGGACTTGCCCGCGGGCATCCTGACACGCAGCCCGCGCGACGCCTCGGGTTTGTTCTCCATGAGTACACTGCCAGCATTGGATGTGCCGGGCATGAGACACCAGAAACCAAAGGTATGCAGTCGAGTTGCCTCCGTGCACTCTGCCATGGACCGCATGCGTGCGAGCATTGACCAACAGCGTCCGTCTGTGGTGCGCCTAACGCAAAACCCCTTGCATCACAGCAGCTTCCCTGCTCTGATCCTCAAGTACAGGGCACAGAATCAATGCGGCATCCAGAGTACATACAGCATGTGATGCTTGCACAACTCTCACACTGGACTTGACAATTGTGCGCGTAGGGCAAGGCTACGGAGTTTAGTGAACGCACGCAAGGGCATAATTTAGGCAAGCTCATGCACATAAAGTCCATACTAGCCTTTGCAAAGCAAACAACAGGCAGGCAACCTAAATTGGATGGGAACCTGCTTTTGGGCACTCCTGCACAGTGACTTAAAAGAGGCGCGTCCCCACACGCTAATGGGTGCTATAGAGCTGATTGGTGTTTCTCATGTAGCTAGCCTGCAAGCTACCAGGACGTGCTCAAGTCACAACCTGGTGGCCTTCTGCCTTCAGCAACTCATGCTGAACAGGGGTGCGGATGCCTGTGATTTTCTAAAGATTTAATGCCAGAGCACTGATATTGCTGGTTTCTTCCTCACCTGCGCATCAGGTTTTAGGGTTTAGGGTTAGGGTTAAGCTGCTGACCCTTGATAACCTAATCGGAAACCACGCCCATTAGCTCCGTTGCTTGCATTGCTCCTGTGCATGCACGTGTGCGCGCCCAGACGCGCACCCAGGCACCCCTTTCTATTCATCCCATCCACGCGCAGGGCTCCCCAAATGTGCCCAAGCTGCCCTCCATAGACGCCCACACAGCCCCACAGCAGCGCAAGGCAGGGCTTGCCGGCTTGGTTGCCAAAGCCAAGGCCCCCTCCTCATTTGCCCCCAGAAAGGTGCAGGTTTGGCGCAGGTGTTTGTGCTGTTTGTGCGCAAAAGTGTCTGAGGCAAGCTTATAGACGTGTACTGAGTGAGCACCCGGGCACTCACCCCTGCTTACACACATACATGGGTGAAGATGCATCTTTTCCCAGGCGATTGCACGTGCTCACTGGCATGGTTTGTCCCAATTCTGAAGAGATCGCGAACTGAAAACTGTGGTCCTTGTTTGTATCTGCCAGCTCGGGACCCCTCTGCTGTGCGTGCCTGGCTGCACGCACCTCGCTGCCGCAGCTGAAAAGTGCTTGGTGCAAGGGTAGTCTTGGGGAGCATGCATGGCATGTCGTGCGTGGTGCATGCAGGTGCCCCCTCCGCCACAGCCTGTGCAGTCCCAAGAGCCTGCAGAAGGCAGCTCCTCTGCAGACGACCATGATGAAGGTGTGGGCGCTTGGGCCTGTGCGCTCATATGCGCGTGTTGTATTGGCGCTTGTGGCCTGCTTGCAGGTGTCTGCATTTCAACAGAAATGTACAGTGGGGTCGGTGCATCTGCTGCTGCACATCAAGGCCGGTGATCCTGGCAGCGCTCCGTGCACCAAAGATGCGTCCCCCACCCCACCCCCATCTTTGCTACTTCTCCCTGTTCCTCCCCTCCTTCGCTCCCAACTGGCAGCCCTTGATTTGGCGCATTGTGCAGCGCCCTTGATTTGGCGCATTGTGCGGCGCCCTTGCCTTAGCGCGTAGTGTTTTCACGCCCAGTGCAGCTGCCAAACTCAGCTCAGTCACCGATGGAACTTGTTCCCGCCTCAGGGTCTGGGCCAGTTTTTGATGCCGCCCACGCATGAGTGTAGGTGGAAGCGGATTCTTGGAGTGCGAGGCGTCAGGGGAGGTGCCTGAGACGGAGCACATGGGCCCGGTGCCAGCGGAGGATGCCAACTACGACCCAGACCTCATTCCTGGCATAGAGACGGGTGAAGACGTGATCGAGTTCTATGGAAAGTACGGGCAGGACAGGTGGGTCTTGCACAGCGGCCCTTGCTTGCCTTTGGCCTGCTGCTTTCTGGTCTGTCGCCAGCAGGCAGATTTATTCTGGAGCTTTCTTGACTGCTTCTCCTTCTGGTACCCCTCTGCCGCCCTGCCAAACTCACATTTCTGCACCGACCGCTGCTTTGTGTTGTGCCCGTGCAGCGCTGTCAAGTTCTTTTACTGCAATCGTGCCAAGGACCAGCTGCGCTTCCGACCGTATGATCTGGTGGTTGTGCCTCGGCAACGGGTAGGTTGCAAGGGTTACCAGGTTGACTGCCGGCCTCGTGGATGTCGCGAGTCGCTTGTGGCTGGCGTCCCTGACTAATTGGATCTGCTTGTCTGTTGCATGGTACCTTTTCTGGATGGTGTTGCCTTCAAAACAAGATGAGGTCTGCACCGCGTGTTGTATTCGGGGTCCCAGCCTCACCAGGCGCCTGTTGCCAAGTTAAGATTGCTTCCTGTAGCCTAGCCTGCAAGCGACGCACCTCATGGTCGCAAGCCCTGGGGTGCTAGCCTGGTGCCCAAAAATGCAAGTCACAGTTCCTGTGCTGGGTGCCGTGGCAGGTTGAGGTCGAATATTTCACGATGAGCGCCACGGGGGTCATGCGTATCAAGCGGGGCATGCAGGTGAGTATGGAGTGGGGCGTGGGGGTGTGCATCAAGTTGCGCGTGCAAGTGTGCATGAGCGCGAGGCGCGCAGGTGCACATCAACCGAGCCTTGCAGGCATGCGTGTTTCATGCCCTGCTCCTGCACACTGGCAAGAAGGCATGCCCTGCCCTGCCCTGCCCTGCTTTGTGCTGGCATTCTGCTGCAACACATATACCTTGCTCTGTGTGCCTGCCACTTTGCATGCAAGCTGCCTGCTGCAGCCTCACTGCCCTCCCTGTCTCCACTTGCCGGTCACCTTCCAGTCACCTTTCACCCTGTCTCCACGTGCCAGTCAACTTTTTCTTCTGCTGTGCCAGGCCTATACTGCGCTAAAACATGCATCAGAGTAGTTTTGGCGCGCAACACCAGGCTTTCACTGGAGATTTCTTGGCCTGAATGCCCACATCGTGCCTCCCGCGCGTGCACGTGCCCTACCAGCCAACTCAGCAGCCCTGTAGCATCGTATGATTCTGCTGACAAGTGTTTGAAGCTCGGGATCACTGGGTCATGCTGCCAACTTCCTGCATGTGCCAGGCCGAGTTCACCACGCTGGCGGAGTGGGTGAGGGAGAAAACCCTGTTTGACCTCATCTCATCCATTCGCTTCTTCAAGAACTACCTCACTGGCCGCGCCTTCCGTCGCTGGCACAAGGTATGCGCTGGACTGCTGCAGGGTTCCGAACAAGCCAGCAGGAGCACGCCAACGGTGCCCTGTGAGCAGCTACCTTGCTATTCCCTGGACTGCTGCAGGGTTTCGAGCAGAGCCCTGTGAGCAGCTACCTTGCTATTCCCTGGACTGCTGCAGGGCTCTGAACAAGCCAGCAGGAGCACGCCAACGGTGCCCTGTGAGCAGCTACCTTGCTATTCCCTCCTGCTGTGCAATGTTCAGCCTCTACGTGAGCCGCTGGTGCCCTGCCGCATACGGCAACCATGCCTATGACCACTGCCGTGCATTGAGCAGCCCCAGCTGCCAAGGGCACGCCTCACGAAACCCTACCCACTTCGCTTGAGCCATACATCAGCACTTTGTGCGAGCAATGCATCATGCACAAAAATTTTTCAAGCCATTGATGCAGTGGCCCTCCACTGTCCTTATGCCCCACCCACATGTTCAAACATTTAAACACACAGGGTGTGCGGCAAAAGCACTTCCAGAATGTGCGCCAGAAGATCCAGGACAACTTATTCCTGGTCAAGCCCACCTTTTCCTCCCACTTGTGTGAGATCTGGAACTCAGCTAATGAGCTCAGATCCATCAGCTTTGCCAGCTCCAACCCCAGCCACCTCTATGGCCTGCAAGAGTGGGCCGACCTGCAGGTAGGATTGGCTGTGACAGGGGAGCCTGCAGGTAGGATTGACTGTGACCTGCAGGTAGGATTGGCTGTGACCTGCAGGTAGGATTGACTGTGACAGGGGAGCCTGCAGGTAGGATTGACTGTGACCTGCAGGTAGGATTGACTGTGACCTGCAGGTAGGATTGACTGTGACCTGCAGGTAGGATTGACTGTGACCTGCAGGTAGGATTGGCTGTGACAGGGGAGCCTGCCTGCTGATATGCTGAGGCAACAGGATGGTGCCAGCTCCGGTTCAGCCTCATTCACGGCCCGCAGCAGCAGGCTGATCTGCAGAGAGGATGGCGCTAGCATTGGTGGCGCATGCTTGGCATTCATCCTAGCACCACCACCACCAGCGTTTGAGCGAGTGTGTGTGCGCATGTGTGCTTTTGCGCCTGCAGCTGAACCTCTGGCCACATATTGTTCTCAATATAAGCAAAACCCCTATGTTTTGGTTTGCTGTGTTTGCTGTGCTTGCCCCCGCTAAATCTATGCATGTGTATGTAAGGCACGAGGTTGCCAAGCATTCTCGTACCCCATCCTATCACCCATCCTTGTCACCCTTGGCTGTCTGCACCCTCATCGCTATGGACAGACCAGCGCACATGAGCAAAAGGTCACCCTTGGCTGTCCGCAACCTCATCGCTATGAACAGACCAGCACACTGGAGCAAAATGTCACCCTTGGCTGTCTGCACCCTCATTGCTATAGACAGACCAGCACACGTGAGCAAAAGGTCACCCTTGGCTGTCTGCAACCTCATCGCTATGAACAGACCAGCACACGTTAGCAAAATGTCACCCTTGGCTGTCTGCACCCTCACCGCTATGGACAGACCAGCACACGTGAGCAAAAGGCGCGCCCAATGCTGGAGGCCACTGTGGACAGGATCCAGCATGTGCTGGAGCATGTGTGCCGCGAGGTGCAGAAGCAGGCACAGCTATACCAGGAGAGTGTGCGCGACCAGGTGGGTGCACGTTTTGGTGCTTGTGCTAGAGTGCGCTGCGCTTGGTGGCGCTGTCCATTGATGCCGCTGTGATGGTGCTGCCATCAATCCTGTGTGTCTGTGTGCCTGTGTGCCTGCCATCAATCCTGTGTGCCTGCCATCAATCCTGTACGTTTTTCTTTTTGAACATGGGCGGGCTTGCCCTGCTGACCTGGCACGGTTGCAAGGACAGCCCCTCCTCCCAACTGAAGTTGCCAACTGCCTTGAATTTCTGGGGCGCACCCACCCTGCTGGTGTAACTCCAGGACCTCTCTCCTGCTTGAGCTGCTGTGGCAAACCGGCCCTGTTCATACAGCAACAGTCCATCTCTCCCACACCGGTTGCTATAATGCTGTCCACCTGCCTTGCAGGCCGAGCTTGAGGACACCAATGGCGTTGAGTTAGTGCAAGGCCGGATGGCCGGGCGTGCGCGCTCGATGATTGCTGTCAAGCGTGAGAAGCTCGAGCGCGCGCAGAATTTTGCGCGCGTCATGAAGGAGGTGACCATGCTGGGCCGCTTCATCCGCCTGGCTGACTACTTGTTTGTGGAAGGTGGGGCTTTGTCCGGCCTGATCTATGTCACAAAGACAGTCCGGCCTGATCTGTGCCACTCATGCAGTCCAGCCTGATCTATGTCACAAAGACAGTCAGGCCTGATCTGTGTCGCAAAGATGGTCTGGCCTAATCAGTGTTTTGAAGTGGTTTGCATGCCGGATGAGAGGGAACTGGCTGTGTTGAGCTGATTTGTCTGCCTGGCTGACAGCCTGTCCATTAAGGTGAGTGCGCAGGTGTATGTATGCGCTGTGAGAATACTGGGGAGAAGAGTGGATGGAAGGTGGGGGCAGAAGTGCATGTGCCAAGGGGGTTCTGCATCAGAGCTATGCAGCAGGGGCACATACTTAAGTCTCTGCGCGCTCCAAGCTCAGAGGTGGCCTCCAATGAATCAGTTCTGCTGCTGGTCCCGTCCTTAAATACGCACGCTCTACAGCTAGCCTTGTCCTTCAATACGAATGTTTGGGGCTGCCTGAGCTATGCCACTACTTTAAGCTACCTTGATCTGCTTCACAGCAGTCAAGCAAGAGATGCCCTGTTTTGTCTGCCTGCTTGTGTGTGTGTGTGTGTGTGTGTGC
>LFCJ01002254.1_pt1 | contig 13845 bp, 19 predicted proteins | sample 643141 | NCBI WGS metagenome assembly LFCJ01 (sample SAMN03766243, study PRJNA286221) | soda lake metagenome | biome: soda lake; feature: Kulunda steppe; material: water; isolation source: sample B1-Br-g2 brine of Lake Bitter-1 | place: Russia: Kulunda steppe | collected 2010-07 | reverse complement strand
GCACACATCCCCAGGTGGTCTCTCTCCGCAGGAAGTATGCTCCCTTGTTCTCACAGGCAGGATCTCATGATGTGTCCGCTTTTTTAAACCAGAACAACCATAAACTTCCTTTTTTTCTTCATGAATTGATCGTTTTTTATGAGCAGGCTAGCAGTCACAATTCTTGATTGAAGGCCTTATCCTTGTAAACCTTGTACGGCTGGTGTTCACCAGCAAGTTGGACAGTCAAATTACCTGGCTGAAGGTCTAACTTGAATTTGCAAACTATTGATGGAGTATTTCATGAGTATTTCTCCTTCTAATAGCACGGTCCTCTTCCTACTTTGATGGTGGACTTTTGCGCCTGGTGCTTGCACCAGATGTATACCTCCTATATTTAGGCTGATGAGGGCAAGGTGAAGAAGAAGTTACATGGTTCCTGGTTTAGTCAGCTCAGTCCAAAGAAATTGAAGGCGTCAGTAAGTAGGGCTACTGTGCCTTCTTCAAACCCAAGATCTGGTTGCCTAGTACTCCTCACCCTCACCCTCGCCAGCGCCCTCAGCGCTCTCAGCACCGACCTGCAGGTTGGGATGAGGGTGTTGACATTCAGGACATACAGGTATACCATCATCTGCCAGGGTGAGCAAGTTATATTCAAACCAGCAAAAAGATCAGAAGGGAACTATTGTAATTAAGTAACATGTTCCCAACAGTCACTATGAGGTGGACCTACCTCCTCAAAGTCCTTCTCCAGGGCAGCCAGATCCTCACGGGCCTCGCTGAACTCACCCTCCTCCATACCCTCACCCACGTACCTGCAGGGGAAAATGCCATGAAACAGGTTAGCATATAACAAAATAGCACCAAAAGAATGGAAAGGAGCCACAATTTTTGCCTATGAAAGCACCCTAAATAATTAGTCATCCTTATGGATGCGCACATAACTGGTGGACACCTGCACAGGAGCGTACCAGTGCACAAAGGCGCGCTTGGCGTACATCAGGTCGAACTTGTGGTCCAGGCGAGAGAAAATCTCGCCAATGGCAGTGGAGTTGGAGATCATGCACACGGCACGCTGCACCTTGGCAAGGTCACCACCAGGCACAACAGTGGGGGGCTGGTAGTTGATGCCGCACTTGAAACCAGTGGGGCACCAGTCCACAAACTGAATGGTGCGCTTGGTCTTGATGGTAGCAACAGCGGCATTCACGTCTTTGGGCACCACATCACCGCGGTACATCAGGCAGCAAGCCTGCATGAAAGAAATGAAGCAGCGTAAAGTCAGGCACAAGGGCCCTGAAGAGCTGAGATAGTGCTGCCAGCAGGAAAATCAGAAAGCTTTCTGTCATCATGAGTGGCAAAGCATCACACTTGCAGCTATTAGCTGACGCACAGCAAACAAATAATGGTACCTACCATGTACTTTCCGTGGCGAGGGTCACACTTGACCATCATGCTGGCTGGCTCAAAGGCGGCATTGGTGATCTCAGCCACAGACAGCTGCTCATGGTAGGCCTTCTCAGCAGAGATGATAGGCGCATAGGAAGACAGCACGAAGTGGATTCGGGGGTAAGGCACCAAGTTGGTCTGGAACTCAGTAACGTCCACATTCAGGGCACCATCGAAGCGCAGGGACGCCGTCAGGGAGGAGATGACCTGAGCGATAAGACGGTTCAGGTTCGTGTAGGTGGGACCTGCAGAGAAGGAAACGATAATTGCGCTTGGTCAGATCAGCATTAACAAAAACAGAGGGTAGTTCACAGGAGTGTTGTCATTAAATTTGATCTAGAGGATAATTATTGAGCAAAGAGTATGTTTTTGTCAAGCTAAAATTTGTCAAGCTGCGTTCAACACTCACGCTCAATGTCCAGGGAGCGGCGGCAGATGTCATAGATAGCCTCGTTGTCAAGCATGATGGCGACATCAGTGTGCTCCAGCAGGGAGTGGGTGGACAGCACAGAGTTGTAGGGCTCCACCACAGCGTTAGACACCTGAGAAGAGCAGGAAATTAGGGTACAGTAAGCCGGCAGGTCGAGGTCGGGCAAGCAAGTTTGTACAAGTTTTATGCGAAGAATACCACAACCCCAGGAGACCTCACCTGAGGAGAGGGGTAGATGGTGAAGCCAAGCTTAGATTTTTTGCCGTAGTCCACAGACAGGCGCTCCAGCAGCAGAGAGCCCAGGCCAGAGCCAGTGCCACCGCCAACGGCGTTGAAGACCAAGAAGCCCTGCAGGCCAGTGCAGTTGTCGGCCAACTTGCGGATGCGGTCCAGGGCCAGGTCCACAATCTCCTTGCCGATGGTGTAGTGGCCACGGGCTGCAAGTGCAATCAAAGACCCATGTGGTAAGGGAAATTTAAAGGCTAGACAAACTACAGACTGAGGAAGGACACACCATGTTAAGCAGAAGATGACATCATGCAGCCAGAAAGCCAAGGACAACTAAAACAATCTGGATCCAGAGAGGCATCAGGAAGGAGAGGCAGACTCACCAAAGTTGTTGGCTGCATCCTCCTTGCCGGAAATCAGCTGCTCAGGGTGGAACAGCTGCCTGTATGTGCCGGTGCGGATCTCATCAATCACGGTGGGCTCCAGGTCCAGGAAGATGGCACGGGGCACGTGCTTGCCGGCACCCGTCTCAGAAAAGAAGGTGTTGAAGGCATCGTCACCACCTCCAATGGTCTTGTCAGAGGGCATCTGACCATCAGGCTGGATGCCGTGCTCCTGTGCAGGCAGAGGGAAGTGAGGGGATGGGGTCAGGCAGGCACAAGTCTAGCACCCAACCAGTAAGGCCAGGCAGCACAAATTTCTTTGAGAGCCACCACGCAGGGGCGAGGGCATGTGGCTGGTGCAAGCTATGTCCAACAATTGATTCAATTAGCGGGGAAGCGGTCTTGTGAAGAAACGGCATAAGGACTCAGGGATTCTGACGGGGGCGGAAGCACAGGCAGCGCTTGATGGAACGGGGGAAGGGGACAGCTGCCAAAGAGGGGTGGGGCCAAGTGAAAGTCGGTCAAACAACGCGGGAGGGAGGACAGACGGGCCGCGGGGTGGAGAACCACGCACATCCACGAACGCCCTCCCTCGCGCGCACTGCGCATAGCAGCGAGCGCAGGTCAGGCAGGAAGCCGCACTCACCAGGCAGTAGAGCTCCCAGCAGGCATTGCCGACCTGGGCACCGGCCTGGCCCAGGTGAATCGAGATGGCCTCTCTCATTGTTGTGGGACTGCGAGGGCAACGGGCGGGGCGGGCAAACATGTCGGTGCAGAGTGACAGGGAGGCCATGGATAGATTCACGGGCGAAATGATGAGGATAAAGGCCAGGGCATGAGCGGTGGGGGGGTGGCAGGCAAGTCCGTGAGAAGGGACAGCGAAGCACGCTCAGCCTTCGAGGGACCATCCGGCTCACGGAGGTTCCCGCGGGACCCCCACAGAGCGCACACGTCAGGTAAGGGAAAAGCAGCAGCACACAGCAGCATGCAGGCGGGGCAAGCTGGCTTGTGCTGAGCATGGACACGGGGGAAGCAGGAGGACCTCGCGGTGAAGGCATGCAAGCGCACCGCCCAACTCCGACAGCGCAGCACACCAAGCAGCGGGCGAGCTCACCTGTGTGATGGCTTGTAAAAGACGAAGCAACTCTGAAGTGCTGGCCTTTTAGAACTTGTGCCTTGTAGGGGAAAGAGCTGTCATTATATACCAACCAGAACCAACCGTTTTTTCAAACGGGACTTACCTTCTATGGAATCCGTTTAAGCTGCAACCATGCAAGCATGGAACAGCTGCGAGACTGCAGTCTTGGCGCTTTGGGGGGTGGCAAGACCGTTCCGCCTGGAGTAGCCAGAACTAGCCAATTTCATGAATTTCATTCTTTCAGCCTGAGGGCACATATAGCAAACACATTCTGTAGTTACGCCTGCAGGCGCCTTCTCGTAAGGCAGGCCATCTACATGCTAGAGGCATAAGCCATGACGGGGGTGATCGCGCAAATAGTTCGCATCAATGTGGGAGGCACCACCTTTACCACATCTAGAGACACCCTCCTTCAAGTAAGTTAGACACTCTGGTTAGGACTTCTGCTCCTGTTCATTGACTGAGTGCACGTGAGCATGTAGGCGCTTACATCCTTGCTTCCCCCCTCTTTGCCCTCCCAGCCTGGAACAATGCTGGCAGCAATGTTTGGAGGACAGATCGGCAACACACAAGATGGTCAGGTATGTAACAGTGATATTTGAGTAGCTCCTGCAGGTTGGTAATGCACAGATGACTTTGAGGAGGCAAACGTTCGTTCAAAAGCAGCCTGAAAGGAGAGCGCTGATCGCAGAATGCTTAGGTAGATGTAGGCCCAGGAACACAACCCATGAGCTCTTACAAAACCTGGATGAATGTTGGCCCAGGTGTCACAAACCCAACCGCATTTCGTTGCGTGCATGCACCCTCATACTCACGCACACCTGCTGCAGGGAGCTTTCTTCATCGACCGTGATCCAAAGCACTTCCCTAGCGTGCTTGCTTATTTGCGAGATGGTGTGTGCACCTTGCCTGAGAGCCACAGTGACAAACTGGAGCTGATGCGGGACGCCCAATTTTATGGAGTGAGTTCCCGGTGCCAGTTGGGCTCAGGTCTGATGGCAAGCCTGAAATAGAAAGCTGGGCTACTGCATTTGCATGCGCGTGCAAGCAACCGTGCGTGCAAAATGTGCTGCGGCCCAAGGTGTTCCCCACATTTAACCTCCCCAATGGGGCACGTTTGCTACGCTAACAGGGGACAGGTTGATTCCAAGAGTGGGGCAGGTAAACATACAAGGAGGTGCATTTATCTGTGCCTAGCAAACTGAATGCAATAATAGCGATGCCGCTTCGTGTATGTCTGCACACTTTGGGTGGGGGTGCAAACATGTGCACCTGCATGTGTGTATGTTTGGGCACGCACATGCGTGTGGATGTGTGCATTTTCGTGCGTGTGTGTGTGTGCGCGCGCGCCCGCATGTGTGTGTGTGTTCTCGCGGGCTCGTGTAGCACTGATTGTAAGTAAGGATCTGTCACTGTGAATGCCTGTCTATTTGGGACACCAAATTGGTGTGTAAACTTGGGGTGGACATGCATCTGTGTTTCTGTCTGTCAGCATGGCAAGTGCGCTGCGGGAAGGGGGGGAGGAGGATGAGGAGGGGCAAATGCAAGAATTGAGACGCAGGTGTGCCAAGTGGATTCATGCGTGACCTCTTGACTAAGAAAACATGGCATTCTAGGCAGCACACGATTCCAGAATCAAAAGGTGCTGACTGTGCTGAATGCAGATAGAGGGCCTTGTGACAGAGATGGAGGCAGCCACTGGGGGGTATGTCTCAGGTCTACAACAGCGAATCCTGCACGCCATTCTTGCACGCCCAGAGCTAAGATGCATGAGCGATTACATAATGAAGGTATGTAATATCACTTATTGTTTGCCAAATTTATACTCCTCCATTAGCTGGTCCCGAATCAAAGGATGCCTGAATCTTATAGGGTGGTGAGGAAATGGTGTTGCTGAGCCTTGTATGAGGAGACCCTGGCTGCAAGATAACTTTTGACTGCCTCCCTTGCAGCAAGCGTTCAATGAAGACAATATCTCGCCAGGCCACCTCTGTGGCGTTGCTGTATGCTTGAGCTGCAAGCACGATGCGTTCAAGATAAGGTAGGATAATTCAAAGCTGCAGGGCCCCTGAGAAGGGCCCTTTAGGAAGGCTCTTTGCAGTGTCTTTACCTCCGATGTTGGCCAACTAGTGCTGCATGCAGATGGCCTAGACAAGTGCTGGCTGAGCAATTTGTCAGGGCAACCTTCAAAAAAAGCGCGTGTGAGTGCAAGCGCACGTGCTTGTGTGCATGCACACAAACACTTGAGGGCATGCATGCACATGCAAGCGCAAGTGTGCACACGCAAGCACACACACACACACTTCTTCTAGACATGCATGAACCCACACGAGCAGACACACGCAAGCACATGCATATATGTCTACACACGTTCAAAAATGCGCTCAGATTATGCACTGAGTTTGCACTTTCTCCTTTGCTGTTCTTGTATGCTACCCTGCTATGGCTACCCTGCTATGGCATGAAGGAACCAAGAGCATGTCCGTGGCACACCCTGCTGCGAAGTTTGTCCCATTCAAATAGAAAAGCTGGCACCTTTATACCCATTCTCATGCAGAAGCTCAACAGGCATTGAAGCCTCTGAGATGGTCATACATGTCGACCAAGGTCGTGACAAGTATGAAGAGGCCTCGCACGCCCTCAGGTGTGTCACAGTTGTTGCGTTCGGCTCAAGTTAAGATGGGAGGTTTGCAAGGTTGGAGCCTACTTGAACACAAAAAAGCTGTGCGTGGTGCATTGTAAGCAAGGTCGAAAGTGGCGCATTGGATGCAGGGCTCATCCACCTGAGTATCAGTCGTTGACTGATGAGGGTCTCTTGGTGGGCAATGCTCACTGAGCACGTGAATGTGGCCTGACGAGCACACCCAAAAAACAAACAGCACACATTGGTCCGACAAGAAGAACGATTGGTCACCACCTGCATGAATCCTTGCCTCACACTTGCATTACAGGTGGTGCTGCCAGTACAAGTGGCTGCTTCCCTCCTACATTGACACTCTAAAGCTGGGATTGAAGGTGCTTCTCCATGACTCACAAGTTCTCTCGCAGTCTTGTTGCATGTCTCTCCAGCTGTATTGGACGCATTGCCAGATATTGCAGTCAAAGACTTGGATGGACTTTGAAAAGGAGGGACAAATTGTTCCAGCATGGTATGAGCAGATGAAAGGGGCTTTACTAGGAAGGTTTCCGTGACTTGCTGGCGAAGCTCATTTGTTCACTAGATATCCTTTATTAGCTGTTGTAGGCTGCCAGGCAAGGTTGTGCTCTTGCTTGATTAAGAATGTAAATCATGACCACTAGGTGGTTGCTTCATTTTCTGGTTTCAAGTACTTCTGCTAGTGCACAGAGTGTGTTTCACAGGGCATGGTTAAGCATATTTTACATCTGAAGCGCAGCTTTGCACCCTTATTACATGCGCAGAGTTTTCAACGATTTGCAGGTCAGCACAAGCTGGGCAGGCCCACTTATCATTTTTTGTCAACTTCTCTCTGTCTCTCTGTATAGCAGCCGGTGTTCTTAAGGCAAGCCCAGTGATAAGTTTGATTGCAGAAGTCACAGATATACATATCATCAAAGGGTGGCAGTTTTTCCAGGTTCAAGTCCGTAGAAGAGGAAGCAGACCTCATAGGATGCGCACTCAATGGCAGACCGAGATATTGGACGGGTGTTTTCAGGCGTGAAGCCGGCCTTTTGAAGATGGGGAGCACCCACCTTTCTATAACCATGGGCGCATAATGGGTGAGGTACTGTTTCTGCTGTAAAGGCATGTTGTCATGCCTGTCCCTTTTCTTGTCTGGGATGATTCTCCACGAGTCAACGTGTGTGATGTCTAATTCATGGTAGTGAATTGCATTAATGGCATTATTGGGTGTTGTTTCTCTTGCTATCGCTATGACTCATGGGATGGGTATGATTTAAGTTGTGTGACACAACAAGTGTCAGAACTTGAATCAGTGATGTTGCGTCACATATTGTGGTGACAAGCTCCAAAAGCTGTAATTATGTGTGTATGCAGTCTGTGCAAAAGAAAAGAAAAGGAAAGCTACGTAAGCAGTGAAAAAAGTGCAAAGTTGTTGGCACAGTTACTTATCTCCTGATCTATGCCACTGGTAGAGCACCATCCAGGCATTGTGGGTGCGATTGCATGAAGGGCAGCAGTTAGGGCGGTGAACCCTATACCGTTGTTGGAGCTGCCAAGAGCCACTCTTCCAGAATGCATGCATACTTGTAACGTTTTGAATACGGTGTCAGAGGAAACTATACAGACAGGAGCTCCTATTGCTTGAGGCTGGGATGAAGTGAGGCAACTCATGCTATATGCCCTGCATGTAAGATGTGCGAATCACGTACGTCAATCAAATGAATTGCCAACCACTCCTCATTTGCACCAGGTGTCACAACCACGACAGCCAAGCAGAGATGTACGCAGAGCTCACGAGCTCAATGTCAATATGAGGGAGATACACCTCATTGAGGTTAAATACTGCGAAGACACACGGCCTGGAAACCAATTAGAAGCCTCTAGAAAACAACATGAAGTTCTTTAAGTTGTAAGCGCTTAAAGGCCAAGAAAGTCATCCTTCACACCATTCTTCTTGGTGTGGGAGGCTCTATTTATACCTCACACACTTTGAATCACCTTAAAGAGCTCGGCCTTGATGTACAAAAGCCCATAAGACTGCCCTCGAGTTACATGCTGATTCTGTGCTCTATGCACATAAACTGTCAACTACTAGACGCGCTCTTGAAAAATCCAGTTGCTCTCAAGGTCTTGGTCTGGAGCAGGGGGTGGCTTGTCACCCTCCAGATCCTCACTACTTCTTCATTCTCCCTGGTGGAGGAGACTCACGGCTCTTCGGGCCAATGTGTCTCCTTTTCCTTAATAGATGTAGGGAGTGGTTTCACTGCCTACGTTGTTTTTCTTTTCTTTTTGCTGGATGTTCAATTTAATGTGTGAGCCCAAAAGGGATGACATATTTATTTTCCAAGGTCACTGGGGATCGGCAACTTTTATGAGACGCTCAGAGCTGTAACAAAAGGCATCCGAATGCTGCCTGACACGCCTGCTAATTAGAGGGTGTATGAACGTTTCCTTGCAAGGGCTGCGGCAAAGAAATGAAGCTCAAGGGATAGAAACTGGCAAGGAATTCTTTGATGCAGGCCCAGAGGAAGGCAGGAAAGGCATGGATCTCAAGCCAAGTTAAGTTTTTTTTAAGTTTAAAGAGTTAACCGCCAGCCAGGTCGTTAGGCTGATTGGTTTGTTGCTGGTCTTCGCCAGCCCAAAAATAGTCCAAAATGTCCGAAATGAAATGGCAGAGTCTATTGTGCCGTTGAGAAAGAAAATCAAGGACAGTCTGACTAGGCAAGGCATGCGGAATATAAGGGGCCTCCATGGAAAAGGACTGGCAGAAAGGGAAGAGAAGGAAAGAGTACTTTCTTCTGAGAGAGCACACAAACAAGTCTTGACAGTGGAAAAGAATATGCACCTCATTTTGAACAGCAGCACAGGAACACTTGGGATCTCAAGCCAAGAAGAAATAATATGTCTTGACTAGTACTGCTCTGAGTTTGTTTGAGGGCTGAAAGGCCGCTGAAAATGACAAAAGAGAGGCTAGAGGGGCAAGATCTGTTAAGTTTTCATGTCAAAGATCACCAAGAAAAAGCAAGGAGCCCCTCAGGATTTTGCTAGGATCCCAGGGACTCCCTCGGAGCACACTAAGGCGCCGCCAGAGGAGGCTAGGAAAGGATGTTCCCAACCTCAGGTTTGCCCCACGGAGGAGCAAGAGCTAGGCTTGTGGGAGGTAATGAAGTCTATAAGCCCATCTTTCATGTTCTTTTGGACGAAGCTCTCTAGCCCTGTCAAACCCCCACGCTTTCCTCCCCAGACTCCTAGCTTGCCACATAGCTCCTACAGGGCCCACAGGCAGACTGTACCCACCAGACACTTGAGTGCACGAGTGCCTGGAATGCTGTGTCTAGATTTCATAACACCACCTTGCTTGCCTTTCGATGGTTTTGGTTGCAGGCCTGTTTGGCTTCAGCTGAGCTGCCCTTGTTCGGCAGGTACAGCTTCGTAGCCGAACCTAGGGCCCACACGCAGACTTCCCACCAGATACTTGAGTAACTTGAGTGCACGCTAGCACAGGGCAGGACAAGAAGCACAAGGTGAAGAGGCAGAGGAGCCATCTTCTGGCAGGTTTTCCTTCAGGGCATCTATCAATATCTGAGCAAACGGACACCCCTAAAACACATAATCTGTGATCTGCAGCGCCCTGATATCTGCGCTGGCCGCCTGCGAAGCTGTCACCTGCAGGTACCACTGGCCCCTCATGCTCACCCCCACCTATGCCAGCCCGCTCCAGGGACGCCATGCAGCAAGAGGCGCCACCGGGTCTTCTTCCACCTATTCCCCCGGTGGAGCCTCCACACCTGCTTGATCCTGTGGGGAAGCCTTCTGAGGGCTTGACAAGCTTGGTTGCCCAATGACTGGGGGCAGGGGCCGTGAGGTCCTCCGTCCCCAGCTTAAGGGCTCTTTTGGCGCAAAGACGCCAGGTAGCACTCTTTTCTGTCCTAGCAGTTTCCAGCTGGAGAAAGGTGACGTTCCGAACCGTGAAGAAGGGGGAGGCTGATGTGTCCCTGGGTTGCATGCCAGGCAGCGGGGGTCTGAGATTGTTGCCTTGGCCCGGGAGAGCAAGGGGGCCCCCCTTTGTGGGGGGCGGGCGCTGGGCCTGCTGCCTGCAGATGGACCAAGCAATGTCCTCCACTATCTGCATAAGCTCCTGCTGCTGTTGCTGTTGCTACTGCTCCTGCTCCACTTGGTTGCGCATGTTGGGCTGATGGGTGTGGTTGGGGTGGAGGGGAGATAGGGCACTGAAGTGTGGCTGGTGTTGCAGCTGCTGGGGGTGAGGTACATGAGGTCCAGAGTACTGCTGCTGCTGCTGCTGTTCCGCTTGGTAGCGTGTGGTGGGCTGGAGAATAAGGTTGAGATAAGGGAAAGAGAGGGCGTAAACGGTCTGCTGGTGTTGCAGCTGAAGGGTATGGGGGATGAGGTGTTGCAACATTGTGGATTGGGGGTTTTGGGGTACGGGTGCTTTAACATTGTGGATACCTTTGATAATTTGCAACATGGGGGTTTCACCTGCACATTCAAGCTAGGGTTAACTACATGCATAGATAAATACAAGTCAGGGAGAATTCCCAGCTTGGTCGCTAGGCTGATTGATTTGTGGCTAGTCATCGCCAGCCACAAAGTAGTCCATGATGTTCAAAACAGAGCAGTAAAATTTGTTTTGGCACTGAAAAGGAAATCACAGGTAGCCTGATTAGGCAAGGCATGCTAAGGAAAGGGGGCCTCTACAGGAAAAAGCCTGGCAAAAGGGAGGAAAACAGAGCAAATATTTCCTCCTAAGGAACCACGCAATGTAAGACCTTTAGGGTTAGGGTTAAGGGGTGGGTTACTTAGCTGTATCCGTTGAACAAGGGCAGCTTAGTTGAAGTCCATCAGGCCTGCAACCTTAACATAATTATTGGAAGGCACAAAACAAGCAGAGAGAGAGGCACTGTCTGAGAGACAAGAATCATGCGCCAAAAGCAAAAAAGGAGGGACCACATAAAAGACAAGTTTTGAGTGCTAGACATGGGTGAAGCTGGCCAAGTTCTTCCAGTTTCAAGGGTCGCCACTTGCCTAGTTGTCAGGATGATTTGTTGTCACACAATGACCATTCACTCATGGGCTTCACATTTCAACAGCTTTTGCAGGGGGTGGACTTGATTGTAGTTGTGCTTGGATGCATTGTTGGAGCTGAACAGTTGCCTTGTCTCCCTCTGGTAGTGAACATGTGCTTCACTTATGAGCATTTTGGGGCTGGACACTTGTCGAGGGGTATTTTGGGGCTGAACAAGAAATGCAGTGTCGAGGTTTAGAGCCTGGAATCACGTAGACTATTGCTACGCATGGCAGTTTTTGACATCATTTTCATGGCGCTACATAGTCACCCTGTGCTTTGGGGCTGTATGTACTGAAAACACTGAGCAAGTCGCCTATTGGAGCTGGATATGTGCCATTTTGCCATAGCTTGCCTTTACCCACTGTCTGACTCAGGCACTATCAGATAGTTCGCCTGCTCAAAAGTTTTGTCTTTCCTGTCTTGTTTGTTGCTATCATCATCCTTTACCTTCGGCAGTGACTAGCAGAAATCAATATGCCAAATATTAAGGCTTGCGGTTAATCACAAACTTATCACTGACTATAGGCTGGCAGGTGCACCTCCCAGCAGGAGGGGGACAAGGCCTGTTAACAGATCCTCTAGGTAAGACCAGGACAGTGTCTGGCAAGATTTGGGTTGCGAACCATTGGCATCATTTAAGGAATAATTCCTTATAAGAGGGGGTACTTTCAGAAAATGAAACTGTACTTGTAGGTTACCCACCAAAATGTTGGTCAGCCACTCAGTGCCCAGGCTGCCAGCTGTCGGAATGTTAAAAAGCATTTATGGCTGGGTTACTACGGGTTGCTGAGGCCACAGTTTCAAGAATAGCGAGTGGGAAACCCACTGGTAAGTGTGGTTGCCGAAAAAGCCGCAATAATACACATCAGTAACCCTCACTTTCTGAATGGTTTTCTGCCTTGTTGGATCTGCATTCAGATAGCCACTCTACAATTTGTCTTAATTTAAGGAGTGATTTAGGGAGTGGTTGTCACGCCAGATTAGTGCAGTGCCAGATCAATGCTGCATTGTGACCTGGAGGTTGGTGGAGGCGGCCTGTTGTCAGAAAATAAAAGGAAAGGAAATAACCATGTAGGCAGCAAAATCACTCCCTACATCAATTAAGGAAAAGGAGACACGTTGGCCCGAAGAGCCCTGAGTCTCCTCCAACTGGGAAAAGGAGGAATAAGTGACGAGCCGCCCCCTGCTCCAGAACAAGACCTTGAGAGCAACTGGATTTCCAAGAGCGCGTCTAGTTGTTGTCAGTTTGTGTGCATAGAGCATAGAACGAGCATGAAGTTTGAGAGCAGTCTTATGGGCTTTTCATGTATCAAGGCTCTTGAGATAATTTAAAGTAGGCAAGCTCTTCAAGATAATTTAAAGTACATGAGGTAGGGCGACTAAAGGTGAGTCTATCTCCAGCAGATAAACGAGCATCAAAAAGCCAGCTGGGTCTTGTCCTGTTATTAGCATGCTCAGGAATCTGAAGACTGTGTTGGGCTGAGCGATCAGCGCTGCCGGCATCCAAATGGATCAAACAACCTGCCAGAGAGCCTTTGCTGATGGCTTTCATGATGAGCCTGCAGGCAACATTATGGCGTTCAGTGATCATACCCGAGATGATCGTACGTTGACACCCTGAGAGAATATGGAGAGCACTATCTGCTTGCTGACAGAGTGGACACTGAAGGCTGGTGGACATTTTAGAGCAGACGGTGTGTTTCTTATTAAGAAGGGTGCCTGTGTGGTTGTGGAAGATCTTGTGCTTCATTTAGAGAGATTTTGGACATGCTTTAAAAAGCGTTGCTAATGCCTTTGTGGACATGTGGAAGCAGACCGTGGTAATGAGAGTAGTACCCAGTTTTTGATTTGGCATAACCCAGTCTATGGTTCGAGTGCATGTGGTTTTAGTGCGGCTCGGAGATTTGGGGGGTAAGTCATTCTGGGGCAGTGTTGAGAAGCTTCAGTGCCTGATCCTTGCTGATTAACTTCTGCAACAGCTAACCGGCTAATATCAAACAAGGGATTGCCATCAGCGCCTGCGGTGCGGATAGTTGTTTGAGCTGGGAGGCTGTTTCCGTGGCAGGCTTGGTCTTTGGCAAGGGCGTCTGCACATTCATTTCCAAACTTTCCGGCATGAAATTTTACTTTTTAAAGGAAGATGTGGGATTGAGTGCAACAGATAGTACTTGAAATGATTTTAAGGATGTCTCCTTGGACATGGTGACGATGCTTCTCTGGGTACAACAATTGTTTCCTAATTTAATGGAGTGAGGTAAGTCTGTCTGTGGCAACATTAATATGATGTTGAGTGATAGCAGGAGCTATAGCTGCCTGTTCTGCTCTCCCTATGGTGTTGGTTATACCAGCACCATTTGGTTCAACCAAGTTAGAGTTGCCCAAGCTGGGGTGGTAGCCCTCTACCCCGATAATGTTATACCTTCTTGGATATGGCAGCTACCATCTGTGCAGGTCCAGGATATCCAGGAATTTTAAGTGTGAGTCCCAGTTCGGGATGATGGGAAAGGGGGG
>LFCJ01002252.1_pt1 | contig 13848 bp, 14 predicted proteins | sample 643141 | NCBI WGS metagenome assembly LFCJ01 (sample SAMN03766243, study PRJNA286221) | soda lake metagenome | biome: soda lake; feature: Kulunda steppe; material: water; isolation source: sample B1-Br-g2 brine of Lake Bitter-1 | place: Russia: Kulunda steppe | collected 2010-07 | reverse complement strand
TGCGGATCACGGAATCTATCGATTCCGTTGATCCGCGACTCCCCAGCGACACAGTAGTTCAGTATTGATGAACGATCTATGAGACTGCTACGAAATCGTCTCGGCATGGAACTGCTATCCAACTACAATTGTAGTTGTGTCTCGATCGTCAGATGAGTTGTCGCCACATGTTGAGCGGTAGCGATTCCAAACCAAGTATCGCGTGAAACCTGAGAACCGATTATCTAAAATGCGATTTGAACACCAATTGTCGAAGGCAGCGTGCGATAACGGGGAAAGATTTAATACCATCGCCAACAGGTTCAGAGACATGTCAACACTCGACATTCCAGAGTCGACAAAAGAGATTTCGATTCCAGCGCTGGGATCGGCGATAAAACGGGTTGGACCAGCATTTTTCCTCGCAGCAGTGATGCTCGGTCCGGGGTCGATCATTCTCTCGACGCTCAACGGAGCATTGCTCGGGTATCAGATGTTATGGATCCTCGTGATGTCGGCCGTCTTCATCACCGTCTGGGTCGAAATGATTGGTCGAATGGGTATCGTCGCTGAAGATACCATCTGGCACGCAACGCGGGAAATTTATGGGCCGGCATTCGGCGTCCTCGCTGGCCTATTCGGGATTGCGACCGCATTCGGGTTTCAGACAGGGAACATCCTCGGCGCTTCGCTCGCGGCAGACGCGATATTAGGGTTCGGAGGCGTATCGCTGTGGGGAACGGTTATTGTCGGACTCGCAATCTTCTTGCTCTTGCTCCCCGAATTATACGACAAACTTGAACGCTTCGTCGTCGTCCTCGTTGGTCTCATGGCCGTCGCATTCATCGGAACGCTCATTATAGCCGGAACCGATCCCGCCGCAGCGTCCAGCGGCGTAATCCCGAGTTTCCCCGGCGTCGACGGCATGTTGCTCGCGATCGGGATGATGTCGGCGTACTTCAGCATCTACGGGGCATTATACCAGAACTACTTGGTCAAGGAGAAAGGTTACGGGAAAAAAGATCTAGGTAGCGCGATGTTCGATACCATGTCTGCGATGATCATCGTCGGCATCCTGCTGATTACCATTCTACTTACTTCTGCTGCGATCCTGAACCCAGAGGGGATTGTACCAGAAAACGCCGCTGAGATGGCTATTCAGTTGGAACCACTCGTCGGGTCGTATGCATCTCTTCTGTTTGGTCTTGGACTCTTCGCTGCGGGCGTCTCCTCGGTTGTCGTGAACGCGCTACTCGGTGCGACGCTCTTCGTCGACGGATTCGGAATGTCACCACGGATGGAAACCGATGAATCGCTTGCTTTCGGACTTAGCCCTGTCAAGACCGTAGCGCTGGTGATCCTATTCGTTGCGTGGGCGCTCGCAGTCGTGCCCAACCTGTTGGGAGCGAGCGCGATCGACATCGTGGTCATCGCTTACGCGGTAAGCATTATTGGTCTACCTTACTTCGGATTCTTTGTGCTCCGCCTCGCTAATAACAAGTCATTCATGGGGAAGTTCACCAATACACTCGGGCGAAACGTGCTCGCCGTCGGCGGCTATCTTGCGAGTATTGTCATCGCGATCCAGTTCGTCTTCCAAGTTATATAGCCAACTTGCGACCCCCTGCACTTCTCACGCCGTGCTCCGTGGCACCCGTGCCGCGAGTCTTTTCTATTTACTTTCGCGCCGTCTGAGGACCGTTCATTACGTCAGTATCAATGCAGCACCAAAGATGATCAGTACTGCCGCAACTAACATGCGGGCCGTCACTCTCTCTACGTCCCGCAAGAAGACCGCCGCAAGGACGAGGGTGAAAAGCGGCGCAGTCGCGGAGAGTGGGTCGACAACAGCGACCTGTCCAAGAGATAGTGCGGCGAAAAACAGGTAGAAGGAGACGGCTGCGAGAATACCACTCCCGAAAAAAAACAGGTAGGTCCGTCGTTGGCGGTGCGAGAACGCTGTCTGGGTATCCCGGTTCGCGATCATGTACGCTCCAAGCGTGATCAGGGCTCCCGTCTCGTTGAGTGTCACAGCCTCGAGGACGGACACTTCCGTGGTAAGGAAGCCGAACCGTCGGATTACGTTTCCGATGGCAAAGAGGGCTGCAGCGAGCAACGGAAAGAGGAGATCCCAAACGGTCCATCCCCGTCGGTCACCACCTCCTGATAGAGAGAGGAGAACAAGTCCACAAACGAGGACAAGGATACCGGCTATCAACTTCGGCGAAAGGTTCTCTCCCAGCAAGACGAGAGCAAGGAGCGCAGAAAAGACGGGACGGGAGCTGATCGCCGCTGTATTGACGCTCGCACCGAGCCTCTCGATCCCAACAAACTTTGTCACTCGCCCGGCCGCGGTCCCGAGGACACCGGCAGCGACGAACAGGGCGACAGTTGGGGCCGAGAGATGCGTCGGCGGTCCGGTACTCATCAGCAGAATCACCCAGAATATGGCAGTGGTGGCCAGGAGTTCGGTGATCGCACCCTGGAAGGCATGTCCATCGTTCATCATCCCGTATTTACATAAAATAGACCGGATTGCGACGACGATCGCCGAACTGATTGCAAGAACAGGAACTAACCACTCTGCAAGTACCATCGTATTGGACGAAGTACTTGTCCCATTAAATAGTGCCGGGTCCTATGCACCTCCCAACAGTGATTCACGGAGATGGTGCCTCGTTTTCGGTCTTGAATCAGTTGCGGGTGTGGGACTAAGCTTAATATGGACTGACCAGAATGTGCATACATATCTTCGAAAAACCACACATGAATATCGAAACTCAAATCAACGGCGAATCACGTTCCTTCGAGGTCGATCGTTCAACGCTCCTCCTCGATTTGCTTCGCCGAGAGGGATATACCGGCGCGAAACGCGGCTGTGATACGGGTGCCTGCGGATTCTGCACTGTACTCGTCGATGGTGAAGCTGAGCAGTCCTGTGTCCTTCCCGTCACGCGCGTCGAAGACGCGTCGATCGAGACTATCGAAGGGCTTGGAGATCAAAATGACCTCCATCCCGTTCAGGAAGCATTTGTCGACCACTCTGCCCTCCAGTGTGGCTTTTGCATCCCGGGAATGATCATGAGCGCTAAAGGATTCCTCGACGACTACGGCGATGTGTCTCCGAGCGATTACGAGGTCCGCGAAGCGCTCGAAGGCAACCTCTGCCGATGCACAGGCTACAAGAAGCCCATTGAAGCCGTACAAGACGCTGCAGACCGTATGTACGGAGAACCGAAGGGTGACGAAGACGGGAATGGTAGTGGACGATGAGCGGCTCTGATGAGTCACAGTCGGATGACGAAAGGTTCCCGATGGATTGGGACGAGGCCTCAAATAATCGCAAATCCCAGGGGGAGCGTCGGAACATCTCGCGGTCGGTCGAGAAATCGGACGCTCGAAAGATTGTCACTGGAGACGCCACCTACACAGCTGACTACCGGGTTCGGTTTCCCGACCTTGCTGAGTCTGCTATCCTCCGCAGCGACATCCCGCACGGTTACGTCACGGATCTGGACACGCGGGAGGCGGAATCGATGGACGGGGTGTACGCCGTAATCGGTCCTGACGCCGACGTTCTCCCTGACAGGCCGTTTACGACCGCGGGCCAGCCGTATCCCGAACCGAGTCCTCATGATATGTACGTTCTCCGGGAGCACGTGCGCTACGTCGGAGATCCTATCGCGGCGGTCGCAGCCAAGGACAAAGAGACTGCCCAACGGGCTGTCCGAGCGATCGAGGTCGAGTACAGGGAACTTGACGCCGTACTCGACGTAGACGAGGCGACGGCGCCGAGCGCACCACAACTGTTCGATCCAGATTTCGTCGAAAACAAGTCTCCGGGGCACGACTACGAGCAGAACCGGGCAGCGAAGTTTGAGGCGGAGATGGGTGACGTCGAGCAAGCGTTCGCAGACGCTGACTATGTCGTTGAGACGGAGTTCGAGACGCCGTATCAGTCCCACTGTGTCCCAGAACCCCACACCACGATTCTCCACCGAGATGCCAACGACCGGTTCGTGTGTATCACCAGTACGCAGGTCCCCAATCACACCCGCCGACAACTGGCCCATCTCTTCGACATTCCAGTCCAGGACATTCGAGTCATCAAACCGCAGGTCGGGGCTGGCTTCGGTGCTAAGCAGGGAATGGCTGTTGAACCTCTTGCATTTGCCCTCCATCTCGCGGCAGGACGTCCCGTGAAAGTGGAAATGACTCGGTTCGAGGAGTTCCACGCGATGCGGTTCCGGCATCCAATGAGACTCCGGATCCGGTCTGCAGTAGACGACGATGGCGTGTTTCAGGGGATAGACCTTGATGTTCTGGCGAACACCGGCGCGTACGGTGCGCACGGATACACTGTGGCCGCCAGTGCTGGGAAGAAGCCGCTCACGCTTTATTCCAGGGTCCCGAACGTCCGGTTCACTGGTGAAGTTGTTCACACGAACCTTCCCGTCGCTGGCGCGATGCGGGGATACGGTTCACCGCAGGGTCACTTTGCACTTGAGGCTCACGTCGACGACATCGCGGCTGAACTCGGTGTAGATCCGATCGAACTCAGACGGCTGAACCACGTGCAGAAAGGCGATTTGGACAAGGTTTCGAGCATCTTTTACGACGATTACAAGTATGCGCGACGGATCCGTTCGTGTGGCCTCGATGAGTGCATCGAACGGGGTCGAAACGCTATTGGCTGGAACAACCTCGAACAGCCTGCCGAGTCCAGCCAGTACCGTGCCGCCGGCATCGCGCTCTGTGGTCAAATCAGCGGTGTTCCCGGGAACGAACTCGGTGCCGCACAAATCAAAATGAACGAGGACGGAACGTTTGTCCTGCAGACGGGGGCCGTGGATACGGGGAGCGGAAACGATACGATGGTACGACAAATTGCCAGTGAAGTACTCGGCTGTGCACCGGACGACATCATCCTGATGGCAGCAGACACCGACGCAGCACCGTTCGACTACGGCAGCTACTCGAGTTCGACGACGTATATCAGCGGACGTGCGGTCAAGAAGGCCGCGGAGGAGGTTCGAAGCCGTCTCTTATACTGGGCGGGTAAGCTTCTCGACGAACCGACATCAGCACTCGGCGTGGGCGATGGAGTGGTCTATAGTGAAGCTTCTGGTGAGAGTGTTACTCTTTCTGAGATCGGGTACGGATCGATATACGGGGATAAGAAACGCGAACAAATCATGGGCCAGGGGAACCACTCGACGGATCAGAGTCCCCCCCCATTCGGTGCGCAATTCGCCGACGTTACGGTCGACGCTGAGACGGGTGAGTACGAAATTAACAACTTAATTTTCGCAGCCGACTGTGGAACCGTGGTCAATCCGCCACTGGCCGAGGGGCAGGTAGAAGGCGGCGAACACATCAGCCTCGAGTTTGTGACGAGCGGAACGCTGGAGTTTGACGACGGTCAGCCCCAGGTCAAGGGATTCCGCCAATACGGAATGCCCCGTACGACCGACCACCCCCCGATGGATACCATCTTTGTCGAAACACACGAACCGACGGGACCGTTCGGGGCGAAGTCGATCGCCGAACTCCCGACAAACGGAGTCGCTCCCGCGGTCCGAAACGCCGTGCAGCGTGCCGTCGGTGCCAACATTCGGACGCTTCCTATCACGCCCGCAAAGATCAGACGTGCACTCGACAGATGAGCCGCAAATTACGGAACTTATTCAGTGGTCCTCGTCCGGCCCGAACGGGGCTTCAAGAAGCTCTGAAAAAACGCTCTTGTCCTGCCAGCTGATACTTTCGAGTTCAAGCGGATCCAAGAAGATTCGGTACCCGAGCTTTTGAGATTGGATCTCGAGTCGTTCGCCGTTCTTCGTTAGGACCTTCTGAACCGTCACGTCGGTAAATTCGTTGGCTATCTCTATCGGTTCACCGACTCGCTCGTAGCATTCGTCTTCTGAATCGGTCATTGTTTAAAGAAAGATGGAGAGGGACTCGGTATCGAGAACTGATTGGTCCGGGACGATGCGCCGTGCAGCCAGTTTCCAGTCGTCGTCAACCTTCCGGAGTCTATCCTCGCGTCGACAGGTGATGATGTCATGTTCAGTTCGGTCATCTCTGATACGATAACAAAAGAGGCTGTTCAACACGTCGACTTCGATACCGTCGTCGGTCTCTTCCTGCGCGTCTGGCAGCACGTTCGTCACGTATCGCCTCGTTCTCGAGGGCGGGTTTTCCGACCACGCAAACTCCGACTGAAAACGGTCGATACGCGCTTCCAGTGAGTTCCAGCTCTCGTTGAAGTGAAACGAATCGGTAGAGACGGCGGTATCTGTGCGTTTACGCTCCCGAGTTATCCGAGCTGGCATCTTGTACTCGATGTCGTCGGTCAAGAGTTCTAGCCACATTTCTAGTTCGTTCATGTCCAACAGTGCAGCCTCTCGGTTGAGGAAGTGGATATAACTGAAATATTGGTCGGGTTCCGGTACCGTTGTCATGGTACTTGGTCTCATTCGTATCTATTTTCGTCGCTCAAATAGTATAGTTCTTGTTGTCAGGAGTGCGAGGCCGCGCCACCCGAGACGTCATTTCGTTGAATGACTTGACCGATCCCTGTCACTTACCGGCCGGAGTTTTAAATATGTGAACTGAGACAATTCAGTAGGAGAACTTTCACAATGGAAGACGAGTTCATTCCCAATACTGTCGATGCATTACACGAGGCAGGTATTGACTTCGCCTCTGGCCTCCATGACGGGTGGTTGGGTGACATTCACGTGTCTATACAAGACGATTCCCGATTCACCTATGTCCCTGTCTGCAATGAAGACGTGGGATTTAGCACGTGTGTTGGCGCGTGGTTCGGCGGGAAGAAGCCCGTCCTGATCATGGAGAACTCGGGCCTCCGAACAGCGGCCGAATCGATGGCGCGACTAAATCTCAGTTCCGGTGGTGGCGGCGGATCACACGGCGTCGGAGTCGTAATCCTCGCGAGTTACAGAGGCGACCTGGGAGAGACGGCCTTCTGGGCTAAAAACCACGGGATTACGTGTGAGTCGTTGTTGGATACGCTCAGAATACCATACACCGTGGTACGGGACGCAGAGAACTTGGACCGTGAGATCGATCGCGCGTCGAAAACGGCTTTCAATCACGTTACTCCCGCTGCCGTTCTCGTCGGTGGCGGGGTAATGGGGGAGGGCAATCATGACTGAGAAACTAAGTCGACGTGATTGCATGATTCGACTGGCGGATCACGTGACAGATGAGCTTGTCGTTACTTGGGGCACCGCGACGCATGACTGGTTCGACGTCTCGGATGGTCGGGCCGGAAACCTCTCGCACAGCGGTATGGGTTCGACGATACCCCTATCCATCGGACTCGCGAAAGCACTCCCCGATCGTAACGTTATCGGCGTCGCTGGCGACGGCGACGTGTTGATGCAACTTGCCGGCCTACCGTCTCTCGGTCGCGAGGACCCGGAAAATCTAGTGGTGATTATTAACGACAACGAGAGTTACCAAACCGGGGGCGATCATCCGACAATGACCGGTTTCGAGACTGACCTCGAAGCCCTCGCAGACGCGTCGGGAGTAACGTACACTGAAACCGTCGAGACGTACAGTGCTTTTGAAACGGAACTCGAAGCGGCCCTAGAGGATAGTGCTAGCGACCACGCACGCTTCATTGTCGTCAAAACGGACCCCGAACCCGTCAAATCGATCAGCAAACGGATCGACAGACAACATCAAAAGTATTCGTTCATTCGACACGTCGAAGAGACCGAAGACGTTCAGATCTTCCCCTAAATCGGGCTCACTCTTTTTGAGGCGCTCGCTTTCTTCGACGACAGGTATTACGCCGGAACGACCGCTCATCGATTTCACTCGCTTGTTGAGATACTTTGGATACCCTCCGCCGTCCCCAACACAGCGCAACGGCTCTGGTGAGAGAAAAACCGCAATACCGCGAAAACTAAGTCGACGTAGTACCGTCGCCGTCGTCCGAATACCGCCAGTCAGTTTAGAGTGGATTCTCTTCTTCCAAGTCTCGGACCAGTTCTTTCCACCGGCGTGCAGACTCTCGAGCACCCTCGGCGTACTTCTCTGGAATGAGGTGATAGGGTCTGCGACTGGGGCCCGCATCAATATAGTCGGCCGCATGGATGCGGATCTTGTCGAGCGGGATGGTGTAGTTGGAAAACTCTGCCGATTCGCCAGCACGGCGAACCGCATCTCCCTCGGGATGGAACGGTACGGTGCTGTCCCAGATCCGGTCAGTGAGCTCCTTCGCTATCTCCTCCTCACCTTGGAAGAACGCGTCCCGCAGCAAAGTCACCGGAAGCGGGTCCGAAGAAGCACCTGTTCCTGACCAGCACGCGACGGCGTCTTCCGGGAACCAGCGGTAGGCCTTGTACCACTCGTACTCGATCGGCATCAGCCGCATTCGGTCTTTGACCATTTTGTACGTATCGTAGTATTTTACGTCGAACGAGCCGTACTTCGCGCCGACGATCTGGGGAATATCTGCGAGGTCGTCCCACAACTGGTACGAGAACTCTCCCTTGAACGCCGCTATGTTATAGTACAGAATGATGCCCATCTCGGGAACGGCTTGAGCGATATCCTGATAGAACTGAAGGGTCGCTTCCTCTGAGAGGCGGCACCACATTGGACGGCCGAGAAGCAGTCCATCGGCACCGACGTCTCGGGCGAATTTCGCACGCTCGATAGTGGTTCTCGTATTCAGGGTAGTCGGACCGACTACTACTGGGACGTCGCCATCGACGGCGCCGACGACAGTTTCGACGAACTGGCGCCACTCGCTGTCGGTGAGTGTCGCAGCTTCCCCGAACGTCCCAGTTATCATGAGAGCGTCGACATCATCCTCAACCAGCGCACGTGCGCCACGACGCGACTCCTCGTAGTCCACTGTGTCTTCCACGTCGACCTGATCCGCATCGTCTGTTGCGGGGGTCGGCATGATAGCAAATACGCCACGGACATCTCCGTATGTTAACCGCAGATCCGTCATACATACCAGATTCTGTTGCATGGTATTTAACTCTATCTCCCATAATGTCACGATGGTAGATCCCGCGGATTAGTTCGGTGGGATTCCTGCCCGGCACGTGCTCGTTTTGAGCTGCCGTTTGAGCGTTCTCATAATCACTATCGGATATGCGGAATGCATCGTGTCCAACGCACGACCCCGAAATTAGACCCAGTCGCTTGACCACTGTCGTCGCCGCAGTATCAAGATACCCTCCCCAGTCATGGCTATTCTCACTTTAATTGTGTCTGTGATCTATCGGTTCGGTCGACCAACGAGTGCGACCAATGGACACGGACATGCTCGCTGCAGCGGCCTAGCTGTACAACATCGGTCGCTAATCGAATAAATCGATTCAATCGACGACCTGGGGATGACCGACGTCCAAATATTCTTGAACAGGAACCGCTTGATTGCGAGGCGTTCTTTATTTTCTTCGGGGCAGCCGACAGCAAGTAGATCCTGCTGCGGATGCACCCGAAACCGGCGGAGTATGGTTTCACCGTATGCTCGTTGCTCTATGGTAAGGTGTTCGGCCCTCTTTTCGACGATAATGTAGTTCTTTCGCGGCTAGTATCTAGCGGAATGATAAAGTGCTGTCCAGACTCCGAGATTGTCCCTCGTCACGTATATGTAACTATTTCGCGGTGCGAACTGAGACGTTCTACGGAGCTGGGGAATTCTACCCGCACCCGGACTAGACTGACCTCCCGCCGTCCGTACGACTATTTCAAGCGTTTCTACGAGGATACCGTCCTCAACATGTCGGCAGCGATGCTACAGACTGGCTACGCCTCTTCGGCGGCGATCCTCCCTCCTCTACAAGTTAGACTACCCAATGTCCCGGGTCACGGCCGCAAGTGGCTGGGCGACACCGAGAGCGCCTGCTAAATGGGCGTGATCGGCGACACCCAGGCGGTAACTCGAAACGACTTATTCGACGTAGTGCCGGTATCAGGGCCCACTTTTTCGAACCGTTTCCTCGCTCGCTTCAGCAACCACGCCTCAAGTGATCTGTTGTACGCGAACTTATTTGTATGTTTGACAGAAACCTCCTACTATGTCCGACGAGGTACAATCCAGAGACAGCACTACCTACGAACAGGGTTTATTCATCGACGGCGAATTTGTCGAAAGCGAGAGCGGAGAACGGCTTGAGGTAGAGAACCCGGCGAACCGCGAGATCGTCGGCTCCGTTCCGGACGGGACTGCAGGAGACGTCGATCGCGCAGTCGAGGTAGCGCGTGAGACCTACGAGGAGGTCTGGCGACACGTGAGTGCGCGCGAACGCGGTTCGTACCTCCTCAAAATCGCCGACGCCATCGAGGAGGAATACGACGAGTTCGTCGAACTGGAGACCAGAGAGAACGGAAAGCCTCTCGAACAGTCCCGATCTGACGTCCACGAGGCAGAGGAAGGGTTCCGCTATTACGGCGGCGCAGCTGACAAGAACCACGGCGACACCATCCCAGAAAAGAACGGCCTGTTCGACTACACCGTCCGCGAACCGTACGGCGTCGTCGCCTCGATCATCCCATGGAACTGGCCACCTATGCATACATCCGATTTCACCGCGGCGCCGCTGGCCACAGGGAACACAGTCGTTCTGAAGCCCGCGCCCGAGGCGCCCCTCTCCTCGCTTAAAATGGCAGAAATATGGCAGGACATTCTGCCGGATGGAGTTGTCAACGTCGTGACCGGCTCTACCGAGCCGGGCGTTCGCCTCACGAACCACCCAGAGGTCGGCAAGATCGGTTTCACCGGTCACACGGAAACGGGGTCAAAAGTGATGGAGGCCGCCGCTGAGTCGATCACCGACGTGATGCTCGAACTCGGAGGGAAGAACCCGAACATCGTCCTCCCGGACGCCAACATCGAGGCCGCTATTGAGGGCACGGCCGACGGCCTGTTTACCAACACTGGACAGGCCTGTGCAGGCTGTGAACGATTACTGCTCCACGAGGATGTCCGTGACGAGTTCCTAGAGAAGTTCATCGCCGTGACCGACGACATGACCATCGGCCCGGGGCTAGACCCAGAGACTGAGATTGCGCCCCTCGCTAACGCGAAACAGTACGAGAAGATTACCGAGTACATCGAGATTGGAAAAGAGGAGGGTGCAACGATCCTGTACGAAGGTACGGTGCCCGATGACGTCGAGGACGGCTACTACGTCGCGCCGGTGCTGTTTGGCGACGTTACGCCTGGGATGCGGATTTGGAACGAGGAGGTATTCGGTCCCGTGATGTCGGTGGCGACGTTCAGTTCTATCGAGGAAGCGATCAGCCTCGCGAACGACTCTCAGTACGGATTGAGTGCTGCTGTTTGGTCGGCGAACATGGAAGTGGCGAACCGGATGGCTCGCCGCATCGAAGCTGGTATTGTGTACATCAACAACTATAACAACGGCACTTTTCTTGGGACGCCATTTGGCGGCTTCGGCAAGAGCGGCACCGGGCGAAAGCTTGGATTTGAAGAGACTCTGCAGGAATTCACTCAGAACAAGACTATCCGAACGTCGATCGCAGGCGACGAGCATGGCGACCTCGACACGTACTATGACTAAAGCGGATTCGATGGGGCCTGTATCCTTCGTGTGTTCCGAACGCGGTTCAGGGTCCGGACGGCGACCCGCTGGGAGTGATCAGGACGTGATCGATAGATGACAATCGATTTCGGCGCTCACCTGTTCCCTAGGAAAACGTATCCAGAGGCCTTCGTAGGGACTGAGATCGAATCACTGCTCGGCGACCGGCTTTCTGACGTAAACACACTCCTCGAAATGTATGAATTGGCGGGCATCGACCGAGCCGTGCTGTCCCAGCCGTACTTCATGGGATCGGCCGACCCGGAAGCAGCCGCTGCGTCGAACGACGCACTCCTCAGCGTCGTAGAGCGGTCTGATCGACTCTATGGTCTCGCGGCAATCCCAACACAGGCCGGCGGCGAGGCGGCCGCCGCCGAACTCGAACGGGCGCTGGATGCAGGGTTCAACGGCGGCGCACTAGAGACGACTTCCGGCGGGATCGGTTTGAGCGACGACGAACTGGCACCCGTGCTCGAAGTCGCCGACTGTACCGGTGCCCCGCTCATGGTCCACCCAAAACTCGACGAGTCGCTCAAACCGGGCGCTCTCGATGACGACTACCTGCTCAACGCAACTTTCGGTCGGGAGGCGGCCCTCGCCGCGAGTATTTTTCACGTCATCCATAAGGGTGTGCTGGACTCCTACCCAGGGTTGCGACTCGTCTACCACCACCTCGGTGGGAACATCGCGGCGATGATGGGGCGCATCCGGCTGCAACTCGACGAAGGCAGGTGGCCCAGCCAAGACTGTGTCAAGACCACCGAAGAATTCGAGGCACAGCTACGGGAACGGATCTACGTTGACACAGCCGGGTTCTTCGGCGACCGGACGGCACTCAAAGCAGCTCTCGACTTGTTCTCAGCGTCAAACATTCTTTTCGGCACTGACTACCCCTACGAGCCTCGCTCGGCTAGAGAACTCTCCGAACTTGTGACCGCGGTCAGGGATGTGACGACGACGAACCAAGAAGCGGCCGTCCTCGAAAAGAGTGCTCGCGCGCTCCTCGTGAACGCGTGATTGGGAACGCGCATCTCCGCACTAATAGTCAAGTCGGTCATGACCGATAATATGTATGTGGTACGGTTCGCGCTGAGTCGGTGACGTCACTGAGCGTTCGCGAGAGGCCGTCGCACTGAAACGTACTGTAGACGCTGCCGCAGCTGTCGTTAATCCACTGTGCGGCCCTGTGCTTCTGCGGTTGATCACCAATCAGTCAACCCCGCTTACCGTCGCAGCAGCTATTTCTTGCGCTTTCGGTCGTTCCAACCCTTCAGCTTCCGCAGTCTGTGTCGCCATCTCGTGGACGAGAGCATGGGAGAGTTTAGGGAACGGCGGCCGCTCGGCTGCAATGAATGCGTAAGCATTTCCACGTTCGTCCTTCGAACTGATTGAGGGCCAGTACCTGTTTGGCATCTCTGTGGAACTGTTCGATCGACCAGTCGATCCTGAAAAAATATCGGTGAACATACTCGTGATCAGGGGTGGGGTTGCTGGTCGAACTGAGGATTAAGCCAGGTCTTCCAGCCGGCTGTCGCGGAGCACGGACTTCAAAACGATTCCAGTATCCTGAACCAGCCGATGTTCCAGATAGCTCCCCTCGCCTCGGCCACCACCAGTCCGAGTCGATTCGATGACACCGAGGAATGCCTGCTCTTTCAATAGCTCATAGACACGATGTTCGCTAAGGACCTTCATATCGACCTTCTCTGCCGTTTCGGCATAACGATCGTAGATACGGCTGGTCGAAAACTCCTCAGTGTTTGGGTTTTCTTTGGCCAACAGCGCAAGCGAATAGAGGATGAATTTTACTTGTGTGGTCGCCCCTCGAAGGAGTTCCTCGAACCGATCGATCTCGACCCACTCTTGAGCATCACGAACGTGATCTTCGGTGACCATATCAACGTTTTCTCGCTCAGCAAGCTCACCCGCATGACGCAGAATTTCGATTGCTTTTCTGGCATCACCGTGCTCCTGGGCAGCGAGTGCTGCTGTCAGCGGGATCACGTCAGCAGCGAGGACACCGTCGCGGAACGCATCTCGACGATGTTCCATAATTTCTCGGAGCTGATTCGCATCATATGGCTGGAAAACGAATTCCTCTTCGCGAAGGCTTGATTTGACGCGCTCGTTCAACTGATCCCGGTACTCAATCACTACTTCTGGGGTTTAATCGCGTTCGCACCGCCTCAAACACAAATTACGGTAATAATACAGTAATGCCACGCTGTCATGCGGTTTACTCCTTTTGTTGATTGTCTAAGCGGTG
>LFCJ01002249.1_pt1 | contig 13855 bp, 21 predicted proteins | sample 643141 | NCBI WGS metagenome assembly LFCJ01 (sample SAMN03766243, study PRJNA286221) | soda lake metagenome | biome: soda lake; feature: Kulunda steppe; material: water; isolation source: sample B1-Br-g2 brine of Lake Bitter-1 | place: Russia: Kulunda steppe | collected 2010-07 | reverse complement strand
CCCCAATTTTCGTATCCGATAAGCCGTTCGGCTTGCTCTTGTGAGAGTTCATCAAAGAAAAACAACTTGTATATGAGGACTTTATCCTCGAACTCTAAGTGGAATGGATTGGTATCTGAACTACTCATACGTTGGCAACACCACAGAGCTGGAAACAAGGTGTGGTCGTTTTACGTGTGCGTGAGGATGTATAGTTTTATTTATTTTAAATGAGTTTCTTTACACAAGATTCTTGTGTGAGTCATAATGGTCTAAAAACCCGTATTCCATCCCACGTGGATACCACGCATTGCATTCAGGGCATTTCGCTTTACCATCTTCGAGAATCAAGTGATGTCGTGGGTCATCAGAATCGAACTCCGAATTCATATACAGTAATATGCTGTACTCTTGGGTAAAGGTTGGCGTATAGATGACCTGTATAATATGTAATTGTCACAACACTTTTGGGGGGATGGGTTTATTAACTAATTGCATGAACTTTGACACACCAGAAGAACATGCCGAAGACCTATATAATAGATTAACTGACGAAGTTGATGTTGAACAGGAATCTGTTGAAGAGTCTTTGGTAACGTTCTACGAATATGATGTAGCACCAGATAGTGCTGAAGAAATGGTTCTCCGTAACCTTTCTAAAGAGAATAACATGTCCCAAGCAGCACTGCTTGGAGAAGACACAGATGATGAAGAGATGTTCAATGTTGAAGATATTGAAGGTGCAGACGAATGGTATAACCTCACCGTGAAAGTTATCCAGATATGGGATAACGATAACGACAGTATTGACCAAGTTGGACTCGTTGCTGACGAAACTGACGTGATTAAATTCACCAAATGGGAGTCAGCAGAGATTGATGAAGACTTTGCTGAGGGTGAGACATACAAGCTCTCATCTGTTGTAACGAACGAATACGACGGACGGATGCAAATCCAACTTAACTCAGCAACGACGGTTGAGCCAGTAGCCGTTGATATTGAACCGCCAGAACAGGACAATGATTCCGAACAGGATACTGATGAGGTCTTAAATGGCTCACTCGTAAGCGTCCTTAGCGGAAGCGGGCTTATTCAGCGTTGCTCTGCTGAAGGATGCACCAGAACCCTTCACAACAGTGAGTGTCCCGACCATGGAGATGTAGACGGAGAGTTCGACCTTCGTATCAAGGGCGTCCTCGACGATGGTCACGAGACACACACTGTCTTTATCAACGACCTCGACGAGATTGAGAAGCTCACAGGAATGTCGCTCGACGATGCGGAAGAGATGGCTAAATCTGAACTCAATACTGATGTCGTTGAAGAGAAATTCTCTGATGACCTTGCCCTGTCGTACCTCACAGTCCATGGGTACAAATGGGACACAGGGGACGATGAATACTTCATGGTTGATGAAGTCGAGGAACCAGATGTTGAGTTCCACAAAGGGAACGCAAGTGGAATCCTCGCCCGTTTTGAACAAGTTATTGAACAAGCAGACGACACAAAATCCACTCCAGTTAACGAGGGTGAAAAACTATGAATTACTCAAGCCAACGCCAACCGACAAAACGTGTACTCATCGCAGAGCTACTCGAAACAACACACGCCGTCAGTGATAACCCTGACGACATCACACGCTACTTGATTCCAAGTGGAGAACTAGCATACCGTGTCTTAATTGGTGGAACGCTCACCGAACTGGGACACGATATGACTAGTGATGATGTACAGATGTACCGTGCCCGTATTGGTGATGGGACGAACGACATCACATTCACAGCTCGGAAGGACTTCGACCCAGAAGTCTATTCGAAGATGAAGGAAATTGATGAGAGCTCGAATTCGATTCCACCAGCATTCGCTCTTGTCAAAGGACGTGTCGATACGTTTAGCAACGATGAAGGCGAAGTATTCGTCGCACTCAACCCTGAAGAGTTCCAGATTGTCGATAGAGATGCTCGGAATATGTGGGTAGCAGATACCCTTCACGCTACGCTCGAACGGATTGAGACGCCACCTGAAGCCAGTGACGCTGTTGCACTTGCCGACGACGTGTACGGTGGAAGCGGACTTGACTGGCTAACAGACTCTGGCATTGAAAACCTACGAAATGCAATTGAGTGAATAACGTTCACAAATTTTACTGTATTATTTTATGAACTAGCAATAGCTACGTCTGCGTTGGTTCTGTTGCATCATGGTCGTTATCTTCCTGCACTTTAGTCCCTTCTGCAGCATTGCTGTACTCCGTGTTTTTCGGTGTACTAACGTGCCAGCGGTCATGCTCTTCCGTAAGCGACGCAAGTTCGTTACTTACACGCTCTTTCAATGTATCGTCATTAACATTCACTTCAAACTCATACAGAGGTGGATTTCTCTCGACTTTGTAGAGATTTGCACTGATGAGTTCATTATCAAAATAGTATGGCGCTATCACAGTCATCAACCGTTCGTACACGAGGTGTTCAGTATATCGTAACCATTTGCGCCCTTTTGTATCACAGGCACGAGTAAGGTGTTTAAACGATTTATCCCATGCTGATAGCGTTTCAGGTGTCTCAACCAATTCTTCACCAGCTCGGTATAGGTCATCTTTCGGGTCTATATCTTCTTGCTCGCCTTTCCCTTCCTCAATACTCGCTTGTTCAGCGGTCTTCCGCATCATCTCACTTCTGTAACGGTCAGTAATCTTCGGTCGCCACTGATTCCAATCGTCGAACCTATCTTCATCAACGGTCTCGTCGAACTGTTCGAGAATGTAAGTTATACGTTCTCCATGAGTCACAATTTCATCCCATGTCCCTCTGACTTTGAAGCCTGAGACACATTCTTCATATTCAGTAGTCACGGTCAATATCCATACATGTGTATCGGGGAGTGGGAACAGGTTCCGTTTATCAATGAGGTTCTTGTTATTTGTTGCGATTTTCACCTTACTTGATGCAGTACTTCTTCCCACGAGTAGGATTTCTCACACATCATGTCAACAAATCAAGGAACACTTGCTAGTTGGGTTTCATTGCCAGATGAGATACCCACATACCTTGACTGGCGAAAAATCGTTTTCGTATACGTCCTTGGATTTCTCCTCTTCGGCGTTGGTGATATAGTAACGACGTATCTCGGGCTCCCTCATCCAGCAATCCACGAATCAAATGAAGTTGCATGGTGGGCAATGACGGAGTTCGGAATACTAACAGCGATGCTTACACTGAAAGGTATCTGGGTAGCGTTCGTTATCCTACTTTTCGCAGTCTGTTACAAATTAGAACAAGTATTCGACCTCCGTGACGTAGACCATACGAGTGATGTGTTATTTATGCGAGCAACATGCATGACGATTAGTGCTTTCACTGTGATTCACGGTGCACTCCTGGTCATTAATAACGCAGTCATCATAGCTATTGCATACGGATTAATCTAAACGAGTCGAGAAAGAAACGAATCAACGGAGTTCACCGAATCCTGTTCTTTAATGGCGTTCGTCGGGACGTTGCTGCACCAAAACCCCGTTTCAATGTTGAGCGTTTCTCCATCGAGTTCTATTTGTTGTGAACGTGCGTTGATGTTGGTTATATCTCCGATTTGCTCGTCAATTTGCCAGTCGATTTTCGACGCTATACGAGCATCGAGGAAAACTCCGTATGACGTGACATCGAAGTATTCGGCAGGGACATTCCAGAACATATTATCTTCAACTTGTTCGTAGAATTGTTCGGAGCTCATTGGGTTTTTCGGTCGAATACCATCTTTCAGCTGCATAGTCAATCACCGTGATTTGCTCTACAGGTAGCACAGCTGCATTTCGGATTCGTGTATCGGCGGTAGATAGGTTGGTCTCCTGTCGCTGTTTCTGGCGTATCATTAGTTTCATCTGGTTCATTTTCACCAGTGCAATCTCGACACAATCCATTAGATTCGATGTATCTGTATTCATCACACTCTAAACAATTTCTAATTATTATTTTTCCCATATATAAAATAACATACTGCAACGGTAAAAGTGTATATGTTACAATACTTTCTACGGTTCGTTTCTGATAACAGTTTCCAGCAGATGCTCATCACCTTGGTACCATTGGCTCATATGATAAACGAATTTCCAAGGGTCACAGAACTCAGTACCACAGGTACAGAGGACAGTATCGGTCTCGTACCACTTATTGTTAATATAGTGCTGTCTCTCAGCTGGGTTTCTGTATTCACCGTCAATCGTATCTTCGCTAACTATGTGGTCTCGTATCGAATCAAGTGTGAAGAAAACCTGACCACAAGTGCATTCACAAGTCTGGCGACACTCATCCATCACTTGTGCTATCATCTCTTTACGGAGCTCTACAGCTTCGATAACCTCTGGATGTTCCTCGACAAATTTTAGTGCAGCTTGGACTTGCCTCGCATCGAGGTGAGGATAGGCTTCGAGAGCATTCTCTACAAGGTCGTCACTCTCGCCAATCTCAGCATTATTTTTGATGTGTATCACCGATATTCGGTGTCCGTCGAGTCTGGGTTTGCCCGAGAGTGTGTTTCCTGTACTGATGATTTTCACGTCATTGTACTCGGCGAGCGTACCTGGAGCCATTCGTACGGTATCTATTCGGCGGAACGTGGAAAAACATTGCTCGTGGTCTTCTGCTGAGAGGCTGCAGAAGCGTCGTGACGCCATTTGATTGTGGGTGGTAGCAGACATCGTATTATTGTATCAACCACGTGCGTCGGACTGTGGGTAGCACTATAGCACCTGTACGTATGAATCGATACTGTGATAAGCGAAAACCATCGTAAAATAGTCTGGATGACGGTCGTCGGATTCTTCATAGGTAGTTTTTACACAAGATTGTAGAGATGAGGATAACTGATGAACAAGATGAGAATGCCAAGTAACGCTATTCCAAGATACGTGGTCGCTCGTTGCAATCCGAGTTTCGAAAAAAGGCGCTTTGCAATGTGCCCTCCATCGAGCGTTGGTACAGGGAGACTGTTCGCTAATACAAGATTCACATTGAGGAAGATATGCCAGAAGACGAGGTGTGATTCCCATCCAACTGGTTCTGTAGGTGCGGGTATTCCATCCATGATATGGAAGTACGAGTAAAACGCACTCACAGGGTCAGTAACAAAGATAAATGGTAAAGCAATCACGGCAAGAATAGCATTCATCATAGGAGCAGCTGCGACACCTCTGAAAAGCGTCCACGTTTCCATCTCCTCGGGTTCGACCTCAGGAGCAACATACGCACCAATTGGAATCCCACAGAAAAATAGGAAGCCAGCATCTTCTATACCGACTCCTTCATTGACGAAGACGATTCCATGCGCTGCTTCATGAGCAACGATAGCGAACAAGAGTGTGACAAATATATATCCTATTGCAGCTAGTGGAATGAATGGATTCATCCCAGGAATGAGTATCATGCTTCGAGGGTCATTGACTTCGCTTGCTGTAGGGTCTGAAACCTCGATAGATAAAGCAAATAAAAGCGTGAGTATGCCGAGGATAGCAACGAAGAGTATAAGGAAAATACCCATCGTTCCAAGCCAGCGTAAATCATATCTCTCACCCACATTGGTGACGAGTCGGCTCAACCACTCTGTATGAAGTTGGTGAATCCCATAACCATAGTACGAAATTTTTTCTGAAATCATACAGTTGTAGAAACTATAACACGTTAAAAGAGTTATTACAATCTGGGAAATATCTTTGCTCGAATACTACGTAAATTTCTGTGATGTGCGATTCTGATAACTCTGGTGGGCGTCCATGCCTAATCTGTCACGAACCGATGCATCGACGGCATTGTAAATACATTTGTCCAATACACGGAGTTATATATGATTGTTCAGATACGTTTTATTAAGAGTGAGAAACGAAACTGGCAAGCCCTCGTGAGAGGACTCCCAATACTGACTTCACATCCATCCAAGTGATTCGTGACCAAGTGTTGAACAGACACTATCTCATAGACTACGGTTATAGGGAGCAACCAAGGCTACTCCCAGTACTGATTAGTGTCTAAAGTCCCATATATTCTTTTGTTAGCTCAGACGAGGTACTTATCATAACAGTTATCGCAGGCAGCGACGCTTTCTTCATCTTCTGGTGGGTTAGGAATATTATTCCATGCTGGCGTTCCTTGCGTGATTTGCCAGAATGTTTCGTCATCATCGAGGTGGGTTGTTGCTTTACACAAGATACACGTGTCTACGAGTCGGTTGCCATCATCGTGTGATTTGGTTGAACTCATTGTATTAATTAGTACGATACCGAACCCTAATAGTGTACCGATAAAAGCAGTGTAACACTACGAGAATTAGTCTAAGAGACTATCCAATCCTTCCTGGTAGGCATTGATAACTTGTTCTTCCGCACCGAATTCAGCTGCAATCTCACCTGTGTCGATACCGTAAGACTTAGCGATAACAGCAATTGGGAGTTCACGAGGGAATCGCTCATCGTATGCATCAGCTTCAACGAGATTACCAACGAGGTTGTTAATCTGTATGAATTCATCTCCGTCGATTTCGAGCGGAGCTGCAACTGGTAAGACGTATTCTTGTGGGTTGCTAGGTTTTTCTGATACCTTGACGTGGTATTCTGTAGTTCCATTTTCTTCGCTTTTAACAACGAGTATTCCGTGGTGGTTCGAGGTCACACCGTGGACGAGTTTACCAAAGATGAGCATGTCGTTGTCAGTAAATCTGTTTCCAACGCTGACGATGAGTTCATCACCTTCCTCGCTGGTTGCAAGATTGAATTCGTTATCCATATCTAGTTCGTCGTCTGCTTCGGACAGTACGTATACGAATTTCTGGAGGTCTTCGGAAAGCGTTTCGAGTAGTTGGTCTATGTCACTCATGATGAGTATTTAACGAGGGGCGTGGGAACAACTACTGGTGAGGTTATAAGAGAATCCAAGTATCTTCCCACGAGACCTCTCTATACACATGTAACGAGGTAGTCTAGCTTGGTTAACGGCGCTTGGCTCATATCCAAGAAATCGCTGGTTCGAATCCAGTCCTCGTTATCACATTAGTGACAACATAGTAACATATATAGGATTGTATAATTTCGACTACTATATGTCTTCCGCCGATGAATCTGAGATGCTCGTTTTCCTACTCAAGAGTCTATTCCACTACATCATCGGCTTTCGTGTCACTACGAGTGACCACTTCCAAGAGACACCAGAATTTAAAATTGCAAAACGTCGTACAATTAAAGAGCAGACTATTACAGTTGAAGACTACGAGTACTCGACGCACGCCATCTGCACGTACGCAATAACAGCTGATGTGTTGCTTGGATATGGGTCAGCAACTCTCACTGTAACTGAACAAGTCTACACGAGCCAAGAGTCGATACTCGACACGCAGTGGGGTGGTACTGGTACAACGCAGTACCCAATAATCGTTCGAGAGCAATCAACGCTCACGCCAGATGGGAAAACGTGTAATTGACTCACACTGATTGCGTAGTGATTCTTTCTGATTCTTGCTGATTCCGTCCGCTGACGGAATCTGTTCCCACGGGTAGGTTTTCGTGACACGTATCTAACAATGGGATTTGTTAACTTCCTCACAAAAACAACCACTGGACGACTTACAATCGTCATGTGGGTCTTATTCTTCATCCAGTACGTGCTGTACCCAGCACTCGTCGAACCAGTAATCGTTACACAAGATGGAGAGATAACTTTCTCGGAGACGTTTACCACGCTATTCGTCCTTGATTACGAGAATCCACACCATGTCTGGACGTACGTGACGAGTATGTTCACGCATGGAAACTTCATCCACTTACTCGTCAATAGTATAGTCTTCCTATCGTTCGGCGCAGTGCTTGAGCGGAAACTCAGCACCCAACAATTACTCGGGTTATTCTTCGTCGGCGGGTTGCTCGCAGCTGGCGGGCAAATGCTCATGACATGGATTGCATTGAACACAGCGTATCTCACACTCGCTACGTCACCAATGCAGTTTGTCGGCGCTAGCGGAGCAATCGCAGCAGTAATTGGTATCCTCACAACCTTCCGACCAACTGATAAAGTCTATCTCTTCTTCATTCTCCCGATGCAACTCAGCACAGGAATAGCGATTTTCATTACGGTCAGTGCGACTCTCATTGTCTTCGTCGGCGTCGGTGCGTTCAGCATGGGACATACAGCTCACCTTGCAGGTTTGTTCACGGGTCTCGCTTACGGATACTACCTGAAACAAAAACACTGATAGTGTGAGGTGGTCACACTAATCGATTCAGAAACAGGTTCTGAACGACTTATATCAGGGTACATCCGTGGCTCAGGAACGCTAACCGTGACCAACGTACGACGGGCTCGGAGAGTGTGGATAGCTCGATGGAAGATTGGTTTGATGTAGAGCCAACGATTTCTGCCGAATTCATCGTTGACGCACTCGTTTTCGAGTGATACTAATTATCACGAATACTGGCAGCGGTGGAGTGGTACAGGAATTACAGGCAGCCGTGGTTCGGGGACGTTTCATGTGCTTATCACATTATTTTGTTCAGCAGTTTCACGGAGTTTCGTGAGTTCACCAATAGTGCTATCAGCTTCTAACGCTTCGATTGCAGATTCGACAGCGACATCTAACTCGTATTTGTTGAAGTTCCCACGTTCACCTTTCGTATCTACATCACGGACAATCGATTTCATGTTGAGTTTGGATATATGGTCATGGGCACCTCGGCGTTTCAGTGGTTTACTGCTGAATTGCTCGACGAGATTCGTGTATCGCTCGTAAATACGTCGTGTCCGTACTGGCGTATCGCCTTCAGCAGCGAACGAGGTGATTGCGAGGAGGAGATATTTCCCATGAATCGTGAGGTCGTGCATCCCTTCAACCACTTCTTCTTTCTGAATCTCAGTCACAGCGTTTCGAACATGGGTTTCTGTAATCAGCATATCTGGGTTATTAGAGTTGATAGCTTCTCTCTCAGCGAGTTCCGCAGACTTCCGTAACAATCGGATTGCTTGCCGAGCTGACCCGCTGTCGTTCGCTGCTTTTGCGGAACAGAGTTCAATGACTCCACTATCCATTGTGTCAGGGAAAAGAGCCGATTCAGTTCGCTTACGGAGGATATTTTGCAACTCGGCAGACTCGTATGGCTCGAAATAGAATTCTTCTTCACAAAGCGTATCTTTGACCTTGGCGCTCAGATTCTTACGAAACTGGTAGTCGTTGCTAATACCTATGACTCCGAGTTTAACGTCTAAATTGTGGTGTGTCCGTGCTCGTGGGAGCTCGTAGAGGACTTCATCATCATTGCCTATGTTATCGATTTCGTCGAGAATTATTAGAATCGTGCCACCGAGGTCTCGTAAGTCTTTGTACAGCTCGTTGAAGACACGTTTCGATTGATACCCTGTCTCACTCAGCACATCTCGTTCCGAGGATACTGTTGTGAGTGGCTCTTTCTCAGAGTCTGGTTTGCGTATTTCGTTGACGAGATGAACGGCGACCTGGTAGCTTGTACTCGTGTTCGTGCAGTTCAGTTCGATAACGTTGAGGTCGATGTCGTCGTACTGCTCGACAGATTCTAAGAGTTCACGGATAACATACCTAGTTACGACTGTTTTTCCGATACCTGTATCACCGTAGATGAATAGATTGTTCGGATTCCAGCCTTTGATGATTGGTCGTAAGTAGCTGGCGTACTCGTTAACTTCTCGCTCTCGTTCGTCGAGGTCTTCTGGCTCGTACTCAGGGTCGAGAATATCACGGTTGCGTATGATGTAGTCCTCACGGTCGAACAGCGCCATGCTCGCTCTTTTTATACTGGTGCTACATAAAACCATGCGTTCCTGTAAGACCTGTAGAACCTGTACTAACCAACCGTGCCAGTTTAGACCATTAGTGCCAATAATAGATTTCTTTAAGACCCTCACACTCTCCACCTATGCCAGTATTCTCTCGAAAAGGTGGGGGGAAGGGTAGAGTTGACGAATATCTATAAGGAATACGTTTTATTCACACCTCTAGCGTGAGATGTTAAATAGTATCCACGAATAGCGGGAGTATTGGACGTTAACTTAACTCTTTGTATATAGGTAATACTTACTACTATACTAGACTAGCGATAGTAGTAGAGTGTAACGTCAGCAGTGCTTATTTGAGAGTTACTATCTCTATCTAGAATAGAAACTCAATATAAGATTTAAGTCAGTCATATCTTGTCTTGTTGTCATTTATTCTCTCTCTGTTGCTTTTTAGAATTTTTACTGGCATAGGTGGAGAGTGTGAGGTTTATAAGTGAACGTGTTATTGGCAGTACTGGCACTCTTGGTGGTGGCTGGCAGTCACAGTCTGATTCACTACTATCCGAAGTATCGGAACCGAAGGTGTCCCTCTTATCGTGACTACATCCAAATCTTTACACAAGATGTCGAGTCAGCTGGTCAACGAGAAACAAAGGGGTTGGTGGAGGATTGTCTATTAGTTCGACTCACCCAACCGTCGAGGTTGGTAGTCGTAATCGAACTTCTCAAAGTTCCCAAGTTCCTTAGCTCGGCGCTTGATAATATCGTTGAACTCTCGTCGGACTCGGGCAGGATATGAGACAGAGCAATCAACTATCTCAGCGACTTCACGGTTCGATAACTCGCCATTTTGTGCGAGAACTTCGAAAATCCGTTTCTTCATAAGTGTCATTGGCGGTTTACCCTCTGGGCTACCGTGTTTATCGAGTTCGTCGTACACTTGACTATCTACGTGTCCGACGTTCTGTACAGCATCGATGTCAATATCATATTTGTTTCCTGACATAGCAAAAGAGACTTCTCGACACCACCCTATTAATTTTCACACTAGTAATAGTAGTAGTAGTAAAACAGCAACAGCGTCAGCAAGTCCTATTTCCATCAGCCAGAAGATGATGATAGCTAGCCCGACCATCATTGCTGAAAGTTTAATCAATCCCCATACGAGGAATACTGCTGCAAGGACGAAAAACGGAATGGCTAGTAAAACAGCTGATTCGAGTAGTAGTATAGTTCCCGCAAAGACAAAGATGATGATAGCTAGCCAGTGAGTGTTCATATTAGTATCAACGCAGTCATCTTGAAAAGAAGTTGCGGAGCAAATGAAGAGTATATTCTTACCAAAATCAAAGGTGCTGTGCAGAGGTATATTGGGTGGTGATTTTGACAAGACGGAATGCACAATTCCAACGTAGCTCAGATAAAGAGATTTCTGAATCTAATCAGTGAGTTACGCTAAACTCGTACTCCTTACGGACTGTTGCTCTGTACCATGCTGCTTTCTGTGCTGCATCTTCACTCATCCCAAACCCAACCGCTCCTTTTCCTGCATGGACGGCGACTCGGGTCTCCTGCGACTCGTCGTTAAATACGATGGTATCTTCATCGAACTGTTTGGTAATATCGGTAACCCAGCTCTCGAATTCAGCACCGAGGAGCTGACGCATTCTGAGTGCGTGAATTGCTTCCTCGACATCTGGAGCGGACATCGTGATTCCACTCTCTTGGCAAGTGACTGCGAATGCTGTTTCTCCGAGCTGCTCTACATCTACGTCGTCTGGTATCTCTTCTGTAATTGTTGTCATGGTCGAGGTCTAATCATATATATGTATTACAACCCTATATGTGCTCTGTAGCCCCTGTATCACCAAAATTCATCTAGCTACCAGAGCGCATTTAAGGGGTTGAGTGCATTCGTGATAAATTGTGAGACTTAGTAGCGCACATTTTGTAACATTTGGCGTATTGATTCCAAGATTAACGAAAAGCAAAACTGTTGAACGAAAAGGGCGACAGATTGTCTGACAATAGAAATGCGTTCCCATGGGGGGAGTTATACTTCATACATGACTCGAAGCATAGCAAATTATGCACGACGTTATCAGAACTTTATGCGAAAACACCGTAAATGGGCGTACCGAATCAGCTTTGTCTTCTCGATACTCCTTACGTTATCAGCAATTGGTGCTATTTTCACAGTTATTGCTAACCCTGCAGCAGCAACCGTAGCGAACCTCATATTCAGCGTCGGATTCGCATGGTACTCGTGGTATCTCACTTTCTCGTTCAAAAAACCACAGTACGCATTTCGGTCAATCGCTATTCCGAAAGGTGAGAGTCTGCCAGTCAGTAATGGTGATGGGAGTGTGTACGAACGACACCTTGCAATCATTGTCGCACTGGTTGGTGGATTCCTGATGCTGTTCACATCGTTTGCCATCTTCCCACCGCTGATTGCAGGTCTCTTTGCGTACATCGAGTACGTTCGAGCGACGAGTAGTAAGTATCAAGCCCCACCGAAAGGCGGAGCTGGGAAGAAGCAGTATAGTAGTGAAAAACGTCAGAAGCAACGCTTCTAATCACTTCTCGACCGTGCCGATAAGTGTCATGCTCTCTTCTTCCTCTGCAATACTCATTGCTTGCCCGTTTTCGAGGTAGTTATGATACTCGCTGTTCGCCATGAAGAAGATTGGTTCAGATAGCGTCACGCTCTGTTCAGGCGTTAGTTCACCAGCGTATGTCAGTACGTCTTTGAGCGTAGCTTCGACATCCTCATACGTTGTTTTTGGATGATTGAACGACGTAGCCGTGATGAACTCCCAGTACTTGACGCCGTTTTCATAGTTGGATTCGTAGATTGCGATACCTGTATCAGATACGTCGAATCGAAGTTTCTCGTGAACGACGTACTCGTCTTCTTCAGGATTCTCCGTTACATCCCATAGATAGATGGTACGGTCATTTGTTGCGTGCAATTCAAAGCTACCCATTTCATCAGTTTTTACATTCATTGTTACAATTAGTATATGCGTTGCCAACCCTATATATTATTGGGTGAAATAGCAGTATAGAGCTTGAAACGCTCAGTATCTACATTTCTTTATAATAGATGCAACCCTACATGTATTTCACGAGAGTGAAAATCAAAGGTCTGATGAGCCACTATTATATTCGACGAACTTAAGGAACCCATCAATCCGAACGTATCTTAAGACTCATTATCGAGGTTTGATTTAATATGGTGTGATTCTGAATACATGATGGCGAACAAATGTAATAGGAGGAAATATCCAATAAATTCAATAAGTGACTCAGTATCGACACCAAATGAATAGATGAGTAGAATACCTGTTCCGACAAACAGTCCTTCAGATAGTTTATAAAGAGTTGTTGTTGCTCCATGTTCTTCAACATATCTTCTAAGAACGGCGTGAATACTAATGAGAATAACCACAGAACCACCGTATAGCAATTCTACAGTGATTGATGTGTATTCACCTATAGTTCCTACAATTGTACTTAATGTAAGAGCAACTCCAACTATTGTAACTATTAGTAGTAATTCGAATCTAATTTTTTCTTTCATTGAACTCATATTAGAGTTGAAAACACACCACCCTAAATAACTTGTTACAATACTGATATTGTTACTGCCACTCTTCAATCTGCTGCCGACTAGTGTTATCGAACATGAACTGTGCTGTGTGGAGGTCACTCCCTTCACGCATTTCCAGCAAATCACACTTCACGGCTTCACTCATCTCGTGACGGAGCTGTCCGTGTCCTTGGAGTAAGTACCACTGTCCTTCTCTCTCCTGGAGCAGAACTGCTTCGCCGTGGCTGCTCTTAGCATAACGGAATGTCATAAACGGGTTGTTTTTATACGATTCCGTTTCTGACTCCAGAGTCACGTGGTCATCGAGATACAAAGGGACACACGTTTTAATTACATCATCACTCTTATCCATTAATTCTCGAACAAATTCTTGGAGTTCGATTTTCCAATCTTCAAATGGGTATTCCATACCGTTCGGTGCTTTGACTTTTGATTCAATTTGGTAATTTATAGTCATATTTTTCTACAGTTGTTATAATGT
>LFCJ01002248.1_pt1 | contig 13856 bp, 25 predicted proteins | sample 643141 | NCBI WGS metagenome assembly LFCJ01 (sample SAMN03766243, study PRJNA286221) | soda lake metagenome | biome: soda lake; feature: Kulunda steppe; material: water; isolation source: sample B1-Br-g2 brine of Lake Bitter-1 | place: Russia: Kulunda steppe | collected 2010-07 | reverse complement strand
TGGGGGTGTGGGTGGGTGGGTGAGCGTGCTATGGGGGGCTCGCGTGTGAAGCGGGTGTCCACTCATGGGCATTATGGCATATAGCGCCGTGTGAGCAATAATGTGCTTTGAAGGCGGTGAGCCTGAAGCGTGCATGAAGCGGGGCGCCGCATTGAGCTAGAGGAGATGACAGGGCGCGAAGCCTGATAGCCTGTTTTGTGCTTCTTGATTGCCTTTGCTTGCGTGCTTGCTCATTCGCTTTGCCCTGTGCCTGACCAAAAGTAGTGTGCAGGCGGTGGTGTGGTTGGCACTGCTGTGCTCTTTCGAGGCACTCTCTAGACTTGTTGTTGCTTGATGTGTGTGCACACCTTTGATGGCATGGCAGGCACTGGCGCTGGCTCTCTAACTCCAAGGCACACGCTGGCCGCATTGTTGCTTGATTTGTGTGCGCACCATTGACGGTGTGGCAGACACGGGCGCTGGCTTTGTTATTTTAAGGTACACACTGGCCATGTTGTTGCTTGATGTATGTGCACACTATTGACGGTGTGGCAGGCGCCGGTGCTGGCCCTGTTCCTCCCTGAAAAGTCAATGTCTTGCTGTGGCTTGTGCAGGTGGTGGTGTGGCTGGACCTGTTGAGCGCCAAGGCCAGATATGCGATGTGGCTGGACGGCGTGCTGCCCAGCCTGGTTCCCTGGTTGCACGTCTTCCAGGCGCGCGGGGCCGGGGCAGCGAGGCAGCGTGCACAGGCAATGAAGACTGCAGCTGCGGGGGGGGATGCTGGGGCTTTGGAGGAGGAGGAGGAAGAGGAGGATGTGGAGGGAGGGGCGGGTGGTAGCGTGCGCTATGCTGTGCGCCTCAGAGGCCTGAGACACCCGCTGCTGCTGGGCGACTACCTCAAGGTGGGCAGCAAACACCTACGTGTGTGCGCATGTGCGTACCATGTGTGTCATGTGGTGTTTGTGAGCACATGTGTGCACTTTTTTGCTCACGTGTATGTCTCCGTAAGAGGATGCTGACCTTTGAATTGTTTTTCCAGCGACGCACAGGTGCAACGCCTTAATGGACATGCATGTGCCTGTGTGTGAGCATGCCTATTGAGCATATGCCTATTCTCAAACGCTCTTGACACCAGGTGCAACGCCTTAATGGACATGCATGTGCCTGTGAATGAGCATATGCCTATTGAGCATATGCCTATTCTCAAACGCTCTTGACACCAGGTGCACACGCTTTTGACACCAGGTTTTGACACCAGGTGCACACGCTTTTGACACCAGGTGCACAGTTGCAACGCCTCCTTGGACGTGTGCCCCACTGCGTTTGCTTCCAGTGGCATGCAACTCTCTTGGGTAAACCTTTGATCCCTTGTGTGAGTCAAAGCACAGAGTGCTTAGCACACCTTGAAAAAAGTGGTGCGAGTCAAAGCACAGTGTGCTTAACACACCCCAGGAACAACAGTGTGGGCACCAATCCAAGTCAGAGCAAGGCATCGGATGGGAAGCACGCCTCGGCAAGCGCCAGGGCATGGTGCACATGCATTGCGGTGCAGGAGAAGGAGCGGCTGGAGCGGGCGCTGCGCCAAGCTGGGGGCGACCCAGCCGCAGTGCAAGCAATCAGCAGGTCAAGTGGCTGTGGCAAGGCCTCAGGTGTGGCTGGACAGGGCCTCAGGTGTGGCTGAGCAGGGCCTCAGGTGTGGCTGGAGGGCAGCAGGGCCTCAGGTGCTGGAGGGCAGCAGGGCCTCAGGTGTGGCTGGACAGGGCTGAGAAGGGCAGTCATGCTGCTGGCTCTCAAGTGCCATGCTTATACCTAGGTCTGAAAATGATAGCATACAGGTTGACCTATGAAGGGTGGGAGAGGTGTGCTGTGAGGTTGTTGGCACTGGTCCCCGAAGTTGTTGAGGGGCCTTGACTACAACAGGTTTTTGACACGATGCCAGCATGCGCAGAGTGACACTTCAGTAGCTGAGCCGGTAGCTCTTGTGTGGGCAAGTTCTCACTCCGTGTGCCTCTGCAGGGGCAAAGGCGCTCCTCTTCACTGCGTGGCATGCTCTTCCTCCTTGCACACACACACACACACACAAACACACACACACACACACCTGCTCTGAACCAGTCCAACAACTATTCATGACAAGCACCGCGCATGAGTGGGGCGGCACAACCACCTGCGCTGAACCACTCCATCAAATATTCATGACGCGCACCGCGCATGAGTGGGGCAGCACATCACCTGCGCTGAACCCCGTCCCCACCGTCTGCCTGCCCCCCACTCTCTCATGCACGCCGCTCCTGTGCCAAATACCCCTGCAGGCGCCAAACTGAGCAAGAGCAGGCAGGCAATGATGGAGGCTGCGGGCTTTGGGCCATCCAGCGCGCCCCGCAAGAGCAGGCGCGGCACGTCTTTGGCAGAGCAACAGGAGCGCATAGAGGCATTGACGGTGGGGCGCTGCTGTGGCGGGGGCTGGGGGGTTTCATTTAAGCCGGGAATCCCTAATAAGGATGCAGGGCGGGGGGTTGTTCCTGGGGGAGGCCGGATGTTTTGGTGCAGCACAGATGGTGGGTTCCTGCTGGGGGGGGTTGGATGAGAGTTGAGGGGATTGGAATATTGGGGAAGCAGGGCCGCAGGGGTAGAGGGCCTCTTCTACCAGCATGGGTTATGGCCTCTCAGGGAAATAAGGCTAAGGGTGTAACCAACCCCTGCACCACAACCCCAACTTGGCTAGTGCATGAGAAATAAGCCTCAGTGCCAAGACGTGTGTCCCACACACAGCCATCATCATGGTGAGAGGCAGGCCTGCAAGGATGTGCGGGCAACAGCGTCATTTTTTCTACTATCAGGTGTCTCAAAACAGCCGGATGTGTGTTTACAGGTGGCCTTTCTTGTAGCCAACCCCTTGCAAGCAAAGATTCAGCCAGGTGGCGAGGTGCTCCACCTGTGCCAAAGGATGCGGGGCACAAAGCCTGCGGAGGCACAACAAGAACCCCGCCATTGCTTTTACCAAGAACTGTTGTCTTCTGGTGCAAAGCTGGCACTTTCTGGTGCAGATTATGGAGTGAGGCTCAGCAATGCGGCATCCACATGCCAGAAACTGTTAGCATCATCTGTACGCAGGATGCCCTTATTAAGCTCACCCCGCCTGTGGCCATCGACCTTATGATCAAGCCGCACATATCAGCCGTCGTCATCACAGGTGAGCTCTCTGAGCTCTGGTGTGATTTTAAGTTGCATTTGATTTCAAACTTTGCCATTACTGCCCAACCCATTGGCATTTTAAACACATCATTTTCCCTTGCAACTGTGTATTTGTGCATATACCACAACCTGCAGAAATTGATAAAGCAGGCTCACAAGCCTGCTGCAGAGCTGGAGCGCATGAGGGCCTGCTGAGCTTGCCCCTCTGAAGTCCTGCTGCTGCCGCTGTGTGTGTTTTGTGTGTGCGTATGTGCGCATAAGTGCGTTCTCGTCTGTGTGTGTTGTGCACACACGTAAATATGCAAGGTTTAGAAAGCACTACCAAAAATTAGAAATGTCGAAAAGAAAAAGAGACAAAACTCAGAGCAGTATTTTTGGAGGAGGAAGGTATTTTTGGAGGAGGAAGGTTTTCACAGAGGGGGTTCACTGACCAAAAGCTCTTAAACACTCTTTCAGGGTGGCTACATATTTTAATCAAACTCAGCCAATTTATCTCCCAACCTCCACCAATATCTTCCATAATGGTTTGTGGAATCTGGTATCGTCACCAGTGTGGATAGGCAGTGCTTCAGACAGATGTGGACAATGCACGCGTGGGCATGCAAACAAGCCAGGTAGATGGGGACAGCCATACCCCCCCACCTTCCCCTCCCCCTGTTCACCTGATCCCGCCCACTATCAAGGCATCAAATTGACATCAGCACGCAGCTGGTGCTGCGCCAAGTGTGCAGGCAGACGTGCTCAAGAGGGCATGGAACTTATGGATAGGGTGCAAAAAGGGTGCGAGCAGACTGGGGGTTGACCTGCTTGGCCCCTTCTGCGCTGCCCACCTGCCATTTTGCAAAACGCTTGTCCAAGCAGGAGAAATTGCTAATGCAATAATTCCTTCCAAGGCATATGAATTAAACAAGTACCTCTGAGGACTCCAATTTCAGTGCTCTTGGCCGTTTGTTGCATCATGCTCCTCCCCATCACCTTCGCCTTTGTTATGCCATGCTGCCACAGCTGGCCCTGGCAATTACCGCGCACTTCCCTGATGCAACACTCTGCTGCACAGGCCCAAACACCGGCGGCAAAACGGCTACAATGAAGGCGCTGGGCCTGTCCGCTCTCATGGCGCGTGCGGGCCTGGCCATTCCAGCGGAGCAGCCCGCCGCCCTGCCTGCCTACAGCAGTGTGCTGGCAGACATTGGCGACGAGCAGTCACTCACCGCCAACCTGTCCACCTTCAGTGGCCACCTGGCGCGCATTCAGGTGAGAGGATGAAGGATTGCTGGGGTCAAGAGTCTTTACTGAAGACTGAAAGGCTGGGGATGTAAGCTGGCTGGCGTTGACAAGCAGTCCCTCGCAGCCAACCTGTCCACATTCAGCAGCCGCGTGTCGCGCACTCAGGTGATAGGGGGCTGCCGGCTGGCATGCAGGCCCCACAGGCAAAGTACGCTGCCCTCAAGCGCCATCCTGCTGCTGCCAGTGCACCCTCACTTACGAGTTGTCAGCGCACAAAGTTCCTGCGCTGCTGGTCGATCGTGCTGCTACTGCCTGAGAATGGCTTCCGCTCGCTCTGCCACTGGGTGTTTGCGCAAGCTCAGGCAGCCGCTTTCAGCCAGGTGCTAAAGTATAGAGTATAGGCCACCTGAATGGAGACCTACCTGGCTGGCATGCGGATTGGCCTTGTCAGCTAAGATGTGTTGGTCAGAGCCAAGCCTCAAAAGCAGTGGGGTGCTAATATCATTGAATATATCAAGCCATTGGCTGTACATACAATATCAACCATGGGTTGTACGTGTGCGCAGCTCCCTTCCTGAAAGTGCCACCCTCTGTGCCTCCCTGTGCAAACATTTCATGACATATGTCATTCACTCTGCATGCGCGTGCAGGCGTGCCGAGCAGAGGCAGATGGCCGGTCGCTGGTGCTGCTGGACGAGCTGGGCACGGGCACCGACCCTGTGGAGGGTGCGGCCCTGGGCGTCGCGCTGCTGAAGCGTATGGCGGCAGGTGAGCTTACTACTGATCACTCCCATGCTCTAGCCTTTTCATTTCCTCCAAGAGTTCTGGGCGGGTCGCTGCTGAAGTGTGTGGCGGCAGGTGGGGCTGGCAGGGTTGTGGGGTCTGTTGCGCAGCAGGCGGCGCGCAAAGCGGTGGTGGGGTGTCAAGAGGTTGGCGCTCCCCTGTGAGCGGAGGCAGGCGGTGGGGTGTGGAGAGCACTCTTGTCTGAGCCGGGTCAGGCTCAGAAAAGTGAGATGCAGGAAAAGTATGGGTTGCACTTTTTGCACTCCAGCCAGGATTGGGAGGTCCGGAGATCTTCCCTTGTGTAGGTGAATTTAGGGTAAGAGTGCCGTGGGCTGTGGGGGGCTGCGAAGTGGTGTTTGAAGCAGGCCTCACCCAAGGGTCACCCAAGGGATGCCAGCCAGAACGGGGCAAAACTTTTGCTGGGGGTTGTAGGAGGGGTTGCCGGAGGGGCTGCAGGAAAAAGACTCTCGGTGGAGGGACTCAGCCTGCGTGGGTCAAGTGGAGCACGGAGGTATGCTGGAGGGGCTGCTGGGAAAGAAGAGTCGACTGAGGGGCTGCAGGCCAAAGTGAGACAAAGAAATGCCATGAAGGGTTGTCCAAGGGGCTGCAGCCAGAGTGGAGGACCTGTCGGCTGGAATGTGTTGGCAAGTATTTATTGGCTGCATGCTGTGCTTGCTTACATACCCTGCCGAGAGTGCCTTTGGTGATGTGTGTGCAAAAGGTGTGCACTTTGCAAAGGCAGCCATCCGTAGTTGAGTGCAAGTGCATAGAGAAAGTGACTTGAGAGCGAGAAGTGCTGGGCTGCAGATGACAGTGCTCTGCCAATGAGGGCCGTGCTCTGCACTTGTTCTGACTTGCTCAAGGATGGCCACCTGTGTGCATTTAATTGTTTGAATGGGGGTGGGCCCCTGCAAGAATGTTTTGGCACTTTCCACAATGCTTCCATGTGTGCATACGCGCAGGTGGCGTGGGGTCGGGCGCGCTGACCATTGCCACCACGCACCACTCGCTGATGACGAGCCTGAAATTCGAGGATGCACAGGTGGGTGGTGACCTTATCCTAAAACCTCACAGACTGCTTGATGACCATCTTGAAGTCGGAGTTATGCGAGGCGGGCGATGCTGACAATGGCAGTGGCGCTGAGCATGCTGCGTCCACGCACGTGGCAGGAAAATTATCGGTGCGTGTGCTCCTCTCAAGACCGGTTTCTGCGCATGATCCCATCTGCAGCGCCAGTGTAGGGAGGGCTGCGCGCACAAGGGTGGCCAGCCATCGCCCCACCGGCTGCGTGCAGGGTCTCAAGCCCACGTCTTGAGGGCCCAGTCATGTGGCTATAAGGCTCATGTGCGTGCGCAAGCGCCTGTACTGGGCTGGTGCTGCAGTCCGCCTAAGGGCCTCTGCAGCTGGCGCTTCACAAACAATGCCTCCGCTGGGGAGCCCTCCTTACTGTGGATCTCTTTTGGCCCTGGCCTCCTCATTGTGTATCCCTCTTGTACGCGGGAGGTCGAGAGGCAAAGTGTATTTTTGGCGGGCTGAGGTCAGTGGATCAGGACCTCAGACACAATCTAGGGAGGAGTAGGAGGAAGTAAGGGCACTGTCGACACCCATGGAAGCTCCCATCAGGCCTGGTGCTAGCTTCATGACTGGTTGGCTGAGGCATCTGCAGCAGTGAGCGCAAATGCAAGCACGCAGTGCATGCCCGGTGACCCTGCTTGCTTGCATGCCCTTCCTGACGTGCCCATGAGCTGCCGGGCGTCGGGATGCGCAACACACACTTCAATTTCTTGGTTGAACTTACATCCATATGTGAAGTTGCCAGTTCAGTTGACATGTACCATTTGTCCGAGTGGATGATGACACAACGATGTGGTAACATCAACGCATGGTGTGTGGTGCGCTTGCTTGTGTGTCCCTGCAGGGCCGTTTTGAGAACGCAAGCGTGGAATTTGACGAGGTGGCCCTGGCACCCACTTACCACTTGCTGTGGGGCATCCCAGGCCGCAGTAATGCCATCAACATCGCCTCCCGGTACGCATGCGTGCGCACATGCGGTCAACTTTGTGCCCACACTCGCATGCATCTGATAGCCTTGAAACCCACGCATGTAAACACTCGGCTTCGCACTTACGCGCGCATGCGTACCGTTGGCTATGCACACATGAGTGCGTACATGCCATCTGCTTTGCAACCACATGTGCGGGCATACGGTTGGTCTTGCACACACACATGCATGCATGTGACCAGCTCCTCGCACCACAGTAGGTTGCAGGCTGCATGGGCTCCTGGCACCGGGGTGTCTTGAAAGGCACTATGCAGCCTGTCAACCAGGCTAGCGATCACCGCTCACCTTATGCATGAGGTTTACAAATGGCCTTGGTATCTTGATGTCTTTTTGTAGCATTGCGTGCGGATGCTCAGCGCCCCCAGCCCCCCAATTTTGCTGCCCAGCACGACAGTCAACTTGGGGGGAGGCTTTGTATGCTCATTGATACTGTTATTGCAGCCCTGTAGCTGGGAGGACAATGTCCACTGGCCAAAGCCCTTATGCACACAAAGGGAGCAGTCAGTGCTTAAACTGACAACCTGCAGAGGGTGCTGCTGGCTTTGTTGCAGGTTGGGGCTGAACGCCGAGGTCGTGGAATCCGCGCGTGCCGGCCTGGACACGTCAATGTCAGTGGCTGACAGCACCATTAGGGACCTGGAGGAGGCGCGCATCAGACTGAAGAACGAAGAGACTGCGCGGTGAGGGCTGGGGGGTTGCCTTGGGGTGTCTTCCTAGTGGACTTGTCTGCAGCTGCAAGGCCTGTCTGGCATCTCAGGCAACATAGTGTTGAATGGCAGCCAGTAAGGGTGTCCATGAAGTGGGCTCAATTTTGTTAGCACAAGCCGTAGGTGTTGTGGGCACAGATCATGCTTGTCGCCATCTGATTGAGTGGTGTGTTAGCGCGCCATGCTCGATTGCCCCTCATCTTCTGGCTCTCTAGACCTGCATGGCTCATCATTGCATTTTGCAGCCAGAAGTGTGTCTTGTGCCGCGGGGATCTGCTAGTACCAGGTTAGTACCAGGTACATACTTACCCCTCCCCTAATGCATGCCACCACGGTCATCCCTGCTTGCGCGTTCTTTCATTCTTTCTTCTTTCTTGTTGCATTTGCGTTGTACTGTGGCTTCCGCAAGCAATTGGCATTTGTGAGACCATTTTTGCATGTGCTTGCATACGCACACACAGCCCCTTGACCAAGCTCTTATCTGCCAGCGCTGTTGCCCCGCCCCCTCCCCCGCATGCCGTTGTTGATGTTGATGCCTGTTGCACGCAATGCGGGCGGAGCGCTGTGCTGTGAGGGGCGCCTGCGCAAGAGGGGTGGACCGACCGGCTGGTCCAAGGTATCTTTTGCAAGCACGCGTGTCGAAGTCGGAGCACCATGCTCCCTGCCCCTCTCGTGCCCGCCCTTGTCACCAGAACGCCACCACAAACAAACCAGGCACTAAATCGCACGCATGAGTTTCAAAAAGAGGCGCAGCGCGGCACTTGTGGGTCGGGAGCACTTTCCCCAGGTGCACCGTTTGGCAAGCCGCGAGCACTGGCGGAGTCCCTGCAAAGTGCTCTGTTCAGCCCACATTGCCTTGTGCTCCAACAACATGCTTTCACCCAAATTTGCCTGTGTCAGAAACGCCCAAATTATCGCTGCCATTTGGCCATTTGACTCTGACAAGTCACAGTACAAAATAGTCAAAACATTTGCCTGCAATGCATGTGCGTACTATCTTTGGCAAGAGTGAGCATAGCAAACCTGTTGCAGCAAGCAGGGCTGTTGTTGTAAGCACGCTTGTTGCATAGACCTACAGCTAGGTGTTGCAGATTGGGTAGCTGTCCTTATTTGCATGCACGCCCCTCAGGTCCTCTGCGCATGCCATATGCACCACTATAGGTTCACAGCTCTCATTTGTTTTATTTAAGTAAAAAATGAAAGAGTGACTTCATCGATGGGGATTAACATATATTAATGACGCAATGAAAAAAGAGAAGTGAATTATTCATGCGTAAACTCAAGCTATTATTACATGACCATTGGTGTGCACTCAATGCCAACACGCTATCCCGAAATACTTGCACACGCATCAGGAAAACCACTTCACAAATGGTGTGCACACACACAAGCACACTCGTGCGCCAACATGCATGCAGACTCACGCTCACATGTGACAAAAGAACATGTACACGCACATTTGCGTGTACGCATGCATACGCGCATGCAGGTGGGCAGTGGAGCAAGGTTTGGCGGCTCTGCAGGAGCAGGTGGACCAAAAGAAGCGGGAGGCTGAGGCGCTGCGCCAAGAGCTACAAGCCGCGCGGAGCCAGGTACACGCACATACACACAAGTGCACATGCAAACAAGCACACTGCACAGAGCCAGGTACACGCACATACACACAAGTGCACATGCAAACAAGCACACTGCACAGAGCCAGGTACATGCGCGCACACACATGAGCGCACATGCACACAAGCAGCAAGACGCGTGGAGCCAGGTATGCGCACATTCACGCATGCGCACGTGCACACAAATGCACACGCAAGTGGGCCGCCTGGGGTCACAATCGGTGATCGCTGTGTGTGGCAGCAGTCCCTGTTTGGATTGTGGGTGGACCTAAGAATTGCTGCATGGGTTGCTGTGCGGCTCCGTGCATGTGCTGCAGCACCCCTGACTGATTCACGGGTGGATCCCTGGATTGCTGCTTGGATTTTTGCTCTCTGTGACTTGCTGAGCGGATCGCTGCATGTGGCTGCAGTCTCTGTTTGACCTGTGGGTGGACGCGCGGCAGCAACTGGCTGCGCTGCGCAATAAGCGCGTCGTGACGCCGTCCGCAAAGGCAGCTCAGCCAGCAGCTGCGCCTGCAGACACCCTGCCTGGCGTGCAGGTGGGGCTCTTGCATTGGGCTCTCTTGCATACAGGCACGCACGCACACACACACGCACGCACACGCACACGCACGTGCATGCATGTGTGCTCACTCGTGCACGCGTAAAAACGTACGCGCACGCTCATGCTAGCAGCTGGTACGTGCCCTGCGCCGGTGCTGCCTGGGCAACTGGGCTCCATGACCTAGAGCAAGGGTTTGAGCTAAGCCAAGCTGCCTGAGTCATATTGGGGAGTTGAGGAATAAAGCCAGGCTCTACGAGCACAAGAAATTGACTGTGACCTCAATCTTTCAGACAAACCACCTGTGGCGTGAGTCTCTGTACGGTGGCCTGCTTAAGCACATTGCCAAGCTTGTCGGCGTAATAGATTGGCTGGAGAGCACCCTTGCTGGCTTCTGGCAGCTAGCCGTGCTTTTTTTCAATTCATCTCAGCGTCCGAGCTCAGCTGCTTTTACCAGACCTGTGCGCAGGGTGAGGTCCAGGGGCAAGCAGAGGAGGACAGTCTAAAAAAGGAGGAGGAAGAGGAAGAGGACGACGACGACATTGAGCTGCCTCCCGGGTGTGTGTGCCGCATGCATGGGCTTGCACAAGCGTACAAGTCTCACTGGCTTAACAACGCATGCAAATGCCATGGTTTAAGATGCAGGGCATGCATAAGTAGGTTTGTAGCCTGAAACCCAAACCACAGGGACCAAGGAGCTTGCTCCAACAGACATAAGGGCTCAAAATGATAACCAAGCCGAGCCCCTCAAGCCCACACACGCTTCCCTCGAGTGGGCCAACATTGGTCAACTGATTGCATGCGCCAGGCCAGACAAACATGCTTGCGTGTGCCAGGCCAGGCACTTGGATGGCATGCGCCTGGCCGGGCAAACATGCTTGCATGTGCTAGGCCAGGCAAGCTTGATAGCGAGCACACAAGCAGCAAAGCCGATGGGCATCGATTGCCCCCCCATTGCCCACTCATCTCGCGGTAGCACTCGCGCCTGCTGCGCGTGGCATGCTGGAGCACTGGCATGCTGGAGCACTGCTGGAGCACTGGCATGCTGGAGCACTGGCTTGCTGGAGCACTGGCATGCTGGAGCACTGGCATGCTGGAGCACTGGCATGCTGGAGCACGGGCATGCTGGAGCACGGGCATGCTGGAGCACTGCTGCGCGTGGCATGCTGGAGGCCAGCAAGGGGAGGCTGGGCATGTCGCGCCCAATCCCTGGCTTGTGCCTTGCCACACGGCACACACTGAACAGCCACACGGCACACACTGACCAGCCACACGGCACACACTGACCAGCCACACGGCACACACTGAACAGCCAATGTTCCACTCTGGCCCTCTACTCACAAGCCTCACCGTGGTATGCTCATCCTAACATGAGCTCAACAGTCTAACCGCCACCCGTGCACGGACCCAGATTCAAGCAAACAAGATCTCTGACCGCCCCGCGGCACGCTGGCCGCGTGATGATCCTGGATCTGTGCTGCTTGCTCATCGCCAATGGCTGATCTGCTGTGGCGCTTATGGCACCTGCTGCGTGTGGCAGGCTGGGGGCCAGCAGGGGGCAGCAGGGCGCGCTACCCATCGACGCATACCTGGAGATGTCGCAGGACGTGCTTGACCTGCAAGCGCAGCTGGAGGCCAAGATGCTGGAGCGGCGCCAGAGGCTGCAGGTTGGGTGTATCCTTGTGTCATCATATGCGTCATGTGCTTAAAATGCGCTGGCTGAGCGGGGTGGGCGCAAATGTGTGTGGCTGGACACGGTGTGTAAAGGAGTGTGCTAAAGAAGCCATGTAAAACAGGGAAGCCACCACTCTGCTAGTCCTCCACTTTTGCTCCCCTCCCTGGTCATCCACCCAACCTGACCTGACCCGCAGGCTAATGGTCACTCCCGTGTGTGCTTATGTTTATGTGTATGTCTCACAGGCTGAGGACGCGGCGCAGCAAGAAGTGACCCTGCTGTCCAACATCGTGGACGAGCTGGAGACCAGGGTGAGTCTGAGGTGTTAGGAATGAGGTGTTAGGAATGAGGTGTTAGGAATGTCTGGAGACCAGGGTGAGTCTGAGGTGTTAGGAATGAGCGGCAGCCTGTGTGAACCAAGCCTGCGCATTCTACACAGGGCAACTGGGGATGGGGTTTGTGAGGACATTTGCATTCTGGTGGCTTGAGCACACCCAGCCTTTGCATTTAAAACTCAACAGGTTGCGTATGAGGGGATGTGCTGAATTGGTGGCTTGGAAAGCACTCAGCCCCTGCACTTTCCGTGAGACCAGCTTGTGTGAATTTCAGGTGTTATGCGGCAGTCCGCAAGGCTGCAGTGCATGACTCGCTCATGCACAATGGCTTCCAGGTTTCGGGCAGAGTGCACTCAACTGCAGCGCATGTTCCATGCCTGTGCAGGGGCCTCTGCGCAGCACGCGCCCATCTTGCATGTGCATGCGTGCGTGCTCGTGCATGTGCACACGCACACATGCACCCTAATTTGTGCTCACATGGAAGAGCTCGCGGGCACATTAACCCTCCTGCTCACACACATGCACACACACGCACGTGTACACGCATGCACTCTCGCAGGGGCGGGAAGGACAGGCGGCGCAAACTGAAGCCACCTCAGCGTCGCCAGCAGCGCTGAGTGCTGCCCCTGTGCCTGTAGAGGACGCTGCTGCCAGCAGTGATGCCTTGGAAGCGTGGTTGGAGCAGCACTCAGGGCAGGGCTGGGAAGATGCTGGGGGGCCAGGCGAGGGCGCGGGCTCGTGGCACAACAGCAGTGACGGGCCAGTGGGGCCAGGCCCCCAGAGTGCGTTGTCCCAGGTGCACGCGGAGGAGGAGGCCTTGATGCTGTTGGCCCTGGAGCAGCTGGAGGATGGCAAGCCTGGCGGGCTGGGCGAGCCAGCTGGTCGGGTGGGCGGCGTGCAGCAAGGAGGTGTGCAGCAGGGGCCAATCGATGAGGATGAGCTGCTGATGCTTGAGGCGCTGGAGCAGCTAGAGATGTATGAGCAGCAGGCGCCCCGATCCAGTGCAAAGCGGCAGCCGCCGCGGCAGCAGGTCGAAGGGAGGCAGAGACAGAAGAAGGGGAAGGGGCGGAGAGTGCAAAAAGGGCACACCTCTTGAAAGCGTGGCTCCAGCTGTGATGGGCTCATGCATGCGCACATGTGTGCGTGTGTGGGAGGGTGTGCACTGCAGCCTTCAAGTTCTGTGCTCTGCTTCTGTGCACCACAGCCTTGCACAGCAGCCCTCACATTCTGTTCACTGCAGCCTTCAAGTTCTGCGTACTACTTGTGTGCAGTAAAGCCTTGCACTGCAGCCCTCACATTCCGTTCACTGTCACAGTGCTGCGGTAGCCTTCAGTGCCTTGAGCACTGCCAACTATCAAGCAAGAACTCAATTGCGTGGCGATCAGGGACATGAAACTCTTTTATCAGTTTGTTAACCAAGCACTTCTTGTGAGTGCTTTGAAACCGGACTTCCGCATGTTAGTCAACTAATTCTTTTGAAGTTGAGGCCAAACAGACAGCTGGCAGCGTGCCTCGAAGGGAAGTTCACAGTCCATTGTGGTTACTAAACAACCTAGTCCGATTGTGGGCCTCCACTCATGGTTGGTGTCTAACTGCCAACTGAGCCAGATCAGGTTAGGTTAGGTTAGGTTACATAGCTGTATCTGCCAAACGAGGGCAGCTTAGCTGAAGCCAAACAGGCCTGCAACCGAGACCAATAAAAGCAAGCTAGGTAGTGTTCTAAGGTCTAGGCACAGCA
>LFCJ01002247.1_pt1 | contig 13857 bp, 15 predicted proteins | sample 643141 | NCBI WGS metagenome assembly LFCJ01 (sample SAMN03766243, study PRJNA286221) | soda lake metagenome | biome: soda lake; feature: Kulunda steppe; material: water; isolation source: sample B1-Br-g2 brine of Lake Bitter-1 | place: Russia: Kulunda steppe | collected 2010-07 | reverse complement strand
AGCGTTGTCGCTTTCGTAACTGGGACTCCATCCTTCGTTTCGACACGATCTGAATCACGGTCGATATGCCCAGGCAGTTCGTGGCCCCTCGGATCGTAATGAATCTGATCCTGATCCGGGAAGCCAGCACGGTCGTACGGTAGATTCACCTCCCGTGGGTGATGCAACGCGATTAGCTGGTTCTGCTGTTCCCGATGGCGCTCTCGACGAGCATCTTCATCGTACGCGTCGCCGTCAGGGGTGATCGGATAGAAGGGTTCATTCTGAAACGGAAGCGGATTAGCAATGACCGGGAACATATGTTCAGGGTCCTCGGGTACAACAGGTGGCGCTTCGTCCCCTTTTCCCATGACATGATACAATTTCCAAGTATTGATGCGACCGCTTTTCGCTATATAGTACAGCGCTGTCTGTAGGTCTTGCCAGCCCGCAAGATCTCGGAGCATCTTTACATCTACCGACGCGTCAGCCAGGAACGTCTCACCTGTCGCCCGCAGTCGGTGGGCAGATATTTTAGATGGATCCACACCGTCGGCGTTTTCGGCGGCCTCTTTCAACAGTCGGTTGATAGAGTATTGTTGCCAGTCAAGGCAATCTAACTCGTCAAAGAACGTCATTAGGCAAGCAGTGATTCGATACGACCAGCCGAACGCGATGACGCGTGCAGACCGGTCGTACTTGGGAGACCACTGGGTAGTGTAAACGATTTCTTGCAAGTTCTCGGGAGTACAGAACTCCGCTCGTTCGGTTACTTCTTCTCGCTTCTCGGCTGTCAGATTTTTCCAAGAGACGCCGGATTCCCACTCACCACTTTCTTGCAGTTCCTTCAGCCCTTTTCGTCCCCATACATCGAGCGCGCCGACCCAGCACCGGCTACATCCACAGGGGTCGAATGAGGGGATGCAGATCTCTCCACGTTTCCAATCGATCCAAGACTCACGGAGATGCTGAATCTCTTGCAATCGCATCCCGAGTCGTCCTGCAAGCAATATAACGTAACAGGCAATCAGGCGACGCGCGGGATCCTCGATTCGTAGCGCCCCGATATACAGGCGGAAGTACGTGTCTACACCGAGGGCGTCTGCTGCTGACGGTTTTCTATCGTGTGCTGTCATAGACAATTTAAATCTGTAGGTATTTAAAAGGGTTAGTTTGAAGAAGTTGACATATTAGAATGGGTGCGTAGACCTAGGGAGCCTGTCATAGAATCGTTTCCAACGGAGCGTTTCAAACGAATATTCAGTGAATCAAGCATGAGGATCAGGAAGTATCGTACTCAATTTTAACCCGACAAGATCTTAATAGGTGACTATGGATGACGCTGACGCGGAGAAAATCAATATCTACGAACAATACAGTCGTGGTGAGATAACCGATAAGGAGGCGCGAACACTATTGGGCGACGATGTGATCGATTCGATGGAACAAGAAAAAGAAGCGTTTGAAGCAGCCATGGAACTTGATACGACCGATTGCATTAGCGATAGCTAGTGTTCAGAGCCTGTATCTGTCACTTCGACGCGTCTGAGATGAATTCTATGACACGCTGCTAGGTTCTACACCGTGATCTTCAATTGGTGACCTAGATGCCCCCCTCCAAGCGCGTGGTGGTATTCCTCTTCACGCTTCAGAATCTTAGAGACGGTCGGATGAGTCCACGGCACTTCCTCAGCGATACGCCGGGCGGATTCACCATTTTCGGCGAGTTCCAATACTACCCGGATGTCTTCTTCGTGTGCTTCATCGATGACTAGATGCTGTTTTTCGCCATCATAACAGAGCCCAACCGGAGGCTGCCCGTGATAATACCCATTCGAGATGCGCTGTTTAGTCTCCTCAATTGATTTTTCGATGTACCTCTTCATCGCCTCATGCTCGGAGGCAGCTTGCATGAGTTCAAAACTAACAGCCTTTGGATCGTCTAAATCGAGTGGCCCGGATCCGACATCATGTAGCTCAACATCATTCTTTCGGCAGGCCATGATAAGTTCCATGGTGTCGTCAAAGTCCCGGGCAAATCGGCGTTTTCCATCGGCCCACACCATGTCTGTCTCACCCGCTTCGATACGTTCCATAACACGCTGCCACTCCCCGCGGCCCTCCGTTGAGAACCCGCTTGACCATCTACCGTCGTTGTAGATCTTGCTTAATTTGACCGGAGGGTACTCGTCGTCGCTATTGAGCTTTTCACCATACGCTTCGATGTTTTCTGCCTGCCGGGGAATGCTGCGGTCGCTATCTTGGGAGAGTCGAGTGTAGCCGTCGGCGATCAGTGTATCTTGCTCAGCCGTCATCGTTCCGGTGGATAGTAACTTCCATCTTGTTCGCAGCGCTCCCCATCTTCCATTCGAGCTCATCACTCTGTGAGAGATCGAAGAACTCGGCAGTATCTTTCGGGATGGTGACTCGGTACTGTTTGGTCTCACGGGTATTGCCGTCCCGGTCGATGACTTCGGATTCGGTTACTTGGACCTTTGTTTTGGGCATGTTCTAATTAGTGTTACAATTTGTGTTACTATTAGTGTTAGGATAGTGTGGTAAAGCTACACCCCTAGCCTTAACGCTTTTCTCCGAGCGAAAACAAAAACTCGGAGGGAGAATAGTTGATCTACACGACGTTGTCGTACTGCCGTCTATAATCGCTAGTGTCACTCGATGATCTGTGCTAGTTCGATTTCGGTTTTCAATGGTAAAGGTGAAAATCCGTGGTGGAGTTAATCGTCCCAGATGATTCCGGATTCAAGTTCGTCGATCGCGTCCGGAGACAGTCCCGCGTAGTTGATTTCTCCTTTCTGAGTATTTTGCTCGTGTTTTTTGAATGGCTCTTGTTCCCAGAGCTCTACGGCTTCGATATCCATCGTCCCGTGTTTCTGTACACCGTGTTTGTCCTCGGCTGTGACCTCGACCCTCTCGGGAGCTCCGCCGTCCGCTGAGGAAACTGGTTCGCCGTACCAGAGCCAGCGCGTATTTTTGAAGATGGATTCGTCTGCTGTTCGACTGGCATTCGTGTTGTTGGTATTGTGGACCATTGATTTCGAGTTCTTGTGTTGCGGATCGTGGTGAATCTAGTCGCTAGGCTTGTGGCGATTGCTGGTGGGAGCCGGGAACTCCCGATACTACGGATGCAGAGATTACGCATCCAAGGATTAGCAACGTCCCGGTGGAGCTTTCAATTGTAATTAATAATGTCTCTCTTATAAATGATTGGCTTGTAAGAACTACCAGAGAACGGTGCAGTTGGAGTACTCATGGATAACACACATTGGGTCGGGTGCGGTCAAAATTGTGGATCTAATCAAGATCTTCAACCGGCACTAGATCCTGTGGCGGAATGAAATTGGTAGCTCTTCACCACTTTCTATCCCTTCAACAGTGTACGAATATGCATCTATTGCTCGACCCGTTTCCGCCCCAAGGTCATCCGTGAGAATGCTAACAATCTCACAGACGATCCCGTGATACCGAGAATCAGGATCATCGGAGCCGACGTAGATTTTCACCCGGTCACCGACTGAATACGGATCACTTGCCGGTTGTGGGATGTCTTCCATTAATTCGTTTTTTCACGGTGACCGCTATCAGTCCACCGGTAGATTCGTAGTCCATTACGATCGGCTAGTCACTCTTCAACATGTCTGAAAGATAGGGTTTCAACAAAGCCCAGAGTTTTGTACATTATAATATGAAATGATCTGCCAGGTTGAGACGGATTTTATATACCCTCGACTGTACCTATCTGAAAATGAGTAATTCGTCTGACGACACGTACATGCTAGAAGACGCTAAGGAGGAGATTGACATCCTTCGACGTGTCGAGGATGATGTCGTAGATGCAATCGAAAATGCCGCGAATGAGGACGTCCTCCTGTACCTCATAGAGGACCAAGAGCTCGACATAGCCCATGACGGGAAACGTGGCCTCGGGAAAATCCGTCAGGCTGTCTTGGAATCGCGGCTCGCCTCTGACCGGCTTAAACGTCTCGTGAGCCTCCGCGGAGACGAGACACCTGAGGACATCCTGGTCCCTGAGGACGTTATGCGAAACTCCAAAGTAGCACTCGAAGCAGGAAAACCCGTCGTGCTCTATGGACCGACGGGGACGGGGAAGACGACGTTTGCGAAGCAGTTGGCGCGGGAAACGGGAATCGGATACTCACTCCACACCGCAACGCCCTCGTGGACACCCTCGGACATAATTGGCGGCATCAGTCCCGACTACACTGGTGAATCGCTTAGCTATCGGACGAAGCTCGGCTGTGTCTCCGAAGGCGTACAGCGCGCTCGGCGGTTTGACGTCGAATACGGAGTCATCCTCGACGAGATCACCCGGGCAGATATCTCGAAGATCTTCGGGCCGCTCTACACCGCGATCGAGAACCCGCACCAGACGATCTTCGAGACCGATGAGGGGGAGACCATCGAACTCGACGAGCGGGTGAACATCATCTGTACGATGAACATGTCGGACCGAACAGTGAACGAACTCGATAACGCGATCACTCGCCGGTTCGCCATGATCGAGTTGGACGAGTACGAGGAAGACAAACGGCAGCAACTGTTCAGAGGCTGGCTCGACACACACGTCTCGGAACAGACCGATATCGACGATGGTAATCTGCTCCGTCTCTTTGAGCGAGACTACGAGGGAATCAACCACGGTAACGAGTCCACGGCGCAGGGGGCGATCATGCGATTCGGTCCGATGCACTACCGCGACGTCGCCGTCTTCGTCGGCGTCGCTTGCCGAGAAGGCGGAGAGTACGAATACGATCAGACAGATTCGGTCGGGCAAGCCTTCCGGACCTACATCGTGCCTCGGCTGTTAAACTCTGCAGCGTTCCCACAGGTGGAGCGTATCGCGGAACACTACCGGGCGCTGAACGACGAGTTCGAGGAATTCGATCTCTCTCCGGCAGCTGAACTCGCTGAGCGTGAACTTGAACAGGAGCGACGTCAGATGGGTTCTTACGAGTAATGAGTACTGTTGACGAAGTGTATCAGTACGGGCGGGATACGTTTGACGTCCCTGAGCGAGGGGAAATTCGGATAGAGGACTGTCCATCGTCCATCACTGATCAACTTCGTCGTGCGTCATTCACACAGGAGAGCCCCGGCGTTTTTTCGAAGCGCCAAGATGCTCTCGACTCCGACCAACAGTATGACGTCATTACGGTGACTGTAGAAGGCGACGACGGCGACGTTATTCACGTCTCCGCGACCGACATCGTCGGTGCAGTCAGCCTCACACCGTCATCCAAGGTAACGATCTCTCCGAAAATAGATTGGGAACCGATTTTCGACATGCTCCTCGCGGTGTATGAGCAAAACCGGTCTATCGACTACCACGGCATCCCGCTTCAGGATTTCCTCTCCGACGACATCGAGCTTGAGGACGTGCTCGTCGTGATGGCGATTAACTACTTAGATGGTCTTGAAACCATCCAACGCAACGGGTACATTCGAGACCTGATCCTGCGACGGACCAATAGCCTCGAAGGCCGAGGCGAGATTGACGTCGAACAAACCCTGTTGAATCACGCCCGAGGAACTATCGAGCCCAGTTGGATCCGCAACGAAACGGAGTACGACAACGCCGCCAATTCGCTGCTCCACTATGCAGGGAAGACGTTGCTCCGACTGTTCCGACAGAACGCCTCAGAGTACGATCATCCCGGGTATGATCGCATCTTCTCGGAAGTTCACCGAGAGGTCGAACGGTTGGGGGGCATGGGTGTTGACAGCGGATTGGGTCGTATCGACGAGTATCGACGCATCACCCTCGGTGATCTGCCCAAACAGCGCCAGTACTACCGGAAAGCGTTCGATGTCGCAAAGGCAGTGTTGTCGTCGTCGCTCGGCCAGCAGCTCAAGGATGGGCCTCGTGAACTCGTCGTGGATTACGTCCTGAATATGGAGTCACTGTTCGAGCAGTACTCACAGGTGGTGATCGAGCGCGAACTCAACTACATCAAGTCCTACGACCACTTCGACTCGGTCACCAACGTCAAACCCGCGTCGTCACCATCAGTCAACCCATTCGAAGGTGAAAATCGGATCTCCCACCAACCGGATCATGCTCTCCAAGAGGGTGATAAGACGATTACTGTCCTCGACTCCAAGTACTACGCTGAGGGGCACGACCCAGTTAAGGAGTCGTCGTCGCGGTCACGGCTGTTCAGCTACGCCTACCTTCTTCACACTGACAGGCTCGCGTTCCTGTGTCCCTTGCTCGAACCGCGACGACGTCGAGTCACACAGACCGGCGCAGAATTAGAGATCGTCTCTCCGACGGGAGACTTCTCGCTAGACAAGTACGACGAAGTCGTACACGAGTACCTCCACAACGTTCTGGTGGAGCTCCATCCGGAGCTCGACCCGTTCCTCGCAATTGCAGAAAACAAGCTGTGTTTGGATGGTGTGACAGAGAGCGATCTCAGCAAGGCTGCCGACGCGAACGGCCCCTTTGCGTTCCACAATCCCCAAGACTTCTCACTTCAGGTGCTAAAAGCGGCTGCTGATGAACACTCGTACAACGTTCGAAACCGGTACGATTTAGAGCAGGAAGGGGATTGGACACGAGACCAGATCGAAACCCGGTGTGAACGGCGGAACGAGTACACGTGGACCTGTCTTCCCGTCTTTTACGAGGAAGACCACCGAGATTGGATCGACCTGTATTTTCTCAAGAGAGATACGGGGGAAGTCGAGAAGGAAGGGCCGTTGAAGCTTTTATAAGTAGCCACTCAGAAGGGCGTAACAAGCCAATTTCCGTCCTCTTTCCTTTCGAGTTGGGCTCCGAACACGTCCTGTAACGAGTGAAGCTGGCCATCGTAGCGAAGGTCGTATGTTTTCCCCTGACGATGGAATGAGCCTTCGACGACGAACTGAACCGTCGGATTTTGGTACTCCAAATCGTTCGCCCGTCGATCCATCGATTTCTTGAGATCGTTGCGAAGTTCGCTGTCAGAGAGAGCCTCATCGAGTCCAACTACGGACACCTCGTCCGGGACATCGTCGTTCTGAAGGCGTTCGATGAACTCTTCAACCGGCATTCGGTGATCGAAGGTATCGTACGAGCCCTTGATGACGAGATTGTAGCGTCCGGGGATCCGTCCGGGTCCTGCCATTGGTTGATTTACAATTCCACGGGATAAAAAGGGATGCCGTCGCTTGGTCATACCAATACCTGGCTCTGGTGAAAACGTCAACAGGTGAAAATTCTGGTCCGGATGGATTCTGAACTGATCTCTTAGAAATGCCTGAGAGGCACTCATACCTATTATTGTAGACGTTCTATGACACAGGCATGGTAGACAAACCTGAATATCCTGAAAAGAAGTCTCGTGAACTAACAGATGAAGAAAAGAAGAGCATTAGAAAGCGTATCCTCAAATTGGAAAATGAGAAAATAGAGGGGTCGGTGAGTCAAACTCTGGCTGAGGAGTTCAATTGTTCTCCCTCTCAGATAGCAGGAATAATGGCTCATATGCGAATGTAGAAAGCTGGGCGGTCTCCATCGGCTTGCTGTTTCATTCCAAATTCTGTCTGATGAATTGGGTGGTTGCGATAGAGACAACCCACCCGGTCAGGGCCGATACCTACTGCCGCGTCATCGCTAGTAGCCGAACTCCGATTACAGTGACGCCGACAAGAATCAACAACCAGCCCCATCCACTGATCGAAATGTCTGTCAATTCCACTACGGTGGGATGGGCCATATTCAACACTATCCCGGTGATCAGGAGGCCAGCGCCGATGGCCAGTGGCTCTTCACTCATCAGTTGCTACAACCTCCACATTTAATCTACTATCCGCCTGTTCATCCTCAGTTTTGGCCAAGCACATGGCGATTACAACCCGGACTGCCAGGAAATTATAAAGGCTCGTAGATTTCTCTATTTGGACGTGGACAAACCCGGATTTGGTGAAGACATGACCGTGTCCGGACAAGGACATCATGGATGATTTGACTTCAGAGAGTGAATCCGCTGAGATAGACCCGTATCTGAAAGAACAGAATGAAGGAATATTCTATGCATTTGCAAAGGAGGATCACCAAGTTCTGACAACCCCTGAAATCGTCGAACACGTTGATCTGAGCCGCCGCCAAGTAGAGCGCCGTCTGAAAAACCTGAGAGATCAGGGGATTGTGGGTACCCGCAAACCAGGAAGAACTCGTTTGTGGTGGCTTGAAACCGAGGTTGAAGAGCCAGTTTCCGTCCAATACCCGATTTTTAAACTGATTCAGCAACGGCTCAGTTTACAGTTGGTTGTGATAGGGATTCTATTGGGTGTCGTGACCGTCATTTCTAGCACGACAGCTGTATTGGTCGCCAATTACGGATTCTCACCTTATTTCGTGGATACTGAGAGTCTATTACACGCCACGCTCTTGTTCAGTATGACTGCAGTTCTGTTTCTCCTGACTGGTGGCCTTATCGCAGGGACTGTCTGGTTATTCGATCATCTCGGAATCGAAATTCGATATAACCCCGATGAGTCTCAGTAGCATTCGATAATCACTCAGAATGCCTCGCTTTTTCTGGCTTGGAGGGAGGTACTGAGGGCTTGAAGGTGTTTCTCCCAGATTATACCTTCTCAAGTTTCGGAACGTTGAACTCGGGGTAGTAGATCCGTGGTTCCGTTGACAGGGGATCCGAGGGAACCGTCACGAGGCTCGAATCTTGTCCCGCAACCGCGAGAGCCATTGAGTCAAGAATGTCATCCCGTCGAACCTCCTTGAGAAGATACTCGTCTCTCACACCTCGGTAGTGGTTTTTGGCATTATCCAACTCTTCTTCAAGCAGCTTCATTCGGAGGCCACGACCCCAATCAGTCGATTTTGAGTAGGCGATCGGCTGTCCGTTCAGTGCAGCAAAACAGAGTTCGGGATGTGCTTCACGGATGATGCCATCATACTCCCCTCCAACCACGTCGGTAACCTCTATGATCTTCTCACGGATGCTGTATGCCTGCTGAGAGAGGCCGTGACCGATTTGTTCTTCGTGCACTTCACTGGCTCTCGAATAATCATCGCGTTCCGCTGCGACACGACATGGTGGGTAGAATACAGATAGTCCTCGACTTCCGAGCAGGTCACTTGCATCCTCATCACACCGGCGTCGGTCATCGTCCGGAAATCCAATAGGGATGTCTACCAAAATGCGATCTACGTCCGTATAGGCTCGGCGCAGTTTCTCGAATTCTTCGTAAGATTCTGTCGTAATTCCGGTCGGGTCGATCTTCGTCGCAAGCCATCCGAGGGGGCACGCATCGACACCGACAGTAGCCTTCGCGTGAGTTGGCATGGGTGATTCATGGCGGAGTGGCTAATAAACTTCAGCCGTCAAGTGTGATGGAGCTGTAATGCAGTTACGGGTTGGTGGGTGAGTATCGATGCTCAATAACTCGTGATGTCCCGATCGCCGAGCACACGCGTGTAGGTGTCGTCGCCGGTCACGTCTGCGAGTCGTCCGGCGAGCTCGCGCAGGTCGTCATCGACGCCCCACTTGTCCACGTAGTTTTGGACGGCCTGTCCCTTCTCGTAGCGGTAGCGGAGGAACTGTAGTTTATCGAGGTTCGAGAGGTGTTCGTCGCCGTTACCGTTGGTTCGCTCTTGGATGTACGCCTGGCGCTTCTCGTTGTCCCACGTCCCGAGTTCGAAGCCGTCGTCGGTGTTGTACAGGCACATTTCTTTGAGGTCATCGGGCGTGGCGTTGGTGCCGCGGCAGAGTTTGTTGACGTCATCGAACGAAGGGTCGGGGCTATCGAGCAGGTCGATAAATACGTCTTCGACGCCAATGTCGCTGGCCTCCTGAATGATGCCGTAGATCTCTTGGACGACCTCCTTCGCGGATATGATCTCTCCGTCGCGCTGCACTTTCCCGTGGTGTTTGGAGTACTCGCGGAAACACGCACCCATCTCCATTACGCCAATGTCGCCGCGGGAGAGGTCGCGGTTCTCTTCGAGTTGCTTGCGTGTACGGCGAGCCGTGCGGTAGATGTCTCGGCGAAGAGAGTTCCAAGAGGTGGCTTCGGTATCGTCGATGGGACGGGCAACGACGACGATGTCGAATGAGACTGCTTCGCCACCGATAAATTTGTTAATGTCCGCAGTGATTGGGTACGTCGCCGTCACCTCGAAGCCGACGTTACAGAGCGATTCGAGGAGTTCTCCCCATGATTCAGAGTCGCTGTGGTGATAGGTGAATGTGAGTGAACCGTCATCTTTGAGTGCGCGTTTAATAATAGAAAATGCTTGGCCAAGTTCGGACTCGAAGTCCTCCGAGGTTTTGTCTAAGTAGGGGTTGGTAACTATGGACTCGGCACGTGGTGTTTTGTCTTGGTCGAATCCCGGATACTTATTTTCTAAGAGAATCTTCTGCCATACATAATAATAATCCGATACTTCTGAGTAGATGACATTGTCGTAGTAAGGGGGATCAGTGATTACCGCATCAAATTCATCTTCATAATCCAAGCTACGCATATCACCCTGATGCAGCGTAGCGCTTTCACCTATTGGCTGATTAAATCTATCGGTCTCCACCATTTCCCCGTTATCAACAAACCGCTCTGTCGGCGAATTGGCGTATTCCACACCACGTTTTATTCCTTCATACGTTGATTGGAAGGTCCCAAGACCGAATTCAGTGCCCCAGACATTCCCCTCCGCAGGTTTAGTTGGAGAGTTGAACGAGTTCGTCTTGAATATATCATGGATATGGTTCCTGGTATGGTGGTATCCTACGAGGAAATTTGTGTAGCGAAGTGAATCGCTAAACGCTAATAGTAGCAGTTCTCTCGGGTTTTCGTTCTCCACCTGGCCGATTGACTGTAATAATTTGGAGAGACATAGGAGCTGACGTGTTGAAAAGAGGTCAGACCACTCTTCGTATCCATGTCGAAAAATGTCATTTCCACTTACTGAAGACGCTGCTGTAATCGCACCCTCTGGGATATGTTCTTGGGGAACAAATTCATGTAGATCCGGATTATTTTTCCATTTCTTCCGGGCAGTTTCAACTAATTTATGATCAGCTTGATCTGCGCTTTTGTATCCCTTGTGTTGGCTTTTTGCTCTACCAGACATCTCACACTTCTCACAATAGTACTCAACAGCGTAGAGCCGGACATCATATCCATTTTGTTCCTCTATCGCATCTGTAATACTATATTTTTGCCCGCAATCCGGACAGTTATATTTGCTCCGTGAGACGTTGCCTTCCTTCGGAACAAAGCCGTGTCCGCAGTCGTTACAGGTGCTCTCCGACTGCCAATCATCTACGAGTGTTACCGCACCACAGCCGGGGCAAAGGACGTTGTACTTTTCGTCGTTCTCATAGCGTCCTTTCGCTACCCGATAATCACCAAATAGCGGAACCGTATGCCCACAGGAGACGCAGTCCAACTCCTTCACCCAAAAGTTGTACATCACGTCGGCGTCGTGGTCGCCGTTCGGACAGGGCGTCTTGTAGTACTGCGTAATCTCGTCGGCGACATCCTCCTTCACCTGTTCGAAGGCTTCCTCAAGCTCTTCGACATCCGTCTGGGCCGCTTCAAGCTGCTTCTTCGTGACAAACCACGCGACGGGATTCAGGTCGTTACCGACGACCTCCGCGCCGAAGCGCGACGCCTCGACCAGCGACGTGCCACCACCCATGAACGGATCGAGGATCTTCTTGTCCTCGACGCGGACATCCTTCGGGTAGAGCTCCCAAAGGCTCTCTGGGTCCGTCATATCCACGCGTTCGAGCAGCGATGCGACGTCGAGGTCTGACTCGCCGCCGTCGTCGCCGTACGCCGCGAGCGTCCCACCCTCGTGGCCGGGCTCGTAGACGGAGACCTTCTCCGGATCGTCGAGGAGCGTATACAGGGATATCGCGCGGAAGACACAGCCCAGCCGTCGCGCCCACCACTTGTGCATCGTGTAGATGGGCCGGTAGTACATCTTGGCTCGGCCCTCTTTTTCGGCGATTTCGTTCACACGCTCGATCGGGAATCCCCGCTCGATGGGGAGTTCCGTCCGCTCGTGCCGCTCCTGCGAGGACCCAGATTTCTCAGACATGACTCAGTATGTGAATGTGGATACGGAGGAGCCTCATAAGTGTGCGTTCTCCATTGTAATTGTCAGATACGCTTTGGTAGATATTCACACCGATTGAAAATTGAATTGTCAAAGAATAAACCCGCCCGAAACCATCATAATTAATCGTTATTTCAATTCATCTCCCAAACAGTTAATTGATTTGAAGAAATCCTATCAGTATGAGATACAGTTGCTCCTACATTACGGAGTTAAATGATCTGAATATCTCTTCAGAGATAATGATTGAAAAGGATTTGATTAGCGTCAGCACTCAGGTAACTAACAAGCGTCCCGATCCGAATCACGGTAGAAAAGAAAGTAAAAAAGAAGTGAAATTCACAGCAGAAAATGAAGTAATAACTAATATTCTCCAATTCATTCTTAGCGAGGCAAACCCAGAGAGAAGTACAACTGTTTCAAGGACATTTGATGGAAAATCAGTGACCGAATATACACCTCCATTTGAGTCTGAAAAGACAGTCTCAAAGGAATCAGATGAAATCGAAATACTTGTTGGTCCAAACGCGGTGTTTTTTGATTCCGAGAGTGTTTCAGTATATTATAATGAGGGGGGAATCACGCTTGAAGAAGTGGATCAAGATCTGAATAATCTTGATTTACTACTCCATGGAATTGGAGAAATATTATCAAATGTCGCAAATGAATTAGATGAAGATATTCAAAGAAAAATCCTCAATAGAAAGTATGGTCAAAACGTTTTACAATATCTTGAAGAAGGAGACAAGTGTATGACTATGAATATGAATACACAAGCAATATTATCGTACGTTTTAGCAGCTGAGTGGGCTGGTGTTACCTACCTAAACAGTGAGCGAGACTATGACTTGATTGAGGAGGAGCAAGAAAGCGGTAATTGGTACACCTTCTCGGGGAAAAATAGTGTACTTGAAAAGGTTAATGAACAATTTAAAATTAATCAAACGAGCAAGCAGCTTCTAGACACAATATATAAAGAGCTGAGAAATATTTCTGCTCATCACACAACAGGTGACATCCGAGATGACGAAGTAGAGGTATTCCGAAAGCGAGTAACCGATTTCATTCTCGAATTAGAATCTCAAACTAATTAATCTGACTAGTGAGAGAGCTCACAAACATCTGGCATAGTAGTAATCATTGGAAATCAACAGAGAAAAGCTATTTTTGGAAGCTAATCTCGATCTTCAAACTTGACGCTTCGTCAGGCATTCGCTCGAACAAGTCCTGTACTTTGGTGTATTCCTGCTCAGAGCGGAGCGTTAGGCTCACCTGTGAGCGTTCGATATCTGCCGTCCCCTGAAGCGCTCCTGGGACACCCTCCCGATCCGGAAGCATGAACGTGACGTCGCCGTACTCGACCGTCCCCGTCTGATGGTCCCGTCGCCATTTCTTGCGCATGGCTGCAACGTCGTCGCCGTTGTACTCGAACCGCCACGTCTCTGAACCGACATCAGGAATCCGGAACGGGTACCCGGGCACCCAATCGGACGCCTTCTCAGATCCCGTCGGTCCGACGACGTACACCGGATCCTCCTCGCGGCCGAGATTCTGCAGCAGGAACGTCTTGACCATGTCTTCGTTGACAGTGCTGTCGAAGCGATCAGCGACCTTGGCCACAGTGAACTGGTCTCCGGTATCAAGGTCGTCTAGGTAGTCAAGAATCTGTTTCCCGATTCGGTCGGAAACCGTCGGAACGATCTTCACCGTCATCGGGTTCCGGTCGCCGAGAGCGTCCAAGTACCGCCCGCCAGCTTCTAGCACGTACTCGT
>LFCJ01002246.1_pt1 | contig 13860 bp, 28 predicted proteins | sample 643141 | NCBI WGS metagenome assembly LFCJ01 (sample SAMN03766243, study PRJNA286221) | soda lake metagenome | biome: soda lake; feature: Kulunda steppe; material: water; isolation source: sample B1-Br-g2 brine of Lake Bitter-1 | place: Russia: Kulunda steppe | collected 2010-07 | reverse complement strand
ATCACCACGCGCGCCATCACCACACGCGCCATCACCACGCGCCATCACCACGCGCCAGGCGTGCTTTGTGTATCCCTCATGCGCCGCCCCCTTCAGTAATCCTGTCCTGCATGCGCAAGGGTGCTGGCAAGGAGGAGTGAGGGCGCGTGGGCTTGCCACACTTGTTTTCTGGCTTCATCTCATGATGTACCCATCCATGCACACTTGTTTTCTGGCTTCATCTCATGATGTACCCATCCATGCACACTTATTTTCTGGCTTCATCTCATGATGTACCCATCCATGCACACTTATTCACTGGCTTCATCTCATGATGTACCCATCCATGCACACTTATTTACTGGCTTGATCTCATGATGTACCCATCAATGCACCTGCCCATGCATCCCCCTGGATTTGTTGTGACAGCTTCAATTTACAAGGCTGCGTAACTGAAATTACCAGGGCAGGGATTGTGATGCTGAAGAATTTAGCAAGCAAGCCGTTCACGCAGCCAATCACAGGTTACCCCACTTGAAGTGCAACATTGGATTCAATGGAATGCCCAAGTGCAATGCCAATGCGTTGGAGGCACTTGCTCGCAATAGGGTTGGATGTGCAAAGCACTTCCAACACACACATTAAAGGTGCAACCTCACAGCCATCCCTGTCACCCTCTGCACATGCGCGCAGGTCCGCTACCTGGAACACTTCTCCAACGACATGGATGTGAGTTCACGGCAGTGCTATTCACTGCTTCAGTATCTACCTTGACATTCCCTGCTAGGGATGCTTGTTCACTGCTTTGGTACGCACTTGCCTTGGTATCCTCTGCTGGGGATGAGCTGGGTCGGGCAGAGGGACGCTTGGATCCCAGAATTCATTCCGGCAGGCTAGGAGAAGACCTGCAGGGTTGGGCGCCTGGCAATCCATTGGGCCCCAGGTAGGAGTAACCCAACATGGCTGAGCCTCTGCTCAAGCCACCCAGATGGCCCAGCATGGCTAAACAGCATTCAGGCTGGGGCCGGGGGGCCCTGCCTTCTCTGACAGCTGCTGCAGCGCCTGGGTTGTACTGCCAATTGTAAAGAGTCTAGTGCTGCAGCATGTCGCCGCGCGCAGCGCATCAGAGGCCTGATGGCTTAGCACACGCGCCTGTACATTCTGCGTGTGGCGCTTTAGTGCTGCAGGGGTGGCTTGAGTTCATGAGCGGCTTGCAAGGGGTGCATGAGTGGCCTGCAAGGGGTGCATGAGCGGCCTGCAAGGGGTGCGTCCTTGAATGGGGTGTGCCCTCAAGGAATCATCTACTTCACCTGCACGGCAATGAGCGTCGCCAAGTGCAGCATTGTCAGGAAGCCTGGTTGAGCAAGGGCAGGGTAGTGCGCACAGCTCAATGGTCAACCATGGCTTTGAGCTGTGGCAAGACAGGCGTATGTTGAGACAGACAAACAATGCTGCTGCTGCTGCTGCTGCAATGTTCGTGGGGCTGCGCTCATCCCATCATGCTCGCTCTGCGCCTGTAACGCAAAGCTGGCATGGGTGCAGTGATGAGCCTGTAACGCAAAGCTGGCATGGGTGCAGTGATGAGCCTGTAACGCAAAGCTGGCATGGGTGCTATGGGTCAGCCCAAGGAGTCCCTCTACCATTGCAAAAAGCCCTCACCCCAGCCTTGAGAAAACCTAAGGCTTGCCTGCAAAAATGCAGGCATGCGCTTCATCAATGGTGGGCGCAGCAACCTTGGTGTGTTGCTGGCTTAACAGTTTAAGGTTTAGGTTAAGGTTAGGGTTAAACCTAAGGTGCATGGCTGGCTTATAGGATGCAGCTGGCTTCGTTGTGCATCTGGCTTGTAGGGTAGGGCTGGCAGGCCGCTGCCAGCAAGCGTGTGAGCCTTGCACCTCTGCAGCAGGACCGGCAGCAGCTAAGGGGGAGGCGGTGCTTGCACGCAGCCTTTTGCGCTCAAATGTGCGCTGGTCTTGTGTGTGTGTAAACACGGGGGCGGACAGAGTGGGCGTGTGGGCAGGCCCTTTGGATGGGGCATGGTCAGTGTACATGTAGACAAAGGGGGCAGACTGAATGGGGTGTGGCCGGGCCCATTGGGTAGGGACAACACCCATTTCTCGGTTCGTGCCCCAGTGCCTTGCATCGCAAATGCCCACAGACACATGGGTGTAGGCAAGGGGGGCTGCTGCTGCGCCCCTGTTGCCCAATGGAGCCCCGCGCCTGGTCGTGCCCGCAATTGAGCCTCGCGCATGGTCGTATGGGCGCGCGCTCGCGTGCAGGCGCAGGAGTTCTGGTGCCAAGACCTGGTGAACCTGAAGCATGGCCTCCTGGAGACGCTGCGCGCTGATCCCGAGCAGCTGAATCCAGACAGGGAGCGCACATACTTCACGTTGTCTGCTGTGCTGATGCACCTGTTTGACGTGTGGAAGAACCTGTTGAGTGACGGCGACCTTGGGGACCCCAACCCCAGCCCCACAGCCATCATTCAGGCAGACGCTGAGGTAGGGGGGTCACGTGCATGTGTGTGTGCGTGCTCTCGCACACGTTTGTTTATGCATGCATGTGCGCATGTGTGTGTATGTGTGTGCACGCGACTGTACGGGCATGAGCATGCATTTTCAAGGGGTCTGGAAGCTTGAGTGCATGCGCCTGTGGAATGTGGTGTGTGGCTTGTCATTAGTAAGCAAGCATGACTTAAGCAGACAGGCCCATTTCGTCCAGGGAGAGGGCGCACGAACTTGCTGGCGTGCCAACATCCCTGCACTGCGCTGGTGCGGGTGCTGCGACGTGCGCCTGCTACGGCCGCTCGTGTGGGTCATCTTTTCTGTCATGTAGGGTGTCATGAAGACCTAAGGTCGTGATCGTCATGTATGCAGACCTAGGGCCGTCATGTATGTAGACCTCACCCTCATCCAGAGCCCATCCGCCCCTGCTGTAGGCAAGCACAGGATGGTCTGTCTGGGTCCTCGTGCCGCGGCTGCAGGTGCGGGAGGTGCAGCGCGTGCTGGTGGAGGAGCTGTTGCGGTCCTCCAACTTCAACAAGCTGCTGAGCGCGGTGCGGGAGTGCCACCTGATGATGCAGCGCTCCAAGGAGGTCAGCGTTGTGGACCATGGCCAGTCGCTGCAGGTGCGGGGGTGGGCGGGGGGCTTTCCAGAGCCCTGTTGCTTTCCACAGGGGGGTGTGGTCCTGGTGGTGGAGGTAGTGGACCACGGCCAGTCGTTGCAGGTGAGGGAGTGGCACTGCTAGCAGGGGGCATGTCGTGACAGTGGCGAAGGGCAACCTGGTGGTGCACAGGTGTTTGCTTGTCATGGACCGCAGATTGAGAGCGCCCGTCCGCGCCATTGGCATGCAACCAGCTGCACCCCTGAGGCAACACTCTTAACCCAGTCTCACCCCTGGGATGCAACCTCGCGTGCATCGTTGTCATCATCAACAATCATCACCATGTGCATCATCATCGTCATCACCATCAACGATCATCATCATCATCGTGTGCATCATCATCATCATCATCAACAACAACAATCATCATCATCGTGTGCATCATCATCATCATCATCATCATCATCATCATCATCAACAACAACAATCATCATCATCGTGTGCATCATCATCATCATCATCATCATCATCATCATCATCATCATCATCATCATCAATCATCATCATCATCGTGTGCACCATCATCGTGTGCATCATCATCATCATCACCATCAATCATCATCATCATCACCATCATCTGATTGCGTGCACACCCACTGCGCCACGGCGTGAGCGCGCGCAGGAGAACGTGGCCTGGATGGACAGCAACGACGTTCTGCGCAGGATGCTGAGGGCCAACCTACACCAGAGGCAGTACGCAGAGCTGGTGGGTGTAGGAATGACCCGGATCGCAAGCAGAGTGTGTGTGGCCTTGACGGACTGGCAACTGTGTAACTCGGGCAATGGCCCCATGTGGCGCCTGGATCTGCCTCCGTGTGCCATGTTGCGGGTTTTGCTGCGTTTCCTAGGAGGCATACGTGTGGGGTGCATGCAGATCGATCGCTGATGACCGTAGTGGTGTGAGTACGGTACGGGGTTAGATCAAGCAACTTCGATGCAGGCCGTACGCATGAGGCACGTGTAAAAGAACGAACAGCACTGTGAAGCAGGGCGGCTGCTCCTCCATGCATGGGCAGGCATCTAAACACCCAGAGATGCAGGCGCTCACCGTGGGCCACCCTGTGGCTTTTGCCCCCGCGCGCGCAGGTGCTCAAGATCCTGCAGGTGCTGAATGAGGCAGGTCTCCTGAGGGATGAGCACCTGGACATCCTGTGGGCGGCCACAGAGGCGGAGGGCACCTTTGATGTTGTCAAGTCCAACGTGTTCACCATGATCGAGGAGCTCGCAGGGAACCTGTCTCAGGTGCGCGTGTGCCACAGGCTGTGTGCATGCTGCCACCTATACATGCCTGCAGCGGCCCGGGCAGGGCTGATACAACCTGCAGGCATGCGCGCATGTGCATGTGCGTGTGGGGGTGTGCACACAAGCCTGCAACACCCTTTTGCACTCCCAGTCACATCAGCCTCTGTTTAGTGCGCTATGGTTGAGGAGCGGGTAGGCGGGCAGCCAGCCAGCAAGCTCGTGAACCCAGCCAGCCATGGCAGTAAGTCCACCAGCCCAGCAAGGTGGCGCGGCCAGCCAGCCACCCAGCTGTGGCAGCCAGTATGCGCACAGGCAGCTGCTGTGGCATCAAGTTTGCGCGCAGGCAGCTGCCGTGGCGGCCGCTCTGTGCACAGAGGCACTGCTGTGGTGGCTAGTTTGTTCAGCGCGCACAGAGGCATGGCTAAACAGATCAGGGCGCATTGAGGCATGGCTGCCAGGTCAGGAGAGGTTGTGCGCCAGCCCTGCCGCAGCCACACCCACTCTCCCTTGCTTGTCGTGTGTGCGTGCAGGACCATTTTGAGCAGCTGTTCCGCAAGTTTGAGGGCCTTGTGCAGGCGCGCTCACTGGGCGACAGCCTGCGGCTGCTGGACCTGCTTAAGAAGCTGGCATCCAGCGACATGGCCCACGTGAGTGTGCTGCTGACGTCTTGCCTTTGGTCCCCTGCGTGCATGGGTGGGCCTCAAGCTTCCGCCCTTACATGCAAAAAAAAGCATGGCGCACGTGAGTGCTGTGGATGGCTCGCCTTCGGACTCAGGGTGCAGAAGCAGTACGCGCCATCTGGCCCAGCGCAGCCCCCTAGAGCTTACTTCGCGCCCTGCGCTTGTCTGCCCGTGCGCCTCTTGCACACCAACTCAGCGTCGTGCATCTGCCTGCCTGCCTGCCTGCCTGCCTGCCTACTTGCCCCGTGCAGTCCCCCAGCGCCAACCACGTGCCTGGGCAGATGGCGGAGAAGCTGCTGGACATGGTGTGGCACTCAGCGTCGTGCATCTGCCTGCCTACCTACTTGACCTGTGCAGTCCCCCAGCGCCAACCACGTGCCTGGGCAGATGGCGGAGAAGCTGCTGGACATGGTGTGGCAGCTGACAATGCCGGCAGATGCGCCGCCGGAGCTGCTGGAGGCCGATGCTATGGCGGAAGTGCTGCGGCAGTATGAGGATGACCAGGCACGTGCGCGCGAGCGTGGTGGGGGGTGCATGGGCGGCGGGGAGAGAGGTTAGGGAGGGGAGGCAAAAGGGAGGGGGAGGGAGAATTAGGGTTGGCTTAGAGGGGGAACTGGAGAGCTGGAGACTTGGAAAGTGGCAGGGAGCATGCTGTGAAAGGAATTGACCGGATGGCTGGAAGCATGCAATGTATGGGGTGAATCAGATGGTCATGTGCCTTGGACTGGCTCCGGGCCACATGCGTGCCCGCTCTCGCACAGGCTTCTCTTTCCGCTGCGTCCTCTGCACTCCCTTCAGTCGCCCCACAGCCACCCGCAGACTTCTGTCGGCTTACTTCTCCCCTTTCCCGAGACTCCCTGGCTGCTTGCATGCAACTTCTCACCCGGGCCGCCCCTCCTGTTGTGTCCCCTGCAGCCCAGCCCCCACATCCATCTGCAGACCTACCTGCACCGCTGCATTGAGCAGCTGCGGGCCCGGCAGGGCGTGTTCACCGCGCTTCACGTGCTGTGCAGCCTGCTGAAGCTCTGTGATGAGCTGATGGGACATTTGGTGAGTGCTGCTGTCGGTGAGCGCGTTGCTGTGGGTGAGTGCTGCTGTCGGTGAGCGCGTTGGTGTTGGTGAGTGCTGCTGTCGGTGAGCGCGTTGCTGTGGGTGGGTGCTGCGTTGCTTCGGTGTGTGTTGCTTTGGGGTCAGGTGTGTACACAGGCACCAAAGGGGCACGTGGTGGGTGCTGCTCTTGGGAAGTGCTGCTGTCGGTGAGCGCGTTGCTGTGTGTGAGTGCTACTGTTGGGAAGTGCTGCTGATGCCTAGTGCTGCGCTGCTTGATGCGGAATGTTGCTTTTGGGCCAGGTGTGCGCCCTTGCAATGCACACCGCCCTGTTTGGCCAAGAGCTCAGCAAGGGCCTGAAGGGAGTGCTGTGTGCTACTTAGGGAGCGGACGTTGGATGAGTTCCACCTGTGCGCGGATGGGTGTGAGTGCATGTGTGCGCCTAGCTTGGATTACACAGGGGTGAGGCCATGTCATGGGCTGTGCTGCATGCATATGGAGACCTTAGGTGCTGATAAGGGCAAGGCGTGTGCCAAGCTTGAGCTGAGGCTCTCCCGTTTGGGCATGTATTGCGCTGCTGGAGTTCTATCGAGCTGACGGAGCCAGCTCCCCAGAATTTCCTACTCGAACACCAGCCACCCACCAAAACCTACACACATGCACACAAAAAGCGCACACAGCCCCACAGCTGGCACAGCACACATGCAGCCTTATGCGCACGCACACGCATGCTCCTGCACGCATGCGCCCCGGCAGAGTGCAACGATCGGTGATGAGCAGGGGACGGGCACGCAGCAGCTGCTGCTGGACCTGGACAAGCGCTTCAAGCTGCAGCAGCTGCTGGTCGACAACCTGTGTGACTTCATGGCGGCCGCGCAGCGGTGGCTGGCAGAGCCTGTGGAGGCGGGCGGCGGCGGCGGCGCGACGCACCGCCTCAATGGCGGCTCGGAGGTGGGGCTTGAGTGCAAAGGGGCGCAGGCGGTGCGGCGGGCCAGGTGGGGCAGGATGAAGGCGAGTCGGGGCAAAAGAGCTGAGGGGCCAAGAGTGGCAGAAAGGGGGGTTGGAGCGTACAGTGAGTTGAGGCAGGGGGGCAGGCCAGGAGGCACGAAGGGGGCAGCATTTCATGAGTTGGGGGCGGCAGGCCGAGGGTAGCAAAAGGGCAGTAGAGCAAAGTGAGTTGGGGCAGGGCAGCAGCAGTGGAGGGCTCAGTGGAAAACATGGAAGGCATATATTGTCATGGCCATGTGAGGGAGCGCAGCCCTCACAGCTTACTGCCAGCCCCCAACTCATGAAATGCCACCTCCATGCCTGTGCTTCCTACAGCTGTGGCCACAGCCACAGCCCCGTTCACTGCCGCGAGGAGGTGCCAGACTGTGCTGCCACGGCACGGCCCCCTTTCAAACTGCCTGTGCCTTCCCATACGTCACATGTCAGCAACTGTGGCCCACCCCACCTTGCAAACCACACCATCACTCGTGCTTCTGCCCCTGTCGCAGGTGCTGGGGTCCATGCGGCTACCAGGCCAGGGCTGCTACACCTACAGCGCCATTGTGCAGGAGTACCTGCGGGCCATCCTGCACATCGCCTCAGGCAGCTTTGTAAGTGAGCGTGTGGCAAACAGGCAGCAGCGAGCGCATACCTGTCATCTGGCAGGCTAACAGGCCACGCTGCAAGGAGGGCGGCTCCTTTGCCGCACTTACGCATACCAAATAAGCAAACAGGGCAGTGCCACGAAGGCAAACATGCACGAGACTTGCAGCAGGCAGGGCTGCAGTTGCTGAATGTGCTGATCTAACAATCTGAATCCCTTAATCAATTAAAAGAGCATGTGCTCAATATGCATGTGCCTCCTAGCAGGCAGCTGCACCTGCAGTGTGCCGCTGCATACATGCTGCCCTTAAGTTTCTCCCTCTTGGCTCTTCTTTTGGTGCTTCCTTCCTGGAGAAGGAGCCAGACAGGCTATTCTTATTCTTTCACTTGGGGTTTCTGGAGAAAACAGGGATGCAGTAGTGTGCACGTATGATGCGCGCTCACACGCAGATTGCCCGAACATCATATTGCTGCACATGCAATATGATACCACTTTTTCATGCAAAACCCCACTCCTGTTTACTTCCGCTCCTCTATGCACCCTTGTTACACGGCTTGCTGCTATGCCTTCTACCGGACCCCGTTGATTCCCACCCTTTGTGCCTCTCCAGCTTCTCATTTCCTCTCTGGTTCATGCCGCCTGCCCTCCCTTCCGCGCCTAAGCCCCTGCCCCATCACTTTCCACCTCGGGCTGCCTCATGTATTCTTCTGATAACACAGTGCATTCTTTTGACAACACAGTGCATTCTTCTGACAACACAGTGCATTCTTCTGACAACACAGTGCATTCCTCTGACAACACAGTGCATTCCTCTGACAACACAGTGCATTCCTCTGACAACACAGTGCATTCTTCTGACAACACAGTGCAGCTAAGGGATGCCTGGGGTTGCCATGGCTGGTGGACACAAGCTCTTGAGTTGGTGCCGCCCTCTCTGGTGCCCTGCTTTCTTTGCAGAGGTACTACAGCACATAGCTTGCTGAGCGCAGTTGAGGGGTGCCTGTGGTTGGCATAGATGGTGGCATTTTACTTCATGCTGCTCCTCTGTTGCCCTGCTTTTTCTCTGCAGAACTTCTATGACACAGAGCTTGCTGAGCGGTTGTGGGACGCGCTAGTGCTGCGGCCAGTGCACCCGTCCGATGTAGGGCAGGGCCTGAACTTGATGCGGCAGGGCGCCGCGTACAACAGCTTTTTCAGCTTAGACACAATGGTGGGTACAAGGGGGGCTGACTGCATGTTCCTCCTTGCTCTGCCAAGCAATGTCAGCTGTTCACGGCCCGTGTGTTTTGCGTCAGCTGGAAGACATGACCATGCAGACTCTCATGTCGTCCCCTGCAACATTTGCCTGTGGTTGTCTGGTGCCCTTCACGCTGGAAGGGACCCCGCAGCAGGCTTCCTATGTGCCATAGCATACCACATGCCATTGCAATTGCAATCCGCGCATGTATTGGACCCTTGCCCGGCCACAGACAACCTGCTGCGTTCAGTGTGCCTGCAGGCTGCAATGCATCACACGCCCACTTCTGTGTTCTGTGTGGCTGCAGAAAGAACTCCTTGTCCACCGGATCACGGCGCTCCCCGTGGATTGCCTGGAAGTGGAGGCGTGGGAGGTGTACCAGGATTACTTCATCAAGGTGTGTTTGCGTGGGAGGTGCACCAGGACTTCCTGATTTGGTGAGGTGCTTGTGTGTGTGTGAGTGCACTTAAAAGACCCGTGTTTGCTGCATCCGCTGCGCATGTGAGAGGAGAGCCAGGATAGCTTCCCTCATCAGGGTGCATGTGCGTGGTAGTGCCTGTGTACTGATGCGTGATGGGAAAGGTCCCGCCTCTTGCTTTTGTGGCCTGCATCATGTGCTCCAAAGCCAGTGAGGGTGCAGATGGCACCGCCTCTAAACTCCTGCGCGGCAGCACCTCCCAGCGGGACACCTTCACGTGGACGCAGTTACCCAGGCTCTTTTTGTGCCTCTCCAGCTTTCTTTTTGTGCAGCAAAGCAGCAAGCGCCCTGCGTTTGCACTCATCTGCCAGCGGCACATGATGGGCGCGGGGGTTCCAGTCTCCGCCTGGGGCTGCCATGCTGCTGCGGCAGGTGAATGAGGAGTGGGAGCACCTGAAGCTGTGCAGCGCTGAGGCCCCCTTGGACCTCTTGGTGCTGAACTTGGACCGGCTGGAGGTGAGGATGGGGGTGCAGAGGACAGCTGCCCAGGGCAGGGCCGCAGCAGGTGCTGGCGACCCCTGCAATGCGTGGACACATAAATGGCCATCATTGGCGGGGTCGCGGTGGCACGAGCAATTCCACCTCACGCGCACCCACCCACCCACACATCTAGCAAAGCCGGGACAATGGCGGTGTGGCAGCCACAGCTGATTCCTCAGGCTGCTTACCTGCACCGCCGGGGACGCGTGCTTGGCAGCAATCGCCATGGGTAGGGTTGCAGCAGCGCACACAAGTCCGTCGCGCACACCTGCAGCAACAGCTGCCATGTGTGGGGTCGCGGTCAACCCAGGGTGCACAGGGCTGAGGTGACGGTTGGCACGGGTTGGTTGCCCAGGCGCAGCAGGCATGTCTGTCACACACGGCTGCTACAAGCGTGTCTGCCTGCGTCTGTCACGTACACGTACGGCTGCTACAAGCGTGTCTGCCTGCGTCTGTCACGTACACATACGGCTGCCACAAGCGTGTCTGCCTGCGTCTGTCACGTACACATACAGCTGCCACGGGCGTGTCTGCCTGCGTCTGTCACGTACACATACGGCTGCCACGGGCGTGCCTGCCTGCGTCTGTCACGTACACATACGGCTGCCACGGGCGTGCCTGCCATGAGTGCATGTGGCTGCCTTACGGGATCTCCTTTTGGGTGTGTCACAGAGGCACTGCATCTCCTCTTAGGAATTTATGTCAGGCGCGCAACAAGCTGGCACACCCCCAAGCTCCCTCCCCCCGCAGCTTGCAGTGGTCGTGGCCGGATCTCCCGCTGTGCCCGTGGTGGGGACCCCCGGGGGGCCACAGCCCCTGGCATTGATAACTGCGCTGGAGCGCTTGCCTGGCTGTTTGGTCCTCCTCAGCACGACTGCCTGTGTGCTGCCAATGCAGTTGACCTTGTGTGGCGTATGCACTTCTTGTGTGTGTATGCGTGGAGGCAGGGCGTGCCCTGCAAGAGGCACGCAGCCATGGACTGCAGCAACAACTCTTGAAGGGTGCCGCTGGTGCTCCAGACCATTGTGCTGTAGTGAATCAATCTCTTGCTTGTGCTGCTTGGCGGCAGGGCGTCCCCTTCATGTGGCATGTGGCCAAGGACTGTAGCAAGTCAACCTCTTACTTGTGCTGTAGCAAATCAACCTCTTGCTTGTGCTGCTTGGCGGCAGGGCGTCCCCTTCATGTGGCATGTGGCCATGGACTGTAGCAATGGCACAGTCGTGCAGCAGGCCATGCAGCTGCTGCTGCGCGTGTACGTTCTGGGAAGCGCAAGGCAGCCAATGCTGGAGTCAAAAGCAGAAGCCCCTAACTCGAGCGGCACGCAGACTTTCATCAGGTGCAGCGCCTTCCCTGTGGTGTGCGTTCATTCCTTGCAATGCTTTTGTTATCTTCTGTGCATATTTACCTGCCTCGCCTTCCCCGCCGTGGATTCATTCCCTGCTGTGCGTGTCTTGCTGTGCAACTGGGGAACAGACGTGGTGACCCGTGGGCGCTGCTGTAGCAGACCTGCACAATCAAGGTTCCAGCCTTTTCATCCAACATCTGTATTCGGTTCACAACGCATGCACTTGGTGGGCATGCACACAGCACTGTGGTGTGCTTTCAGCCCACCAAAAACTTGGCAGCGAGCGTTCAACCAGACTCAAGTGCTGTGATTATCAGATGATGTTTGGGCACTGTTTGGATTAAGCATAAGGAGGGTGGTGTGCTGGCAGCATTCCAAAGCAGCATTCCATGTCAAACACAGGCTCTTGATGCTGCTGCTGCTGCTGCTGCTGCTGCTGCTGCTGCTGCTGCTGCTGTTGATAATGACAACGATGATGACAGTGATGATGAATCGCATGTTGGTGCTGGCGGTCTGCTCCCACTGCTGGAACGAGCTTGACTCACTCTGGTGGCCATGCAATGCCAGAGCAAGGTGCACATGCTCGCGCGCCATGCACTCTCCACACCCCTTGTGTGCTCTTTGACCCGGCTTCCCTGTATCCAGCCCCCTTCTGTCTCATCTCCCTGCTGCGCAGGGAGTGCAGACAGCGCCTGATGCAGTCCGCTTCAGTGCTGGCAGGCCACGCCCGCCCACCTGGCAGCAGCGCACAGCCTGCGCATGCGGGCAGATCTGCTGCCGCACCAGACCTGTCCTGGCTGCAGCACACGGCGCAGGAAGCCAGCCGCGCGGCCCTGGAAGCAGGTGAGGCGGCAGGGTATGATGCGCTTAGATATGGATCATCATCAGCAGCAGCAGCAGCAGCAGCAGCAGCAGGTGGGCACTCAACCATTGATGCTGGGATCTGCCAAGAGCACAGGGCCAACTGCAGAGGCATCAGAAAGATGCACATTGAGGATGCTCCTAAAGGAGGCAGGACATATGATTCTCTCCGTGGGCACACAAGGAGTGCACCTGCACTCCCCTTCGGGGCTGCAACCGACAGCGCCATGGATGCGCAACCGATGCATATGCGCTTGCATACTCTTGTGCTGGCTCGAGTCCCAACCAATCACTGGTCGTGCCCAATCACAAGTCACTATCAATGCTCCCGCCACAGGGCCCTTACGTACAGCCCAAGCGAGCGCTCACGTGCCGGCTACGGAGCTGCAGCAGGCCAGCCGGCGCGTGCAGCGCTGCCTGCAGCTGATGGCCATGGCCGTGGAGGCCGGGCAGGTGCGTGGGCGCAGAGCTTAGTGGCTGGCGGGTGCATGCACAGCGGCCGGTGCATGCACAGCGGCAGTAGGCTGGCCGGTGCAACAGTAGGCTGGCCGGTGCATGCACAGTAGTAGGCTGGCGGGTGCATACCCAGCGGCCGGTGCATGCACAGCGCCAGCTGCACGTATTGCGCCTCAAGAAGGGCCAGGCCTTGCAGGTGCAGCCCTCTTTGTGCGCAGCGCATGAGATGGGGATGGGCCCAGAGTGGCACATAGAAGAGTTCAAATGATGTCATGTCATTGATATGCGCAGCCGTCCTGACCTCACGCCTCCCCACCAGGCCCCAGGACGTGCTGTGCGCATGCGAAGCTGCGCGCATTTTTCTTATTGAAAGTATTACATGTCATGTTTCTCACCTTGGGTGTACATTAGATATTGATTGTCTCACCAACCAAAGGTGTGGCTCGCATAACTTCCTTCCCCCCGTGTGCCGCACACACAGCCGCCCATCCTGCCACCCGTGCCCTCTCACCGGGCCTCTTTCAAGGGCCAGCCCGTGGTTCTAGAGGTGCAGTGGCCGTCCAGCAGCGCGCCCCAGGCCGCGTCACAAAGTGCAGGCAGCGCGCAGCAGCAACAGCAGCAGCTGGCGTCCGCAGCGTTGGCGGGCGGCCAGCACCGGCAGCGCATGGCGGCCAGCAGCACAGACTATGTGGGAGTGGTGCGACAGCGGGTGGGGCAGCTGACTGGGCTGCCTGCAAGCAGCCTGCGCCTGCTGTGTGGAGGTGGGTGGGGAGTGCGTGATCTGGCAAGGTGATGGTGATCTTGTGGGCACATGGGCATGCATGCAATCTGACCAAAGGGTGCGATCTGTTGGGCCTATGTGACACAGAGGGGACTCGAGGGAGGCGCCCTGGGCGCATGTGCAGAGGATGGAAGAGAGGAAGGGGTGGGAATGTCATGGTTTTGCTGTGGGGGGCTGTCCATGACTGGCGGTGCACCACAGGCCCCTCTGGTGGGGTAAAAAGTGAGAAAGGGGAATGTGTGGTCAAAGGACAGAGGATGCACGAGGGACAGCCTGGGCAGGTATAAGGCGCTCTGTCTGTTCTAGAAACTAAGACACGGGTTTACATGGTCAAAGAGCTGGGCGCATGAGGGACAGCCCCAGTTTGCACCCGAGTGCTCATGCCCAGATGATTCACATACCTTGCATACGCGTGGCCTCTATTTTGTGATCAGCGCATCTGTGTGGCCCCCCCCCCTCTCTCTGCCTCGTCCCCCCCCCCTTTCCTTGCTCCCTGCCATCCTGCCCTGTTCCCTGTTCCCT
>LFCJ01002243.1_pt1 | contig 13873 bp, 12 predicted proteins | sample 643141 | NCBI WGS metagenome assembly LFCJ01 (sample SAMN03766243, study PRJNA286221) | soda lake metagenome | biome: soda lake; feature: Kulunda steppe; material: water; isolation source: sample B1-Br-g2 brine of Lake Bitter-1 | place: Russia: Kulunda steppe | collected 2010-07 | reverse complement strand
TTGGGGGCATCATCTTAGCTAGTTGGCTTTTCTGGCAGTTCTCCTTTTCCTAGCGTTTTTCAGCTCTTCTGCCTTGCCTGCCTTAAGGACATTGCTGTGTCCGCTCGCGTCTTGTAACAAACAAACTTTTAGAACAAATTGTCTCCATGATTAACTAATCAGATACTCCCATCAACTTCTAAAAAGTTAAAGCCCACATTGGTGTGATTGGAAATGAATCTGCCGATGCTATAGCTAAACATGCTGCTCTCCATAATTATGGAAACGACGAAGCATTCCCACCACCATCACCTGACGGTAATCCTTTCGCCCATATATACTGGCTAGCAGAAGAAAACAATGAGACTACTCACACTACCACTTAAATCAACCTTGCACCACTACAAAACATTAAGGACAAACTAAAAGCTCACATGAGCAAGCATCACAGACTTGGAGATGCTAATACCAACTCAGGTTACTATAAGTATTGGAAGAGATTGCTCACCTCCGTGAATCTTACAACTAGCAATTCCTTCTGGAGCAATACAAGAATCAATGTATCGCAGGAAAGGAATGTCATGAATTTACTCTTCACACTAAAAAATGGCCCACCTCTACGGCAGAGCCACTAATTCATCTTGTCTGTTGTGTCATCAGCCAGACAGCCAAATTGATATGCTTTCTGGCTGTCAGAATACTTCAATTCAAAACATGGTGACTGAAAGACATAACATTGCTTCCAGGCTCATCATAAAAACCTTGATCAAAGGTGATTTTGGAGGGAACATCATTTTCATAGATATTGAAAGCGAAACACGGATGGCTCAACAAAGTCTGGTCTTGCTGGCACATGTGGCCAACAGGACCTTACCCCAATGGCTTCTACCAAACTTTTCAGCAGACGAACTTCGATCCTGCTCAAGGCCAGATGCTATTTGCATACTACCAGTTGGAACGAAAAATGGCCATCAAAGAGACATACAGGCTGTACACCCTTCGCGCTGGGATGTACACCTCATTGAAGTAAAACATTGTGATGATACACGACCAGAGCAACAACTAGCAAGAGCAACTGAACAGCATAATGGATTGAAACACGCCCTTGCACAGCAGTGCCACAAACTAAGCCTACATGCCATCCTGATTGGAGTGATGGGAACCATCTATAAATGTCAAACTGAAATACGTAGTTCAGTATGGGTAAACCCCTCAGTAAGCTTGGCCTAGACCGGTGTAGTGTCAGAAAATTTACTCTTGATCTAAACAATCATTCTATTCAATACGCAACAAAGATCATAAATACAAGTAGGAGGTTGAAATACATCAAGGAAAGAACATATGGCTCTTCTTAGAACCTTCCCGACCCCCATTAATGACCTTTTTCCTAGTTTGATGGTGGAGGCTTGCCTGGTGCTTGCACCAAATGTAAATTTCTTCCTTAATTCACGCAAACAGGGGTACCTTGTTGGCGTAGTCTTTCTTTCTTTCTTTCCCTGAAGGGGTGAGGGCTTGCCCAGCAGTTTGCAGTTACCACGCCACTTCTGCAGCTTATGCCCGCAGGAAGGGCTTCCCAGGTTTCAGAAGGGGCCCGTTGTGAGGTGAATGTGGAAGGGTTAAGGGACAAGCTTCCCTACCCCGAGTTTGACTTGGATGGCTGACCCCCTGGCAAGCACCACCAGCTCCTCCCCGAACCCACAGCTGGCTTGCGCTGTATGCTGTAAGTACATGGCCAGGCTGACTCGGCTGTTCTGTAATACAGAGTGCTTCAGCGTGAGCACAGCCTGTGCTGCGTTGCTGCTGCCACAGAACCCGGTGTAAGCTGCTGCTACGGCCTCTGCTGACATGAACCGCAAGAGGAAACGTTGCTTCTGCCGCGCGTTATCATGCATCGGCACGACCTCCTCCAAGCTGCTTTCTTTACAGCCGAGGAGCCTTGAAGCTTGCAACACCTGTGGTTCTTGGGAGGCAAGGCAGCGCTCCAGCGGTCCGCGCGCGCAGCATGCGCACAGGTGCAGCTTTTCTCATATACTACGGTCTGCTGCAATACGGGCCTCCTAGAAGGCACCACCTAGATAGTTGCAAGCTCGTTCAGCTGGTCAACGCTGTCCTGGAGAGTGCTGGTTACCTGCTGCTGCTGCTGTTGTAACAACTGCTGAATTTCTTGGACTCTTGTGTCCAGAACACAAACTGTCTCTTTCAGGTGTTTGAGCTCTCTTCCCAGCTCCTCCAAGTTCTGCTCTTGCTCTTTGTCCGTGTTGGAATGCACGTCCGCATGTTCTGCTCTCCCCGTTTTAGTTTTTTAATGTGTCGCAATGCAGTCTTTGAAAGGCGTGCAAGATGTCAGAGGCCCGGCATGTCTTAGGCGAAGGCTGAAGTTTTTGATCAGCTTTGAGGTTAGGTTACGTCAGGTTACAAAGCTGTCTGCCGATTCTGATTTTCATAAGTTTGAGGAGATGGCTGGACTCTCCCTTCCTTAAGTAATGTACTGACCCGGAGTGGTGGTAGTCCCTGAGCCTTGTGGTGTTGTTAGCTAATAATAATTAAATGATGGAGGTCTTGGACTGCCAGGGCCACCTTGGCATTGCAATGTCTGTCAGTACAGTTTTAGTCCTAACGGGACGACTCGAAGAGTACTCAAGCAAGTAACTTAAAAAAGTACCACTACTAGTGGCCAGCAGCACTGGGAGTTTCAGCAATAGAGGTGAAGATGTGTAACTCCTTTGTAGGCTTGTAATTGCCCATGGATTGCCTCCAGGGACATTGCATGGTCAATGTTGCATTTAGGAAGCCTGATCAAGGAAGGCTGTATCATACGTTGCTGTGGAGGCTATTTCGATAGGAAATGAAAGTTACCCCCGAGGAGCCCTGCATGGCCTTTGACTTCCATAGAATGTATGATCTTGCATTCGAGTATAAGGATAGAGGCATGTCCAATGACAGGGATGTATATTCCCTGTAATGCTACCCACTGCTAGTACCAGCCTAGGGTAGCTTAACAACACGTGACTGAAAAAGTGCATGCTTTTAAGCTCTTGCAGTCATTGCCCTCAAGTGCTATGGATACCAACGCTTTGCATGGGCAGTGCTTGATCGAGGCCCCCGTTCTGCATCAAGGTGTTTGGTGAGTCCTTGCATTTCAGTGAGCAGCGCTTGCAAGGCCCACGCTGTCTGGACAGGGTGGTGTTACTTGTGTCTGTTACATGGCTTAGTTGTACAGCACTTTGCATAGTTAGCTGGTGCTTTGAGTGGTGAAATGTACTGGAACTTGTCAAAGTCTTTTTATAGGCTGTGCACATTAATTCTCATCATGGCTAGTGAATTGTGCACAAAATGAAATTGGGAACCCTGGTGCGAGGCATTTGTTCCCGCACAGCCCCCCTTACAAGGAGAGTCCCCAATTGGGGTGCCTAGCATCTAGTAGCCAAGGATTACCCTCTCTTTACCTGATAGATCGTACAAGGTGATGTCCATGGAGTCTATTTTTAGGCGGGAGTACATCACACATGACTTTGCTGAACCATAGCGGACACTGGCCTCTGAAATGTTGCATGTTCGCTGTTTTAAGTGGAGCCGGCCACCCACTGATAGGAAAGGCATCCAAGTTTAGGAAAGTTTAGGAAACCGACAATCCTGGCATTTGTACCAAGCTCTCTTGGCACCCTGCTAGCAGGGTGCAGCGTTTGCGCAAGGGATGAAGGGAGTGATGTCATCAATGCAGGTAAGCTTGCGCAGTGTATGGATGAATGGAGATGCGTAAGCGCTCATTCATGATTGCCATGCCAAGGGGGCACTCATGCTAGAAATGCCGCACACATACACACAGCTGTCAACAACAGACTGAATGCGTGCTCTCCACACCCCGCGCGCCCTCTCTGCAGTGACCAGACGACCGTGAAGACGTTGACGTCTATCTAGGGTTGGGCGGTGGTGGTGGTTGCGATGATCGAGGTGCCCAACCCCAGATTGCTCCATTGGGCGGTGGTGGTGGTTGCGATGATTGTGGTGCCCAACCCCAGATTGTTCCATTGGGCTCTGCAGTTGCCAAGGACCCCACAGCTAAGCTGCCCTCGTTTGGCAGGTTCATCTATGTAACCTAACCTAACCTAACCAAGGACCCCACACTCCCCCTGCCGAGCGACCCCCTACCAAGAAGCAGGAGGACTTGATGCAGGCCCCGCAACACATCCAGGACCTCGCACCTGAGGCACAGGGGCAGAAGTTGGAGGCCTGGAAGGTGGGTGAAGACACTCACTCAACTCCAGCGGACATTTTCTATGATCAGCTGCATGCATGTGAAAAATGCCATTAGTCTCCGTCATGCTCCGATTTAGCATCTCCACTCCCTCCCTCACTTCTACAGCTTGAATAAGTGCATTTGAAGGAATTGTGCCTCAGAAATCCTGAGGTCTACATAAAAGATCCACATGTGAGCTCAAGAGGCCAAGGAACTTGCGCATTCCGTAGGTGAAACTTCAGACTTGCACTGCCTGACATGCTTGTCTTTTATGTGTGGGACACACATTCCAGCCCAATTTCTCCATTTTCGCACACGGAAGCATAGCTGGCCCCTTCTCCTTTGTCATTTATGGAGTGTCATCATTCCCTTCTAGGAGATTTTTTCCTGTAAGAGCTTGCGCCTGTGTGTAGAAGTGGAAACATGCCATCGGAACCCCAGTATATTCATCCAAAATTAGACAAATGTATGCCTCACTAGAGCCTCACTGCTAATTTTTTGTGCAGGCCAGTCTGGATTTGGACAACATCGGGGACCTCAGGTGCACCAGACTATGCTTGAGCTGGAAGCAGAGGTAGAATTTGGAGGACGGGGAAAGATCACCTCTGTGATGGTTGAAGGAAGAAATGCTGTTGCTGGAATAGAGGACGGGCTGATCAGGCAGAAGAGTGCACGGTATCATATCATGATGTTTTGATGCAATCGAGAGAAATCATACTTTGTTGTGACCAACTAGAAATACTTCAATGGCGGAAAAATTTCTGTGAGCTTAGCATTTGAGCATGCTTCTGAATGAGTACTGCCTGTGAGTTCAAGTTGTAGTACTCGCTTAGTGCGTGCGCCAATACAAGAACGCATGAACGAAAGGATTTTACTGCCTCCACTTGGGGTGTACTGTCTTGTATGTTACATCTGCATGATTTGGCACAGTATTGGATTGGTAAAGCAACAGAATCAATGGCTGTTTCGGCCGCAGTTGATACAACAGAACACAGGTTGGAACCCCGCATTGATTCAACCGCAGTTGATTCAACCAAAAGTAGGTTGGGATCCCGCATCGTTTCAACCACATTTAATTCAACCGAAAATAGGTAGGCATCCATAGTTGAATCAACCACAACTGATCTCCAGATGAATCAGCCAGTCAACAACCACAGCTGAAATCACAGTTGAATCAGCTGAAATTTTGAAAAAAGTGAAAAAAGTTAGAGAAAAATGTAGCCCACGACACTTCCGACGTTACAGCACAGCACACACACAGGACCACCAACCACCAGCTGGAGCCTGCTTAAGTTATTTTTGCCTCCCTCATCCTTGGTTTCCTCAGTGTGATAGATAGAAGCTGTGCTTCTTTCCTAACTTGCCGCAAACACTAAAATGATGACCCCCCTCTCTAGTTGATGCGGTCAGTCGGTCCTGACATATTCCTTGACTGATTTTTCTTCAGTGCTGCAAGGTTGAAATTGATTGCTAAAATTGAAAGCCCCCTTTTCCCCTTGTTTCAAGGGTTTTTTTCAAGGTAAACTTTTGTGGTGCTACTGTTAAAGACTTGATTTCATTTTTGCTGTTTTTTAAAGCAGCCTAATTAATCAGCCTAATGACATGGCTGGCGGTTAACCCTTATCTTAAAGCAGGCCAACAGTCGAACTAGTTGACTGAGGCCTTATTCTTGTAACCTTGTAACCTTGAATCAGCTGAAATAGAATGGGACTGTGCATTATTTCAACCGGCTATTCAACTGCAAAAAATGATTGATTTGACTGCACTTCAGTGGCCCAAACATTTCCGACGCTGGCACTTAAGCTCCCCAACACGGCACTAGATTGACTTACCTTCCAAATCTCCAAGCCGCACTTAAATCCCACATGTACTCAAACCATTTATTGGGTTGTGCCAACTCAAAAACAGGGTGCTACTCTTATTATCAGTCCATTTCCATATGTCCACCAAGACATAAGCAACGCTTTTTTCGAGCATGTCCAAACTCTATCTCCAAATGATTGGCTATATCTTCCACTACCGCACAGGCACCCTTTCTAATCAGAAATCCACTACCGCACAGGCACCCTTTCTAATCAGAAATATGCTGTTCCCTTTAAGAAGTCCACTAGCCTTCAGTGTCCACTCTGTCAGCAAGTAGATAGTGCTCTCCATATTCTCCAAAAGAGTCAACATACTATCATCTCGGGTATGATCACTGACCGCCATAATGTTGCCTGCAGGCTCATCATGAAAGCCATCAGCAAAGGCTCGCTGGCAGGACGTTTGTTCCATTTGGAGGCCGGAAGTTCTAGCTATTCGGCCCATCACAACCTTCAAATTCCTGAGCATGCTAATAATAGGACACTTCCCAGCTAGCTTTTTGAAGCTCGTTTATGCCAGAGATAGACCCACCTCTAGTTGCGCAACTCACCTCTAGTTGCATATGCCTTGATGCAATTTCGGTCACTCCCTTACCTACAAAAAAGCTCAAACTGCCTACCACTCCTCATTTGCACCAGGTTTCACGCCCAAGACAACCTAGTGGATGTGTACGCAGAGCTCACAAGCTCTGAGCTTGTCAGCAAGAGAGAAATGCACCTCATTGAGGCTTAGTACTGTGAAAATACACGGCCTGGACAGGAGGCCTCTAGAAAACAGCATGAGAATTTTGGCAAGCGCTTGAAGCTAGCTCTCAGACTCCATCGCTAATACTGGAGCCCTGCGCGCTGAACTGACAACAGTGATGTGACCTGTGTTTGCCCCAGGCATGCGGATAAGGTACAGCGAGGCAAATACCGGAGCACAGAAGGTCACCTTGATCGTTGTCCTGCACCAATAATCTTACGAATTCGGGGCACGTAGGTCTTTGTGAAGTGCACAGCAGCCAGGATGTTAAATTGTTTCAGCTGGACACAAAGTGCACCTCCATATTCACGACAATTTGATTTCAAACGGCAAATTAGATTACCTCCGGAGCCTTCTCCGGAGGCTTTTTGATTTTATGTTTTGATAACATTTTTACGTACACGAGCGCCATGACTTGCTAGCCCAGGCTGCAATTTTCTTCAATGGACCAGCCCCTGCGATTCTTCTTGATAGGGGCCCCAGCTATGTGGCCCAGTGACATCGATGATGCAGCCACAACTGCGTACAGGGAATGGGCATGGGATGCAATCCACCGGCAGTCCCTGCGGCTGTTGGCGTTTGTGTCCATCATCAACATGCTTTTATTCCTGCGGTAAGTGTCAGTGTCAATACCATCTCCGCTGGACACCAATTCACAACATAAACCGGAAATGAAAGCCTGTATGAAATGCCAAGTCCCTCATGGGTGGGGACATTACAAAATGTATTGTCTTTCCCCTTGCCTGGTTTGCAGCACCCAGCGTACTTGTATGAGTTGGTTAAAAAGCACTCTCTTTTCGCTTCTGAGCTGGCACCTATGCTGCTTTTGATGAAGCTTTTCGGGCACTGCGCTGCTTGCCACCTGCCAAGTTTCCATCGCCTGCAACCACAACTCTCAAGGCCTGGTCTTTCAGCGGTAGCTGCTGAAATCTTTTGATGTGCCACCACAATTGCAGAGATTTGGAAAACGCTTCACAACGCCTTATCATCCTGTGTATGGTAGTCTTGGCCGCATTAATGGCAACACTGACAACTGATGGGCTACCTCCTCTTTTGCTCACCACCTCCAGACTTGTGAAGGTGACAGAGCGTTAGATGTTACCAATCTCTTTGCATAGCGTGCATGCCTGCTTTCCACACAATTTTATTTCTGTGTTCGTTGATGTACCTGAGTGCTATTGATGGAAAAATGTAGGGGTTGGCATGTAGACAAATCCTTTGCGCTAATTATCTGGAACTCAAACACTATGAGTGCTGGAACCCCACTGGTAACCCGAATACCATTAACATTTCTGATTGTCAGACGGTACGCGGTGTATGCACCAATTTTGAATGAGTGATACCATCACTTTCACCTGGTCACATTTCATGGCATCGTGAGGTCCAGCACAGCGCTAACTTGATGCGCCGGTGCTACCAGATAGGGCCAGGTGCCCATGCACGCCATCTTCTCTGCACCCCTGCACCTCCACTTTGGCAGCTATCTACCTAGATAGATAACCCCACACCTGTCGCTGGCAGGAACAAGCATTTTGCAGCTTGTTTTGACAAGTGTTTATATGTGCCCTTGGCACAGCTCTGCGAACGTGTATGAGGATGCAAACGTGCGTGCATGTATGCATGTGTGTGCAGATTTGTCAACATAGCTTGTGTTTTTTTTAACTCGTATCCAAAATTTGATGGCATGTGAGGTTAAGTTGCTCCGGATGGTTCGGAAGCATTCTTTTGGGGCCCTCAAGGTCGAACACACAAGAGCTAGTATCAACTGGGAATTTGTGAACTTGTTGCATTTCATTGTACTGGTTCAGGCCAACCCAGCACTTATGGGAAGCCGGAAACGAGCAATTTAGCGTGATCCCATGTCAGCACGTGTTCAAAAACAAAATGTAACGCTACTTAGCGCTGTACTGTGCTATACCCAGACTGCTGCCAGCCAACATTGACCCATATAACCTTTTTAAGATTGGACAGTGGTCTTGCAGGAACTCGTTGCCGCTGAGACTGGGCGAATCTCCTTGGGGAATGCTGGGGAAGGAATGGGGGGTGCCCTCGTCAGGGACAAGTGTCACTTTTTGGCGTTTTGGGACTGCAGTCAATCTGCAAAGATGAGCCAATGATCAATCACCCCTTAAGTGTAAGAAATTCTGAAAGATCATTTGAGTGAGGGTTGAGGTAGTGCGGAAGGCAATGATGAGCTTGGACATGACTGACAGGGTGATGGGTAGGATTGACCGTCCAGGGAGCCTGCACCCCAGCTGATGTTGTCTCCAAAAGTGAGAACTGATGGAAGGAGAAAGGGAGAACAGTAGCTCAACTACCCTGCATGTCAACCTCAGGCCTGTGGCCTTCCATACATGCATGCATGCAGCTGCGCTTGCCACGGTGTAGCTGATGTGCATCCCAAAGCTTGTGCCTGTGAGCTAATTGTCCGGTTTGGCAGCTGTGTACCAAGCACCGCAATTGCTCTCCGTGTACCCCAAAGCTCTGGAGCACGCACATGAGCTCGTTTATATCCACTGAAGCATCCAAGACTGAACTGAAGATGACCTGAAGCGTGCAGCTGCTTGCCAAGGAGATCTATGTTGCCTAGGAAAGAACTGCAGGACAAGCAGCATGTGGCTCATCCCGGCCTCATCCCGGCCAAGGTCCAGTGCAGTAAAATTATTTTCTAATTTCAAAGTCTTACATAGCTGTACCTGCCGAACGAGGGCAGCTTTGCTTGTAGAGCTGTTTGCTTGAACTGCTGATGTCTGCCTTTCAATTAGGCTTGTCTGTGAATGGATGTCTTTTTAAAACAGGAAACTGAAACGCAGACCAAAGCAAGGCCATGGCCAGCTTTGCTTTTCATTTGAGCAAACTAAGTACACCAATTCAGCTATGCAAAGCATTTGCACTCAGGAGAAGGCCGGGGTGTGGCCAAATTCAGCCTACTGAGAACAAATGTACACTATGTCACACACACGCACGAGTGCGCGCATTGGATGTGAATGTATTTGCATGCGCCCTGCAGCTCAATCTACACCTTATTTCATTTCAAATAGCACTCTGTTGTAGTATTTTGAGCAATATATGGTTTGACATTTTCCTGTTGCATCTAGCTACATTTTCCTTCGCAAATGCTGCATGAGTAGCTTAGCCAGAAATCCGCTACAACATTAAGGTATTTATGCAGCGTGATTTTGATTTGAGCAGATTGACATGACTCATGTCACTTGGGTGATTCCTGACAGCCCTCATGTATTCATTGGCTTGGTGCATCGCAGGCGCGGCATGCGATACTGTTGTTCACCTTCCTTCTTGGTGTTCTGCGTGTTCATATCGCCCTGGCACCAGAAACGCCAAGGAAGTCAGTTGTGAGTGCAGTAAGGCCGGAACCATGTTGTACAGAGATGCGGCTTGCCTTGCAAGCATCAAGAGCGCAGGAAGGTTGTGAGCCACCCAATATGCAGGACAAAAGACAGTTTTTAATTGTACGCCTAACTTTCACGACCTTGCTGGAAACAGTCTGATGCCCAGGGCATTTTTAAGGCAAACACACACGGAAACTCAGCCCATCTTGTTGAGGGTCCCTGCGGAGACAGAGCATGGGCAATCCTGTGATAGAAAACTGACCGTTCTGTGTGTACAGCACAGGCGTGCCAGCAGCAGCGTCCGTAATCCACCCTGGGGGGCGAGCTGCTCTGGCATGCATGCATTCCAGTTGGCCGTGTCCAGCCCTTTCCTTGTTTGTGCCCTGATTTGGAGCATTATCCTTTCCTTTGGAGCGTGCGTCCTGCCTCTTGTTGGAGTGCCCTGCTTCCCTTTCGTGAGCTGTCTAGCTTCCTTTCCTTCTCCGCATGTCGTGGTCTGCTCAACTTCTTTGCTTCCTGCTCATCTCTGTAACTCTTGCTCTCCTTTGGAGTTTCTTGCTTTCCTCTGGCCCGTCGTGCCCTCTCTTTGCGCGGCCTGCTTTCCTTCAGAGGGTCCTGCATACCGTTGGAGTGTTGTGGCTTCCTCTGCATGGAGTATTATGCATTCTATTGGTTTAGGTTTAGGTTGAAGTTTCAAAGCTGTATCCGCCAAACGAGGGCAGCTTAGCCGTTTGTGAGCCTCCAGTGAGGTTATGCATTCTGTAGGAGTGTCCTCAGCAATTCTAGTCTCTGTTCCTGCCGCAGGTCACGGTCTGCTCCTGGTGGCCTGACATGGCCATCAGCATGCTTGTTGGCGTGCCATGTCTGGTGCGTCAAAATGTGTCCTTTCCATGGGGCACAGAAGGGTATCATCCTTGACCGTGTACGGCATTGTTTTTTGTTGATGGCTGCTCCACTGACAGTCTTTCAGAACAATTCAACACAAAAGCGTACAGGATCGTGTCTTGTTCATGACTATTACCCTATCCATGGTAACTTTCAATGCCTGGTGCTCCTAGTCTCACCTTGAGAATACTTGTATCAACAATACATCAACAATACATAACAATACATGCATCAACCCTGTGAGTGCATGCACTTGGGGTGATTGCCTGGCATCTGCTGCTCATGAGGTGTGGTGAGGTTGTGCTGCACACAGAAATAGCGAAAATATCTGCATCTACTTGAGCATTGCAAGTCTCCTTAGTTGGCAGCTCCATCTTTTGGCGGCCGTTGCCTAGCCATGAGTTACAAATCATATGACCCTTCAAAGCAGCTTTGAATTCATTGCCATATGTCTCACAGCGCAACGCCTGACTCCCTTTTGTTCTTTCCCAGGCATTGGTCGACATGCGGGTCAGGGGTTGGCTTTATTTCATGTGTCTACATTTCTGCTCTGCCGTGCCCTATTTTGTCCGTGTCCTTGGCTGCAGTCTACCTTTTGCCATGTTCAAGGTACGTACCCCCTCTTTCTGGACAGCTGCAGCCTGCATGCTGTGTAACTTGTTCTGGCTAAAAGAAACAAGTTTCTCGGCTAAGGATCTTGGCTGAGCAGTTGCTTGCCTTGTCACTCAAAGCTGCAAGGATTGGTTTTGCTTTAGCATTTTTGGTGGCAAGCCTGTGCACTGCATGGATTTCTTAACTTCCTTGCCAAAAATGGCACCTGCACCCCATCATTCAACAAAAGGTTGAAGGGGTATTGTGGTGGTTGCTTAAGGCCACGGTCACACACATTCACCTTTTTCCACTTTTCACTCGTCTCCCTAAAAAGTGAAAAAAAACGCGGTCGCACACAAAATTTAACCCCAAGAAATTCTCACTTTTAATTCAAACCCTTGGGGGATTGTTGAGGAGATAAGGTTTCCCTACATGGGTTACACACGTGATTTATGCAGCTGCAGCACTAGCTGGTGATAATTCTCCTGGCAGACAGTCCACAGAAATGATGTCTAATGTATGTGTTAGCCCGGCTTGCACTTGTGGGGTGCCAGTTATGGTGAAGAATGCCAGGCAAATAGAAAATGAGAGGGATAGTCATCACTGACATTTCCTAGGCCTTAGACTGTCAAATTCAGGAGCACTAGAGCGCAAAAAAGGCTTTCTTTGCATGCGTGAGGACAAACTCTCATATGAAGGCAAGGACTGATGCACCATGACCACATGCACAGGGGGAAAAAAAGTTTTTAAGTGTGCACCGGAGTAGCCACGCTCTTAAATTTTCCAGCATCCTGTCCTGGCACTCTCTCCTGATGGCCCAGGATTGAACAAATGTCATACAAGACCTTGCAGACCATGAGCCGAGTGCTAAAACGAGGGCATCTGCAGCATTGCAGGCTCCTCATGAACAATGCAGTCTGTGTCGTGTTTTTGCCTGAATGTGGCATGAGGACCTGTCGCAAAGAGCTTTTTGTATCCTATTGCTGGTCTTGGGAAGCTAGGAAATATGAGTGTGTGGTTTCCAGTAGTTACGCTGGAAGAGAGGGTTGGTCAGGGGGGAAGTAGGTGCAGGTGGAGTGAAAAGAATTAGTGAGAGTTTCCAGTGTGACCGCAAAAAGATTCTTTCACTCTTTTAGTGAAAAAGTTTCGCTCAGGATTGAAAATTGTGTGTGACCTCAATATTTATTTTTTACTTCCAAGTGAAAAATATGGAAAAAAGTGAAAATGTGTGTGTGCAACCGTGGCCTTGAACACCTTGCCAACTGTGTGCAAGGGGGCTTTGTTGGTCGCCGGGTGCGCATTAATGTGTTTCTTGTGTTGGTGCTTGCAGGCGGTTTTAACCCAGGGCCTCATTGTTATGGCCTACACGTTGCAAGAGCACACCAAGTGCAAGTCCTTCATGCACTACCTCGCCAGAGCCAGCAAGCAGCACAAGCTAGCTCCAAGCCATGCTCATACTGCAACGGCAGGGATGCTGAGGGATGAGCTAGCCGCTGAGGGTACTGGCACTTCTTCTTCATGCACGTCCACTTCAAGTGATGCGTTGCCTCTGAAACCAAAGGAACGAGTCCCCACTTATACCTCGGCGATCAAAAAAACAAGGGTGAGGTTCGAGGGGCTTGCAGAGTGGCGGAAGGGTATGGCCTACAACTTAATTTCTCCTGAGCACCTGCCCAGACAGCAATGTAGGAAGATGCACCTTAACCTTAACCTGGCCTCAGCATGCATGTATGGGAAGTGGCCCTATGGTCAGAAAACTGGTGCCTCTTGCGCTTGGGGCACACTGAGCCATTCAGCAGGAAGCCAAGCACCCATGGTTTTGCCTTCCATTATGCCTCTTGCGCTTGAGGCACACCGAGCCATTCAGCAGGAAGCCAAGCACCCATGGTTTTGCCTTCCATTATGCCTCTAGAGGCGCGCTTGCATGCAAGGTGATTGGACGCTGGTGAAGAGGATGCCGTGCCTTGTGAGGGCCAGGCAGCCAAAGCTTGTGCTGATGCTTGCTAGGAGAGGCATCCCTTGCAGCACAAGCACCCCTGTGTGAATGATTGAATTCCTTTGTGTGCTTCAATGGGTGCCAGCAGACCCAATTCAATGTGTGGGTGCCAGCAGACCCAATTCAATGGGTGGGTGCCAGCAGACCCAATTCAATGGGTGGTTGCCAGCAGACCCAATTCAATGGGTGCCAGCAGACCCAATTCAATGGGTGCCAGGAGACCCAATT
>LFCJ01002242.1_pt1 | contig 13877 bp, 10 predicted proteins | sample 643141 | NCBI WGS metagenome assembly LFCJ01 (sample SAMN03766243, study PRJNA286221) | soda lake metagenome | biome: soda lake; feature: Kulunda steppe; material: water; isolation source: sample B1-Br-g2 brine of Lake Bitter-1 | place: Russia: Kulunda steppe | collected 2010-07 | reverse complement strand
CTGTCGAGGCGGACTTCTCGGACGTCGAGGATCGGTTGAAAGGACTGGGCTACATGGAATAATACTGACGATCGAAAATCCTGCGGATGTTCTCCGTCAGTGTTGAACCGGGTTGCCGGTTCGTTCGGGCCGCTCGTCACCGGACTCCCGTCCGGTTTCTCACGGCCCTCTGTCCGTGTTAGTGGTTCGGATAGCTGTGTACGACTTTCTTCTGTGTGTATAACACTGCGAGCGAAGCGAGCAGTTATAGTCGCCGCTTTGTGGCGTCCCAGATCGGGTAGACGGCGTTGTAGACGCCGGTGGGTGCGTTCCTCGCGCCCGCGCGCAGGACTCTGTGGCTCAGCGGGGGGTCGCCTGCCTCGACTACCGCCTCGAGGTCGACCGTCTCGAGCCACGAGAAGAAGGCGCGTTCGGCCGGCGACCGGGGGTCGGTCTCGCGGGCGCGCTCGCGGATGTCCGCCCACATGTACCTCTCGTCGTGGCCGAGGACCCACTCCCCGCCCTCGAACGCCCGCCGGATGGCGGCGTAGTCGCCGTCCGCGAAGGGGTAGCCGTGGTCGTTCGGGTCGAGTCCGGAGAGGCGGAGTCCGACAGCTGTTCGATAACACTTCTCACACTCCCCGCAGTTGCCGTCCATGCGGACGTTACAGGTCTGGAGGCTGAGTCCGGGCGCGGACTCGCGGACGTAGTCGCCGATGAGGTCCAGCCGTTCCTGGCGGGTTCGGTCATAACAGTCGTGATGACAGGCCGTCCCTGTCCAGCGGACGTGGTCGTCTACCTCCGGCCTCGAACCCCACTCGAGGTCGATCCCCTCCCAGTGGGTCGCGGCGATGTAGAGGTCCTCGATGCCACGAGCCCAGGCCAGTGGGGCACAGAGGCCCAACAATCCGAGCCCGTGGCCGACGGAGCTGTACCAGCCCCCGTCGACGTGGTGGGCGAAGTGTGCGAGCAACATCGGGTGATCGAGCGCCGAGAGCATGTTCGCCTCGAGGAAGGCGGTCTCGAGGCCACGCTCGTCGGCGAACCGTTCGACGCGCGTCCGCAGGTCCGCCCACGTCCCGTCGTCTTCGGGACCGGGCTGGATCGTCCACCCGCGCAGACTCACGAGCGTCGGCTCCTCCTCGCGGTGGCGGACGTACGAACACGTCGAGTCGACGCCGCCGGTAAAGAGCAGGCCGCTCCCCCCGCCCGTCTCGGGGGCTTCCTCGACGACCCGGCGTGTGTACAGCTCCCCACCCTCGAGGAAGTCGTACATCCCGAGGAGGGTGGCCTTGACGTCCTCTAAGCCGCGTGCGAAGGGGGCGTCGACCTCCTCGACGTAGACGTCACCCCCCTGGGTCCAGGCGACCGGACAGACCTGGGCGAGTGCGGGGATCGCCAGGACGCCCTCGGGGACGTCCTCGATCGGGACGTCGTAGCTCACCCGGAGTGGCTCGCCGGTGAAAAACCGCTCGAGGGCGGGAGAGGGGGTGATCGAACACTCGAGGTCGGTTCCGTCGGCGTCGACGTCGTCGATTATGATCGATGGTGGTGGGTGGGCCATGCGTGGTCGGCTCGGCAGCGACGGCCGAACTGCCTCGAGAGAGGACAGGGGCGGACAAAAGTAGGTGGTGCCGTCGATCGGTCGGTCCGCCGTAAGCGCCTCCAACAGTCCATTCGGGGTCTACCCGGGCGGATAGCCGAGCAATAACAATCCATCCCGCCGGTGACCACCGGGGTATGGGTATGGGTATCGGTAGCTCGGTGGACGAGCGGGACGGTGACGAGTTGCCATGAGACGGACCGTCCTCGACCTCCTGCTTGCGGGTGGGTTTTTCGCCCTCGCGGCGGCGATACTGATCGCACGACGGTCGCCGCCTGTGGGATACGAACTCTCGATTTACAGCGGGACGCCGACGGCGGTGTGGGTCGCCCTCGGGGTCGCCCTTTCGGTCGCGCTCGGTGTGACCCTCGCCGCCCGCGGGGTCTACCAGGGGATAGGGATCACCCTCGGAGCCGGGACGGTCACGGCGGTGGTCGCCTTGCCGGCCGTGCGAAACTACCGGTTTCAGGGGAGAGGTGACGGGCTGACACACGTCGGCTGGACTGCGGGGATCGTCGAGGGGTCGATGGCCCCCCAGGAACTGTTCTATCCGGGGGTCCACGCCGTCGGTTCGGCCCTTTCGCTCGTCGCCGGCGTCCCGATAGAGCGGGCGCTCATGATCGCCGTCGTCGCCGTCTTCGTGCCGTTCGTCGTCTTCGTCCCCCTCGTCGTCCGCGAGATCTCCACGACCGGCGCGGCCGTCGGCTTCGCCGCCGTCGCCTCCTGGCTGGTCTTACCGATCAACAACGTCGCGACCCACACAGGCGTCCACCCGAACTCCAACGCCCTGTTTTTCGCGCCCGTCGTACTCTTCGCGATCGTCGCGTACCTGAACCGGGGAGGCGACCTCGAGCCGACGTTCGGGGTGTCGGCTTACAGCCTCGTTCTCGTCGTTTTGGGTGTCGGAATGCTCGCGATCCACCCCCAGCAGTTTATCAACGTCGTCGTCCTCCTGGGAGTGATCTCGGCCGTGCAGTTCGTCGCTCGAGGCCGATACGCCGACCATCCGATCGTCGAGCAACCGACGGCGTACGCACACACCGCCGTCTTCGCCGCCCTCTTTGCCGTCTGGGTGGTGAGCAACGAACGGTTCAGGAGGGCGTTTTCCGGACTGGTGTACGGCGTGTTCGTACAGGATATCGGTACCGGCGGCGAGGTCGAACAGCGGGATACATCACTGGCCGAGATCGGGGCGACCCTCGATGAACTGTTCGCGAAGATGTTCCTCGTGAGCGCGCTCGTCGCCCTCGTCGTCGCACTGTTCGTCCTCGTGGTCTGGCTCGGCAAGAGCCGGGTCGGCCGCGAAACGAAGGCGTTCGTGACCTACTTCGGACTCGCCCTCGCCCCACTCGGGGTGATGTTCGGGATCTACTTCGTCGGCACGGCGAACATGGCGTTTCGCCAGGTCGGCTTCATGTTCGTAGTCGTGACGATCCTCGCGGGGATCGGGCTCGCTCGCGGCGTCGGCTGGCTCTCGAGGGGTCTGACCGCCCCTGGAGCCAACGTCGTCGCCTCCGTCGCCCTGGGAGCCTGTCTCGTCCTCTCGCTTATGATCGTCTTCTCCTCTCCGTTCATCTACGTCCCCTCCCAGCAGGTCACAGACCAGACGATGAGCGGCTACGGGTCGGCTATCGACCACGGCGAGGACAGACCGTACGCCGGCTTCGGCCACGGCGTCGACCGTTATGGCCACGCGATCGAGGGCCTCGAGAGCGAGGAGATGACCAACTACGAGGGAACGGGACTCGGTGAGGTCGACGTCGACGAGTTCGAGGACGGGAACTACGGCGATGCGTACGGAGGCGTCGACTACTACTTCGCCGTCGACGAGTACGACACCACCCGGGAGTTCGAGGTCTGGCGTGGCCTCCACCACAGCGAGGAGGCCCTCGAGGGCGTCGACGCCTACCCGGGTGCGGACAAGGTCGTCGCAAACGAGGAGTTCCGGCTGTACGCGATCGACGGAGGATAACCGTCGATTACGACCGCCGCGTGTGTGTGGGAATCTGCTGAGTCGGGTGAGCAGTCCGTTCCACCCCGAACGCCGCGATCGAACCCCCCCTGTTCGTCCCCCTCCGATCCGGACGCTCTGGAGCGAACAACTGTATTACGTTCGTACCGAAACCGGTTTCAGAAATAGCCATGTTTTTCCAAAACCTATAATTTCAAGGAATAGTGATTAAAATGACAAGAAAAGGTTTATTACCGAAACCCGGCGTTACCCGAACGCAATGTCGAAACCCCCTCGCACCGTCGAAGACGAGACAGCTTTCGACCGAGCCCGTACGGGCGGGTTAACGCGACGGTCGTACGTCCGATCTCTCACAGCAGTGGCCGCCGCGACGACGTCCGTCGCGGGGATCGGTACGGTGTCAGCCGACGACGACTACGAACTCGTCGAACTCGAGGCCGGCGAGCGCCGCGTCGTCGAGGTCGGCGACGGCGAGACCTTGGAGAACAAACTCTACGATCAGTCCGCCGACGGTGCACAAACCGTCATTACCGCCTACGGTAGCGAGTGGACGGTCCGTAACGTCGGCGTACGGGGTGAAAACAGCGGCGACGACGCCCAGTTCGGCGTCGCCGACACCGGAAACGCCACGAGCACGATCGAGAACGTCTACCTCGGTGACGGTGCGATCGACCGACACCGTGCCGGCCTGGGTATCTGGGTCTCCCCGGATCACAACGGCCACATAGACATCGAACGGGTCAACATCCAGGAGATGGGTGACAACTCGTTTTACTGTTCTGCTCCCGGTTCGGCCGGTGGCGGAACGGTCGACATCGACCGCTGTTACTCGGCGAACTCCTGGGTCGCTCACTTCCGGCTCGCGGAGGGTTCGGTCACGAACTCCGTCGCGGTCAACGACGAGAACCACCAGGACGGCCGCGGCGTCTGGGCGTGGCCCTCCGGCCCCGTCGAGGTGCGAGACTGCCACATCGCGATGAACGGCCGCCACTACTCGCTGGTCGCCGGCGCGGACGGCCCCTCCCGGATCGACGTCTACGACACCGAGTACGACACCACCTACAACGGCGGCCTCAACGAACCCCACGGTGGTTCCGTCGAGTTCCACGGCGACAACGGCACCGACCCCGAGGACTTCGTCCCCGAAGGCTGTCCGACTTCCCCCGAGGGGGCCGCCACGGGCGGGGCCTGACCTCGAGCCGTCGATTACCGGATCCGTTCCACTCAACCATCTGGCACAATTCCCTCCCCCCGCTGACGCTGTCCCCTCCCGATTTCGCCGTTCGGTTTTCCCCGTGTTGTCGTTGTCCGCAGGTGCTCTCCACCCCGTCTATCGACACAGTCCTCACGTACCGTCCGCTCTGCTCTCGATGACACAGTAACGACCGCCGTTTCCCAACCGTGTTCGGGACGGTAACCCCGTATTACACCGCCCCGGGGAGCCACGACCCGGTATCTGTATTCGTCCGCGAACATAGATGATTTCCTGAATACTCAGTATGTAACGTATGAATTTACGTAAATTTAACCAAATAGAGAGGAGAAAAGTTTATGCCGGAAACGTGCGGTTACCAGAACGCATGGCACGCGAACCCCCCGTACCGGACGACGAGCGGACGTCCGCCTCCCCCGACTGGGACGCGGACGCGAGCAGTAACGGTGGATTACTCGATAGACGATCGTACCTCAGACTGGCCGGCGCTGTGTCGGCCGGCACGGCGATGGCGGCCGGGGCCGCCGCCGCGGCGACGGACGACTACGAGGTCGTCGAGGTCCCCGCTGGCCAGCGGGAAGTCGTCAACGTCGGTTCGGGAGAAACTCTAGAGAACGTACTGTACGACATCAGCGCAAACGGTGCCGCGGTGACGATCGCCGCCTACGGCACCGACTGGACGCTTCGCAATATCGGGATCAGGGGTCGGTACAGCGCCAACCAGGCCGCAATCGGCGCGGCGGACACCGGCGGTGGCACCTCGACGATCGAGAACGTCTACATCGGTGACGGTGCGGAGTCCGGTCACCGCGTCGGTCTCGGTATCTGGGTCGCCCCGGATCACAACGGCCACCTCGAGATCGAACGGGTCAACATCCAGGAGATGGGTGACAACTCCTTTTACTGCTCGGCCCCCGGCGGACAGGGAACTGTCGACATTCGTAACTGTTACTCGGCGAACTCCTGGGTGAGCCACTACCGACTCGCACGCGGAACCGTCGAGAACTGCGTGGCGCTCAACGACGGTCGCCACCAGGACGGCCGTGGCGTCTGGGCGTGGGCGCCGGGACCGGTCGAGGTCAAAGGCTGTGACCTCGATATGAACGGCCGTCACTACTCGATCGTCGCGGGCGGCAACAGCCCCGGAGCGACCGTCTCCGTCGAGGACACACAGTGGGACAGTAGTTTCCACGGCGGCTACCGCGACACCAACGGCCGGGTCCAGTGGGGCGGTGGAAACGGAAACAGCCCCGACGGGAGCCGGATCCCGGAAGGGTGTCCGACCACCCCCGAGGAAGCCGCCGCGGGAGCCTCGAGCGAGAGCGGTTCCGACGAAGGGGCCGTTTCGACCGAGGAAAGCGACGCGGACGAACTCCCACACGTCATCCTCTTCGACGGCTCCGAGGAGGGGGCGACCCGGTATGAGTTCGTCGTCGACGGGGTCGTCGAGAAGTCGACCGACGAGGGCGCGACGATCGACGACGAGGACGTCATCGAGGACGACTACGTCCACGGCATCGTCGGCACCTGGCGTGACGCCTTTCGCTTCTCGGGTGACCTCGAGGAACTGACCGTCGACGGCCCCGGAACCGTGACGGTCGACGGCGAGGAGATCGACCCCGACGAGTACGGCGAGGAGTTGCCCCACACCCTCGAGATCGAAGGCGAGGGAGCCCCCTCGAGTTTCGAGGTCACCGTCGACGGCGACCTCGAGTTCGACGGCGGGGACGAGCCCGAAGACGAGACCCTGGTCCTCACCGACGCCGCAGTCCAGGGGTCGCTCACCGAGGAGACGTTGCGGTTCCGGTTTGCGGGTGCGGTGACGGACGTGACGCTCACGAACGGCGAGGCGACCGTCTCGATCGACGGCAAGGAGATCGACCCCGACGAGTACGGCCAAGAGCGGATCCTCCCACACGCGATCGTGATCGACGGCTCCGCAGCCGGCGGGCCGAGCACCTACGCCATCCGCGTCGACGGCTCACTCCTCGACGCCCGCTCTCTCTGTACGGCCGACGACGCCGTCGATGAGCGTAGTTCGGTCCGCAATCTCCTCGTAAACTGGCTCGACGTCTACTGGTTCGACGGAGCGATTACGGATCTGACCGTTCTCGGCGATGCCGCCGTCCACGTCGAGTACAACGCCAGGGATCGCTAGCTCCGAACCGACCGACGATCACCCGATGATCTCGAGGTAGTTCCCCGCGAGTTCGCGGTCCCGTTCTTCCGGGCCGAACCAGTAGAGAGCACCGAGAAACGCCACGATACCGGCGCCAGTGCCCACGAGTACGGCGGCTATCCCACCGAGTACCAGCCCGACGAGAGACATCACGACCGCGGCCACCGCGGTGGCTGCGAGGGGTTTCCACAGTTCGATCGAGTAGGCGAAAAGCCCCTCGAGGTACCACACCTCGAGGACGCGAACGACGTTCAACGCGGCGAGGACGCCCGCGGTCGCTACGGCCGCCCCGATCAGGCCGAGTTCGAGGATCAGGACGTAGTTGAGGACGACGTTGAGTCCGCCGAACACGAGGTGGTTGCCCATGACCAGGTACTGGTGGTCGGTCATCGTTAGCAGGTCGTTCGCCGGTCCGGCGGCGGCGTTGAACAGCTGGCCTGCGACGAACAGGGCCACGACGGTCGTCCCCGCGATAAACTCCGGGCCGAACAGCACGAGGACCTCACTCCGGTAGACGATAACCGGCAACGCGAGGACGACCGAGGCGGTGATCGACCACCGGGTCACCGTCGCGTACACCGACTCGAGTTCGCCTCTCGCCCCGTTGGCGTACAGTCGTGAGGCCACGGGCGGGAACAACTGGTTGATCCCCATCAGTGGCATCGCGAGGACGGTCGCGAGCAAGACGGCGACGTTGTAGATGCCGACGTCGGCGGCGGCGAGGAAGATCCCGACCATGAACACGTCCACGCGTTTGAACAGGAACGCACTCGCTTTCGACAGCGAGAGCGGCGCGGAGTAGTTGTAGAACCCGACCGCCTCGTGCCGACGAAACTCCCACCGTGGACGCCGATCGGTCCGGGCGAGGACGTACCAGAGGACGACCGAGAAGGCGACGAGACAGGCGACCGCGTAGGCCGCCGCGACCCCGAGCACGGAGTAGCCCACGGCCACCGCCGCGACGACCGCGAGAAGCTGGGCCAGCGGGCCGGCGACCATGACGACGGTCTTCCCGACGGCCATCTCGAGGCCGCGGAACGTACTCGAGACGAGTTGGGTCAGCGCCTGGAACGGCAGGGCGATCGCGAACACCTGCATCGCCGGGGTAAAGAGTGGCTCCTGAAGGGTGTAGGCGTTGATCGTCGGCGCGGCGAAAAAGAGGGCAAGGGCACCGAGGACGCTGACGACGAGCGTCGTGGCGTACGACAGCGCGAGGATCCGGTCCTGGTAGTCCGGGTCCTCGAGGTTCGCCGAGATGTACCGCGTCGCGGAGACGTCGGTCCCGAGGTTGGCGAACGTGAGGGCCGACTGTAACAGCATCGTTCCGTAGGCGTAGATGCCGTAGATCCCGGCCCCGAGCGTGCGGGTCAAAACGAGCGTCAGGAGGAACCCGGCGAGGTTGACGACGGCGGTCCCGACGTAGTGGAGACTCGCCCCGTCGGCGACCGAGCGCAACGAGGTAAGGGCGGATGACTCCTCAGACATTCATCGACGGTTCCAGTATCCGCCATTTACACTGTCGGTCATACAGACGGACACCACTCCCGAGAGAGGACGAGCTGACACGCGCTGTACCGCCGGTTCTGACACACACCGGTTCACAGGTCCATGACCGACAGTATTAGTAGTGTGGCCGCTACAGCCCCGATCGAGTCACGGCTCCGTGCTCGTCGTCTCCCCGACCCGTTCGGGTCGCCTGAACGGGCCTGTACTCTTCACGTACGCCCGGTAGGCGAATTCACCGCCACTGTTCGTGGGAAGTAACTAACGACACCGACGGCGAGCACGTGACGTATGTTTACCGGACGAACCGTCCTGCTCACGGGCGGCGGCTCAGTCGGCCAGTCGCTGGTCCCGCGGATCCTCGATCACGACCCCGGCGAACTCCGGGTGCTCGACAACAACGAACCCGGACTCGCCGCCTTGCAAAGCCGGTTCGACGACGACCGACTGCGACCGATCGCCGGCGATATCAGGGACGAACGGTGTCTGCGACGGGCGATAGCGCGCGTCGACGACGTGATCCACACCGCCGCGATGAAACACGTCGACGTCTGTGAGCGAAACCCCTACGAAGCCGTCAAGACGAACGTGATGGGCCTCCAGAACCTCGTCGAGGCCGCACGCGACTCGAGTGTCCAGCGGGTGGTGTTCACGAGCAGTGACAAGGCGGTCCACCCCGCGAACGCGATGGGGACGACAAAACTCCTCGGCGAACAGCTGATCACGGCGGGCAATTACGGAGGGGATGAGGACCTGCGGCTCACCTCCGTGCGCTTTGGCAACGTCATCAACTCCTCGCAGTCGGTGATTCCACGCTTTACAGAGCAGATCCGAACGGGCGGACCGGTGACGCTCACCGACGAGCGGATGACCCGCTTTCTGCTCACCGACGAGGACGTCTTCGACCTGGTGAGCCAGGCCCTAGAACGGACTCGAGGCGGCGAGGTCTTCGTCTCCAAGATGCCCGCGGTCCGGATCGTCGACCTCGCAGGGGCGATGATCGAGACGGTCGCACCGAAATACGGACACGACCCGTCGGAGATCGACCTCGAGTTGATCGGCCGCAGACCCGGGGAGACCTTCCACGAGGGGATCATGACGCCCATGGAGACAGAACGGGCGTACGAAAACGAGTCGCTGTACGCGATCCGTCCCGAATCCACAGGCGAGCAGTCTGTGGGGTATCCAGAGGAGTTCGCTCCCGCCGAAGACGTCGTTCGGTCTTCAGAACACGCCGAGAAACTCTCGAGAGGCGAGATCGTGACACTGCTCCGGGACAGCGGCGTCGAAGGCGAGTATCAGTCGGCTACGGCCCCCCGGCAGTCAACCGAATAACGGCGGTTCGAGAGCGGTTACACCGGGGACAGCCGAGATCGGAGCGACCGACGTTTCCCGCCCCTGGCCACCGCCTGCACACACAGTTCTTCTAGACGCGCTGCCTGCTGACTCCAGGAGAACTCACTCGCCTTTCGTCTCGCCGCCACCCCGAGTTCCCGTCGCCTCCCGGGGTCGGCGAGGACGGCTGCGAGCGCTCTCGCGAGCGCCGCCGGTTCTCCGGGTGGGACGACCACCCCGTTTTTCCCCGGCTCCAGGTAGGTCTTGACCCCCTCGAGGTCCGTCGTCACAACCGGCGTCCCACAGCCCATCGCCTCGAGGTTGACCATCGCGAAGCTGTCGACGTGGGTCGGCAGACAGAAGACGTCCGCGGCGGCGTAGTAGCCGGGCAACTCCTCGTGGGGGAGTTCGCCCTCGAGGGTGACGTTCTCTTCGATCCCGAGTTTCCGGCTCCGCCGGCGGACCTCGCCTTCCACACCGCCCGTCCCGACCACCCGCAGGTGGACGTCGTCCTCGAGGGCGGCGACGGCCTCGAGCAGATCGAAGATCCCCTTCCCCTCGACGACGCGACCGACGAAGAGGACCGTCGGCTCGTCCGCCTCGAACGCCGGGTCGACGTCGGGGTGAAACCGATCGACCTCGAGGCCGGGGAGGACGACGCCGTCGACCTCGTAGCCGACGGCCTCGGCGACGCGTTCTGCCAGGTACGGCGAGATGGCGAAGTTCACGTTCGTCCGCGTGTACCGTTCGCGGATCTCCGTCCCGATCCCGAACTCGCCGTCGCTGAGGAAGCCATACACCGTGGGGACGTCGACGAGGTTCGACAACAGGAGGTCGTCGGGGATCTGGACGGTGACCAGCACGTCGACGTGGGAGTCGATGTGATCGACGACGTCGTTGCGAGCGGACCAGACGATCATCGCCAGTTTCGACAGCGACTGGGGGCCGACCGGAAGCGAGACCTCGAGGGGGCTCGAGACCGTCGGGACGTCGAACGCCGGCGTCTCGACGACCGTCGCCGCGGACTCGGCCAGTTCGGGGACCACGTCGCCGTCCTGTGTGTAGACGTAGACCTCGTTTTCCTCCGCGAGCGCGATCGCCAGCTGTCGCGAGTAGACGGAGATGCCACCCGCGTGTTTCGTCCCGACGTTGTCGTGATAGAACCCGATCCTCATATCCCTCTCTCTGTCCGCAGACGCGCAAAAGAAAGCACGGGAAACAGCGGGCGGTCGATCGGTCGACTGGAGATAACAGCCCCATAACCGCGTCAACGGTCCGGAAAACGATCGAATCCGGACGGTCACCGTGAGCCCGAATGGCCTTTATTGGCGGCGTCGGCGTACGATCTCCGATATGGGAGACGAAAGCGACACGGAGGGAGTGACACCGGGACGACGGTCTATTCTCGCCGGGATCGCCGGGACGTTTGCAGGCCTCGGTGCGGTACAGACGGCGAGTGGCCAGGAAGAGCCCGAGTGGCCGGTCGGGGGACCCGACGAGGTCGACTACACGCGACATCAGGTGATCGCTGACGACTCCGGGACGATCGAGCTGAGTGTTCCGACCGCTTGGGACGACGTCGACGCGACGCCGGTCGGGATCGGTCTCTCGGTCTGGGCGTCACCCGACATCGAGGGCTACGTCAACAGCTGGGTGGTCCCCGGCATCGAAGTCACCGTGACGACGGAAGCACGGATCGTCGAGAACGAGCCCGACGAGGTCCTCGATACCTTCGCGGATTTCGGGATGGACTGTGGTGACGGCGGCCGACAGCGGTTTGACTCCCGGGGCTATGAGTTCCTCGCCCAGACCTGGGCAGCCTGTGGCGACGACGGGACGATGTTCGTCGCCATGGTCGCCACCCCGGAAACCGATCCGCCACACACGGTGTTGGTCGGAGCCCAGCTCGTCACGGTACAGGACATCGTCGCACTCGCGGCTGCGAGTGGCTCCCTCGAGGTCGACACGGACGCCCTCGAGGCCGTGTCGTAGGCGTCGAATACACGCCCGTTTTGAGGCCATAACAACGTCCGGGTGTCGGGTCCGATCACACAAATGCCTCTCTCCACGTTCCTTCCCGACCGTTACTCCGTAGAGAACCTGGGACGGGTCCTCGAGAACCCCCGGCTGCTCCGCCAGGAGCTGTTTTACCGCACACTGCAGGTAAACTCCCGGACGCGACGGCTCCTGAACGCCCTGGAGGGCACACAAGAGGGCATCGACGTGATCGCCGCCGACTGGGACAACCTCGTAATTCTCGACGCCTGCCGGTACGACCTCTTTGCCGCCCACGATCCCCTCGAGGGCGAGCTTCGGGCGGTTCGGTCGAAAGGAAGTGACAGCTGGGAGTTCATGGAGGGGAACTTCGCGGGACGGGCCCTCCACGACACCGTCTACGTGACGGCGAACCCCCACGTCTACCGACTCCCCGCGGACACCTTCCACGCCGTCGAGAACCTCCTCGAGACGCGTTGGGACGCAGAGACTGGCACAGTGTTGCCGGGGGCCGTCGTCGAGGCGGCGATCGCCGCCCACGAACGCTACCCCGAAAAGCGCCTGATCGTCCACTTCATGCAACCACATTTCCCCTTCCTCGGGCCGACAGGCCGGGAGTTTCCACAGATGAGCCTCGATATGGACGAAGACGAGGACGCCCCGAACCCCTGGTTTGGCCTCCTCTCCGAGGACGACCTCGAGATCGGGACCGTCCTCACGGCCTACCGGGAGAACTTCGAACTCCTCGTCCCCCACCTCGAGGGGGTACTCGAGGCGCTGTCCGGCAAAAGCGTGGTTACCGCCGACCACGGCAACCTGATCGGCGAACGCGGCTTCCCGATCCCGATGCGGCTGTACGGCCACCCGCGTGGACTCCACCGCGAGGAGGTCCTCACCGTGCCCTGGCTCGAGTGTGAGGCGACCGAGCGTCGGGCGGTCGTCGCGGAGCCGCCGGCCGATGAGGAAAACGATACCGACGGCGAGGTGGTCGAAAACCGCCTCGAGGCGCTCGGGTACGTCTAGCGCGTCGTCGCGTCCCCGTCGTCAACCTCCCGTGTCGGAGTCGTAGCCGATCCCGTGGCTGGCGCCTGTACCGTCGGTGAGCTCGATCGATCCACTCGTTGGCACCTCCCCGTCGAACTCCGTTCTGAGGAGCATCTGGAGGAACTGTATCACGTGCGGACAGGCTTCGTCCCCACCGTCTTCGCCGACGGCAGTCGCCTCGATCACCACGCCGTCGTCGTCGACGTCCACCGTCTCCAGCTCGAGGTCGTAACACGGTGTCGGTGTCTCGACGGAGAGGAAGACGACCTTCGAGGTCTCGAAGTCCGTCCCCTCGAGAAAGCCCTCGATCCCCTCGCGGGTCTCATCGGAGAGTGACCCGTCCTCGAGTACCGCCGCCGCATCGGACTCGGAGTAGAACGGTTCGGCGCCGGTCTCGCCCCCTCCGAGCGAGTAGGTGTAGGTATCGTAGTCGGTCAGGGTGTACTCCGCCTCCCCGTGGTCGCCCCCCTCGTCGTCCGGGTCGGTCTCGTCGTCTTCGTCCCCGTCGTCGGTTCCGTCATCGCCGTTCCCGTCGTCATCGTCGCCGTTCCCGCCAGCCCCGTCCAGCGGGTCACCTCCTGGATCGTCCTCGAGACAGCCGGCGAGAGCGGCGAGGGCAACGAGGGAACTCCCGTACAGCGTCTTCCGACGTGTCTGGTCCATACGCGACGGTACGAGGGTGTCGTAGATATAACTCTCTCAAACTGAAACGTTCGTTTTACCGTTCGGTGAAAAGCCGGGTGGTGTGGGGGGAGCCCACCCTGGCGTGAGAGACATGAGCTGACTCGAAGCGGGGGCGAGTCCACTCGAGTTCCGGGCACGAACGCGACGATCAGCCGGTAACTGTCGTGATCAGCGGCCGAACGTGCACCCAGCGGGGTCGTTCATCCCCGCACCCGGGAGGACGGGCGGACCCATCTTCGTTATGCGGACGCTGGATCGCCGATAGTCCACGGAAAACAGGAACAGTCCCGGCGTACACCGGCCGTAGCCTCCGCCTTCAGCCGATGTACCGCAAGTCGTCGTCGCTCGGTACGTCCATCGCCTGCTGGCT
>LFCJ01002241.1_pt1 | contig 13879 bp, 16 predicted proteins | sample 643141 | NCBI WGS metagenome assembly LFCJ01 (sample SAMN03766243, study PRJNA286221) | soda lake metagenome | biome: soda lake; feature: Kulunda steppe; material: water; isolation source: sample B1-Br-g2 brine of Lake Bitter-1 | place: Russia: Kulunda steppe | collected 2010-07 | reverse complement strand
GGCTGGCTGGCGATCGAGATCATTTACGCCGGGTTCGACGACGAACCGGCCGGTATGAGCTACTTACCGGCGAAAACGGTGCGCGTAAAGAAGGACCGCGAGGCCGATCGCAACGAGCAGATCGCCGGCCACGGTTTCGTCCAAAAGCGCAACGGGCGCACGCGATTTTTCGCCGAAGCTGGCGATCGCCAGGCCGAGGACGTCAACGGCAACGCGGACCCGACCTACATCGGCAAAGAGAACGGCAAGGTCTACGAGTCACGCGACGCGATGGAAGCCGACGGCGCCGAGCCGGCCAACGAGATCCTTTACATACCCAACCCACACCCGAACACGCTATACTACGGGCTACCGACGTGGATCTCGGAAATTCAGACGATGGTCGCGGACCAGGAGGCCCGCCGGTTCAACCGCGAGCGGCTGTCGAACGACATGATCCTCGACTACGTCGTGATCGTCGAGGGCGGCGAACTCTCCGATTCCTCGCGACAGGAGGTCCGCGAGCACATCCAGGGCATGCGCGACAGCGACGGGCCGAGCGCGTGGATCCTCGAGGCCGAGGACCTCGCCGACAAAGGCATGGACATCGACAGCGACGTGACGATCCGCGTCGAGCCGATGGCCGACTTTTCGGAGGAAGACATGTCCTGGACGGAGTACCGGGATATGAACGAGCGCGACATCGCGCAGGTCCACGAAGTCCCGCGCCAGTTGCTCGGTCACCAGGACGCAACAAACAGCAATACCGAACAGGCTATCCGGGAGTTCACTCAGGAGGTCATCAAGCCCGCGCAGGATCGCTTCGCCGAGCGCCTGTACCGCGTGATCCACCAGGAGATCCTCGACGTCCACGACTGGACGATCGACTTCACGACGGTCGGGGGTGAAAACCGGGCGAAGGACACTGAGATCGCAGCCCAGACAGTCGACGCCGTCGGCGATGCGATGACCGCCTCACAAGCGATGGAGCAGTTCGGCCTCGAAGCCGATGACTCGGTGAGTGGTATGCTACTCTCCGAACTCGGTGGCGGTGGCGGCATGTTTGAGCAGGCGATCGACGATCGTGTCGACGACGTCCGCGAGGAACTGTCGGCCGACCAGCGCATCGAACTGGGGGCAAAGGCTGACGATTAACCTATCGGTACATTCATGCAAATGGCACACGTACAACTGGTAAGCGCGGATTCGCGAGAAGCGACCGGCGCAGGAACGCCGGCCGACGCGCTTGGAGTGTGCCCAAGCATGAGTACATCAAACCCCGGCGTTAATCAGTCTGGCGACGTAGAGTGTCCAACCTGTGGCCGTGACGACTTCAAGTCCCGGCTCGGTCTAAAACAACACCACGCGAAGGTTCACGGTGAAAGCCTTCGCGGCGTCGAAGTTCACTGTGAGAACTGTGGTGATGCGTTCCGCCGCTCACCGTCCCACGTCAACGACCGAAACTTCTGTTCTTACGAATGTCGCGGCGCATGGCAGTCGGAGAACGCCGTCGGAGAGGACGCCTTTCGCTGGGAGGGTGGGAAACAAGACTCGGTCTGTGAACGTTGTGGTGAGGACTTCAAGCACCGACGTCATCAACCCGGGCGGTTTTGTAGTAACGAGTGTTTCCACACCCATCTTTCAGAGAACGCAAAGCCAGAGTCGCCATACTACGGCCCGTCGTGGCCCAGCCAACGGAACGCCGCGCTCGATCGCGACGACCATGAGTGTGTGATCTGTGGCAGTAATCAAATGGTCGACGTCCACCACATCCGCCCGTTCCGAAAGTTTGGCGTCGAGAACCACGGTCAGGCAAATAAACTCGACAACCTCGTGTGTCTGTGTCGCCAGCATCACATGAAGTGGGAAGGTATCCCACTCCGTCCGGAGGTGCCTGGAGAATGACCGCACGATCGCCCTGGTTCGGTTCAAGACAAGAAGCGGCGTCGGCCGCGACCGAGGCCTTAGAAAAAAACTCTGTTGGCGCTGGGTATGTCTACGTGTTAGACTGCACGCAAAGCCGAGCGACAGACGACTTCAAGCTGAAGGCGGCATCGGTGCTAAACTGCACACATGATAACATCCCATCTTGGGCTTGGGCGGCTCATTACAACCAGTCAGTGTACTACGTGGGCTCAACTACAAACTTCGTCCGGAGGTTTGTTGAGCATTGTTTTGCTGACGATCGTGGTGCTGATTTCACTGGCATATTCCCGGCGAAAAGGATAGTCGATGTCGAATCATATCAAGAAAACACAGATGCTATGAACGCAGAAATAACGAAACCGGACGAATTGCGTCGGGATGAGCCGGACGCATTCATTTACCAGGCCTGAAATGGTTGACAAGATCACCATCGCGAAAGAAGGCGACTGGTACGTCACCGGGCGGGGTTGAATATGATCGGGGCAACGGGCTGGTTGCTCCGAACTACGATTGAAGATCGCACGCGGCTCCACATCAAATTTGTGGTGTGGTGACTGTTCCGCTTGTGGGCGTCTTTCTGGCCGCAACCTAACGAAAATCGGGGACGTTGGAAAATGTTTGTTGACGCATTCGAAAAAGAGACACTTGAGATGGATGTATCGTTTTTCAAAAATGCCGCAGACGACGCCTCTGAAGTACCGAAGCCTGACGACTGACTCATGTGCCAGCACTGCGCGGGCGTTCGAGACCTCCGGAAGCGCCGCCTGCTGACGAAAGACAACTTCTCGCCTGAAGAAGAGCAGGCATTTCAGGAGTTACTGACACGCTATCGGGGTGCACTCGACGCGCCAGAGCGAGAGATTCGCGAGTTCGTGCGCCAGGCGTCGGCCGACGACCTGTCGTCACTGTCATCGATCCGTGCCGAACTCGAACCACGAATCGGGGCATACGGCGCCGAGTTCGAGACGGTGTTTCGCGAGGGCGGGCGCCAAGGCGCGCAGGCAGGCCGGGCACTCGCGGCTCGTCGGCACTCGCTGTCGATCGCGTTCGACGTCGTCCCCGAGCGGACACTTGACGAGATCGATGACTGGGTCGAGACGGCCGCGGGCTCGACACTCGACACGATCACCGAGGACGCGACCCGCTGGCTTCGTGGCGCCCACGAGGACGGGCTGTCGGTGCCCGACATCGCAGATCAACTTAACGACGAACTGTTCGAGGGCCGCCTCGAGGCCCACGTCGCCGAGCGCGCGGCCCGGACGGCGACCGTCGCGACGTCGAGGGCTGGCGACCACTCGGCCCACGAGGACGCCGACGGCGTGATCGCCGAGCGCTGGATCAGCGAGTTGCGAGACAACACACGCGAGAGCCACGAACAGGCCCACGGGCAGACCGTCGCAGTCGATCAGTCGTTCGACATCGATGGCGTCTTTATGGCCCACCCGGCCGACCCGGGCGCGCCGGTCGGCGAGATCGCGAACTGCCTTTGCCGTGCCGAGCCGCTGTTCCGCGACCAGCTGTCCGAGGCACAGATCGAGGCGATCGAGGCTGGCGAGCGGATTGTTATCGACCCATAACCATGACCAGACAATTCAGCAAGACAGTCGCGATCAAAGCGACCGACGATGACGAGATGACAGCTACCGGCGTCGTGCTGACGCCGAACGAACTCGACAGACAGCTCGACTTTCTCCGGCCGGAGGGTGTCCGCAACCTGTTCAACGCAGACCCGGACGACGGCGTCATGCACGCCGCGTTTCCAGACGACCACGCCGAACTCGAGCGCAACGAAGTGCTCGAAGAGTCGGAGACGATCGACGGTGAGGAGTTCGACGCTGGCGACTGGATCATCCGACGTCGGTATCACGACGATCAGCGCTGGGCGCTCGTCAAGTCGGGCGCGCTCTCCTCGTTCTCGATCGGCGGCGGCATCAGCGAGGAGCGCGAGTTCGAGAGCCTCGACGACCTGCCCGACGACGTCGACGTCCCGGCGGCGGTCAACCCCGACACGGTCCCCGATAAGCACTGGCCGCCGGCGGAACTGATCGACGGCCAGGTCGACGAGATCAGCGACGTCGATATGGGCGCCGTGCCGTCGGCAGACATGGCGGTCGTCAAGTCGATCGGCAAGTCACCGCTCGATCGCGTCGACAGCGAGGACGAGTTCGTCCGGTTGATGGACCAGCGTGGCACGATGGACGACGACGGCGCCCGGGAACTGTGGCGCTACATGCAAGAGGCCGAGAAGAGCGCCGAGGCCGGCAAACAGGACCTGCCAGAGCCGGTCAAAGAGTGTAAGGACTCAATCCTCCAGGACAACCCCGACATGTCCGAGTCGGATGCGATCGCCGTCTGCCGGGCCGAACTCGGCATGGCGGCGGACACGGACGGCAACGAACCGGCGGAATCCGGAGCGGACTCTCCTGATAAAGATGCTATGAGCGACACGGAGACAGACGGCGAACAGAGCGACGACGCGTCAAAACTCGACGACGTCGACGATGTCGATGACGCGACGCTCGGGGCGCGTCTGAAAAGCGCCCTGGGGCTTGGATCTGCGGCCGATGACGACGGTAACTCGTCCGAGGACTCCGGCAGCGACGCAGCGAAGGCAGGCCGGACGCTCTCGGAGCGCAACCAGCGCTCCGTCATGGCCGCGATCGACGCCCAGCTCGACATGCTCGACGACGCCGGTGTGGACCACGGCATGACCCGGTTCTCAGATCGGGACGACGTCGACTTCGACCTCGGCGAGTTCGGACGGTCCGGACACTACGACGAGAAGAACGCCCCCGACGGCGACACGTCGGACGACACCATGACTGACGACGAACTCACAGAGACCGTCGAAGCCCTCGAGGAAAAGGTCGATGCGCTGACCGAGAAGCTCGACGAGGCAGACGACGGCGACGACACCGAAAAGGCGGACGAACAGACTGACGACAACGACGACGAACTCGCCGAAAAACTCGACGAGCTGACCGAGAAGGTCGACGGGCTCGACGATCGCGTCGACGCGGTCGCGAAGGGCGCGGCGGACACCGACCAGATCGAAGGCGGCGAAGGCGGCTCGAACGAGCGCGACGAGACATCGGCGTTCAAAGCGGCACTCGGAGGTAACTGAACATGAGCGACGCACGCACTGAGAACCTCGAATCGATGGAAAAGAGTCCTGTCGGGCTGCAGAGCCTCGACGGCGCACAGCTGCCCCGTGACCTGTTCGAGCGGTTCATCGAGCGGACCCAGGAGGAGAGCGAACTCCTCAACATGGTCCGCGTCGAGGACCTGCCGCGCAAGGAGATGGCCGTCCCGAAGATCGGGGTCCCCGAACTCTCGGGCGACACTCGCGACGAGGACGGCAATCGCCCCGAGACGTCGGACGTCGACTCCGGCGCGATCGAGTTCAACGTCACCGACCAGTACTACTTCATCAAGTACGACTTGAAGGAAGACGCAGTCGAGAACACGGTCACCTCGGCAGACGAGGTCGCGGACCTGATCCTCGGGCACTTCGAGCGCGCGTGGGCGAACGACGTCCAGAACCTGGCGATCAACGCCGGTCGCGAAGGAAGCGGCCTGCCGGACTCGCTCGACGAGACGTTCGACGGATTCATCGCGATCGCTGAGGGTGCGGACGAGGCCTCCGATCGTATCGGGATCGATGCCGACGACGAGACCGTCGACTCGATGCCGACGTACATCCACACCGACGACGGCACCGACGCGGGCGAGTCCCAGCCGGTTAACACCGAGCTATTCAACGAGATGATCCAGACGGTTCCCGAGCGGTTCCGGGACCCGGACAACCAGGTCATCATGGTGTCCAAGTCGCAGATCCAGCAGTACCACTTCGACCTCACCGAGCGCGAGGACGGCCTCGGCGTCGCCGTGCTCCAGGGCGACTCGGACGTCACTCCGTTCGACCACGACATCGTCGGCGTCAGCTACTGGCCGGACGACATCGCGATGCTGATCGACCCCGAGCAGCTCTCGTACGGGCTCTACGACGGCCTCGAGATCACGCAGATCACGGACTCCGACAAGACGATGGACGAGGCACTCCACTCGCGGAACCTGATGGAGGGCCAGTTCGACTTCCAGATCGAGGAGCTCCAGAGCGGCGCTCTCGCCACCGACATCGCGGAGCCCTGATAACGCATGACTGAACGCGTCCGGCACGTTAGCGGACCAGGCCGGCTCAACCACGGCGGTTTGTCGGGCGTGTCGACGATCGGCGACGAACACGACCTCGACCCCGACACGGCCGCGTACTTTTGCGACGAGTTGGGCTACTTCGAGCGCACCGGCGAGATCACGCTCTCCGAAGACGAGTACCACGTCCACGACGACGCCGACGACGATCTCGGCTCGCTGACGTACGACGAGCTGATGGAGCGCGCCCGCGATCGCGACGTCTCCGGCCGGTCGTCGATGGACAAAGAGGAACTGATCGACGCGCTCACCGAGGGCGAGTAAGATGGTCACGGCCGACGACGTCCGCGACGAGCTCGCGTTCGACGAGATCGCACTCGATATGGACACCGCCGAGTTCGACGCGCTGCTCGAGGACCTGATCGGTCGCGAAACCGAGCGCGTGGTCGACGCGATCGGTGTCGTGCTCGGCACGGAGACAGCCACGGAGACGTTGTCGCGGCCGTCGTCGGTCGACGGTCCGTTCCTTCCGCTACCGAAGCGCCCAGTCGTATCCCTGGAGTCGGTCGAGATCACCGACAACGCAAGCGGCCCAGCGGTCGGCGTCGGGGACGTCATCGTCGAAGACACGCACCTCGAACTCGAGCCAAGCGCAGAGCGCAACTCGTGGCCAACTGATCGCCGGTCGGTCTCCGTCGAGTGGACGCATGGCTACCCGGAGGGCGAAGAGCCCGACGCGATCAACGGCGCGATCATCGGCCTCGTCCGGCATGCGCTCCAGGAGATCGAAGCCGACGGCGTCGAAAACGAATCGATCGGCGGCGACTCGGTCAGCTACGAACTCGGCGACGACGTCCTCCGGCGGCACTTGATCCGGGCGAAACGCTTCGACGAGCCGTCGTTCTACGGAGGCAGTAACGTCGTATGAGACAGCGCCAACAGCGCCGAAAGACCAACAGCGCCGACATCTATCGGCGCGGGAAGGTCGGCGAAAACGAGATCGGCGAGCCGGTTTACGGCTGGGTCCTGGCGAATGGCGATGTGCGCTGTATGTTCGACGACGAGTCGACGGAGTTCGTTCGCGAAGACTCCGGTGAGCGCGTCCAGACGCCGGCAAGCGTGACGTTTGCGTTCGACGCCGACGTCGAAGAGAGCGATCGGATCAACGTGGCCGGCGACTGGTACTCGGTGACTGGCACCAACCCAACGCGCGACCACCGACGCAGCACGATCGTCTCCGTCGAGGCCGGGCTTGAGGAGAGCGACGCACTCGACGACGCCGACATCGTGGAGGACTAAGATGGACGTCGAGTTCGACTGGGACGGCCTGGACCCCGACGGCCTGGCCGAGCAGTTCCGCGACCTCGGCGGAGAGTTACACTCCGAACTGAGTTCGGCCGCGGACGACATCGGCGTCCGGATCCGCAGCACGGCCCAGCGCCTGGCCCCGGTTGACACGACGCGGATGCGTGACTCGATCGAGCACGTCGTCGAGACGATCGCCGAGAGTCACTTGCGCGTCGTCGTCGGCACAAACGTCGAGTACGGCAAATATCAGGAATTTGGCACCGCTGTCATGGCGGCCCAGCCATACCTGCGGCCGGCACTCGAGCAAGAGCGCGACTGGGTCATCGGCCGGATCGAGAGAGCGGTCGAAAAGGCGGCACGAAACGCGGGGTTTGATGTATGACACGAAAACGGGCCGATGACCTGCTCGTCGACGCCCTCGGCTGGCTCTCGGACGACGCCGATGTCCAGGCCGGTCTGGGCGACGACGGTGAGGTCGTCACGTACGGCCAGGCCGAGGACCTCGGGCCACTGTCGGTCGCGGTGACCGTCATCCCCGGCGCCTCGGACCGAGACAACAGACGCGAAGAGAAAACGATGATAGTCGAGGCCGAGGTTTCGGCCTCAAACGGTTGGGTCGAATCGAACACGACGCTCGAACTCGCCCGTCTCCTCGGCGCGATCGCGGACGTGTTGACCACCCACCGCGACGGTTGGACGGCCGAGGGGCAGTCCGGCGGCACCGCGGAGGTATCACCCGACGAAAACCGACCCCGGTACTCCGCAGTCCGGCGGTTCGACTTCTCGCGAAACGACCTTGCGGCAGCACACGACACTTGATAACACATGGTTACCACAACCGACGACACGAACGTTAATCCGCGACTCGCAGTCCTCGTCAAACTCGACGACCCCGAAGTCGCCGAGCCCGAGGACGTCGCGGTCGCGCTATCCGAGCGGGACAGTATCGAGCTCGAGTTCAACGAGGAAAATGACGACTTCGAGGCGCACTCGCGTACCGATGTCATCACCGATCCGACGACGCAGGATCCAAAGATCAGCCTCGAAAAGGCCCGCGCGGTATCGGGCGATGCCCTCGAGGAGTTCGGCGTCGTCGACAGCGAGGGCAACTACTCGCGCGGGGCCGGTCGGAGTTGGGAGTTCGGCGCCGAGGTCTGGTATTTCACAACCGACGCCGACATCGAAACCGACGCGCCCGACATGATCGACGAACTCGGCGAGGTCCGCTGGGACATCGGCTCGATCAGCCCGGACGGCAACACGGTCATGTATGACCTCGAAGGCCACATCGAGGACAGCAGCGACGTCAACCTCGGAGGTAGCTAACGATGGTCGCCGGAGTTGACTCGCTCGCAAACGCCGACGACGTGGTCGAGGCGCTTGACGACGTCCAGGACGAACGCGAGAGCCAACGGCAGGAACTCGAGGACCTGGACGAGACGCGTCGACAACTCGAGACGGCACCCGAGCCCGATCACGCACTCGACACCGACACGAAGCCCGAACCCGACGGCACCGACGGCTACGAGATGACCCAGACGCGCCGCGTCGGCTCGGTCTCGGTCCCAGTCGATGGCGAGGGGACGGTTCGCTTCGGCAAGCCCAGCGGGCGCGCTGGCATGGAGATGCTGAACAACTTCGACGAACTCGAAAAGGACGGTGCGACGTTGTTCGACCAGGCCGAGTATGGCTGGGCGACGCTCGAGGAGTGGGCGCTCGATGACGAGCACGATGCCGAGTGGTGGTCGAACTCGATCGGCGCGATGGACACGATCGTCGTTTGTCGGAGCGTCGCACTGGGGGGAAACGGTCAGACGAGATAAGGCAACTCGCGCAATCGAACTACGGGCAGAACCGGGGCCACCTCTACTCGCACGTCGGCGTGTCTGGCCCGACTGAGTTCGCGAGGCTACCACTCGAGGATCAGCTGTTTTGGAACAACTGGTTCGAGGAGGCCTGTCGGCGAGCAGACGAGCGCGACACGTCGCTCGAGAACGTTATGGAGATGGTTTAAAACACGATGGCAGACGCATTTGACCTTAACGGCATCCTCGACATGGATGCCTCCGACTTCGAGGGCGGCGCCGACAGCGCCGCATCCGCCAGCGACGACGTCACCGCAGCGACCGGCGACATGTCGGACTCGTTGTTCGACGTCGAACCGGCGGGCGTGGCAGCCGGCGGCGCCCTCGCGGGGCTTGGGACGGCCGCTCAGTCGGTGCTCGACGAGACGCAGTCGCTACGCGAGTCGCTCGGCCGAACGAGTGTCTCGATGGGCATCTCAAGCGGCGAGGCTAACGAGCTGGCCCGGTCGATGTCCGACGCGACGTTCCCGCTCGAAGACGTCACGGCGACGATGGACTCACTCGCCCAGCAAGGAGTCGAGACTGAAGAGGAGATGCAACGTTTGGCGGAAGCCAGCGACGACCTGGCCGACGCGACCGGGACGTCGGCGGAATCCGTCGCGAACGAACTGGGGCCGGCGATCCGCGGTCTCGATGGCGATCTCGACGGCCTCGAAGAGAACGCCGACGCGTTCACGCTCGCTGTCCGAAACACCAGCCTCGAGACGAGCGACTTAGCGTCGACGATGGAGCGATCGAGTGAAGAACTCCAAGAGATGGGTCTCCAGTCCGACGAGGCCGCCGGTCTGATCGCCGCCTATGGCGAGGAGACTGGAAAAAGCGGCCAGCAGTTGCGGCGTGACTTTAGCGCAGCACTCCGAGACGCCGACGGCGACATGGAAGCCTTCGCCGAGGAAACCGGCATCGGTGAAAGTGAGCTTGAAGCCTTCAACGACGAAGTCGCGAACAGCGAGGGCGTCACCGACGACTACGCCGATGCTGCGAACGAGTCGGTGACAACGATGGACCGTCTCAATTCCCGGTTCGAGGACGCCCGGCTCGCCGCATCCGACTACCTTGGGCCGATCAGCGCGATCGCCCCGGCAGCACAAGCGGCCGGGATCGGCCTGATAGCTATGTCGACGATTAACGTGTCTGCTGTCGCGCCATCGTTTTCCACTGTCTCGGCGGCTGCACTGCCAGTTACCGCGGCTGTGCTTGGTATCGCGGCAGCTGTGACAGCCGCCGCAGTCATCTGGGAGAGAGACATCGGCGGCATCCAGGGCAAAACCGAGACGGCCGTCGCCGTGATCGGTGATGCGCTCGGCCAGCTTGTCGAGTTTGTCACTTCAGCGATTGAGACCGCGTCGTTCATCCTGTTCGAATGGTCGCCTGGCGATGCGATGTCGCAGGCGAAAGCCTCGATTATGGCACCGATCAACGACGTCCGGTCCGCGCTGCCGGGCACGCTTGACGAGGCGACCGACCTCGCGATGGACGTTTTCACGACCTGGCACCCGGCCGGGATTATCTGGGATAAACGCGAGGAGATCATGGACGCACTGCCGTCGGCATCCGACTGGCGCGAACGTGGCGAGGATCTCGTCTCGGCGTTCACCGGCGCGATACGTGACGCCATCCCAGACGTCGAAGGCGCAGTCGAGGCGATGGGCGACGCGGCCGACGAGTATTTACCGAGCTCGGACGCAGAGCGCGGCGCGTTTAGTCGGCTGACCGACGCGGGCGCGGCGATCCCGGCGACGATCGGAGGCGCGGCCGTTGACAACTCCGACGAACTCCAGATGTCGATGGGCGAGACGACAGAGGCGGCGACAAACACCACGGGATCCCCGGGCGCTGGCGGCTCGTCAGCCGGTCAGCTGCGGCAGGCCTTGGAGGGCATGTCGCTCGAACTCTCCGGCGAGTTGGACGTCTCCGGCGACGTGGCCACGATCGACGACGTCGACGCAAAGATTCGCCAAGCCGGTCGGCGGGCTGAAAACCGAGGGATCCGCTAATGGCTGACACCACCTGGACGATAGACGGCAACGAAGCCGAAGAACTCGAGCGTGCCGACACGCCAACATTCACGATCGGCACGACCGTGGATCTGCCACTCCGGTTCGAGACCGACACGCAGATCGACAGCAGCTACCCAGCTATCCTCGATCTGATCGAGTACGACGCCGAAGCGGTCGTCCGACGTGGCACGACCGACCGTGGTGTGCCGTGGTTTCGCGAGCGACTGCCGGCGGCAGCATCGGTCGACTCACTCGTCGTGTCGATCGAGACCGGCGCGGACGTGATCGACTTCGAGGGCGCCTGGGCACTGGTCGTCGGCGGTGACGACAACTCCGAGCCTCCAGGAGAGCGTCGCGTCTCGATCGAGGCGTTCCTCCTCGCGGAGTTGTCCGAGTTCGCGACTAAAGACGACGTGATCGACGCCTTCGGCGACCAACGCTAATTTATGAGAACGACAAACGACACGAACCTAAACCCACGCCTGGCGCTCCTCGTCCACGTCACCGACGACGGCGAGGCGACCGGGGTGGCGCTCGTCGAACGCGACAGCATCGAGCTGGAGTTCGGCGAGGAAAGCGGCGACTTCGAGGCGCACACAGCGACAGACATCCAAACCGACCCAACATCGGAGGATCCAAAACTCTCGTTCAGCGGTGCGCGGGCGATCGACAACAGTGGGCTCGAGCTGCTGGGCGCGATCGACGGCGAGGGCAACTATCAACGTGGCCCCGGGCGGCGCTGGGATGCGGTCCACGTGCGTTACTACGAGGGCGACGATCTCGATGCCGAGCCCGAAAAGGTCGATCGGCTGGAAAACGTCCGGTGGGATCTCGGCTCGAACACCCCTGACGACAACGTCCTGCTTTTCGATGCCGAGGGGCATGTCGGTGGCGAACTACGCTTCAACGTCCCGCCGGTGCTGGTCGTCCAAGACGGTGAGACGTACACAATCACGTCGGGCACGACAGAGACGTTTACGATGACAACGGTCAAGAGCGGCGGCACGCTCACACAGGAAACCGATTCGACGCTGAACACTACGGGATAATCCATGACAGCACGACACAACCTCGGCGAGAACGTACAGGTCCGTGAGAATGCAGACGGCGAAGCGGTTATCGAACATAAGCCGTCTGGTAAGACGGTCAAGGTAAACGAGGATGGCGCCGTGACGGAAGCGTTCCGTACAGACGAAGTAAACAACACACACCACGTCGACCCCTCGATGACCTCCACTGAAATCAACGAGGTTATCGAAGACGTTGAATCGGAAGGCGGCGGGTCGGTGATTTTTGCCCCCGGAACATACGAACTCGAAGACGACGATAACATCACAGCCGTATCTGCTAAAAGTCGAGAGTTCTGTATCTACTGCCGAGATAAAGTTAACCTGTTCGGCTATGGTGCGAAAATAGCGCCTGTAAACGGCGAAAACGCTATCTTCGCAGACTACGACTTTGATGCTGACATTCCGGGGATTGCAAACAATTTCGCCGTTGCTGGTTTTGAACTGGATGGCCAAAACATCGATTCAACAGACGGCCACGACAACGGGAATGGCGTTCTTCTCCAGTGGTCTGAACAGACCGTAGTCCGAGATATAGAGGCGTACGGATGGGACAATATGGGCGTCCACTTCGACGCGCCTGTCGAATCATGGGTGCAGAACTGCTATGTTCATGATAACGATCGGGGAATCCACTACGGCGTTCGTGGAAATCCAAACGGCTACCTGTTCGACCAAGACCCCATAGGGCCTATCCGATCTGTCGCACTCGATAATCGTTGTGTTGATAACCGTGGCTCTGCGCTTACGCTAAACGACGGGTTTGACTCAGTTCTCGCTTTCAACACAGTTGTCGGCGGCGATTCGATTTCCTCACCCGCAATCCGAGTTGAGGGTGTCCGCTCATACTTATATTACAACCACGTCACTGAATCAAATACGCCATGTGGCATTCGGGTCCAAGAAGGTAACAACACTGGAAATAATGCACAGGACACGTACATCATCGGCGGGTCTGTGGCCAACCTGCAAGACGACAGATCAGAAAGAGGGGTGCGCATCCAAAACGCTGAGAGCGTCACAATCAAAGATGTCTCTATCGGCGGTTTTGACGGCGACGGTCTCCACGCCTCGGACACAAAGTCCCTGACAACAAGTGGAGTTATTGTCGATGGGGTGGATGGTTGGGGATACCGAATCGAAGAATCTGTTGGGCACTATCGATCCTTTGGCGACAGTATGAGGGATACTGGCGGTCGTTGGAGAACGGAGTCAGATGGTTCCAGAATCCTATTCCCTCATATCTTCGACACAAATGGCAGAGGGATCGAACTCGTCGCCGATGGTTGTGTTGTGATCGAACCGACGTTCAATGGTATCGGCGATAACGACGCTCTACGATTAGATGGCGCAGATAATCGTGTTCGCGGGGGCGAATTTAGCAGTGTTGATAGTTCTGACATTCGTGTCCTGTCCGGTGCGTCCAGAACGCAGCTTGAAAACATGTCTGGAATAGCTGACGTTGATACAGGCGGAGAAAACACGATTGTTAATGGTCGTGGGTTCAACAGCGGAGACCCTAACACAGCAGGGGATTGGGACAGCGGCTTCCATCGGTCATGGGCTGAAAAAAGTGGGTTTG
>LFCJ01002238.1_pt1 | contig 13884 bp, 13 predicted proteins | sample 643141 | NCBI WGS metagenome assembly LFCJ01 (sample SAMN03766243, study PRJNA286221) | soda lake metagenome | biome: soda lake; feature: Kulunda steppe; material: water; isolation source: sample B1-Br-g2 brine of Lake Bitter-1 | place: Russia: Kulunda steppe | collected 2010-07 | reverse complement strand
CCAACAGCCCATGCCCCCAGGCGACGTTGATCAAACCTATGCGGATATCTCCAAAGCCAAGCGCTTGCTTGGCTATGAACCCAAGACAGGCTTTGAAGAAGGCATTGAAACATTCATAAAATGGTATAAACAAAGCACACCTAAGGGATGATTTAGGTGTGCTTTGTTTGTATGAGGATTGTATTAATACACCCCTCATCAATCCCGAACAAACCAACCGTAAGGATTGATTTATTTTAAAAAGATGTTAAAATAAATATAAATTAATAGTATTAATATAGTTGGGAGTGTTAGGTTTGGATAGAAAAGCGCTTAAACAGCGATTAATAGATATGGACAGCGATGCATCTATGCTAGGGTTGAAACATGATTGTATCATCATTGCAGGCGGTGCGGCGCTTGCTCTAGATAAATACATTGAACGATCTACTGAGGATATAGACACCAGTCTGATTTAGGGCATTTGATTCATTTGTTTAACGCATATAATTTTAACAACCGCATGATCCATTTTGAGAGTAACTTCCCTTATCATTATCGTGAGCGGATTCAACCGTTTGATATAAATACTAAGTGCTTGAGGTTTTATAGACCATCCATAGAAGACTTGATTGTAAGTAAACTCTATGCATTGCGGCCCAAAGACGTTGAAGATATTCAAATGATTATAAAGCGAAATGCTTATGATAAAACATTGCTTGATTATTGTGTTTCAGATGCAAAACGCTCAGCTTTAAACCCCCTATCGATATCAAGAAATGCTTGCAATGTATCATTACTACTTTAAAGGAGAGTAAGTGTATGAGGCCTAAACAATTTTTAAATTTTTTGAATGACTACGTAAATAGCCTTAGTGAACATTCAACGTTGAATCTTAAAGTGTTAGAACATGAAGTTAAGCACAATGCGCGTCTAAAAGAAGTCGCATCATTTTTGTTGCTGTTTTCGGGGGCTAAGCAGGATATACTTAAAAATAATAAAGAAGACTTGCCTGTCCTTTTTAACATGTATCAAACCACACAGAAACAATATCCTGGCGCTTCACTGGATGATTTAGCTTTGTATACACAAAAACTCGATGTGTATGATCCGCTGAGGAAACTCTATAGTGCATATCAATCAACTGAATACTTTTCTAGAAAAAAACGAAAAGCATTGCTTCGTGATCGTGTATTGTTGCTAAAAGAACAACTAAACCTTAGCAATTACCGTCTATACAAAGACTTAGGCCTTAATCATGGCAACACGAACGACTTTTTAAAAAACAACAAACTCGAAAAATTATCACTACATAATGTCACACGAATGCTTTCTTATCTTAATGAAATGCATGAGACACATGAACAAGACCGTTAGTTAGCGGTCTTGTTCATTTTCTATTAAAAAGACGATCTTAAAGCAATAAGGAATCATTGTCCGTAATTGCCTTAGCGCTTTTGTGAGTTTAAGTGCCATAGTCCTATTGTGTGTTTTGGTATTAAGATAAGATATGATGCTTAACATATTTTACCAAAAAGGTAAAATGATTATGGAGGGAGGATAAAGTGGATGTTTTTGGCAATTAAAAAATACAATTTTTGGAACTCTAAAATACAATGGTTGGAAACGACCAGCATATGACGCTATTTCATGAGCGAATGCTCTTTACGATAACTCGATCCGTTGAACACGAGTAAGTGTGAATGGTGAATGACTCTATCCAATATCGCTATCGTGAGTTTTTCATCAAAGAGAAAATTTTTCCAGTGACTAAATTCCAGATTGGTGGTCAAAATAAGGCTTTTTTGTTCGTAAAATTTGCTGATGACTTCATAGATGAGGCGTGTCCCCTCGTGATGAAGGGGAAGATACCCCCATTCATCGAGGATGAGAAGGTCGTTTTTCATGATTTTGTTAAAGAAGGTCTGGTACTTTCCATCTTCCTTAGCACGGGCGAGGGTATTGATGAGGTCGTGAAGTGTAAAATACTGTGCTTTCTTGCCTTGTTGGATTGCTAAGACGCCGAGTGCGATAAACTTTTAGTGACATGCTAATTGATGACGACATTTCACTATAAAAGGATAGCTTTTATGTTTCATAGTTTTTAAGGGGCACCATTATGTATGATTGGTTTTAAAATCTAAAACATAGAATTCTTTATCATAATAGATTACCCCTTTGAAAATCTTGTTGTAGCATTTATACTATAAGTAGGCATTTTTCGGGGATGATAAGATGCAATTCAATAATTTCGATAGTTTTTCTAATCTACTAAAGGCATACAAAAACCGTAATTACGTTTTTAGTATGCCTTTTTTTTATGGAGGTTGCGATGAGTATTATCATAGGTATCAAAGATAAAGAAGGTGTTTACCTTGCGTGTGATACACAATCCTCAAACGATATTAAGCACATTTATACAGGTGCTAGTGATTCTAAAATTGTTGTTTTGAATCATGAACCCTTGATCTTGCTGGGTCATGCTGGATATTCAAAGGGATCAAATATTTATCAACTATTATCAAAAAAGATACAATCCCAAAACATTGATGAATTGACGTATGAATGGGTAGTTAAAGTTCTTATTACTAACATCATTCAGCTTGAACAAAATCATCGAATGATAAGAGACGATGAGTACCCAAAGCACCCGGATGGACAATTTATAATAGCTATGAAGCATCGTCTTTTTATTATTGATGGTGATCGAGGAAGCAAAACTAAAGAAATTAATGAGTTTGGAGTCATTGGGTCAACTGAATCCTTTGCGTATGGCATGCTACGTGCGCATAAATCCACTAATCCTAAGAGTGCCTTGATTAATACACTCATTGAATGTCGTAATGTAGATTCATTTGTTGAAGGTCCTTTCTTGCTATATCACACACAAGCAACTGATTATGAAATTATAGATGTCAATCCTATTCTCACAGTTGAACCGTTCTCTAAAAGGGGTGATGACACTGGGTCTATCAATCGCAATAAAACATAAAGGTTGTGTTTATCTTACAGCAGATGCTGGAAAGCTTTCAATGATGGATTGGGATCCTGATTATTTTTTTCATAATTATTCAATGTATCATGAAAAAATAGGGGAGCATTCTGTGTATTTAAGTGTTCAAAGTCTTGAACCACGTTTCGTTGATATCCTGTACCAAGCTGCTCCACTATTTCAAGATATTCCAAATGATGCACCCGGAATTTCCATGCATGATTTAGTTGATGTGTTTGTGCCAAAACTTTTTAAGTTGAGTGAGTCTTATGGGCTTTTAGACCCTGATGAATCATCACGACATCTCAATGGTGAATGCATCATTGCATGTAATGATCAGCTCTTTATAATTCACGTTGATGGAGCGGTTAAACCAATTGAAGAGTTTGTAGCAATTGGATCGTCTGATACGTTTGCATATGGTGCATATAACGCGCTTAGAGATCACGTGGATGATACTAAACAACTTATAAAAGATATCTTGCGTGCTACAAGCATCAATTCCTATAAGCTACGATTTCCTATGTTGTTAGTAGATGTTCATTCTGATGGAATGTACCATGTTGTTGAAACACTCAAAACCACGCTTAAAAAAATGCCAATTAAATCTTAAAATCAATAAATATTTTCCAAAAAGGACGGTTTATACAATGTTTACTAAAAACATGAAACGAAAACGCGAAATCCGCAAAAAAGAAAAGGAACGAAATTTACGCACGGAACTTAATCGTTCAAAAATGAATCTTAAACATGACAAAGAACGCCTTGAAAAACAGTTGGAAAAGTTTCTTGATATTGCTAAAAAAGCTAATGAAATAGGGGATATCACGGGAGAAGAGGCTGCTAAAAATGCTTGGAAAATGACCAAGCGCAAAATACTAAATATTTCAGAATATTTGGTTAAACTTGATACGGTCGAAGGGTATCGTGAAGTTGGAGATATTACCGCTTCGTTTTATGAAACAATAGGTGAAATCACACGTCATAGCAACATGACAAAAAAATATCTTGATGAACACTTCTCAATTAATGATTATTTCAAAGAACACAGCGATTATGATAAAAAATCCAAAAAGTTAGATAAAACATTTGGTGATATCAATCAAGCGTATGAAAAAAATGTTAGTTCGAACTTTTTAGAGGAAAATGAACTCGATAAGCAATATAATGCTGCATTAAAAACGGCATCGAATGAAAAAGCCTCTTCACAAACTAAAGCTTTGAGTGAGGAAGATGAAACTCATTTGATAGATCGTATTAATGAGCTAAAAAGTGATTAGGAGTGATGCATATGAATACAAAAATAAAAGAATTTGAAAACCACATTAATGCATCCAACAGATCGCTGCGCCTCGGAGATAAAAGTAGAGCCAAACATCATTTGAAACAGGCCACTCGTCTGATGTATGAACTGGCTTATGAAGCGCAGGGAGATGTTAAAGAAACATATTTTGCACGTGCAGAAAAACTGTATCATGCGTTGAGTAATTTCGATGGCGAATCAAAACCACCAAGTTATTCTTATGAAGATGAAACAGAAGGTGAGAGTGAATCTAATGATACGGCTCGTATTCAAACATCAAATATCACATTTGATGATATTATTGGCATGAATGAACTTAAACAACAAATCACTCAATCAATCATTAAGCCAGTTACCAATCCAAATCTTTTTAAAGGATATAATACACCCAAAGACCACGGCATTTTTCTTTATGGACCTCCTGGAACTGGTAAAACCATGATGGCTGCAGCTATTGCTGGTGAAGTTGACGCGCATTTTATGACTCTCAATGCATCAGATATTCTCGATAAATGGCAAGGGGAAACGGAGAAGCGCATTCAATCTTTTTTTGCCGAGGCGCGTAGTTACACGCGCTGTGTGATGTTCTTTGATGAAATGGACGCACTGATGCCAAAAGACAGTACGTCTTCAGGTGCTAAACAAGCAAGAAGTGAACTGCTTGCACAAATTCAAGGTGTAAATCAATATTTTAAAAACCCTCAAACTTCTAGTGACACGCTTTTATTAATCGGTGCGACCAATAAGCCATGGGATATCGATCCAGCCTTTTTAAGAGAAGGTCGGTTTGGAGACCATCGTATTTATGTTGGCGTTCCTGGTTATGAGGGGCGAAAAACTTTATTTGAGAAATTGTTAAATACTTTAGACACAAAAGAAATTATCATCGATAATACTTTGTCGGGTGATGAACTTGCTAAACAAAGTGAAGGACTTTCACCAGCTACCATCAAAGCTATATTTCACAAAGCACAACATCGGTCCATTACAAGAGCGGAATCCACCAACGAAAAAAGACTGACGTTTGAGGATTTCAAAGCAGCTTTCAATAATACTGATGACGTTTATGAAATAGACAAAGAACAAGTTTTCCACGACTGGAATCAGACCAATTAGGAGGCGAAACATGTTTGGGATCAATAAAAAGATAAAAAAAAGCCGTCACGCAAAAGATGTTGCGGAAATACATTATGAAGCGGATAAAATTCTTGCATTTAAAGAAGATTCTGAATTATTGACAATGCGTAAAGAGACATTCAAGAGACTTTTGGATCAATTGAACACGGCACACAAAACGGGTTCGAATGAGTACTTAAAACAGTCTAAATCATTGATTGTTAATATTCCAAATACACTTGAGGCCGGTGCTGCAGAAATCTATTTGATGCGCATCAATCAACTCTTGCAGTCATTTATAGACGGTGAAACGCTGGATGAAACTTCAAAAGCAAAACTCGAACAGGAGACCACTGTTTTTGAAAATGACCTTAAACTTAATCGGCTTTATAACCAAAAGATTGAGGAAGCACAAAAACTTGCTGTTCTTTTAAAGAATCTTCCCAGTAAACAAGACCCAGGTTATCAAAAAGTAGCTGATCGTTATAGTGACATAAAACAACAATTAAAAATGAAATCAAAATATATTCGGGAGCTTAAAAACTCAAAAGAAGCTGGGCGATATGTTTCTGAACAATATGAAACTCAGTCAATCATCAAACAGTCTGAGCAGTTTATGAACATGGATTTTGAAGAGGCCCGTCAAATTTCACAAGAAACCGACATCATTGAACAAGAACGTCAGCGCTCAGTACAAGGCTTTCAAGAGTTAATCCAAAAAAATACCGATAATGCGTCGATGGAAGAAAATCTTGCCAATGATGAATTGACGGAGGACCTTGAAAACAATGTGATTGATCAAGTTTACTCCCCAGATGAAGCGACGATGCTTGAGAATATGGATGGCGTTGATAATCAAAAGGTAGAGAGTGCGCTTAAGAATCTTGAAGCTAAAGTTAACGCAATAAATGAAGGGCTTATTCATGTTCAGTCCGACTTAAAACAAACATTCGAAACCAAATTGGAAGAAATTATGCGTGTTTACGTGCAAAAACAGACCTTTGCACACGGAGACATTGTTGAACTTATTGATACGTTCCTTGAAAAGTTTAGTGAACCGCAATTTACTGCTGCAGCTACAAAGATGCGATCTCAAATTGAAACATGGTTTCGTTTTGAACATGGCGATGACTTTTCAAGCCCACAAATGCAGAAAACTCAAATATATGAACGGTTTAACAAGTATTTCAATCAAAATGACGCTAAAAAGCTTAAAACGATATGGCGTAGACTCAATGATTACGTGCACAATGACACGGTTACATTGCATCAGCATTATGGTGATAACAAAAATAATCAAAAAGAAGATTTAAAAGAATTTGCTCAGTTTTTAAAGCAAAAAGGAATTCATACCGATTATCCTCCAAACCGGCTGGTAAAACTAATGGATAAGGAGAATCAGTGGCTTGAGAACACAGTGAAAGAACTTAGTCTTCAAGGAAAGAAATTCAAACCAGCTGCTCTTTTCAAGCAGATGCAGCGTGTCATGAAAGAACAAAATAAACGTGCAGAATATTTAAAACAAAATGGCGTAACTCCCCCTGAGCCATCGTTTAAAAATGCAGATGAAATGCGGACCTATTATGAGCGTTTTATGAGAACTAATAGGAAAGCTACCGAGTGAGAGGAGGCATTTATACATGCGTTCATTTGAAAAACTGACCGAGCCATGCAGCGTATGCGGTATGGATGAATATACTTATGATGAGGACACGACTACGTATGTATGTGCTTACTGTGATCATGCATATTTTATAAATAAAGATGGGCTTCATGACATTGATAAAGCCACGCTTGAGCAATACAATGCAACAATGTTTGATTCGCTTGGTAAAGATTATTGGCCCAAAAGCAAGTATCATACATTGAATCCAGAACGCCTTGATAAAGCAGTCAACGATATTTTGCGTATTAAACCCAATGATTTGCTCGCTAACTTCTTTTATGCTTTTAACAGAAAAGCGAATGACAAAAAACTTCAAAACTATCATTCTGCACTTGAGCGGATTCATAAATATCGCGATAGTTTGAGCACTTCAGATTATGAGTGTGTTTTGAGCCTGGCAACGAAGACCGCGTCACTACGTGAGGAAGATATCGTCTCCTCAATCATCGATGATCACCCTGATGAGCATAGAAAAAAAACACTTAAAAAAGATCTTCAAAGTGCTATCGAGACAAAGCAGGAGAGGGATACGCTTTATGCAAATATACAACGAGACGTCTTCATCTGTCATTCATCGAAAGATGAGTCTATTGTAAAGGATGTTTTAAATGCACTTGAAAATGATGGGTATAAGTGTTGGGTAGCATTTCGAAACATTCCAGAAGCGGCCCCGGATTATGATCAAAAAATCGAACGTTCAGTTGAACTCTGTGATATATTCTTAGTTATTGGGTCGAAATTTGCAATGGACAGTGCGAGCGTACGTGGTGAGATAGATTATGCGCAACGGGTTAAAAAACCTCGAATAGAATATAAAATAGACAAGTCCAACCATACCGTCCCATTTTCTTATTTTTTTGGGGAAAAAGGGTATGCGTTTCAGTCCATAGACGCTTCTGATGAGAAAAAACTTGGAACACTGGTTCGAGCCGTCATGAAATTATCAAAAACCATTAATGAACACCCCAGATATTCCATCGAAGCGTTTAAATCCTTGGAAGTTGAACCCGATACCCAACCTGAGGTAAACCAGAAATCAGATAATCTTTCACAGGCAGATCAAGGACTAAACTATGAAAATGACATTTATGCCCAAAAGACGAAGAGGGCCATGGAGGAATTTATTGATAGTTTAGACTTGCAGTCTTATTCTGAAGCATTCTCTAGCGAACTCATGCATCAAAAGAACGAATTTTTAAGTAGCCTTAACAAGATTATGCATGACTTAATGGCGCCTGATGAATTTGAAGAGGCAGCGAACCAATTATTTCAGGAATATAATGATATTTTCGTGTTTATGATAAAAAAAGAACATTTGATAAAACAAGCAAAAGTTGTCCATGACCACCCGACCCCCATAGAAAATGTACTCAAGCGTGCAGAGTCAAACTATGAGCTTGATTATTTAGCGACTATCAACGGCTTGGAGGATGATGATATTGAGTGAACACGAAACGCATACACAAGAAACTTTTGAATCGGAATTTATTGAAGCCTTAAGAAATAAAGCTGAGAGCGATCCAGACGTTACTTATGAACTGGCAGGAAACACTGTTGAAGCGCGCACCGTATATGAATATTTCATGCAATACAAGGCAACGAATGTATCACGGTTAAAAAGCATTCCTGTTATAAATCAAGCCTTTATAGAACGTTATGGCGAAGAGTTCATAGAAAAAATGCGTTATCACATTGACAATACACAAACAACTATGCGTTTAAGCAAACAAAGCGAAAAAGTTCTTGATATGTTTAAAGACCGCATCAATAACATTTCAAGAAATAATATTAATTTGTCACTTTCCACAAATAGCAAACGTCATATTGATTTAACCATGCTCAATCAGCCTGAACGTTTTGTTTGGGAGAATCGCGATCAAATTCGTCTAACACATCGCTCCAATGAGGATGTGAATGATGAGGCCATATATAAAAACTGTCAGTTTATACGCTCTACAGCGAACCGTGACAAAACAGAACATGGCGCCTACAATCTATATATGGCATATCCTTTTGTTCAGGGCCTTTATCAGGGGGAGGAACCCTTTTTAGTACGTGCACCTTTATTGCTTCATCCTGTAAGGTTACAAAAAGATGGTGTGGACTTTGTGTTGTTCAAAGACCGTGAACGTAACATCTTGCTAAACAAGGATCTCGTGTTTGCGAATAACAAGTATCGTAGTATCGATGAAGCCTTTGAGTTCCCAGAATTCGAATCAATGAATAAAACGCTTTTTTTCGAAGAAGTCATTCCTTTTTATCAGAGGGCTGGCGTTCCAATTTCAAAACAGTCTCTTAATGGATTTCAAACTAATCTAGAATCTTTTGATGATTTGAGTGAAGAGGATTTTGAGAAAAATGATTTACTTCATATAAAGAATCAAAGCGTTATGGGAATTTTTCCTATCCACTCGTCTAATATTCAAGCTGAAATTGATGCCATTTTGCATAAAAATACATCCAATCCTTTGATTCGTTCTTTACTTGGCAGTTCGATGAGTGATGTCAAGCAAAAGCGGGAGGCAGCTAATTATGAACCACTGGCAAAAGGGTTTTTTTACGAAAAAGAAATAGATTATATTAGCCAGCTTAATTATGCCCAAGAGAAAATTTTGGCGGAATCTAATAAACAAGATCGCCTAGTCGTGTGGGGACCACCTGGCACTGGTAAAACTCAAACTATACAGAATGTGATTGTTAATGCAGTTTTGCGTCAAAAAAATGTTTTGGTCGTTTCATCTAAACAAGTAGCTCTTGATGTTCTTATGTCGCGTTTCCAGCATATATCCGATTATTTTTTATATATGGTTGACCCAAATAATAAAGCGGGGTTTTACAAGCGTATTGAGCGACTATTTGAAAAGCGAGGTTCCCCTGCGGTCTTTACGTTGGATAAAAAGAAGCACGCTATCGAAAAAGATATTGATAAGACCCTTAATAAACTAAGGCGACTAAAAGATGTTTATTTTAAGCATGATGAAAACGGACTTGATTTAAGCCGTCTTTATAAGCACTACATTCCAAAAGAAAATCGACCACCATCTTTTAAAACAGACAAGGTCTATAAAGTTTTCAAAGATAAAGCGCTTGTAAACCACGATGCGCTCAAGATGATATCTAAAACATTCTCCAATCCTGACAAACTTAGTCAAGCCCTTTATTTCAAAAGCGATATTGAGCCGTCTTATATTAATGCTTTTAAAGATAAAGAGAACCTGTTAATTGAGGAGGATTTAAAACCTTTTTACACTTTAAGTGAAATAAGTGAAGCAACTTCAAATAAATCTTTAATCAAGCGTTTCAAGATTTTAAGGCGTCATAAAAAAGAACACCAACAATTGCTTGATTATCTGTTTGACAATAATAAGCAGCAAAAACAGTTTCTCAAGCACATCTTTAAGAATCCATCATTTATGCAATGGCTTTTTGAGAATCAAAAAGCCATTGAAACATCGATTTATGTTTATGACCAATTGAGCAAAGAAGAGAAAGCCTATCTCGATATTCTGTATGATTATACGATGAAACACGATGGTGACAATATAAATCATCATCATCATCTTCTTAATCAATTTTACACGGAATACATAATCCAAAAGGAAAGGAAAAATACTAGAGTTGTTAAAACCTTTGATGTTTACCGTCATTTGGTTGACGAACTTAAGACTTTAACAGAGGAAAAACGTGTCATAGTACAAGAAGAATTTAGCACCAAACTAAAAAATAATGCCAAATTGATGTACAATTCAGAACGGTTTAATGAGATTAGCCAAATTGTGGCATCAAAGAAAAAGCCGACCATTAAACAATTCATGAAGACCTATGGTCATGAAATTTTTCAAGGTTTCAAAGTTTTTGTCATGACGCCTGAAGCTGTAAGTGAAGTGTTCCCACTTGAACATGACCTTTTTGATGAGGTGATTTATGATGAAGCGTCCCAAATTTATCCCGAATCCGCAATCCCATCCCTTTATCGTGCTAAGGGAACCATTGTTGTGGGAGATTCTAAACAATTGCGTCCATCAGTGTTTGGTTACACTCACAGAGTTGCCAATAATTTTGATGAAGAAGATATGCTTTTATCATTGGCTCTGGATGCCGAAAGTCTACTAGACTTAGCGCGTTTTAAATACCGTGAATATGTACTCAACTACCATTATCGATCTCAGTCACAGGAATTAATTGCTTTTTCAAATGCAGTCTTTTATAAAGACAATCTGTATTTATCTCCGAATGCTCATCCCTCAATAGAACCGCCTATTAAATATGTATATGTAAAAAATGGCCAATGGAAAGATCGGCAAAATTATGAAGAAGCTAAACAAATCATCAAAAAACTGAGAGATATTGTTTTTCATAAAAAACAATCTAACTCAGAGAAAAAGGCTAGCATTGGCATCATTACCTTCAATAGTACGCAACGTGCACTCATTGAACAGCTTATTGACGATGCGACTCAAGAAAATAGTGCGTTCGCACAACTGTTGCGTGAAGAGCTTTCGAGAAGCAGTGCACTCGAAGATGACGCATTATTTGTCAAAAATATTGAAAATGTTCAAGGAAATGAGCGCGACATCATTATTTTCTCGCTAGGATATGGTTTTAACGAGGATGGTAAATTCATTCGGAATTTCGGGGCTCTTAATAATTTAGGTGGTGAAAACCGACTGAATGTCGCTATCACTAGAGCAAAAAAGAATATTTACTTTTTTGCTTCAGTCATGCCCTCTCAGTTTCATACCGATGACTTAGAGTCCAATGGACCAAAATTACTTAAACGTTATATGGAGTACTGTTTTTATATACATAAAAATAACACTGAGATGGCGAATCAAGTGCTTGATAGTGTCAGTGAAGACTTTTCTCCTACGTTTAAAACTTCGGAGGAAAACTTTAGACTCATTGAAGATATTGAGAAGAATCTGAAAATGCGTGGGTACCATATTATTCAGGGAACCCAGTTAAGAAACAGACTTTTCGACATCATTGTGCAAAATAATACGACCAATCAAAAAGTAGGCATTATTTGTGATGTTAAAACTAACGATAAGACTCATCAAGTCAGAAACATATTCTATCATTATGAGAAATATTTACTCAGTAATCAATGGCGCGTCTACCGGTTGTTTGGAAGGAATTGGTGGAAAAAGCCTGAGCAAGAACTGAAAAGTATCGATGCATTGTTGAATGAATCTACAATTTAAGCGGGGGTTATAGGAATGAATGATACATTAAGTTTAGATTCAATAAGTCTTTTGAAAATTAAAGATGACCTTCATGACATTGATTACATTGATGTTGCAAGTGATCATCACGTTATTATTATTGATAATATTCAAGGAAAAAAAGTTCCAATAACACAAAATCAGCGATTAAAATTAATTTTAAAGCGGCATAATATAAAACGTCAAAATGCTGAGTTAATCATTTCGGGTAAACAAGCAAACTACCAAAAGTTTGGCAATAAAATTTCGATGGTTTCGCGCACACTCCAGTTTGCTATGATTTATACATACGAAGTTATTCATCCTAAACTTCTTTATGATTATAATAACGGCAAAGGAATAGAGGACAAAAAGGACTTTATGCGTCAAAATTTCGATAGACCTGTCGTTGAAAGTGCCCTTACCTCAGTGCTTTTTAAAAAAGATATACCTGAAAACACTGATTTTATTAAAGACGAGGTCATCAAACAGGTTAATCAAGAAACCGTTGCTTCTGGCGTGAAAATTACTGATTTAATTTTTAAAAACTTTAAACTAATTTGATATTACGTATAATTTGTTTGAAAAAATGAAGTCTACAAGATACACGACAACATGACACGGACGAACAGGAGACTTACTATGCAAAAGAAAGAAATACTGCTTAAATGGTTATTGGTGCTTGCCTGGACTGGTCTCATCTTTTCATTCACGCTGCAAACCGCTGAGACATCCTCTGATGTGTCAAGCGGTTTGTTAATGTCACTTATCAACGGGATGCGCTATGTATATCCGAATATTGAAAATGTGGTTGATTTGGATGTGATGCACACTCTACTGAGAAGTGGTGCGCATTTCGGGTTATATTTCATACTGGGAATATTCACCGCCAATGCTGTGACATCATTCTTTGTGCGTCCATTGTCTGTCATAGGTGTTTCTACGGGGGTTTCATCGTTTGTGGGTATGTTGGACGAGGTGACGCAGTATTTTGTTCCAGGGCGTGCGATGATGCTTAGTGATATCGTTATCGATGGGGTAGGCGCATTGTTTGGTAGTTTATTTCTTGTGGGGATTTTAGTTTTTCTAAAATCTACCACGGGAAAAGGAAATGAATGCAGTGATAACTATGGTGGGTGAAGCAAGCGATTCAATGTCTCTGATATGGTTTAAATGAAAACATTGAAAACACAACGCATCACTTCATAAGAGAATTGTTCTAAGAAGGGAAATGTTTAGTCAGTCACACTTAGAGATTACTTGGGGCACATTGAGATGTGTCTTTTTTTAATGAATTTAAAACACTAGGGTTCACGGAATGCTAGCGAACAAGTGATTGTGCGAAGCATTTAGAGAAAACTTTGCAATATTTCCCAACAAATCCCTGCAATGAAGCGTATACTCTATAAGCACACACATCAAAGGGAGTTGGAACTATGAACGAAAGCATGGAAAAACGACTCTACCACATTATCACCCCATTTGAAAAAGAAGGGGTCACACCTAAGACGATTGAAGCGGCCACCCCGTTCATCGATTCCTCGACACTGAATGCGGATTTGAAAGTCATCAATGTGACCAGTGAAGCCCTATCGGTTGCGAAGTCTATGACTGCTTATTATCT
>LFCJ01002237.1_pt1 | contig 13886 bp, 19 predicted proteins | sample 643141 | NCBI WGS metagenome assembly LFCJ01 (sample SAMN03766243, study PRJNA286221) | soda lake metagenome | biome: soda lake; feature: Kulunda steppe; material: water; isolation source: sample B1-Br-g2 brine of Lake Bitter-1 | place: Russia: Kulunda steppe | collected 2010-07 | reverse complement strand
CACACACGGAGGCACCCTGCGCAAGATGATTGCAAGCACAGACAGACAGCATGCGACAACACACACACGGAGGCACCCTGCGCGAGATGAGCGCAAGCACAGACAGACAGCATGCTACAACACACACACACGGAGGCACCCTGCGCAAGATGATTGCATGCACATAGAAAGCATATGGCAACACACACAGAGGCACCCTGTGCAAGATGAGTGCAAGCACAGACAGACAGACAGCTCCAGACGCGCAACACATGCGTACTGCCTCTGCATGTGACCAGCGCACGGCCTGTCAGATACATACTCCGCCACACTTACCACAGCTGCATCCCCTGGGGGGCCTGATTTGCAGCCTGGGCAGCTCCCACCCCTACATGCAAACTTACCCCTACACGAGCATGCGCGCAAGCACACGGGCTTATGCACGCGCACGCGCACACACACACACACGCGCACACACACACACACACACACACATGCACGCACACTCACGTGTGCTCCCTCAGGGGGGCATGCTGACAGCGTCCACGCCCATGGCACCCATCCCCCCTGTGCACACGCTGCGGATGAATAACGCACCTGGGTGGCGTACTCGATGAGGCGCGTCAGCTTCTCGCCCACCACGGAGCCCATGGAGCCGCCCATGAACCCAAACTCCATGACGCCCAAAGCCACGGGGATGCCATGCAGCAGGCCAGTGCCCGTGCGCACACCGTCCTGCAACCCCGTCTTGGCCTGCGCCTCTCTCAGCCTGTCCGTGTAGTTCTGCGCACACGCACGCACACGGGCATGTGTGCCTTCGTGGATGAATGCGCGCGTGCGTGCATGAGTTTTGAGTGTGTTCTTTTGTGCATGTGTGCGTGCATTTTGTGTGCGCATGCGAGTGTGCATGTGTTTTGTGTGCACGTTCATGAATGTGCATGTCCGTACATGTGGGTGAGTGTGTGTGTGTGTGTATGTGTGTGTGTGCATGCGTGGATATACATGTGTGCAATCAAGGTGTGTGCATGCGTGTGTGCGCGCGCGTGAGAGCGCCGCGTATACAAAGCAGAAGGGTTTGTGTGGCCGGGAAAGAGCATGGGTGGCGGTGCTGCTCCGCAGTCCCCAGGCGCAAGAGTGGCGGCTCAGGTGGCAGGAGCCAGAGGCTCACTTGTGCCAACAATCAGCAGGCAGCAGGGCCTGGCATATGCCTGGCAGAACACGCTGCTGGTCACATTGGGATCAGTGAGCTCACTGCGCCTTGCTCTACTGCACCAACGCCCCAACCACTCACTTGCCCCGCAGCAGCGTGCAGCCCTCACCTGCACCTCCTGCCCTCCCTTCACCAGCACCTCCTGCCCTCCCTTTACCTACACCTCCTGCCCTCCCTTCACCAGCACCTCCTGCCCTCCCTTCACCAGCACCTCCTGCCCTCCCTTCATCTACACTTCTTGCCCTCCCTTCACCATTGCCTCCTGCCCTCCCTTCACCAGCACCTCATGCCCTCCCTTCACCAGCACCTCCTCCCCTCCCCTCACCAGCACCTCCTGCCCTGCCCAGGCCTCCCCTGTGCCACCTGCCCTCCCCTGCCCTGCACCTCCTGCCCTGCCCTCACCTTCATGTCAGAGAACTCCAGGGGGTCGCAAGGGGAGAGGGTCTCGTCCAAGGGCCGCCATGTGCCTGCGGGCCCGCACACAGGGCATGCTTGCATTAGTCCACAACAGAGAAGGGCTTTGTGTGTTCGCGTTGAGAGACAAAGGGGAGGTGGGGGATCCCCAGGGCGCGCCGGCGCACTTGGACTTGATGCCTTTTGGTGCATTGCAGAGGCCTTTGTTGCGATTGATTGAGGTGGTTGGCAGTTGGACCTGAGCCCGCATGCTCGCAGCCATGCAAGCAAACATTGGATGTAAGCCGGTGGGGCAGTGTGGTGGACTGTGGTAATGGAGCTCGCTGTGCGTTGGTCAACTACACATGATGCTTTGGTGCGTTGCGCTTGCATCCCATTTCTTCAATTGCCTGCTTCCATCTGGAGGGCAAGAGCCCCAGCTGCCTGCCTGCCTGCCCACAGCCGCACAGCACCCACGACTTCCCACAGGGCCACACTCTGATATCTATTAGCTGAAATACAAGCACTCAACCCTTTCCCCCCCCCTTGCGCGCTGAACCACCGGCTGCGCCCACGCCATTCCCTGCGCCTGGGCTCATCCATCCTGGGCTTTTTAATCTGGGCGGGAAGATGAGCGGTTCCCTAGGCACGTTTAGAAGTCAGAATGGTGTGTGAGCCTTCTCACAACCCAGGCATTGAGCCAAGCGTTGCACCTCCTGGAGCTTGCATGCTTTGCTCTAGCAATGAAAGGCAGGCGGCCAGGTCCACTAGTTTGAAACGCAAGCGCAAGTGCCAGGACAGGCTCCCTACATGTGGGCGTGGATGAGCAGCCTGCTTCTTTTGCGCGTGCAAGCAAATGGGATGACCTTCTGTCGAGCATGTCAATACGAGCACAATGGCAAGATCACCAGGCAGGCCTGCCAGGTTACCTGGGTCGATCAGGTGGTTAATCCGCTCCAGGCTGCTCATCTTCAAGTGGTAGTTGCAGCTGTAGCAGATGTGATGATGCTCCTGTGTTTGTGCATGGGGAAGTGTGCTGGTGACGTCAAAGCAATACCCAAGCGCACACATGCAGGGTTGAGACATGCACGCGCATGTGCGCACACAAATGCACCCCTGCACGCACGAATGGACGCATATGCACACACACGCACAAGCACAAACACACACAATTGTTCACATGCACGCAGGGCATGTTACACCCCAGGCATTTTGCTGCGCGGTGAGGGCAGGTTTTGCCAGATGGAAGCAAGGATTCTGTTTGGGTAGACGACGGCTTATATTAGGTACTATCAATGAATTGATGCTCAGAGAGACAACATCTACAAACCCCCTGTGCAGGGTAAAATACCGAGCAAGCGCTGCTGCTGAAATCATCCAACCGCATTATCCTTTGCCATCGGCTCATGCCAGAACAGCAATGCACCGCTACTCCATCAGGGCCTCACTACTCTTAAAGGCAGTCTTGAGCCTGCATTGGCGTTTGGGATCCAAGATCCAGCTAGATGCACGGTCAATGGGTGGGAAGAGGAAGGGGCCGTGCAAATGAGCAGCAAGAGATCTAGCGCGCATGTTCGCCCACCTTCAGGTGCTTGATGTACAGGATGACCCCACACTTGTCACAGCGTGTCCAGAGTCCTTTGCTGCGGTCCACGGGGCGGCTACCCTTGGGCTCAGAGGCTGCAGTGACGGGGTCTGGCGCAGCCACGTTGGAGGTGTTCACGGAGATGGGGCCGGTCACATAGTCGGGCTCCGCACGCGCAACCCATCTGCTGCTCCTGATGCTACCACCGAGGGTTTTGTCGTTGTGCGTTGGAAGGAGGGAGGGGCGCACCGGGTGCAGAAGCAGAGGGGCGCTGCTGTGTGAGCATACCCCACGAGAGCAGCAGCTGCCGCGTGCCTGCACGGTCAAACAAAACAAAGGTTGTGCAGCAGGGTGGGTAATGGTACCCCCAAGCAGGAGGAGTTCCTTCAGGGGAAACTGAGAGGGCTGGGCGTCCTACACGTAGGATAACGCATCCTCCCCCACCCTGTCTTGCTCCAAGCAAGACGCCCCCTTCATCATTTGCACTTGCTGACCAAAAATCTGTGCCATCTGCGCTCTGGCACGCCCTTCGTACCTGCTGCTGCGTGGCTGCAGCCTGCTTCCCAAGCTTGCCCAGCATATCTTGCTGAGGAGGTGGGAAATCAAAATAAAAGACTGTATCAAAGAAGAAAACTATATAACCCGGTTTGCAACGTACTTCAAGCCTTCAACGCAGAGCCCGTGCGCCTATCGAGGCACATTGCCTCAACTTAAGTAGTGAAAGGTTTGTTTGGCGAGCCTGGTGTCGAGCTCGGGGGAGAAGCGGGGATGCCAGGGCAGATGAACAGGCGAGCCCCGATGCAAGTCCCGATGCTACCGCGACCGGTCGGTCGGTAAGGCAGGCTTGGACCTTGCCAAAGCCTTTACCCGACTTTCCTGCCGAGTCTCTGGGTCCCGTCTTGCGCTACAGATCAAGAGAGCAAACAAAATTGTCAGAATCCATTGAGATCATGAGCACACATAGGTCATCATCTTGATAAATGGGAAGCATAAGGGAAACGCACATGCCTTGGGCTCACAGATCAACCCTATTTTATACACTTTTTGATTGAGTTGAAACGGCCCTGAATCAGATGAGGTTGAGGGTGTGCGGCATATGGAATGCTACGTCCTGCCCTGTCTAGGCAATTTTTACAGAGATCAGCATTCCAACAATGATGCTGCGTCTCTGATGTACACTTACTAGCTACTGATACACGCTAAATGCTGCTCACCTTGCTCTTTTTGGCTTGCTTTTTGGGAGGACCCAGCGCTGCCAGGTATAGGGGGAAGTTACCCTGTGGACCAACCTTGAAATGCGAAGATCTGCACGGCGACACGCAAGGACTTGCCGGACTCATCCCACACATTGCAAATACAGTAGCTCTTATCAGGAAACTACCATCAATGAACGATTTACAAGACATGGCCACATGCATCTGCTGCAGAGGCAAAACCTCACGCACCTTCTGAAGCCTGCAGCTTCGTAGAAGGCGAGTGCGTTGGGGTTGAACTCGGCAACATTCAACCACGCCATGCGGGCCCTGTGGACGCAGCAATGTTTGGAACATGCAGTGTTCACCCTGTCTGCCTATTCCAGAGTATTTGTTTCAAGAACAAAATAATGACATGGCAGGCAAGCTGCATGCTCTCAACCTGCCCGTGCGTGCCAGTACCCAGACTTAGTGAGACTTTGTGACTTCATGAAGAAGCTGTTGTACTTGCCACACGCACCCTGCAAGCTGTGCCACCTGCTTTGCGTAATCCAATAATTGGGTGCCAATGCCCTGCCGCCGATACTCGTAGTCCACACCTAGCCATACAGATCATGTAGTTCGAGTTGGCACAGGATTGTGTACATCCTCTAAGGTGATGAACCGTTACAACTAGTCTGTTGGTAATAAATCATTGCGGGCTGGTTGCAGTACAAAAAGCGCACTGCAGTGAGCATCGCCTTACCCAGGAGACGGATCCCGAGGACCAAGGCATCTGCCCCGCAGTTGATGTCTTTCAAGAACTGGTGGGAGGTGGTGGCTGTTTGGGCTTCTGATGGTGAAGACGTGGAGGTTCCTAATTCAGAAGCTGCTCTGGGCCCCTCCTGTTGGTCGAAGAAGTCCTGGCAAACAAAAAAGCAGCCGGTTTGTAAAGCATGAGTTAAGCTCAGAATCGTCCGTCCAACGGTGAACAACCTAAAACAAACGCCTTGTCCATGCTAAAAGGACACTCTCTGCGCACCTTAGTATCCTGCAGCTCGGTTAGTTCTGCAATCAGAAATGCTACGGGCAGCTGTTCTGAATCAAATGCGCCAATGGCAATGCAGCTGCAAACAAGGGTGAGGAGAATGTGAGGCGAGGTGGAAAACCAATGAGGTAGGCTTGCTGGCTCCAGGTGCGCACTTCTCTTGCCGCAGCTCGGGCCAGCTGAAGTCCATGTCCTGCTCCAGCATCCCATAACTCTTGCATCTGGACTTGATAACCTCTACATCCGCCTTCTTAAGCGGCTGATAGTCCAAGAGCGAGGCCTGAAAATTCATACAAAAATCAGGGGCACAGAAAGCGCAGCAGTTGCATCTGCAGCATTGTCTGAGCATCCCTCTTGCAAGCAGGCAGATGGCATGCCTGCAGTGCAGCCAGCAGGGAACACGATGCTCACCTCCAGGATCTTGCTAAGGTATCTATCAGCCTCCTCTTGTGGCATCGCATCCAGCAGCTGTTGGATTTCAGGGGGCAGAGTAAGCAAGTCATCTTGCTCACCCATGTGCGAAAAAACTAGGATGCTATAACCAAATTTATCTTCTAATAAGCTGTAAAAAGGTGTAACTCAATGCGTGATGCCAACCCTTCAAGCTACATCCAAAAAAGCCGTAAATGTCACTAACGAAATAAAGTGTACCAATCATGCAGATGAGGCGCATATAGCTGTGTCCGGGGGACGGGACCGGGGAATTCCCCTTCGCTTTAGGCTCCCCTCTCAGGCGAGGATCATGTCCGAGCATACCTCACGCAGTGCGGCCACGACCCTGCTTGTCATCATCATATGGTACGCCACCAACATCTTGGTCCTGCTCGGCAACAAGTTCCTGCTGTCCAACACGGGCTTCAGGCAGCCGGTGAGTGAGGTGATGTTGAGGGGGCACGAGCAACCAGATTGATGAACGTCATGTGCATGCACTTGAACATCGTACTGGCTCAGGCATCGGCACATTGGCACAACACAACCCATGGGGACAGCAGGTCCTGGCACCCAGTCCAGCAATATGGCATCTTGGATAAACTGCCTAGCCAAGCCATAAAATAGACAGTCACTGGTGGCCTGCCTGTCTGCTTCGCAGGTGTTTTTGACGTTATGCCACATGACAGCTTGCATGTTCTTGGGCATTGTCATCTCCGCCTCTGGCTGGATTCCAGTCAAGCCCTTGAAGAGCAGGATGCAGCTGATTAAGGTCTCCATTCTGGCTGTTATCTTCTGCTCCACCATTGTGCTGGGGAATGCTTCCCTTAAGTGAGTAGGTGTCCGTGCAAGCACATAAGAGACTCTTAGGATGTGATGAGACCCGCTTGGTGGGTGCATGGCGCACTTGCATGCAAGCAGAGTCATACAGTGTACCTGGCTCGGATTCTGCACGAATATGACGCACCAAACCTGACCGAAACTTCCTCTGTATCATAGGTACCTCCACGTCTCCTTCACCCAAGCCATCGGTGCGACCACCCCCTTTTTTACGGCTTTACTAGCCTACTTTTTCCAGGTAGAGTCTACCCACAAAATAACTACACTTGTTTTGTGCCGGTGCATTGTTGGTGTGCTGGTGCACTTCGGAAGCTAGAGGGGACCTTGTTCCGTCACCATACATCAATTGTGCTGATTCCTTATTGGAAGCACTAATGCCTGATGTTCGTGGGCTTTCCCTGTGGCCCACTACATGCAGCATGTGGGCATCAGTGGCAACATATCAAAGAAGGGAATGGTCATGCGGAAGGCTGTGCTCCAGTGTCACATGCAAGGAAAAGGATACTGCAGATGTTCAATAAGATTCCCAGGACATGCCCAATCTGATGTGCTGTAGATGCGGTTTCTGGCTGGTGCATGCAAAAGCCTTGGACTGTCTTCCTGGGCTCAACTCAGCAATACTCTGCCTGCGGATCAGGGTGCACGTGAAAACATGACGACCTACATGGCCCTTGTTCCTGTGGTGGTGGGCGTGATCATTGCTAGCGGCGGAGAGCCTAACTTCCATGTCCTGGGATTCACGCTGGCAATGCTGGCCGTTGCAGGTGGGCACATTTGGGTTGCATGATGCGTGCAAGCTGAACAGATTGATTTGCTTCTGGACCCCCTGGTGCATGTGGGCCGCGCACTGTTGCATGAAAGTTTGTGGGGCTGATGTGCCCCTCTTTCCCTTAAAATGCTGGTGACTCTCCAGCATTTGAGTAGCTGGCAACTGTGCTTCTGAGACCTTTTGATGGTGCGAGTCAACCTCAGCAGGCTTATGCATGCAAGAGGGTTCCTGGTCGGCTGCTTATGACTGGTTGCAAGCTGGGATCAATCTAGTGCATGCTCGCTTTGCTTTCCTTGTGGGCGTCAAGTGTGCCTGTGGTGTGCCAGGACTGTCACATTCCTGGCAGTGAGGACTAGGTGCCGCTCCTGCCGCGCGTTGCCTGCCGTATTGGTTGCTCTCACAGGGCGAGCACTGAAGAGCGTGGTGCAGTCAATCCTGATGTCCGACCCCACAGAGAAGCTGGATCCGATGTCACTCCTCACCTACATGAGCACAGGTGTGTGTATTTGTGTGTGTGTGTGTGTGTGTGTGTGTGTGCGCGCGTGCGTGCTGTTGCATTGGGGTGCATGGTATATGGTGATGTTGAAGCGCAGGTGGCTTTGAGAGGGCCAAGCCCAGGGAATTGAAAGAGTGGTGCCTGTGGTGCCACTGCTGGCCTCCACGCGTTGCCGCGCGTCTGAGCTCGCTGTCTTGTGTCTGGAGGTTATGCTTTCGATTTTGTTTTTACCAAGTTCATTTTACCTGCTTTAAATTGAGCCTTGAACGGAGCCTTGAACTGAACCTTTTTATTTAAGCCTTGCTGCCTGCTGCAGTGTGGACAGTACTTATCTACCCACCTGCTGGCCGCTCTTGTTCCTGCTACTGCCGTCGCTGTCCCTGCTGCTGCATTTGCCTGCTCAATGTTCAACATATCACTGCATATTATGATTTCCTGTATTTCCAGTGTGCGTCGCGCTGCTGCTGCCCCTGACTCTTGTCTTGGAGCCCACAGCTTTCAACTTGGCTCACGAGAAGTTCTTGGTGAGTCTGTTATTGTCAGTTATAGGTTATAACAACTGTCATAAGCTATAACTTGTAACAAATAGATGGTCTTCAGGATTGCAATGCCGCCCAGCTTTCATGCTTTGATGGATCTGACACCTAGATGTGACACATCCGCACGCGCATCTCCACATGAGATCAGTGTGCTCTTATGCAGTTCATGCGCCCTCCCACAGCTTCTCAAGCTGTGCATCTGGAGCTGCTGCTTTGAGTAGTTGAATCAAAGTGTTTGGTCTGCTGACTGAGCATTTGCGTGTCCCCAGCGCGCATGAATATGAGCTGGTAGAGGAGCGCATCACTGGCGCTGAGTCTGCAAAGCGGCAGACATGGTTGCACACTGCAGTGTGCCCTGGCAAGGGGGTGCCTGGCAAGGGGGTGCCTGTGCGGCATGCACTCCCAACCGGTGCGAATCCCTGCTCTGTAGTGGACATGGCGGGCGCCTGCGCACGCCATTGCCTTTTTGGGCATCGCTTGGCAAGCGCCTGCTCACACCATCGCCTTTTTGGGCATCGCTTGGCAAGCACCTGCTCACGCCGTTGTGTTTTTGGGCATCGTTCGCTGTGCAGCAAGGTGCACACGGCTCAACCTAGCCTTGTGCTCCAAGCAGCTCAAGCGCTGGCGGTGCCTTTGCTTCCGCAGGACAATCCCAACTTCGCATGGTGGATGGTGCTAAACGCCTTGTTTGCCTACCTGACCAACCTGTTCAACTTCTTGGTCACCAAGTACACAAGTGCACTGACGCTCCAGGTGAGGGCGAGCTGCCCAAATGTGTTAAAAGAGTGCGTGCCTTGAAAGACTTTTGGTGCACGCATTGTCAGCAACTGATGCTGGTGCTGCTCGAAACAGATCCATCTGGCTGCGTGCCGGCAGGCTTGCTTGCTCTTTTGCACCTGCTATTCCCCCCAAGCAGTTTTCTTCCTCCTAGAGCATCCCCCGGCTTTTGCATTGCGCTGCATCCACCTCGTTCAAATTCATGCACCGCTCATGACCTAATGCGGGCGATCTGCAATCGGTACATAGACTTGAGAAAGCTGATGGAGGCGGGTGAAAAGAGGGGGAAGCCAATGTGGTTGAGCCAGCAGAAGATGGGTATGATCATACCACGCATTGTTACACACACACACACACACACACACACACGCACACACACTGTTGATTGTTTAGGACAGTGCACGGGTTTCACAGTAATCTGTACGTGTGCACACTGGCTGATAGTGCACTAATGCTCTGGAGTGGGGGATGTGCTTATCCATGTGTGGCACCCTTGCAGGTCCTCGGAAATGCCAAGGGAGTGGTGGCAGCGGTGGTGTCGGTGCTCGTGTTTGGTAACCCAGTGACTCTACAGGTGTGCTCTTGGCATAAGTCTACTGCGCCGTGCCTTGGCCTGCCACCCCTTCCCACTCCCTGCACTCCCACCTGAGCCTCTCCTCTCTCTTTCCTTAACTCCACATTATTACTACATGAAACTTGTGTTTATCCTGCCTTACTACCTGGATGGGCCAGCCTTGACTTTCTTTAAACCCTAAAGCGTACCTTGAGCAGCCTGTGAGCGTTGGTGCTGCTTTTTTGCATTGCCAGTATAACAGCGGACTGGCTTGCAGTGATCTGACCAGCGCAGACTGAACTGCTGTGATCTAACCTAGAAAGGGCAGCTCTTGGCATGGCGGAGCAGGCCAGCTCCTGGAAAAAGAAAGCAAAGATTGAGATAACTACACGGCCAGTGAGAGTTAAGGAAAAGGGGCCACCTAGAGCCTAGGCACCGTATGAACCTGACATCTGTGAAACAAGGCGAAATAAATCAATGGGCATCAGGATTTGGTTTTCTTGCTATTCTAGCTCGTCCGCCAGAGCGCTGCACCACCTCAGCTCATCTGCCAGAATGCTGCGAACATGTGCCACAGGCATGAATGCAGGGCAATGCAGCGCACTCAATCTTTTTTGCATCGCAGGGCGGCCTGGGGTACGCAATGACGTTCATGGGAGTGTGTGTGTACTCCGAAGCCAAGCGGCGCTTCAACCTAAAAAGAGAGCATGAGGTAAGGACCGTGTGTCTTGGTGAGACACAGCAGCGCACGGGGTTCTAAACCCTTAGTCGTATCTGTAGTTTTTAGCGGCTGTGCCAGTGCTGCAAGCCCCGTGCTGCACTGGGCTTGATGCTCCACATGCACATCATGGATGTGCACTACCAGGATTTATGTCTTTGCTTTTTGCTCTTGACTACCATGAGGAATAGAGAGTAGACTCTGCCTGTGCTTCAAGGAGCAGTCCTGTTCTAGGTCTTGAGCACACAATATTTGTGAACGCAAGGGATGAAAGCCTGCATCTCCAAGCTACCTTGCCTGTCTTGCAGGCTCATTAGTATGACACAACTATATTTCCTGGATGCCCTGACGCCATAGTCTTTGAATTGCTCCTGCCTATGCTGGTACGCAGGTAGTCAAAGAGGGCTGGCGCGCGCACTGAAGGTGGGAGGGCGGCAGCGGGGCTGCTTGCCCGCACCCTGTCCAGCATCTTAGTTCCAACAGGCACATGCCAATCAATGATTCTGGTACCATCAACCTCCCTGAGGGACACAAGTGTTGCGGCGATGGCAGCTGCAAGGCTTACCAAGGCGCACAAGGGTGGTGCCCTTGTCCAAGACCAGGGAGGCATGGTGCTCCCTGTCCCGTACTCCTGATCCGCCCTCATAGGGTTAGGCAGATGTGCAGCTGGCCTGGCCTGCCTCATCACAGACACCCCTCACAAGTCGTAAGGCACACGAGGCCTGTGCTCAAGCGCATGTCTTCTTTGGGCACGCTTCACTCCTTTGCCCAAGCGTTCCCTGCCAGCCCTCTGTGTGTGCATGCCTGGGGCAGTTGTGTGCATGTGTGAAGGCATGCATTGGAGAAGCTGCAGCTTGCGTTGCAATCGTGGAGTTTTAGGAGGTGTTGCTGTGTTCAGCAAGCTCAAATCTCGAACAATCTAGCCAGAAAAGGTGGAAGTGGATGCTTTTGAGCGTGAGACCATTAACTTGATGGGATTTTTGATGGGTGGTCAACCAAAGAGAAAGGACACAGTGCGTAATAAACCAGGTGCCAGGTGATTGTGCATGTTCTTTGCCACCAAGTTTGCGCTTGCTCTACAAACTCATAAGCACCGCGAGTGATCAATATAGGTAGCATGACATCAAATGCACGTCATCAGGGTGATTTCTAGAATGGCATGTGTTTAATTGGGCGGCATTGACAGCTCACTTCGTCTCTCTAGGGTGTTATATTGCTGTGGCAGCTCTTCATACTCTCATCCACCTCTATTTGTGGGCTACAGTTCATGCTCTGGCCTGCACCTCATGCAGAATTGGTGTGAAATGGAAAGTTGGAAGGCAACAAATTAGGCCAGGCAGAAAACTCCCCATTGTCACGCTGAGAGACTGCTGCATCCAAATTAGACTCGTGGCATGACCATAACTATCTATCTAGCTTAACTGAGCAAGGGATCAAATACTCCTCCAACTGACTCAACCAACCTCAGGCTCACAATGCAGCATAAATCTGGCACTGCATAAATCTGGCGTGACACCATGTTTAGGAGAAGTAAATTGTATGATATAATTTATACCTCATACTGTATGAGCCGTGCAATGGCTTTTGTGGAACTTTTTAAAGCAGAATCAAGAAGTTCAACTGAGGGAGAAGTTTCCTAGATGCATACAGGTCCATACCTGCGGAACAAGGGCAGGTTTGCTGAATCATATCAGGCTTGCATCTTAAGGTTCCAAGGCTATGTATTCCATATGAGGGAAGCTGAAACTGAGGTTCAAACCCGAACCCACAGCTTGTGAGGGTGGACAGTCAGTTTCCCCATCAAAGGTGCCCTGGCGCCTGCTCAAGTGTGCGGAGCTAAGATCTGGTTACCCCACAATCTGCATTATAAGGTAAGGGTTGACCCCCAGTGTTCTCTTCAGCACTGCCAGCAATTACGTCTGGTAGGTATATCGTTTAAGGTCAAGGCTGTATCTGCCGAACGAGGGCAGCTTAGCCGGTAGAAAGCCTCCATTGAGGTTCGAACCAACAGTTTGCGAGGGTGGACAGTCGACTTCCCAGTGCAGGTGCCCTGCCGCCTGGTCAAGTGTCTTGAGCAATTACTTCTGGAAGGGATTGTCCATCTCTTTACTTTGTCGCAGGTTGGGGGAGGCCAGTCACTTTGAGCCTTGAACCTCACACAAAACAAGGTGTCTGATATTTACAGATGGTCCCCATCAAGAGGAGACAAATTATTCCCAAGCAACCCCCCGCCATAAAAGAGGGAAGTGGAGCGTCAGTGAGGTTAAGCTCAGAATGACAATTCAGGATTTGCTAATGATGATTCCCTTCACACATAACAACCAGACACGCTCTTGAAAAATCTAATCGCTCTCAAGGTCTTGGTCCGGAGCAGGGGGCAGCTTGTCACCCTCCAGATCCGATCTGTGGGTTCAGGAGTCCTCACTACTACTAGTAGTAATTCTTCCTTTTCCCTGGTGGAGGAGATGCACGGCTCATCGGGTCAATGTGTCTCCTTTTCCTTGATTGATGCAGGGAGTGGTTTCATCGCCTACGCAATTTTTCTTTCCTTTCCAAAGTTCTTTTAACTCCAATTAACTTGGTAACATTGCTGTGTAAGTGTGTAGGGTTGCTTGGTAGGCGGAGCTGCAGGCAAAGGGCCCACTGGTACTGGCAGGGAGGGTGTGGGGTTTCGGTCACCAGCTGGTTCATGCAGGTCGTGTCCCTGCTGGAGAGCTCTGTTGGTCGTGTGCAACCTGGCCCTCTCGGCCGCGGCGACAAGGGCCGCCTGTGTCTGGGCCTGCAGGGCAACAGCACAGAGTTCCGCTTGAGAACACGCATTACTGGCACTTGTAGTCCTCCGGGATCTCGTCTGTTGACAACAGATGAGATCCCGGAGGACTACAAGGCCAAGTTCGTGCCCTGGCTGTGGGAAAAGGGCCAGCCTGGCCGGAAGAAGGTGCAGGCTGACAGCACGGCAGCGCTGGGTGGTGTGGGGGGTGGTCGTGGGGCAGCTGGGTCGAGCAGGCCACGTAGGCAGGCGGCTGATGCCTCCTGCAACAGTGCTGGCACCCACCTCCCCCACAGACAGGTGGTCACCTTGACTGGATTGGAAGCTCCTTACCGGCAGGTGAACACCGGCGAAGCCATGCGGCAGGTGGATGCCCTGCTGGGTGTGTGTGGAGTGGTGCCTGACGGGTCCTCACTGGAGAGCCTCATGCAGGCGCTGGTGCAGGTGCGTTTGGGTCGTGTGTAGGAAGCCATCTTTGTATTTGTACGGTCAAGCAAGGCTCACGCTTGTATATAGCTATGCCCTCACCAGCAAAGCTTTACATATTTACAGGTAGGCCAAATAAGAAAATGAAAAAGAGGAATGGAGTCAAGGAAGATGACAAAAGT
>LFCJ01002236.1_pt1 | contig 13887 bp, 12 predicted proteins | sample 643141 | NCBI WGS metagenome assembly LFCJ01 (sample SAMN03766243, study PRJNA286221) | soda lake metagenome | biome: soda lake; feature: Kulunda steppe; material: water; isolation source: sample B1-Br-g2 brine of Lake Bitter-1 | place: Russia: Kulunda steppe | collected 2010-07 | reverse complement strand
GTGTGTGTGTGTGTTCGAGAGTGTGTGGGGGTTTAGGCTGGTGCGCACACCCAGTGCAATGTGCAGCCCCAACATGTGCACAAGAATGGGAGCCCCCACACAGCGCTAGCACCGATCTAGGGCTTGAGCCCAGGGCAAGGAGGGTGAACATGTTCACCACCTTGGAGTGGGTCCCTGGAGCGTTACCTACACCTGAATGCGCATGGCCTCCTTTTTCTTTGAACATATCTTCTTCTTTGCTACGGTTATACCCGCGGCACCCACCGGCTCGCGGGAGGCTCTGGCGCGCAAGGCACACCATATGTCTGGGCTGGGTCATGCATTCTCGTGGGCAGGCACAGACACAGACTAATGCTTTTTTGGCGACACCTCTTGGCTTTTGGACCCTGTTGAGGCAGGGCCATGCCACAAAGGCTCCGGCACACACCCTCATGCACGACAGTGTACGTGCGCACAGAGACCATGGCGGCATGCGCTCTGCCCCCACTCATATCCAGAGCAATTGCAGCGCCCCCTTAACATGCCTGCATCGTGCAGGCACGCCCCAATGCTCCGTGTTTGCTCCGTTTCAATTCTCGTCCCTCTTTCTATTCACCCTTCTTCGCATTTGACCCCTCTTTCCTTCCACCCCTTTTTCACACATCTTCCCTCCCCTTCCAATTTCCCTCTCCCCTGTCTCCCTTCTTTCCTTGCCGCATACAGTCCTGCCGACTCCCGAGGATGTTGTCGTGTCCATGTGCGAAGAGGCAAGCTCCTCCAAGGTGTTGCGCACACGCTACGCTAGCCGCGTGCTCCCTATTGTGCGCTCATGCTACGCATCTGTCGAGGCTATGAAGGCGCTGGCCCCACAGGTGGTCAAGCCCCACTTCCCAGATGGTGAGGGCGAGGCGGGGGCAGGAATTGGTAGCGCTGCCCGCGTCTGCAGGGTCTCGTGTGCGTCAGCCTGTGCAAGTGTGCCAGCCTCTTGACTCGAGAGTCATGAGAGGACCTCCCGCACGTGTGTGGTGTGTGCACGTGAGCGCATGCCTGTGTGAGCGTGCGTTTTTTTGTGATTGTATGTGCGTGGCGTGTGTGTATGTGTGTGTTGTATCTAACAAGGGCCATGGACGCCGTCACTAATGCCAAGCAATGCCTCTGTCAGATGATCGGGAAGTGCATGGTTGCTCTGGCCTCTTTGGTACTTAAGATGCCCTTGTTCTGCCCCCCCACCCTGCTTGCTCCCGCGCAGATGCCGAGCCCATCGAGTTTGCGGTGGAGTATGAGCACAGGAATGCAGAGAAGTTTGACCGGATGGAGGTCATCAATGCATTTGTGAACAACATCAAGATGCCCCCTCACAAGGTGAAAAAAAGAGGGTATGCAATGCAGAGTTGACTATGGCTGCAAAAGGATGTCCATCAAGGGAAGACCCACGAGCACAGCCAGTACCTAGGGTGCTTAAACTTTTCCTGCGGGAGCCCTGGCCGTATGAGTAGTAGGTCTGGTCTAGAAGAGGTTGAAATGGCCGTTTGAAAAGCTAGAAAGATTCGGGTCCAGGTCCCTCGTTAGTTCTCCAATCTTTTAAAGGAACTCATCCTCGTCGTCCCTTTAATGCAATAGGTAGGATGTCCACCCTCAAATTAAATGGCGATTTGTTACTCCTCTTGCCCCCCCTATGGTCCTTGAGGAACACATGTGAAACCCAACCTTGCTCACCCTTTTTCCAGGCTGGCTTGTGCAGCCCCTTGCTGCGCTTGCTAGTTTACCCTTGTGTAGGCAGCCTTCTTCCCACCTTGTATTGACTTGACCATTGCATTCCTGATGCTGGTCCAAGAGCAGGCCAGGCTGCATTGACTTGACCATTGCATTTTTGATGCTGGTCCAAGAGCAGGCCAGGCAGTATTGACTTGACTGTTGCATTCCTGATGCTGGTCCAAGAGCAGGCCAGGCTGGCTTGTGTTTCTGCAAAAGGGTGCAACTCAGTCTGCCATTTGATGGACGCGCACCTGATGACCCGTTCTGTGGAGTGGTCTGTGCAGCGATGAGTGGAAATGGGTGCAAGTGCTCTATCTTCACACCTTTTTTGGTCTCTTGTTTGGGATGTTGGCACACTTGGCTTCTTGTTTGCTTAGCGTTGATCCCTATGAGCCGAGTGTGCTATCATTGTTGATGTCCCCTTCTCCCTGCTTAACAGCACCCACCCACCACAGACACACCCTCCCTCTGTGCAGGTAAATTTGTCCAAGCCTTCTAAGGTCGTGCTTGTGCAGCTCACTAAGAATGCATGCGGCGTGAGCGTGTGCACCAGATACAAGGAATTCCATAAGGTAAGCAGGGGTGGTGTGATCCATGTGCACCCCACTCACTAACCCTGTGTGCATCTTCTTCCTTTTGATGTAACTGAACTCTGGAAGCAGAGCTCTGGAAGAATGCAAGCACGAAAAGCAGGCTCTGGAAGGATGGCAGGCTCTGGAAGAATGCAAGCATGAGAAGCAGACCCTGGAAGGATGCAAGCATAAGAAGCAGACTCTGGAAGGATGCAAGCATGAGAAGCAGAGCTCTGGAAGGATGCGAGCACGAGAAGCAGAGCTCTGGAAGGATGCAAGCATGAGAAGCAGACTTGCACTGGTCCAGCATGCATAATGTCGTATGGGAGGGAAATGGCAAACGACTGGGCCAGAAAGGCTCGCGCTGACATTCCTGGACAACACTTGCTTTGCTTGTTAAACTCCTGACAAGTATTTTCAATCCAACGAGTACGGCATACCTTGCAAAGGTATGCTGCAATGATCAGCATGCATCATGGTTGCTGCATGATGCCTTGCTCATTCCATCTAGTGGCCGCAAATTAGGCAGTGTTCAGCACCTCAATTCTGGTTCTCCTACAATGCTTCCCTTGCAGTTCAACTTGCGCAAATGTGCAGAGGTGCCAGAGGAGGGCGAGGAGGAGACAAAGAAGAAGGAGAGCAAAGGCAGTGGGACAGGCGTGGATGCAGAACAGGAGGGGGCGGCACAGAAGGAGGGGACAGAACCACTGGACAAAGAGGGAACGGAAAAGGGGCAGGTTGGAGGACAAGCCTAACAAGACAGGGCTTTTCCAAATAGACATGTACTCTACTCCTCTTGTACTTGAACTTGCACCCGCTTGGCATGCAAAAAGATTGGAGCAGTATGTATGATGCTCATACAGATTCAGCCCCTTTTTTTACATCTAACCTCATTTTGAACCTGAAGTAACACCTAATAGTATTTCTTCCCTCCGTAATGATAAGTTGTACAGTTTTGAGTTTGAGCAGAACTGCATGCTCTCAGCATTAGCCCATTCCAGCATACCTGACAGGTCACCTGCTGAATAAGATAGGTCGCAGGACAGATTGCTTTGCTCATAGGCCACATGATGTGGCAGGTTATTATTGGCCTGAGGGGACATGGGAATGTCAGCTGCTCTTATATCCTTAAAACTTGCCAAGCATCAGTGATGTTTGTCAATCCAGAGTCATCTGAGCTGGCACCAAAGCATCCATGCTCTGTTGCACAGGTACCAAATTTTGGGTGCCATCGCAGCAGTTTGCTGAACCTGTTGCCCGCTTGGCGGACACTGTTGCTAGCAGCCAGGCCACATACCACTAATACACTATGATTACGCTGCAACTCGTTGCATAGCTTTGTAGTACAAATTCTGCTTAAGCTGCAGGAGTCTCCAATGCTGAGTCAGCATGTTGCGCCTTCCATTCCAGTCCTTAGGACCAAACAAGCTTGGCCGCATCAGAGATCATCATGAACTTCCTGCAGCACACCTCTATCAACACTCAATGTTGCACATGCACACAACTTGCTTTGAGAAGTACAAGCACTCAAACACACGCATGCGCAAAGAACAAAAGAAAAAAAGAAGACTACGCAGGCAGCAAGATGCTCCCTGCATCAATTATGGAAAAGGAGGCACATTGGCCCGAAGTGCTGAGTATCCTTTACCAATGGAAAAGATGAGTACCACTAGTAGTGGGGATCTGAAGGGTGGCTCGCAGCCCCCTGATCCAAACTAAGGCCCTGAGAGCATTTTATTTCTTCAAGTGCGCCTTTAAGACAGTGTGTTGTTGTTGTCAGTTTGAGAGCATAATGCCAGTCAATGACTTAATGTACAGAGTGAGCATGCAAGTTAAGGGCACTGCCCGGCAGTCTTATGGACCCTTTTTGAATCAAGGCCGATCTCTTCAAAGGTTAAAATGGCCCATTTCACACCGGGTGCAAAGTGTTGTAGATAAAGATCAAATCATCCAAGAAGGATGGTGTGGAGTGCAGCCTTTTTGGCTTACAAGCGCCTGCATAGCCTATGAGAGCCACTACAACAGAGACTGTCTCATACTGTTTGCTCGAGGTTTCCACTGGAAACCTCGAGCAGCTGGCAGCTGGTGTCAAGGCCTGGTGCCTTTTGAAGACACCGTGTTTTGATGGTGACCACTGTGAGTCACAGTAATTGATCTCTCAGATAGGCTATCAGGTGTACCTCCCTCTTATAAGCTCTGAGCTTGTGAGCTCTGTGCTATTCCCCATGAGACCTAGTGTGCTGCACCTGTTATAAGTGAGGAGTGGAAGATGGTTTGGATTTGATGGGTAAGGGAGTAACCAGAATGATGTTAGGGCGACTTGAGATTAGCGTGTCTATAAATGGGCATCAAAAAGCAAGCTTGATAATGTTATATTGTTAGCATGCTCAGGAATTTGAAGGTTATGTTAGTCAAATGGTCAGTGCTGCCGAAATCCAAATGGATTAAACATCATGATGATGATCATCCTAGAGACTCTCTACAGCTCGGAGCCTTTGCTGATGGCTTTCACGATGAGCCTGCAGGCAAAATAAGTGCTCTGTGGTCATTCCAGAAATGAAATTGTGTTGACACCCTGAAAGGATATTGAGATCACTATCTGCTTGCCAAGCAGTGCTGACAGAGTGGAAAAATAATTAAGAAGGTATTTTTTCATTTGTATGCAGCTCTTTTTGCCCAAACCTGAGCTTAAGGTGTCTTCACCTTTTTGAGCCAGAAGAACAAGAAGGTTAAGACTCCAAGGTCTTAGTCTGCTGCATGGGGCGGCTTGTCACCCTCCAGATACTCACTAGTTCCTCCCTTTTCCTGGTGGAGGAGGCACGGCTCAAGAAAAAAAGAAAGAAAAACTATGCAAGCAGCAAATAAGCTCCTAACATCAATTACGGAAAAGGGGCCAGTTGGGAAGAAAAGCCCCTTCACCAGAAAAGAAGAAGGCAGTCAGTGAGGATCAGGGGGGTTGCGGGCAGACAAGCCAGCAGACCTCTCCTGATTAGTTTGAAGGTGAGGAGAATGCTCAAGAGAACGTCTGGTCTGTACAAGCTTATGAGCGTAGTGCATAGAATGAGCATGAAGCTTGAGAGCAAGTTTCTTGACTCTTTGCGAATCAAGGCCGAGACTCTTCAGAGGAACCATAGTGTGAGGAATGTAAATAACACCCCCTACACCTAAGATAATGACATGAAGAACGTGGTCTCCTGCAATGCTGCGTCTAAGGCGGCCATGCTGAGCATGGGCAGCTTGGAGTTGCTGCTCAGGGCGAGCGTCTTCACATTACTTGATCTCAATGAGATGGGTGGTACGACGCTGCCAAGGGAGGTTCTCGGGGCGAGTCTGTCTAGGCCCTAGGCCCGGGCTGGTAAGCTGTGGCTGGTGATGGGGGTCTGCCTCCAGCTGCGGTGGCTGCCGCTAAAGATCCCTGCCCCCTACCCAAAACCGCCCTCTTCTGGCCAATGTGTCCCCTTTTCCTTAATTGATGTAGGGAGTGGTTTCACTATCTGCGGAGTATTTTGTTTCCTTCCCTTTTATACTCTCTATTTTGTAAACGCATCTTCAGGCATAGCCTCAGTGGCATTCTATTAGGGAAAGGCATGTATGCCCAGATTCGGCTCCTTATGACATATATGCGTATATACGCAATCCCTGCTAGCATGTATGCAATTCAGATCTGGGCTACCCCTACCTACGACAGGGCAAAGAGATGGACTTTCCCATACGGAATTGACTGCAGTTCTCAAGAAATGTTGGGGGTCAGGGTCACTACTCCTTCTTGGTGTATCATGCGAGAATGTGGTTTGGAGCCCCTGCCAGGCTTGCAGTGCAATTTACTAGGCCCAGTGGCGTACTCGTGCAACACGAGCCTGGTTGGGTCTGAGTAAGGATGAGAGCATAGAGGCAGAGGCGCCTGTGGGATATGGATGGGCGGCAGCAGTATCATATGCCCCGGCGCAGATCCAGATAATGCGTACATAATTGAGTCAAGGTCCTTTGTAGCATGTTCTAAGGCTACTCTGGATGGGCGAGACCGACTCTCCTTGCCGATCCTGCGCCCTATAGTGCACCATCCCAGAAAGGTATCATGTCCCTTAGACGCTGAATTGTTCATGACGGTGATTCGGCATGACAGGCTGCAAGTCTCCTCGCTTCTGCAATACTATTCAAGCAGCCAGTTGAAACTGTGTACTCGTCCCTTTCTGTGCTGCAGTGTTGGAATTAACAATGTGCCTTTAACAATATGCCTTTTTCCTTTTCATGTCACAAATGCCAATTGCATTGAGGCTGCTGTTCCCCTCCCGTTTCAAGACTTTGTGGTGGATTTGCGTGAGCACTTGCGTGCGGTATGGAGAAAGCTGGATGGTGCAGATCCTAGGACACACGCTCAAAAATTGGCTACTTCAAGTGATCATGCATGGATGGCCCTGCCTCTCAAACCAAGCAATGTACGGGGCCCTCCCCATTTGTTGCCTAGGTACTTGGAGCTGGAACTCAGTAGGCATGTGCTTCGGAACCGTTCCGTTTGACATTGCTCGTTTTTGTTTGAGAGCCCATACCCTAAGAGTTGAAACCGGTTGTTGGCAAATCCACAATAGGCTTTGTGACAAATGTGACTTGCATGATGTCCAGGACGAAAAGCATGTCCTTTTTTCTTGCCCTCGCTTAGAAATGTGCTATTTGAGAAGGAGATTCAAAGAACAATTCGCTGATTTTGCTGGTAGGACTTACATTGGAGACACAGGCGCTTTTTGTTTTAACAACATTGGAGCTGAGGATGTGAAATTGTTACTCCTGAAGCAGACATACAAATCATTCCTTTTTCTCTCTGAGACTATGGATATATTTTGTCGGACTGGCAGTGTCCAGCAAGCCCAGCAGTCAACCCATCTGGCTGAAGGTCTAAACCCATTGTAACTTTCATGTCACGCCATATTGTGTCTTTGCTGGATTGGTGTCTGAGACTGTGAGTTTGAGATCAGACACTGGCAGTTGTTGGTTGGAGATATTTTACTGAGCCCGGAGTATTGGAGGGCCAGACATTGAGAATTCCTATTTTCTGGATTTGATTGTGAAACACACAATAACCTTAACGAATCAAGGTCAGTTCTGCAGGATAGCAGCGCAAGCTCAAAGGCTGCAGGGGGGGGGGACGACGTGGCAGCCGAACCGTGTGTGTGCGTGATGGGGAGCAAAAGGGTAAAGTATTGAAGACATGATACAGCGTAAGGAATAATGCAGCTCATGGTCCATGCAGTCGCGTGCCCTCTGTCGCATGGCTTTTGCCAAAGCGCGGCGCTTTGCCAAAGCCCAGCGGGCGAGCTGGGGAACTTCTTGATGGTACTACCTTAGTAAGGCCCCACGCTCAACCCCGCTTCTCAATAACTCAAGTGTGTGTGTGTGTGTGTGTGTGTGTGTGTGTGTCCCAAATTGTTGATCAGTCAAAAACAGTGATTTGGCATGACATTCAAGGTGTTTTTAAGGTACAGGCAAACGGCGCTAGGACAAGCAACTCAGGTTTTTATGTTTATTCTGCATGCAGCCTAGCAGTCACATTTTTTTGACCAATGTCTTATTTTTCAAGCCCGTAAAACCTGTACTTTTCTTCGAGTACCGTAGTGGTCTGGTGACCAGAATCAGTAAGGCCCCTTTGGCCTAGTCTGTTTGAGGTCGTAGCATATCTAGTGTGAGCACCAGTCCTCCACCACATGCGTACACAATTTTCACAGTTCTTCCCGTGCTAGGGCTGCACGCAAGGCCGCTTCCTCAGGCCCCACCGAGCCCCACAGGTGTGCACTCCTGCTGCCCTGGCGGTAGCCCGTGAAGTAGGTGATCTTGATGTAGACGGCCATCGCCGCAAAGACGGTGCCCACCACCAGCAGCACGAGGCATGTAAGGCAGAAAGTGCCGCTGCCCCTGCACACACAGGGCGTGTTCATGTTAACAAAGGTGCTGATTAACTTGGCAGCTATTGCATGACTAAGTATCAGACGCCTTCGAATTTTAAGCTCCACCGGTAAAGCATGCAACACATGCTCCTTGAATGTTCATTTGACCGTTTCCACAGGCAGAGAAGCAGCCCATTTAGGCCTTTAAAAATTGATTACAGTTGCTGGCAAGCTGTCAAAGGTGCATTTTTCGTGTCTGGATACGCCATTAAAAAGTTTTGCTGCACTACTCGCGTGTCAGGGGAAGTTAGACAGAGGAAAGGACTTATGCTAGGCATGGATAGGTCAGGAAAAGGTACGGTAGTGTGCAGAGCATGCATGCATGCTGAGTTTAAGTTGGTAAGCGGCTTTCTGCGCTGTGCCTTCTACATTTGGTTACACGTCTTGTTCTGCCTTGGCCCTAGGTGTCCCTTTTTCCTTAATTAATGTAAGGAGAGCGTTTTCACTGCCTACTAGTCTCCTTTTCTTGTCTTATTTATTTTGCTGCTTCAACATGGTCGCAACATCCTTTGCAAGGGATGACTCTTATGTACTGCTTTCCCCAGTGCTCTGCTCTGTACGTCTGAAACTGCTTTACCTTATGTACTGCTTTCCCAAGTGCTCTACTCTGCACTGTCTGAAACTGCTTTACCTTTTGTACTGCTGCTTCGATTTGGACACCACATCCTTTGCATTGGCCAAGCTGTTGTCTAGCGCAGCCTCTGCGGAATCCACAAGCTCCCCTCGCATGCGCACAGCATCCTGTGAGCGCGTGTGTGGTGCTTGCATCTGTAAGCTCCATAAATCATGGATAGAGTGCGTAACCACTGTGTCCTCACACCCACACATGCATGCACACAATATATGTGTGCAAGCAGGAGCATCATGCAGGTCTGCGCATGTGTATGCTTTCATGTGCACGTATGCGTGGTTGCATGCACACGAGTGTGTAAGTGCTCATGTGCACAAGCATGCAGGCGTGTTCTGTCTGCATTTGCATGTGCAAGCGAGAGCAACGCGCGGTATGGGCGACAGGGTGGAGGAAGGGAGGAGGGCTTTGTCATCATTCATTCCCTCCTCTAGCAGGTGTCAAAGCAAAGCCAGGCAAGGCCCTTTTGCTTGGCACCAAGGTACCCTTTTGCTTGGCACCAAGCTGTCCTTTTGCTTGGCACCAAGGTGCCCTTGCCTGGAACACACTCACAAGTGCGCACAAGTGAAGCGCTTGGCTCGAGTGCACCCCCAAACGACTCTCGCTGGCTTGCTATGTCTTAGATGCATGCAGCTGCATGGCGTACGAGCATGCCAACAGGACAGGATAAGGACACTGCCGTGCGTGGCTGTTTCCAAGGCACCTGCAGCTCTGCTTGAGGCACAGGAAGAGTTTGAGCACACCTGCACACTCAGCACTTGCGCCTTGAGTTTGAGCACACCTGCACACTCAGCACCCCCGCCTTGAGTTTGAGCACACCTGCACACTCAGCACCCCCTCCTTGAGTTTGGCAGCCATGTCGGCCAGCTCGCTGGTGAGGGACTCCTGCAGCTGCTCATGCGCTTTCAGCCTGCAGGCGTGTCCCAATCACATGTTGCGAGCAGGCCTTACAGACATGCAGAGGGGCACTCAAACTGAGCAGCACCCACACGTGGCTACGTCTCCAGAGGGTTGGCCAAGCTCACACCTCCCGTGCCTTCATGCCACTTACAAGAGCCTCCTCAGCCCAGAAGGGGGGAATGCAGAAGGTAGCTCGCACACGTGCTTGCACACACTTCAATAGCGCGAGGCCCAAGCCTTGCCTGTGATGCAGGACGCCTAGGATCCCAGTCGCCCGACTGCACCAAACAGTAGGGCACAGGCCCTCACCCCCGCCCGCACAGGGGGCACCACGAGGCCCTCTGTCACGCAGCTGCGTAAAAACAGCGAAGGCTGGGGCTCAACGATGCAGCCCTCAAAGTGGACCAGCAGCACCCTGGTTCTAGAACTGCCCTGGCAGCAGACAGCCCAGCACTGCTTGAGCTGCCTTGACCGTGTGCCTGGAGGGCCAGCATCGAGCTTTTCCCGCTCGTGCAGCAAGCACGTCTCCCTGGCATGACCAGCCTATGGACCAGGCCTTGCAGGCGTACTTCCCTGCCATAACCAGCGTATGGACCAGGCCTTGCAGGCGTGCCTCCCTGCCATAACCAGCCTATGTACCAGGCCTTGCAGGCATGCCTCCCTTGCATGGCTGACTTACAAATCAGGCTTCGCAGGCGGGTTTCATGGAAAAGCTCAAGATGGACCTAGCACCCCTGCACGTCACAGCTTTGTAAACACTCACACCCCTGTCTGCCTCGTGCGTGTGCTCCCAGCATTGCCTAATGCGCTCCCTCCCCCCCCCCTAAAAACCGCTGTGCAAGCCCCCCCGCCCCAGCCGGGAGCATCAGGCAGAGGCTACTGCGCACTCACTTGTCCTTCGCGGCGTCGCTGAGCTTGAGCGCGGCCAAGTCTGCAAAGCCCTCCCCAATGGCGTCCGGCTGCCCTTGCTCGGCTGGGGGAGGGCCCAGGGCAGAGCTGCGCCCACACAGGCACAGGTCAGGTCAAGGAGTGAGAGAAGTGCGATCGCCAAGTCCGCATCCTCCTTCGCCTGTGCTATAGCTTTGGGCAGCCGACCTGGACTTTGTGTGCGTATGCTGCAACAGCAGCTCGAGCCCCTCCCTTCTGAGGCCCACAATGCGGCCCCCTGACGCCGCTGGCGCCATGCACACGCCGCAAGCTTTAAGAGGGCCCACAGGCAGTGATGCACGGCCTGAAGGCTGATCTCTTTGCACAAAAGTACGTGCCAAACCCCCCTACCCAACATACCAATAAATTAGGAAGCCCGCACCCCAGCAAACCAACATGCAAGGAGAGAGATCCGCTCCCCAACATACCAACACGCAAGGAGGGAGGCCTGTATGCAAACAAAGCATCATGCAAGGGGGAGGCCAGCAGCCAACAAACCAGCACAAAAAGAGGGAAGTCCCCATCCCAACAAACCGGCATGCATGGAGGCCAGCAGCCCCTGGCCACATCAACCTCGCACACCCCAAACACTGCATGCGCGCATTTCCTGGGACAGACCCCCCCTCATGCACCTCGCAGCAGCGGCCAGCGCGCCCGCCGACAGCGTGGCCGGCAGCGCGGCTTTGGCAGCGGGCTTGCGGCAGTATGCAGGCGGCTGCACCGGCTGCACCTGGGCCACCAGCGCGTGCACGGCCTGGCGGTAGAGGGACAGCTTCGCCTCCGGCAGGCTGCAGGGCGGCGCATTGGGTAGGAAGCGAGTGTGGGGGGAAGGGCGATGGTGAGCAGCAGGCGCGTTGGACGCGCACCGTACGTGCGCACGAGCTCCTGGCACAAGAGGCGTGCCAGCCATCTGGCTAGTGCAGACTGTTTTTCCTTGGCAAGGCTCAGCAGTCAAACTTCTTGACTGATGGCTTGTCTTGTAACACCTTTTTTCACAAGAGGCATCTAACGTGCATGGCGCTTGCGTAGACAGGCGCGCACGCAACGTTACACGCGGCTGTGCCAGTTCCTGACAGGCAGGTGTGAGTGGCATCTGCGCCCTGCATGCCCAGCCAGCTGCAGGGTGGTTAAGTGCAAGCAGCAGGCCCGGAAAATCACCAGATGGCTATCATCATGAGCTGGGTGTTTAAAACAAAATTGATTTTCAAACCAAGATGGCATTATAGATCAGCAGCGCCACAACGGTGACAGGGGAGGGGGGGCCCTACTGGGGTGCCTCTGCTGCAGTGAGCTGTGTGAGAAACCTGGCGCCGCACCATCACTGTCATGGTGAGAATAGCCTCTGCAGGGGCCTCTTCTATGTTGAGGCATCTCACAGACGTGCAGCCCCTCAAAAAAGCAACCGACCGACTTCCCCATCTTCCTGAACACACAGCACCAGCAGCTTCCCACATAGCCCATGCAATCTCCCTCCCAAATCCTGTACGCCGCTATCTTCACTGAGGCTGCAGCCAGACTCCTGGCTGAAATAAGGGACCACCCCGTTTGTAATTGGGACCGAATGCAAGATGGATCAACGAGAACAGCAGGCTCGAGGCATGGGGGGGAGTGCAGGGCATTAGTCAGTGCTGGTCAGTAGTTAAGCGAGCTGCATTCTTTATCATACAAGGTGGTGCGTGAAAAGAGGCACCCTGTGCGGATCTAGCGCAGCCTTGCATGTCGATCACACAGTCCACAGCTCATGTGCCTTATTCTGGGGCCTTGCATATCAATCACACTGTCGTCAGCTCATTTTCTTCACTTCCTTGTGTAACACTGCGCCACTGTAAAAAAATTTATAACACCAGCGGAGCGTGCTGTGTGCTGCAGCTCAATGTCTTCAGAAAAGCGCATTTCCTTAAAACTCACGCATGGGGGTGACTGGAGGATGACTGACCGACGCGCTCCAGGTCCCACAGCTGGTCTTGGAGGCTGGTCACATACTGCGCGCACAACAATGAAGCACACAATGGCTTGCCAGTGTTCAATCAAAAGCACTCATGCAGCGTGAAGCTTGCCAGACCACTCAGGGTGGGCGCGACAGCATTGGCAAGTGAATCTGAACAGACGGACCTGCTGGAGCCTGGCCCTTGGGATGAAGCCTGCATCGCCCGTAGTGGATTCCTGGGTCAAGCCCTCCTGCAGGCGCTCACAGCTGGCAAGCAAGCGCCTGAAATTTAACTCTGCTGGGTTCCTGGGGTCCAGGGCAGGAAGCGGGCCCATTGCGCTTGTAGGCTTACTCCACGGCCTGCCCTTCCAACATAATCTCAATAGCTTAGCTTGAGGCTATCTAGCTGCTAAAAAATCACTGCATGCTAAAAAACTCCCCTGCTAAAAAAAATCAGGTTCAACATTTATGCCATTATTAAAATGTAAATCGAAAGGATGATCTCTATTGAAGTAGGCCATCGTGCGTTCGCCAACTGGCTTATTCCCTGATCAGCAAGATGGGGCAGAGTTGCAGCCGAACAGAGGGCGTAGGTCAACAGGGCAGGTCGGGCCTGCAAGTGCCGCCCATCGCTAAGCAGCAGCATGTCGTCAAGACCAGCGATGCCGACCGCATTTTCGCACCTCCTGATTTGGAAGGTCACCCGGTACGGCGAGCATTGCACTTCGGGATTCCTCGTAATTCTGGTCGTAATCCGAAGTTATTGATCGGAATGGAGCTAGGGTTGCCTTCTAGTGCCTAATACTGTCCCCTGGTCCGTGAACGGTGCAGGTGGACCCGCCTCCTGGCAAGCGAAGTGCGAGCAAAGGTGAGTCTGATATTGCCTAGTTGTGGCTGCTTCATGCTACACACCTGTTGCATACAACGACACTTATGCCTCGATGACAACCCTACTCTCTGGTGGTCTCTGCTGCTGTCTAGGGCACCTGGACACATTGCACAGTGTGGGACCTAATCACACAATCCATGAAACTTCAAGCATTGCTTCCTAGGTCAGCATCCTCCCTGTTGGACACACATCTCATCACACCCCTTCGGGTCCATGGGCCATATCTTAGTCTGGTCCTCAGGACCCTCTGGCACGCGTCCACTTACAAAGCCATGCAGCTCCATGTTGCGGGGAGATTACAGTTGAGTAGGTGCATCTGTGCATGTGCACCAACATCTGCACGCACGCACAATCACACACACGCACGCACGCAC